>Ga0308175_100000610_pt1 | contig 24151 bp, 19 predicted proteins | sample PhyCR1_3_FD_203893 | JGI IMG/M metagenome (GOLD analysis project Ga0308175, IMG submission 203893) | Soil microbial communities from UC Gill Tract Community Farm, Albany, California, United States - DLSLS.C.R1 | ecosystem: Environmental > Terrestrial > Soil > Agricultural land | place: USA...
ATTATCGAGCCATGATGAGCTCGGGCTTCGGTTCCTCAGCCTCGTCCGGCGCTGCTGCAGGCCTTGCCTCACGCCGCTCCTCAAACCAAGGAAAGAGTGCGGGAAGCACCACCAATGTCAACAACGTTGAGGTGATGAGGCCGCCGATCACCACAACGGCTAAGGGACGCTGCACCTCAGAACCGATCCCGTGGGCCAGCGCCAGCGGAATCAAGCCCAGCAATGCGACTAGAGCCGTCATCAGCACCGGACGGAGACGCAACAGACACCCATTGATGATGGCTTCGTCCCCATGCGCGCCGTGTTCACGTAACTTGATAATGTACGAGATGAGTACGATCCCGTTCAGGACTGCCACGCCAAAGAGATTAATGAATCCCACCGAGGCCGGCACGCTGAGATATTCTCCGGTCAGCCACAGCGCCACAATGCCGCCGATCATGGCGAACGGCAAATTGAGAATAATCAGCGCCGCGTAGCGCACTGAACCAAATGAGGAAAACAGGAGCATGAAGATGATGCCGATCGTAATCGGCACAATAATTTTCAAACGCCCCATGGCCCGCTGCATGTTCTCGAAGGAACCGCCCCACACGAGATGGTATCCGGGTGGAAGTGTGATCCGCTGCTGGATCTTCTTCTGCGCCTCAGCGACGATGCTCTCAATGTCCCGGCCGAACGTATTAAAGCCGACGTAAATGCGGCGTTGCAGCCCCTCCCGGCTAATGAGCGCGGGGCCCTCCAGCAATTCGACTTTCGCAAGGTCGGCGAGCGGAATCAGCGCGCCTGAAGCGGTCGTGAGCAGGATATTGCTGATCGTCTCGACGCTGTTGCGATATTTCTCCGGATACCGGACGATCAGATCGAAACGCCGTTGTCCCTCATAGACCCGGGTCGCGGATTCCTCGCCGATCGCCGTCGTGATGATCTCCCGAACTTGCGACACGTTGATGCCATGGCGAGCGATCTTTCCACGATCGATGTCGATCGTAAGGTACGCTTGCCCAAACAGTTGCTCCACCCGGACATCTTTCACCCCCCGCACCGATGTCATGATCGCCTGGATTTCCTCTGCGGTTCGCCTGAGGACCGACAGATCTTCCCCCATGATCTTCACCGTCGCTTCCGACCGCACCCCGGATAGCAATTCATCCACACGCTGTTGGATCGGCTGGCTCAAGAGAAAGGTTGCGCCCGGGACTCGCTCCAGGCGCTTTCGAACCGCATCGTTCAGTTCCGGCTTTGTCTTCGCGGTGGTCCATTGGTCCATCGGTTTTAATGTGACCACCGGATCGCTGGAATTCGGCTCCTGAGGGTCGTTCCCCAACTCCGATCGCCCAATCTTGGAGACCACCATGCGAACTTCCGGAAATTCCATCACCGCGCGTTGCATATCTTTTTCGATCTCGATGGACTTCTCGAGGGAGATGCTTGGTAGCCGAATCGTCTGCGGTGTCAGTGCCGCCTCGTTGAGAATCGGGATGAACTCCCCGCCGAGAAACGGAAACAGCATGAGCGTGCTTCCCAGGAGCGCCACGGCGGTCGCTAAGACGGTCTTCCGGTGGCCGAGCGCCCATCGCAGCGTCGGCAGGTAGAGACGTTTTGCCCACCGCAACAAGAACGTGTCCTCCTCACTGCCGCTTCTTAGAAACAGGGAACACAGCACCGGTGACAGCGTGAGCGACAGAGCGAGCGACACAAGCAGCGCGATCATAATCGTATAGGCCATGGGCTGGAACATTTTTCCTTCCATGCCCTGCAGCGAAAGGATCGGCAGAAACACGATGACGATGATCAGAATACCGAAGATGACCGGCTGCCCGACTTCTTTCACCGCCTGCACGACCAGTTGTTTCCGATCCTGCCGTTCGCCGCCATGCTCGGACAGCACACGAAACACGTTCTCCACGACGACCACCGAGGCATCAACCATCATCCCGATGGCGATCACCAGCCCGCCAAGCGACATGAGATTGGCGGTCAGTCCCACCCGGCCCATGATGATAAAGGTCACCAGCGGCGTAATGATCAACGTCGCGGTGACAATCAGGGCGCTCCGTACGTTGCCCAGGAAGAGAAACAGGATGAGCACGACCAGCACCACGCCTTCCAGCAAGGCCTTGTAGACCGTCCCGAGCGCCGCCGTAATCAGCTCGATGCGGTCGTAGAACGGGACGATGCGGAGGCCGTCAGGCAACAGATGCTTCGTATGGATCTCATAGACTTTATCCTTGACCGCCTGGACGACCGTTCTGGCGTTGCCTCCTCGCAGCATAAGCACGATCGAAGCGACCACTTCTCGTTCGCCGTTCAAGACAGCCGCCCCGTGGCGCACGGCTTGGCCGATCCGCACTTCGGCGACATCCCGAATGTAGACGGGCGTGCCTCCGACCTCTTTGATGACGATATTTTCGATATCCCCTAACGTCTTAATCAGCCCCACGCCCCGGACGATGTATTTTTCCGCATGCTTTTCGAGGATATTCCCGCCGGCATTGGTGTTGTTGTTCGCCACCGCGGCGAAGACATCGTGCAGGGCAAGGTTGTATTTCCTCAACAACCCCGGTTCAACCATGACCTGATATTGCTTCACGAACCCGCCCATGGCGTTGACGTCGACGACATCTCGCAGGCCTTTGAGGAGAGGACGAATAACCCAGTCCTGAAGTGTCCGTCGATCCGTGAGTTCCGTTTCGGTGATGACGTGTCCCGGCTCGTTATCATGAGGACCTTCGAGATAATACTGGAATACTTCGCCAAGACCGGTGCTGTTCGGCACCAACTGAGAAACGGATCCGGGAGGCAACTGTTCCTGCACCTCCAGAATGCGTTCCAGGACCACCTGCCGCGCGAGGTAGATGTCCACATTGTCTTCAAAAATGACGTCGATGAGCGAAAGGCCGACCTTCGAGAGCGATCGAATTTCCACCAGTCCCGGCGATCCCGTCAGCTGCAGTTCAAGGGGAAACGTGACGAACCGTTCTATTTCGGCCGGTGAGAGACCGGGCGCTTTGGTGACGACCTGCACCCAGACGTTGGTGACATCCGGAAAGGCATCGATCGGGATCGTGCGAAACGCGTACACGCCTCCGGCCGCAAGGATGCAGGCAAGCGCAATGACGAGGACGCGTTGACGGAGAGACAATTCGAGGAGGGAGGCCAGCATTCGATCAGATCTGCTCGCCGAGGAGTTCAGACTTGAGAACGAACGCGCCCTGAGTCACGATGGATTCCCCTTCTTGAAGACCATCGAGAACTTTCACCATATCCTGACTGGACTGACCGAGCTTGATGTCGCGCGCCTCAAAAGACTGCGCATCACGCTGCACGAAAACAAATTTCTTATCTCGATCCCGTTGAACCGCCGATTCCGGCACGACAAGAACGTTTCGCTCGGCATCCGAATACACTCGGATCGTCGCATACATTTCCGGTTTGAGCTTGCGATCCGTATTCGGCAATTCAAGGCGAAGCCGCATGGTTCGGGTTGCGGGATCGAGCACATCGCCGACATACGTGATTTTACCTTTGAAGATCTGATCCGGATACGTTGTCACGATGACCTCGACCGTTTGGCCATGCTTCGACTGATCCTGATGAATATAGGGAATGTCTTTCTCCGGGATATTGGCGATCACCCACACCTCCGAGAGATCGGCGACGACAAACAGTTTTTCAATCGTCTCCACGACTTCTCCCTTGGTCAGGTTACGGTCGATGATGCGTCCATCGAAGGGGGCCACGATCGGCACATGGGATTGGATCGTCTGCTCGCGATCCAACCGGGCGATTTGTTCATCATTCATTCCCAACAGCCGCAAGCGATCCTGCGACTCTCGCTTCTCCGCTCTGGTGCTGATCATGTCGCCCTCCCGGCGCTGCATTTCCGCCAAGCCGATGACCTTTTCTTCGAGAAGAGACTGCGCGCGCTTGAACGCCCGCTCGGCCACGTACAGTTTTGCGACGGCCTTCAGATATCCGGATTGCGCCAAACCGAGTTCGCTGCTGTAAAGGATGGCCAGCAGGTCTCCGGCTTTGACTTCCTGGCCAAGATCGACGTAGACGTCCACGACCCGGCCCCGGACCAGGGTGGTGATGTCGGCCACGGCACGCTGGTTCGGCACCACCGTTCCAGGGAAGTCACGGATGATCTGAAAGTCGACGCGTGCCACCGGTTTCACCTCAATGCCGCCACGCTGAATCTCTTCAGCCGTCAGATGGACGACACCCCGGTCCGCTTTTTTTTCAGTAGCCTTTGCTTCCGTCGTTGCCTCTGGAGCACTGTCACACCCCACATTGAGCAAGAGCCCGCACATGGGTACAAATAAACACGCCAGAAGTGTTCGTCTTTTTGATTGTCTCGTCACGCGGCTATCCTCTTATGGTTATTAGGTCCGTCCGTGCCATCCTTGGGCCCTCGCTCTGTGTATAGGAATTGTAAAGATACTATACAAAACAAGCTCCTCCATTAGAACATAGAACCGTCTCAAGGAAGCGCGACGCTCGTGCAGGGCTTCACCTTGACTGATGAACTTCGTTCCAGCGACCCTCATAAGGGGCCGCCGACCGCGCGCTCCAGCCGGGTCAGCGCGATGGACAACTCAAAGCGCGCCTGGGCGTAATCGAACAAAATCTGCCGCTGCACCCGTTGGGCGTCGAGCACTTCAAGGAGACTGACGGCGCCTTGCTGAAAGCTGAATTGCGCAATGCGGAGCGCTTCCTGGGCTTGCTTGAGCAGCCCCTTCTCGAAGACCTCGATTAAGTGGGCCGTCGTTTCGGCATCTTGAAAATACTGATTCACTTCTTTAACCAACGTATTCCGAATCCGCAGAAAGGCGGCTTCTTCCGTCCGTTTAGCGCCCAGCGCCTTGGCAATTTCACCCTGTTGCCGATACCAAATCGGCGTGGGCACACTGACGCCAAAATCGAATCCTTCGCGGCCATACTCACGCGCGTAGCTGCCGCTGACGGTGACGTTCGGCACACGGGCGTGGCGCTCGAACTGAATGTTGCGGTCCGCCTGTTCCACCGACTTAGCCAGCCGTTGAATCGAAGGATGTTGGTCCACCGCAAGCGTGATCAGACGCCCGAGGTCGAGGTCCTTGGGAAAGTATCGAAATTCACCGTCAATCGTATAGTCCGACCCCAAGGCGCCGACCGTCAACGTGTCTAAGATGACGCGATTCACTTGCACGGCATTCTCCGCTCGCGTCACCACCTGATCGGCCTTCAGCACTTCCACCTGAGCCTTAATTGCCTCGAATTGAGGCGCTTCGCCTAACCGCACACGGACGTTGACGATCCGCTGGACATCCTTGACGATCTCTAAGTTCTGCCTGGCTAGCCCTTCGTCGCGTTGCGCAAGCAAGAGATCGTAGAATGCAAGCTTGACGTCGGTGGCCAAATTGAGCCGGGTCTCTACCAATCCCGCCGTGGCGCCCGCTAAACCGGCTTCCGCGGCGAGCTGCCGGGCCGCGCGTTTCGCCGGCCACTCAAGCGGCTGTCCGGCGGAAAAGAAGTATTCAGTCGCCGACTTCGGAATCTCAGGCGTGAGGACCGGCCCAGCATCTCTCAAAAACCCGCGACCGCTATCGCCTTTGATGGTGGGATTCGGATAGGCCCCTGCCGTGACTCGTTGACCCGCACTCTGATCGATGACCCCTCGCGCTCCAGCCATGACGGGATTACGCTCAACCGCCAGATCGATGATGCGGAGGAGATCATACGATGCCCGAGGCGATTCGGCGCCCTCGGCTTTTAACGGTATGTCGAGGAGCATGAGCACAATTCCACTGAACATCACCATCCCATACCCGATATCACGAAGCGTCACAGCGTTCATCGCATCCTCCCGTTAAATCTCCGCGTGCCAATACGGCCAAGCCTGATTCAGGTCAGTGAACTTTGATGGCGCGAGTGTCGCCGGCATCCACACCCGCATCGTCGGCCGATGGAGACGACTCGCGCCGGGCCGCGCATGTCGGCCTGTACAACCCAGCGCACGCTGCAAGGGAGCCACCGCCTGTGGTCGAAGTTTTAGGGGACCAACCTGTCCCGGTAAGGAGATGAGCAAGAACTCGCAAGCTCCGGTAGGATGCGGACGATATCGACTAGTCACGGATCTACCGCCGAGTGCGATACATCCGTTTCAACTTACAACATCCTCCATTCCTTCGCGTGTTCTTTCACTGTTAGACGCGTGTGTCGCTCCCATTCGGTCTAGTCGGTTTATCGAGACGCCGACATCGCTCAGGCAACCCTCGGCCCATGCGTGAAGGTCGTGCGTCTGTAAATACGCCCTCATCGCGCTCATCCGGCGTCGCCGTTCGTCGGCCGGCATTTCCAGTGCGTAGCGGATACTGTCGGCGACACCTTCAGCATCGTAAGGGTTAATGATAAGCGCATCGGTCAGCTCCTCGGCGGCACCGGCCATCTGACTGATCAACAGCACACCGGATTCATCCACCTGCGACGCGGCATATTCTTTCGCGACGAGGTTCATACCGTCGTTGACGGAACTCACGACGGTCACGTCGGCGAGCCGATAGTAAGCGACCAAGAGATCGAACGCAATGCGGTCCTCGCGATATAGAATCGGACGCCATTTCTCCGGCAGACTCTCGTCTGAAGAACGATGACGCTCATTAATCTCCAAGACTGTTTGCCAGATACGTTTGCGGTACCGGCGATACGTGTCCACATCCTTTCGCGTAGGAATGGCAATTTGAAGGAAGGTGAACCGCCCGCAATATTCGGGATAACGGGTAAAGAACTGATCGATGGCCCAAAAACGCTTGAGCAGTCCTTTGGTGTAATCCAAGCGGTCGACGCCGAGCCCTATCCGCATCCCGGGCCCTCCGCCGATCTGTCGCCGGAACGCAGCCATCAGCCGGACCGTTTGCGAGGCGCGCGCCTGGCTCGTGAACGTCTCCATATCGATACTGACGCCTTGCGCAGTCACACGAGTCGTATGCCCATTGAAAGCAATCGTACCCCTATCCTGATTGACATTCGCATTGACAAATACGCGAGCGCATTCGGCAAACGCACGAGCGTAGCCTGCCGTTTGAAAGACGACACTATCCGCGGCTAAGAGGGACGCGAGTATCTCTCGACTCTCAGGCAGCACACGGAACACGTCAGGCCCCGGCCAGGGAATGTGCCAAAACATCGCAACCGTGGTCCCAGGCATGACCTCTTTGATCAAGCGAGGCAGAAGCGCCAGATGAAAATCGTGAACCCACACGAGTCTGCTTCGCGTCCGCAGTTCCTCGATCACGCTTTCGGCAAAACGACGGTTCAATTCGACGTAGTCGGTCCAGTAACGTTGTCGATAAGCGACTCGATCCAAGGTAATGTGGCAGAGCGGCCAGAGCACCTCGTTCGCATAGCCTTGATATCCTCCCTTAATTTCCTCCGGGGTCAACCAGACACGACGCAGTGAATAGGCCGGGGATTCGGGTGGAACCGCAATCGTGCCATCCGGTCCGACGGCGCTACGATCCGCCTCCCCGCTTCCCCATGCGACCCAGACGCCACCGATTCGCTTGAGGACGGGATCCAGGGCAGAGGTCAATCCGCCATCGGTCCGCTGGCAGATTGGATGTCCTTTATGAATGAGATGCTCATAGGGCTGGCGATTCGAGACGACGATAAGTCCATCCCGAGACTCAACCGACCGTTTCTCTAAATCGGGGCGGACGAGCTCTGTGACTTTCATCGTCATGGTCTACAGCCTAGCTTCTTCAGTTCGAGCCGCGTGGCCATCGTTTCTACTAAAGATGGCGCAAATCATCAGGCGGTTGTTGATGGCGTCCTCGTTCCGACAGTCGCTGTTCGAGAAAGGCTTTCGCCAGATCTTTGGCTCCCAAGCCAAACGCGATGGCGCCAGCCAAAACCACCCCTCCCAAGCTAATACCAAATCCGACGACGACGATGTTCTGCGCGATGCCAAGCTGCTCCAGCGCCATCGCCGCGGCAACCAATTGGATGCCCCACCGCGAAAGGGCCGCGACGGTGCGAGCCGGAGGCAGCCCCGCGTTCACAGCCGTAATGAGGACGGCTTGACCCACAAAATTCGAGAGTAGATAGCCCGCAATCAAAATCATGGCCGCCGTCAGGAGATACGGAATATACGCAAGTAATGAGTGCGCGAATTGATTGATCGGCTCCACGTTCAAGACCGTCAGCCCGGAAATCACCGCAAAGGCCAACACCAGCCAGTACATCGCTCGTCCGATCAGGTGCGACGGATCGGTCTTGATCCCTCCGCGAAGCAGCGCGGTCGTCGCGCCCAGGCGATTGCTCAAGCGGTCCAGTCCGATGATGCGAAAGAGCCGCTCGGTGACGAGACCGATGCCACAGGCTAAGGCCCAACCCAAGGACAGAATGATGAGCATTGCGAGGACATTGGGCAGAAGCGTCAAAATGCGTGCCCCTAGGTCCACAAGAGGCGCCAGCAAGGCTGTTTCCCAAAACTCCCACATACTCGCTCCTCTCACACCACGGAGAACATTAGGCTTCTCGCATGACGACCATGGGCTCGATCACGACCCGACCGTCGTTTCTTGCCAACGCTGGACCAGATACGGCTTGTATCGCTCGAAACTCTGACAGAGCGCTTCGATGCGATCTTCGGCTTCCAGCGAAGTGAGGGCCTGTGTCTCAAGCACAAAGGAGGCGGTCCGTCCCAGGTATAGCGCCGTCAGCGCCTTGAGCACATGCTCTTTCGGCAAGACCTGACGTTGAGAAGCCACCGCCGCATCATAAATCACATGCGCCCACAGATCGTCAGGGATACTGAACGACTGCAACGAACAGTCCTTGAGCGCAAGCAACCCAGCCATCGTATCGGGGGACAGCATTTGGCTCCAAATCGATTGGAGATCGACGAGACCTTGTCGGAAATTGGCGATCATACGATCGACATTGACATGCACCGGTTCGACCCCCACTCCGTATTGAAAGCCAAAGAGCGAAACTTGGTTCGATCCGGTCAGATCGAGCCAGACAGGCTGGTGCTCTTCCATCAACGCAAAGACCGCGCCAACTACTTGCACAAGCATGCCGGAGAGATCGGCGGCCGGATCTTTCGGATCATGGATTTTGGCCCCTAAAAAACTTTGGCAAACCCGCGCCCCGCTGGCAATCGCCTCAGTCGTCATCCAGATATCGATGCCGAACCGTGCGACTTCCGATTCCCACACATGCTTATCGGCGTAGTACTGAGCCAGCGAGCCGGAAAATCCAAAGTCGCCGCCGATGGGTTGTCGTATCCGACGGCCGTAGAGGGCACGCGTCAGGGGATAGACAATGCTGTTCGTAATCGTGCCATCGTATTTGTGGCGCAGGTAATACGGCGCGACGTAATCATAGCCGTGATCCAGCACCGGCCCGATGAGCAGCTCGATCCATTCCGGCGTGATGCTGCGCAGGTCGGAATCGACCACTGCACAGGCCTTGGCATTCACGCGACGGGCGATCTCGAAAATCGTGCGAAAGGCGCTGCCCTTCCCGGGAATGCCTTGATACGGGGTAATGATCTTCTGCAGGAGGCTTTGCCTATCGCTGATCAGCATGGCCCCATAATCGACCACGGCGCGGGTCACGACATCGGGGGTGCCATCGGACGATCCCCCATCGGAATTGACTAACACCGCGCGGCGACTCGAAAAATATTTTGCTAATCCTGCCATGACGGCGCGAACGACATGGCCGATGGTCCTGGCATTGTTGTAACTTGGAATGCCGATGAGGATGTCGACTTCACCGATTTCTCGAAGCCTTGCCTCCGTCTCCGAGGTGAGCAGCGTGGCAGCAGGGGTCATGATTGGGATTCATCCAGAAACACGCAAAAGGCGGGCACAAGTGATCGGAAAACAATGTAACATCCCCTCACGTCCATCCTGCGGAGTATACGCATGATACAAACTCGCCGCTGTAGGCCTACAGCGGCCGTCTCTTGTAGTCCGATGCATGACAGATTTTCGAGCCGTCCTTGGGACATAATCTATTCTTCAGCTATTTAAGGAACATTATGCTCGCTGGCGTAAGATTTGCGCATCTCTATTCGTCTCTCAGTGAGATCCAGTGTCTGAAGAGAGATGGAGCGACTCAAAAGAGCCGGTACGGAAAGCACATAGACAACACGCTGTTCACGCACCCTATCAAAGATTTTACAGATTCGTATGTACTTATCGCGGACAACATGTCCTCCCTCGAACAATGTGTCCTTCCCTGCCCCGGTTTCCATGATTCACGTCTCGGCTTGGACTTGTAACGTGATGCTTACGCGTGTACGGCATCTTGTGAGACGATCATTACAGCCGTGGAGTGGGATGAGTCTCCCAACCAAGGTCTCTCTCGTCATTCTTCTGATTGTCGGACTCTCCGCATTATCGGGCGAATATCTGGATCGGGGGTACGTCTCGGATCTCGCCAGACAGAATTTTCAGGAAGAACTGACGGCGGTGGTTCGGCAAATTGGCGCGGACATTACGGTGGCAGCAGAATTTGCCAATACCGATGCGCGGCAAATGGAACTCGATCGATTGATGGCGAATCGGCCTGATCTCATCGACGTCGCTCTCTATACCTTCAGTCCTGAACAGTCGACGCCGCCTGTCCTGTTGGCGAGTGCGGGGAATACGACGTTGCCTGGACTTGAACGAGCCCCCGAAGTCGTCGAACGCGCCCTCCGACTCCGCACGGCGATTGCGGATCCCCAGCGCGATTCACAACATCGAGTCAGGATCGCCTCGCCGATCTCAGTCGATGGACGGGTAACGGGCGCGGCCTACGCGGAGTTCTCCACGGCACAATTCGATGAAGTCCTGGAATACCAACACCAACTATCCTTGTCTCGGCGTGTGATTACAGGAGCGGTCATTGTGCTCGCCATTAACGTCTTTCTCTATTGGTACGTCCACCGCCCGGTCGGCGCGCTCCTCACCGCGGTCAAGGCCGTCACGGAAGGGACTATGACGACGACCGTCCCGGTCAGCGGGGATGATGAAATCGGCACGCTCGCGAGCCGCTTCAATCGAATGGTGGAACGTATCCGAACGACGACGGATGAAAACGCGCGCCTCTTCGAGGCGCTGCAACAGGCTCACAATGATTTACAAGTGAGGGTCGATGACGCGACCGCAGAAATCCGCCAGAAGAATCGTGAGCTGGCGAGAACCAACGAGCTGCTGTCGAGCGCGCAACGCGACGCTGCGCGGGCTCAGCGTTTGTCGGCGATCGGCCAGTTGGCCGCGACCATCGCCCATAAAATCGGCACACCGCTGACGGCCTTGTCCGGCCATATCCAACTGCTCCAAGAAGATCCCGATCTCACGAAAGACGCGCGGCGGCGTCTGCAGATTGTTGAAGGGCAAATCGATCAAACCAGCCATATCATTCAAGACCTCTTGATCTATGGCCGGAAGCCGGAGCCGATCCTCGAATCCATGGACCTTAAGGCATGCGTGGAGGACTGCCTCTCGCTTATGCGACCCGAGATCGCGCGTCGAAACGTCATCCTGCTCACCGACTTCAATGACACGCCATTCACCGTTCTCGGCGATTCCTCGCAATTGCAGGAAGTTTTTTGCAATCTAATCGACAATGCAATTGACGCCATGCCTGAAGCCGGAAACCTGACGATCCGCATGCATCCGGCCGATACGTCCCAGCCGACGGACCGACCGGACTCGTATGCCGTCGATATTATCGATACCGGTCAAGGAATCCCTCAAGATAGGCTCGATCAGATTTTCCAGCCGTTTTTTACCACGAAAACAGCGGGGCGGGGCACGGGGCTGGGCCTCGCCATTGCGGCGGAAACGATTCGTGCGCATGGAGGCGAGATGGCAGTCGAGAGTGAACCGGGGAAAGGCTCTCGTTTCACGGTGATGCTCCCCCTTGCAAAAGGATAGCTATGACATCAGTTGAAGGTTCCCAAGTACTGATCGTCGATGACGATACGGAGACGCTGGAATTGCTCCGCGAGATTGTTGGCAAGGAAGGCTATCGAATCGAAACGGCGGAGCATGCGCAGGCCGCCCTGGTCAAAGTCGATCAGTCCAAATTCGATGTCGTCATTACGGATCTCCATATGCCCGGTATGGACGGCTTGGCGCTCCTCAACGAACTGAAAAGTCGTTCCCCTGAAACCCTTGTGATACTGCTGACCGCCTATGGGTCGCTCAAAACGACGGTCGACGGTATTAAAGCCGGCGCCTTCGATTATTTGAGCAAGCCGTTCATCGTCGATGACATTCGCTTGGTCGTCAGGCGCGCGCTCGAACATAAACGGGTCTTATGCGAAAACCAGTCATTGCGCGAGCAACTGCGCGATCGGTATCGATTCGATAACATCATCGGCAGCAGCCCAGGGCTGGTATCGGTCTATAAATTGATCGCGCGAGTCGCCCAAACCGACAGTACCGTGTTGATCCAGGGAGAAAGTGGAACCGGAAAAGAATTGGTCGCGCGAGCGATTCATGCCAACAGCTTGCGCAGCGCCGGACCCTTTATCGCTGTCGACAGCGGCGCGTTGACTGAAAGTCTGCTCGAATCGGAATTGTTTGGCCATGAACGCGGCGCCTTCACCGGCGCGATCGCGACCAAGAAGGGCTTACTGGAAAAAGCTCATCAAGGAACGTGTTTCTTCGACGAAATGGCCAATATCTCGCCGACTCTTCAAAGTAAACTCTTGCGCGTCTTGCAGGAGCGAGAAGTCCGCCGTGTCGGAGGGTCCGGCACGATGACGGTCGACGTCCGTATTATTGCGGCCACCAACAAGGACCTCAAGCAACTCGTGGACTCCGGCACGTTTCGGGAGGACTTATACTATCGATTGAACGTCGTTACCATTACCATCCCTCCCCTGCGTGAACGGCTTGAAGATATCCCGGTGCTTGCTCAATATTTCGTCCAAAAATTTGGAAGCGCCAAGGAAAAACCTGTCACCGGCATTGCTCCTGAAGCCATGGACTTGCTCACGAAGTATGCCTGGCCCGGCAATGTCCGAGAGCTGGAGCACGTCATCGAGAGGGCGATCGTCCTTACTCCCCATCCGGCTATCCTTCCGCACGATCTTCCCGAATCGATACGGACTGCGGCCATCACCTCTCCCATATCGAGCGGGTGGATGACGATCGACGCCTTGGAAAAGGACTACATCTTACGTGTCTTGGACGCCCATCAGCACGACATCGGGCGGGCCTCAGACATCCTGGGAATCCATCGCAAGACGCTCTTGCGAAAGCTCAGACGATACGGCATGACGAGCTAGCTTCTGGCTCATTGACGACCGCTCATCTGGCAATAGTGATCTCCTGCCCGCCACCCGTCATATTTCTCCATCGTCAAAAGAAGAGACGTACTGTCGCTAACACCATCGTGAGCCCGCAAAGCTAGGACGGACTGTCTCGCCGCGGACATTTTGCGCCCATCGACTTCCCGCATGATTGGCTTGGTTTCGCCATTATACGATCGACTCTTTGACAAATCGGCCCGAGAGCATCGATGTCAAACTAGGGATCATTGCTAATTATGATGCGATTTCATGGTGGTTCATGGAAGATCTCAACGGCCTGCCGCTTGCAAGATAAGCCCGAGACATTTTTATGTCCGGAAGCCTCACTGATGTCACTGTCATTTGAAACACGATACACGTCATACTGACGAAAGGAGACTGTTCCATGAAGATCGCGCAAGTGTCGCCGCTTTGGGAGAGCGTCCCACCTAAACTGTATGGTGGAACCGAGCGGATCGTATCCTACCTCACTGAAGAATTGGTCCGTCTCGGCCATGATGTGACCCTGTTTGCCAGCGGCGACTCGTCGACGGCCGCCACGCTCAAGGCGGTCACTCCGGAGGCGCTCAGATTGAGTACGGGGATTTTTAATCGAGATGCCCCTATGACCTATCAATTGGAGCAGGCCTTCGGGACCGGCTCAAGCGAATTCGATATCATTCACTCTCATCTGGACTTCATCGGGTTTCCTATCGCCCGGCGGTGTGCGACTCCGGTCATCACGACGATGCATGGACGCTTAGACTTGCCTGAGCTGGTGCCAGTCTTCCGCGAATACGTGGAGATGCCATTGGTGTCCATCTCCAATTCACAACGCCACCCGCTCCCCTGGTCGGCATGGCAGGCGACGGTATATCACGGGCTTCCTACCGACCTCTATACCTTTCATCCGATGCCAGGGAAGTACTTAGCGTTTCTTGGCCGCATCTCTCCCGAAAAGCGTCCTGATCATGCGATTGAAATCGCCAAGCGTGTCGGCATGCCGTTGCGGATCGCCGCCAAGGTCGATCCGGCGGATCGAAACTATTTCGAGGCCGAAATCGAGCCGCTCTTGTCGCATCCGCTCATCGAATACGTCGGCGAGATTACGGACGATGAAAAGGACGATTTTCTAGGGGACGCTTATGCCATGCTCGCTCCATATGATTGGCCCGAACCGTTTGGCCTCGTGCTGATCGAGGCGCTCGCGTGCGGTACACCCGTGCTGGCCTATCGGCGAGGATCCATTCCCGAGATCATCAATGATGGAGTCACAGGGTTCGTATGCGATAACTTTAACGATATGGTGTCGGCGGTTGACCGCATCGGAACCTTGCAGCGTTCCCACTGCCGCGATGCATTCGATGCAAGATTCTCTGCCGAGCGTATGGCGCTGGACTATATCAACGTCTATCGCCGATTATTGGGCGCAGAGCCGGATCAGACAAGCACGGACAGTGGATGGGCCGACTCTCAAATTCTATTGGATCGCTGGTAAGCCGACCCGTAGCATGAATCGAGAGCACAGGAGGAGGACGTGGCTTATGCAGCGCGTTCGGATGCCGAGCAAGAGGGCCAGTGCGACGGACGATTCCTTCTGAGGAGTCGGGACTTCGGTTTTCTGTGGGCCGGGCAAGTCATTTCGCAAATCGGCGACGGCCTGAACAAGGTTGCGCTCTTATGGTTTGTCTATGACTTGACCGGGTCCGCCTTAAAAATGACCCTCATCGGTTTGCTGCAGACCATCCCGCCTCTTCTCTTGGGTCCTCTTATCGGCGTCTATTTAGACCGGCTCCCGAAAAAGTCGGTCATGGTATGGATTGATGTCCTCCGCACTCTGCTGGTCCTACTTATCCCAGTGCTCTATGGGCTGGATTGGCTCACGCTGAACCGGCTTTACGCACTGGTCTTTATGACCGCCATTGTCTCGACGGTCTTTGGTCCAGCGCTTGTGTCGTCTGTCCCTTTGATTGTGGCCCGCACGCAACTCACCGCTGCGAACGCCCTGCTGCAGAGTTCGACAAACCTTGGTGTGCTCGTCGGGCCTGCGCTGAGCGGGTTCGGGATTGCGTTGATTGGCGCACAAAACGTTCTGTACGTGAATGCTGGGACCTTCTTCGTATCCGTGCTCTGTTTACTGCCGATCCGGATGCGTCGGCTGACACTGCCTCCCGGCGCCGCGCAACATCCTCCACATGTCGCACGCGAGATGTGGGAAGGGTTTCGTTTCGTGTTTTTGCGGCACCAACCGGTGTTGGCGCTGATGGTGACCGCGGCGCTCTACAGCCTGGCCTCCAGCGCCTTCGTCTTTATGTTGCCCGTTTTTGCAAAACAGTTGCTCCATATGGGACCGGTCGAGTTGGGCTGGCTCTGGTCGGCATTGGGAATTGGCATGTTATCCGCTTCGGCATGGCTCGCCTGGTTGGACCAGGGTGATGTCGCCCGCCGGTTCCGTCTCATCTCCGGCGCTATGGCTGTCGGGGGCGCCGCCATCTGCGGCTTGAGCGTCATGGACCGGCCTTTCCCGGCGGCCCTGCTCATGATCGTTATCGGGGCTAGCACGGCACTGTTCACACCGGTCGTCTGGGCCGTGCTTCAAGAGATGACGCCTGGGCATATGCTGGCCCGGGTCATGACCACCTTCAGCACCGGAGGTATGTTCGCCGCCATGCTCGGCATGACGGCGTTTGGATGGACCGCCGATACGATGGGCGCGTCCATGAGCCTCATCGGTATCGGATTAATTCTTCTGATGACCGCTTTCATGGCGGCTCGATTCAGCCGGCGTTGCGAGACGGCACAAGAGGCTATCATGGACCCTTTGCCAGCCGCGTAAAGGGCGGCCCATCTCAGCATCGGTAAAGTCCCTCCGCTTTCTTTTAACCAAGGAGTGTGTATGATCACGGTCGTCGCTCCGGCGAGACAGGGCCTCGCGATCGGCCTTCTCTACGTGTTGGCACTTACCGTTCTTCCTGCTTACGCCGAAGAGCCGAAAACATCCCAGAAGCCCGTGGAGCAGCCTAAAGACAAACCCGCCGAACCGTCAAAAGAGCCCAAGCTATCCGACAAGGCATCCGAACCAAAAGGCCCCGATGTCAAGGGATCGGCTCCTGCGTCGTCACCGAAACCGGCAGAGACAAAACCAACCAAGCCCGCTGAGCAGCCGAAGGAATCGAAGTCTCCCGACAAGGTCCCTGAGTCGAAGGGAGCGGAGACAAAGAATAGCCCTTCAGAGCCGGCGCCATCCCTCAAGCCGGCCGACGCGAAGGCCTCTGAAGCGGCGAAACCGCCGCCCACACCTATTGTCTCAATCAAGTTGGCATTGATGGCGGACCCGCGCCTCTTCCCCTACGAAATCAATGTCGATATGAACGGAGACGTCGCGACCTTATCGGGGAAAGTCGGCTCTGAAGCGGAGAAGGCTTCTGCCACGGAAATCGCCCAAGCGAATGAAGGGGTCAAGTCCGTAACGAATAATCTTGAGGTCTCCAAAGATTTACCGCAGGCTCTCGCGCGAAAAAAAGATGAGGCGATCACTCAGTACGTGAAAGATCGTTTTGGAAAAAGCAAAACGCTGGAGTCGTCGCATTTCGAGGTAAAGAGCGAGGACGGCATTGTGATACTGAGCGGAAAGACCAAATTTTTGGTGATCGCGTTAGAGGCGGCCGAGGCGGCCAGACAGGTGCCCGGCGTCAAGGCGGTGAAATCAGACGGCATCCACCTGGAGGGAGCGGAATGACACGCCGTCGAGATGGACTGCACGCCTGGTGGACATACGTCTGTCTCCCTCATGACCATGCTCGTGTCACATGACCGTCCGGCAAATGGACGTCGGCGTGTGAGAGAGCGTCATCTACTCCTAAGCCGAAACTTTGGGCTGGTCTGGTGGGGGCAATTGATTTCCCAAGTCGGTGACGGCGTCTCGAAACTCGCGCTTCTCTGGTTCGTGTATTCAGTCACGGGGTCGCCGATCAAGACGACGGTCATCGGCATGCTCCAAACAATCCCACCGATTATTTTCGGACCGCTCATCGGCGTCTATCTAGATCGGTTACCCAAAAAACCTGTCCTGATCATCACCGATCTGCTGCGCGCATTGCTGATCGGGCTAATCCCGTGCTGGGTTTCGCCCACCGATTTCACTGTTGAGCGGTTGTACATCCTCGTGTTTCTCCATGCCTTGGCAACCGCGGTGTTCGGTCCGGCCCTCACGGCCTCAGTGCCTCATTTGGTAAGACCGTCGAACTTTACGGCGGCCAATGCATGGCTGCAGACGACAACCAGCTTCGGTGTGATCCTGGGACCGGCGTTGAGCGGCATCGGCATTGCGGCGCTCAGCTCTCAATCAGTGCTCTGCGTTAATGCCCTGACGTATGTCGTGTCGGCTATCTGTCTTCTACCGGTTCGCTTGCCGTCGGTTCCCGCATCGCCTGGGCAATCCGCCATTTTTTCTTCGCCGATTAAAGATCTTGTGGAGGGCCTCCGGTTCGCCAAACAACAAATCCTCTTGCTCCTGATCGTCATCGCGGCCTTGCATTCCTTCGGCACGGCCGCCTTCTCGACGCTCTTTCCGGTATTTGGCCGCAAGATGCTCGATCTTGGACCGGTCGAAGTCGGCTACCTGTGGTCCGCGCTGGGTGTCGGATTGTTCTTGATGTCGTTGGGGCTGGTCCGGATGACCGAGTGGAATTTTTCGCGGCGATTGCAGGTCATTGCCATTTCCAGCGGCATCAGCGGCGCGGCACTCTTTGGATTAGCCGGCGCGCCGAACAGCACGGCCGCCGCCGTCTGCATGGTGGTGATTGGCGGAGGTATCGGGGCGTTCACACCGATCGCGTGGGGTGTGATGCAAGAAGTGTCCCCAGAACGTCTCGTTGCCCGCGTGCTGACCATTTACGGTACCGGTGCTATGACGGCCGCCATTGTAGGCATGACGCTGTTCGGTTGGATTACGCAACAATTCGGCGAGCGCATGAGCGTAATAGCCATTGGGCTCGTACTCCTTGTCACTGCGGCGTTAGTCGCCACGTTTCAACAATGGATGACCGCCTTTACACTTAAAAAGTAAGGACGGAGTGTCTACGGGTAGACAACCTATGCTCGCTCGCATGCCTCTCCTCTTTCGTCGTATGGGACCGGGCCAGCCGTGACTCATTGAAATCGCTTCAATCCGCAGACCGTACTGATTAGGCGTGACCTTTGCTTCAGCCAATTTGAGGAAGCAAAACCGTCAATGTAAGGAGGTTCACATGCGCTACATCATCGCTGCGTTGCTAGCGACAAGCTTGGGAGTCAGTCAGGCCTGGGCCCTATTTGAGACAAATAAAGAGCTCGCCGAGTCCGCAACGATTACGATGGATCAAGCCGTCAAAATGGCCGTCGCCGCTGTGCCCGGGAAAGCGGTTGAGGCCCAACTGGGGAAAGAGGATGGCCGAACCGTCTACGAAATCGATATCATCGATTCGAGCAAGAAGGAGCGGACGGTGTACATCGATGCACAGACCGGCAAGACCATGAAGATCGATAAATAATAAGAGTCGGGAAACTGTGGGAGTGACCGTACGTCATTGCGGCAGTCCGCTCCAAGAAGATCAGGCCGGCTGAGACAGCGGGCCTGATCTTCTATGGTGAAGCAAGACGACTATCGAGTCGAAGTGACAATGGTCGGAAGTGCGGGGCTAACGGCGGTTTTCAAACGAGTCAATCCTTCTCGAATTTTTTGGATCCATTCATCGGACGTCGCCGGCGCAACCGTCTGCTGAAGAAACGACTCCCAGGTGTTGAGCGCTTCCACCGGTTGACCTTTGAATTCAAGCGCAACACCGAGGTTATACGAGGCCGATGCCATCATCGGGTCGGCCTCCAGTGCGGCACGAAATTCACTGATCGCTTCTTCTTGATGCCCAGTCTTCCAGAGAATCTGGCCCAGGTTGTTATGTGCACGTCCGAAATCGCCGTTTACGCGAAGTGCGGCGCGATACGACGCCACGGCTTGCCCCTGATTCCCCGTCCGTTCCCATGCCAACCCGGCATCCGTCAAGAGCGAGGCATCGTGCGGCATGAACTCCAATCCCTTCCTGTACGCTTGCAGCGCTCGAGACCATTGCCCGTCATCGGCATACGCCAGGCCAAGATTCCTGACCATCCACGGGGCATCGGGTTTCAGTTGGGTGGCCGTCTCGTAATGGAAAATCGCGAGGTGCAGTAGATCGGCATCGTTATGAAGCGCCATAGCGATGCTATGGAGCAGATGTCCCGTGGCAAACGATCGATCGGCCTCGGGTTCGGCGCCATGGGCTATCGCTCTCGTAGAGCTCTGACGGATGGTCGGGGTCCCAACATCCAAATGATGCGTAGTTAACCATTCCCGAATAACCGGAGCGGGAATCGAATAACCGATTCCGGACTTCAGGGAGACACTCCCAATCGAGGCGCCCGTCCGATCTTTCGCACGCTCAAGATAGGGAACGGTGGTTACTACCATGCCGAGGACCACGCCAGTTTCTGCGTCAATTAAGGGGCCTCCACTATTTCCAAAATTCAAAATGCCCGTGGTTTGAACAAAGCCCGCTTGTCGCCCGTTCGTCCGCGACCGGCCTTGGGCCATGCCGCTGACCATTCCCGACCCAGCGGTTGAATGCAACGCAAAGCCCATCTGTAAGATGTCCGTTATCCGGGGATATCCCATCGACATCACGTCCGTTCCCTCTAAGGGATTCTCGGCGGCGAGCGCTAGAATTTCAGGAGAATCCACAGGGACGCGAAGCGCGGCGAGATCGGCATCGCCATCGATAGCGAGCACTTGAGGAGACGTCGCTACAAGTCGGTCGCGAATATACACCAGCAGCCGCGAGCCGCCCTCCACGACATGGGCATTGGTTACAAGCAGCCCGTCTTCCGAAAGAAAAAATCCGCTTCCCATGGAGACACTGTGCCCTGCGTCGTTTATAGCAACGATGAGGACAGTGGCCGCCTTGACATGCTGTACTATCTCAGCACGCTGGCCGGCACAGAGAGGATTGGCGGCGAAAAGGCTGGACAGTAGAAGGGTCAACAACAACTTGTTCATACTGCTAGTGGAATGTACCACAACTTTTCCCAGACTGTAAGCCCCCTGCTGACAGAGGCATACAGATTAGGCCTGCAGACAGAATGCATCAGTCCTTTATGATATGAAGGACATTTTGTCCCGTCACCCTGTAAGGCAATCACATGATGACCACGTTGTTTCTCGGGGCGACCTTTCAGCTCCTCACATCAATGCCATACGTTCTCCCGTTTATGACCGCCCAAGCGCAGCTCGCTCCACCGCGAACGGTAAATTCAGAGACGCAAAAAGATCTGCCCGATACCGAGCAACTAATGCTGAAATGGAACGAATTGCGAACTGAATATGACCGACTACAACTGAAGGCGGAGGACCTTCAGCGGCAGTTGGACAAAGCGCAGCAGGATCTCGCCGGTGGGAAAAAGGCGTTAGGTGATGTGAACGCGCGGCTTGCTGTACTGGAAAAAGAAAAATCGCAGATGGCCGGCGCACTCACCGAAGCACGCGACCAGGCCCGGGACCTTTCGACGAAGCTTGCCGCCGAGCAGGTCAAAGCCGCGACCTTGCGTGAAGACAAGCAACGCCTGATGAGCGGCACCACGACGACCAAGGAAGAAATCGCCCGATTGCAGAAGCATGCCGCCGAATTGGAGACGGAGGCGGCTCGCGCTGAAGACCTGGCGAAGCGCCTGGCGGAACGCGATCAGGAAATCGAACGCCTTCGAAAATCCGTCGCAGATAAGGAATCGCTTGCCAATAAAGTGGCGGGGCTCACGGATAAATTGGAACGCGCGAAACAGCAAGTGACGTCCCTCACCGATGAACTGGCGATTCGCAATGAAGAAGCGGCACGGGTTCGGCAGGAGCGGGATCAACTCATCATCGAAATTCAGAAACGGCAAGAGGGCTTCAAGGGAAGAGACCCCAGCGCCCGTACCGGCGCCTATGACCGCTCAATCGAAAGAGCGCCGGACGATCGCACCAAATTGAGTATCGAGCCGTCAGGAGGCGCGCTCCTCCATGAGCTGAGCAAGCCGTTTCCGGGTGCGCATTGAGTGATGCGCGTCAACCATGTGCCGCTTTCTCAGTGTCAATGATTGTCCTCATTATGGGCGTGTCGGGTTCCGGTAAATCGACCATCGGCCGACGTTTGGCGGACGCGTTACACTGGACATTTGTCGACGCCGACTCGTTTCATTCTCGGGTCAATATTGAACAGATGCGAGCGGGCAGGCCGCTGTCGGAGCGTGATCGCGCACCGTGGCTGCATGCGATACGTGCCGCGATCGTCGGGTGGATCAGGAAGGAACAGAACGTCGTCTTAGCTTGCTCTGCACTCACAGCGGCCTCCCGCCGAATACTGATTCCCGATCGCCGATCCATCGCATTGGTGTATTTGAAAGGCTCGTTTGACCTGATTCAGACACGGCTGGCACAACGACAACATCACTTCATGCCGCGAGAACTTCTAGCGAGTCAATTCGATGTGCTCGAAGAGCCCACAGACGCGTGTACGATCGATGCAGCTTGGCCGCCTGACACAATTACCGCACACATCAAACAGCACCTAGATTCTACTTTCTCCTAAAATTTCACTTTCGTTGTAAGACAATGGAGGATAGCCGCTCGGCAGGAATCCCGCTCGTATCCGTCCGCCAAGGTACGTATGCTTCTCTCGCTATCTACAGTCTATGTGTGACGAGGAGATATCATGAAAGTACTCGCGGTTCATCCCAGCGCATTGATGTATACCAAGATCTATCTTCGATTGGAGCCGCTTGGGCTGGAGCTGATGGCCCAGGCCATCCGCCAAGCCGGACACGACGTGCGCCTCATTGACTTGCAAGCTGAAAACCATTGCGACTACTTTAAGCTTCTGCAGAGCTGGCGACCCGATGTCGTCGCCTTCTCCTGTAATTATCTGGCCAATGTGCCGGAGGTCGTCGATCTTGCGAAATTGACCAAAGCCGCGCTTCCGCAAAGTTTTGTATTCGTCGGCGGCCACAGCGCCTCGTTTATCGCCGAACAGTTTCTCGATCATGGCGGCGGGGCAATCGACTGTATTCTCAAAGGCGAAGGCGAGGCGGTCGCTTCGGAACTCCTGCTGGCGATTGAACAGGATCGAACAGCCATTATGCAGGTTCCGGGTGTCGTGTCACCCTTCGGTGTGGGACCGCCTCCGCGCTTTGTCGAGAGCCTCGACGCGATTAGCCCGGCACGAGACCTGTTGCGCCATCGCCGAAAATATTTCATCGGCGTCCTGGACCCTTGCGCCTCTATCGAATTTGCGCGCGGATGCCCATGGGATTGTTCATTCTGCAGCGCCTGGACCTTTTACGGCCGCAGCTATCGCGTGATCAGCCCCGAAAAAGCCGTGGAGGATTTACGACGAATCAAAGAACCGGGGGTGTTCATCGTCGATGATGTGGCCTTTATCCAGGGCAAGCATGGCATGGCCATCGGCGAAGCGATCGCCAAGAAAGGCATTAAGAAGAAATATTATTTGGAGACCCGTGGAGACGTGCTGCTGCGAAACAAGGAGGTCTTTAGTTTCTGGAAATCCATCGGTCTGGAATATATGTTTATCGGCATCGAGGCCATAGACGAAGAGGGATTGCTGAAGCACCGTAAACGTATCTCGCTCGGGAAGAATTTTGAGGCGCTGGAATTCGCCCGCTCCCTCGGCATTACGGTTGCGATTAATTTAATCGCCGACCCGAGCTGGGACCGCTCACGCTTCGAGGTCATCCGTCAGTGGTGCCTTGAGATCCCCGAAATTGTGAATATCAGCGTCAACACGCCGTATCCCGGGACAGAAACGTGGTTGACGGAATCGCGCACTATTCAAAGCCGCGATTATCGATTGTTCGACATTCAGCATGCCGTGTTGCCGACGACACTGCCTTTGCCGGAGTTTTATGAAGAATTGGTGAAGACGCAGCAAGTGCTCAACGCCAAGCACCTGGGATGGACGGCGCTGAAATCCACCGCCAAGATCGCAGCCGGGCATCTCCTGCGTGGACAAACGAATTTCGTGAGGATGCTTTGGAAGTTCAATAGCGTCTACAATCCCGCTTTACAACTGGCGGACCACCGGCAACCCATTCAATACGAGATGGCCTTGCCGCCGCTACCGAGCCAGCGCATCAATCCAGATCTGCTCTATATTCACCACGCCAAAGGCCGCCAAGGCCGTCACATCGACGACTCTACAGAACAGTTCGTGGAGGCGACGAGGATGGGGACCGCCATATAGTACACTGACTCGTCTTTGACGATTTCGCTATTCCATGCTAGATCAAGGCATGGAGCGCGACGGCTCGCTCAGTGAGAAACAGCGTGCCAATCAGCAAGTCACCATCCTCGTGGTGGATGATGACGCCGGCCTCTGCCACCTTACCCGTCTTTTACTCACGCAATACGGATATACGGCGCTCCATGCCTTGAATGCTGAGGCCGCCTTACACCTCAGTACCCGGCATCCCGGTCAAATCGATCTTCTCCTCGTCGACATTGCTATGGCCGGCATGAGCGGTCCACAACTTGCGCAAGCGTTACGAATCATGCGCCCGCATATACACCTGCTCTTTATGTCGGGGTTGGTCACAGAGAAAAACTTTCAAGGGGTCCTGGGCGGGCGCTTTCTCCGGAAACCCTTTACTCCCTCAGGCCTCGTCGAGACAATCGAAACAATCCTGCATCCTAATCCCGGGCAGGCTCTTAGTGTAGAGGCCTAATACCGTAATTTCTGTACGTGCAATTGTTGACTGGACACCACCTTCTCTACCGACAGACGGCGCCTCGTCATTTCGGTATAA
>Ga0308175_100000611_pt1 | contig 24121 bp, 15 predicted proteins | sample PhyCR1_3_FD_203893 | JGI IMG/M metagenome (GOLD analysis project Ga0308175, IMG submission 203893) | Soil microbial communities from UC Gill Tract Community Farm, Albany, California, United States - DLSLS.C.R1 | ecosystem: Environmental > Terrestrial > Soil > Agricultural land | place: USA...
GCGACCGTCACCAAGAGCTACCACAAGCTCGGCCGGGTCAAGGTCCGGTTTCCATGGATGACCGACAAGCAGGAGAGCGACTGGGTCCGGGTCATGGCCCCAGCCGCCGGCGACAAGTGCGGTGTGTTCTTCATGCCCGAGGAGCACGACCAGGTCCTGGTCGCGTTCTCGCATAGCCACATCGAGCGCAGCTACGTCCTCGGCGTGCTGTGGAGCAACGCCAGCAAACCACCCGACGACGACCGCGCCAGGCGTCAGATCAAGTCGCGGAGCGGCCACGTCATCACGCTCGATGACACCAAGGACGCGGAGCTGATCTCGATCGTCGACAAGTCGGGCAAGAACAAGATCGTGCTCGACGCCAAGAACAACACGATCACGATCGAGTGTGGCGGTGACCTGACGATCACGGCCGAAGGCAAGCTCGCGCTGAAGAGCAAGAGCGGGGACGTCACGATCGACGGCCAGAACATCACGCTGACGGCGAACGAACAGCTGACGGCCACGGGCACGGCCAAGGGCGTGGCGCTCGACGGAAGCAAGCTCAACGTCCTGAACGGCGCGCTGGAGGTGATGTGATGGGGTACCTGCTCAACCAGGACGCCGCCGGCACCTGCTCGCACGGCGACAACGCGACGCCGGTCGGCGGCAACCCGCGCGTGAAGGTCGGCGGTGCACCCGTACTCACCGTGCTGTCGCAGCTATCGCACGCAGGGTGCCCGAACAACCCGAGCGGGGTGTCCCCGCTGCCGTGCGCGATCGCCATGTACGCGGTCGGCGCCGGCCGCGTGAAGGTGATGGGCATGGCGGTGCTGCTTGACTCCAGCTCGTCGACCAACATCCCCACCGGTGCATCGACCACGATCACCAAGACCCAAACCCGCGTGAAGGGGCAGTGACATGGCACGCGAGTTCGTCGGTCGCGGGTGGAGCTTTCCGATCACCGTCGATGGCGGTCGCATCGTCGAGGCCAGCCAGGACGACAAGATCCGCCAGGCGATCGAGGTCATCCTGCGCACGGCTCCCGGCGAGCGGGTGACGCGACCCGACTTCGGCTGCGGGATCCACGATCTCGTGTTCGAGAACTTCAGCAATGACGTGCTGGGCCGCGTGATCAGCGCGGTCAGCGAGGCGCTCGCGACCTGGGAGCCGCGGATCGACGTGCTAGACGTCGACGCCCAGCAGGACGCGGATCAGCCCAACCGCCTGCTGATCGAGATCGACTATCAAGTCCGCAGCACGAACAGCCGGCTCAACCTGGTGTTTCCGTTCTACCTGCAATGAGCAATGACGATGGACGCTCCCAAGCTCGATAACCGCTCCTTCGACGAGGTCGTGGCCCAGACCGAGGCGCTCGCGACCGCATACACGGCGCAGCTGCAAGATCGCCCGTGGCGGCCATCGAGCGATGGCACGCTCGACCTCGGCGGCGCCCTGATCCGGCTGTTCGGCCGCATGGTCGATCACCTGATCAAGCAGCTCAACCTGGTCCCGAACAAGCACCAGCTCGCGTTCACCGGCCTGATCGGCGCCGCGCCCATCCCGCCCCGCGCGGCCCGGGCCGCGGTCACGTTCCAGCTCGCCGAGGGCGATGGCACGAGCGAGGTGCCCGCCGGCGCTCAGATCGCGAGCGACGCCGCCGTGTTCGAGACCGAGCTCGCGCTGCCGTTGACCCGCGCCCAGCTCCAGGCGGTGTTCGTGCGCGATCGCAGCACTCCGAACGCGGCCGGGCGCTACGCGGATCGCACGCAGATCGCGCTCGGCAACGCGCCAGGGCCGTTCGACGCGCTGGCGGTGAGCCCGCTGATCGACGCCGGCGATCGGACGAACCGCGCGATCGAGCACGAGCTCTACGTCGCGCTCGATCGCCTGGTCGCGCTGCCGGGAGCCGGCAAGCTCACGCTGAGCGCGAGCGGTGCCACCCCGAGCATCGCATGGACCGCGTGGGACGGTGCGACGTGGGCGCCGGTGCTCCCCGCAGGCGCAGGGCCCTGGGTGTTTCCGCAGCTCGGACAGCTCCACACCACCGCGGTCGGCGGCGTGCCGGGCCGCTGGCTGCGCGGCGTGGTGACGTCGACGACGCCCGTCGCTCCGGTCGCCCTGTCGGCGCAGATCGATCCGGTCGACGCAGCGCAGGGCATGGCTCCGGAGGCGGCGTTCTTCAACTCGGTCCGGCTCGACCTCACGCGCGACTGGCTCCCGTTCGGCGAGCGCCCGCAGCCCGGTGACGTGTTCTACCTCGCGAGCGACGGCGGGTTCGGGGGCGATGGCGCGACCGTGACGCTCGCGTTCACCCTGACCACGCCCGGCGGGGCCGCGGACGGGCTCGCGATCGCGTGGGAGAGCTGGGACGGCGCGCGGGCGACCGCCCTGGCGGCCAGCGACACGACCAACGCCTTCACGGCCTCCGGCCGGGTCAGCTTCACGCTCGCCACCCGGATCCCGCGCTCCACGATCAACGGCGTGGAGAACCGCTGGATCCGGGCGCGGATCACGCGGGGCAACTACGGCCACCCGATCGTCACCGACTGGACGGCGACGCCGCCGAAGACCTCGGGCTCGACGCTAAAGCCGCCGGTGGTCAGCGCGGCGAGCCTTTCGTGCGCCGCGTCGAGCACGCCGCCCGATCTCACCGTGGTGCGGCGCACCGCGCTCCGCTACGAGACCCTCCCCGCCGATCAGGTCGTCGTGTACCGCGCCACGCCGGACGACGACTCCGTGCCCGCGCTCTATCTCGGCTTCGATCGCGCGTTCGAGCCGACGCTGACGACGCTCTACTTCGAGGTGCTGCCCCCGCCGGCACCGGATCCCTGGCACTACGGCGTGTCCCCGCCGCCGTACCAGCCGCCCCACCTCGCCTGGGAGTACTGGAGCGGACCGGCGAAGGCATGGGTCCGGATCGCCGTCGAGGATGACACCCAGGACCTGACGCGCAGCGGGCTGGTTCGCTTCCTCCCGGTGGCTGACGAGGCCGCGATCGAGCGATACGGCATGACGCTGCACTGGCTGCGCGTGACCTCGCGCGACGCGACGTTCTCGCCGGTCCCGCAGCTCGGCCGGATCGCGACGAACACGGTGTGGGCCTCGCACGCCCACACCACGACCGGCGAGACGCTGGGCAGCTCCACCGGCGAGCGAGGCCAGGTGTTCCAGATATCACAGCTCCCCGTGCTCGAGGGGCAACAGATCGAGATCGGCGAGCCCGAGCCGCCGGTCGTCCCCGAGCTGTCACGGCTGCAAGCCGACGAGGGCGATGGCGCCGTGACGCGCGACGGCGCGATCTACTGGGTGCGCTGGCACGCGGTCGCCGACTTCTGGGCCTCCGGACCGCGCGATCGCCACTACACCGTCGATGCGGCCACCGGGATAGTCACCTTCGGCGACGGGGTCAGCGGCCTGATCCCTCCGACCGGGACGTCGAACGTGCGAGCGTCGTATCGCTCGGGGGGTGGCACCGGCGGCAACGTCGCCGCCGGTGCGATCTCCCAGCTCAAGACCACCGTCGCGACCGTGGACAGCGCGACCAACCCCGCGCCGGCGATCGGCGGCGCGCCGATCGAGCCGGCGTCCGACATGATGAGCCGCGCGTCGCGCACGCTGCGCCACGGCTATCGCGCCGTCACCGCGCAGGACTTCGCCGACCTCGCGCTCGAGTCATCCCGGGCGGTGGCGCGCGCGGTGACCTTGACGCCGTCGTTCTCGCCGTTCGACTGGCAGGACCTGAGACACACCCACGAGCTCAACCGCGACGGCCAGGTCCTCGTCGCGATCGTACCGGTGGCGCCGCAACCCGGACGCTCGCCGTCGCTCGATCTGCTGGCCCAGGTCGCCGCGTACCTCCAAGCGCGCTGCATGCCGGGCGTCAAGCTCCAGGTGATCGGCCCGAGCTGGATCGCCACGGGCATCGAGGTCCACGTCGCGTCGACCACGATCGAGAACAGCGATGCCACGCTCGCGGCGGTGCGCGACGCGATCGTGCGCTTCCTCGATCCGGTGACCGGCGGGGACGACGGTCGCGGGTGGCCGTTCGGACGGCGCCCGCGCGCATCGGACCTGCTCGCGTGTATCTCCGCCGTGCCGGGAGTCGAGCACGTGTCGCAGATCGCGATCCGCTGTCCGCCGTTCGATAACGATGACTTCGGCGGCCAGACTCCCGGCATGGATCTGCTGAGCCTGTCTCCGCGACTCCTGTTCTACGCGGATGACGTCACCGTCACCGCCACCCCCCGTGAGGTGTCATGATCGATCTCCCAACACTGGACGATCGGACGTTTGCCGACTTCGCGAGCAATGCGCGAGCGCTGATCCCGAGCCTCGCGCCGGGCTGGACCGATCACAATCCGACCGATCCCGGCATCACCCTCCTCGAGCTGTTCGCATGGCTCGCGGAGATCGTGATGTACCGGATCGATCGGGTTCCGGATCGCAGCTATCGCACGTTCCTCAAGCTGCTACGCGGACAGGTGCCGGCGGCCCCGGACGGCTCGCCGCTCCCGCTCGCCGACGCGATCCGCACGACGATCGCCGAGCTGCGCGAGCGCGACCGCGCGGTCACCGCGGACGACGTCGAGTACCTCGCCCTGCATCGCTGGCCGGCCTCCGCCGCGGCGATCGCGATGGGCGTGCCCGGCACCCTCCGCCGCGTCTCGTGCGTCACGGGGCAGAGCCCGGCGACCCTGCCGCTCGCGTGGCAGACCAAGGCGCCGCCCGAGGGCCAGGAGCACTTCACGGTCGTCGTGGTCCCGGACTGCCTGGCAGCGAGCCGGAGCGACCTGCCGGCGTTCGATCCCGGGCGCCGCTACGCCCTCGAGCTCGACGGCAAGACCGGCTACGTCGACTGTGGAAACGATCCGAGCCTGGCGATCACCTCGGCGCTGACGCTGTCCGCATGGATCTTTCCGCGCAACCTGTCGGGCGGACGCCAGGGCATCCTGTGCAAGGCGGCCAGCGGAGAGTTCGAGCTCCATGTCGAGCCCGACGGCACGCTCGGGTTCCGTCACGCCGACGGCGTCGACGGCGGCGCGTCGACCGCGAAGGTCCCGGTCGGACGCTGGACCCACGTCGCCGCGGTTCGCGACGGAACGGCGCTGACGCTCTACCTCGACGGCAAGCCGGCCGGGGCCGCGACCCTCGCGAAGCCCGCGACCGCGAGCGATGCCCACGTGGTGATCGGACGGCTGTCCGACGGCAGCGGGTTCTTCAACGGCTTCATCCGCGACGCGTGCGTGTGGAGCGGCGCGCGCACCGCCGTCGAGCTCGGCGGTGATCTCCAGCGCACGCCCGCCGTCGTCACCGATCCATCGCCGGCCGCAACGCTGGTGGCGTGCTGGCGCCTGGATGCTATGGCTGCACCGGCCGTCCCGAACGGTCCGCTCGTGACCCCCGATGCGGCGACGCCGGCCGGCGCACCCACCCGCCCGCGGGACGGCACACCGACCGGCGCGACCTGGCGCGACGTCCTGAGGCCGCTCGGGATGCAGCCGCCGCTCCACGACGGGCTGGCCGCGATGCTCGAGGAGCGGCGCCTGCTCACCACCCGGATCGATGTCATCGACCAGCGTCCGCTGCACCTCAAGGCCAGCGCGAAGCTCTACCTCCGGCCCGACGGCGTCGCCTCCGATGTGAGGGCAGCGGCGACGCTCGTGCTCGATCGCTTCCTCGATCCGCTGCGCGGGTGGAAGGGCGACGGCTGGCCGTTCGGTCGGCCGATCTTCGTCTCGGACCTCAGCGCGGCGCTCGACGGGCTCGCGGGGGTCGACTTCGTCGACGGCGTCGCCGTCACGATCGTGAACGACGGCGATCCGTCTCGCCAGCCCGCACCGACCGACGAGACCGGCGCGCCGATCGGCGTCCGGCTGCAACCCAACGAGCTGCCGGTGCTCGACTCGGCCGATCTCCAGATCTTCCAGCGCAGGGGGGTGCAATGGCTGCCGGTATGAGTCGCTATCTCGCCCATCTCCCGGCGCTGTTCCAGGACGACGACTTCGCGGGCACGTTCCTGCTCGCCTTCGAGCGCATCCTCACCGGGCTGGCCAGCGCCGATGAGCCGAACCTGCCGCGCGTGCCGCCCGGGCTCGAGCAGATCCTCGACACGATCGAGCGCTACTTCGACCCGGCGTCGACCCCCAGCGAGTTCCTGCCCTGGCTCGCGGGCTGGGTCGCCACAAGCCTGCGCGAGGACTGGGACCCCGCGATGCGCCGAAGCTTCATCGCCCACATCATCCCCCTGTACCGCCGGCGCGGCACGGCCAGGGTGCTCCAGTTGCTCCTGCAGATCTACCTCAACCCCACCGGCGATCCGCTACGGGACTCCAGCGTCGAGGTGCTCGAGGGGCCGAAGCCCGGCGATCCGACCTACCCCACCCCGTATCCCGCGCGCTACTTCCAGGTCCGGTTCACCGTCGTCGAGCGCGACCCTGCGATCCTCGCGCGTCGCGCATCGATGGCGACCGAGATCATCGATCGCGAGAAGCCGGCCCACACCTACTACGGTCTGTTCATCGGCTCGCCATCGCTGCAGATCGCGAATCCCCCCACGTTCGACGCCGCGCAGAACCCGCTCACGGGCGTGTTCGTCGGCGTCAACACGCTTCTCGGCACCCCCACATTCACGTCGAACTGACCACGAGGCAAGGTAATGGCCAACTATGACATCCCTCAGTACCCCAGCAAGCGCCTGCGCTACTTCAACAACCAGTTCCTGATCGATCAGGACTTCATCGACGACGACGCGGCCCAGATCGGCCACGAGCGCGCCTTCCTGCGCGCGCTGTGCATCGCCGGCGTGTGCGAAGGATTGCAGGTCACGTACCCGACCACGAACCTGCCGCCGTCGGTCAGCGCGGGGATCGCGATCGACAAGGCCGGGCGCATGATCGTGGTCGATCACGCCACCGACGCGCTCGTCAAATCCGACGCGCTCGCCGATGGCGACTACTTCATTCACATCAGCTTCCTCGAGACCGAGGATGCCAAGGCCAGCGGACAGGGCGCACCGGACTTCACGCGATGGAAGCAGACCCCGGTGGTCAACGCGACCGCGAAGTCGGCTGCCCTGCCCGACGGCGCCGTGGTCCTCGGCAGCTGCACGGTGCAGAACAAGGTGTTCGTCGGAGCGGGGAGCACGATCGGACGCCAGTACAGCGGGCTGCGGCTTCCGGGCCCCAACCAGAACACGACGGCCACGCTGCGCAACAACGGCGCGGCCGACGACCTCGCGGTGCTCGCCGGCTCGTTGACCCTCCGCCGCGATGTGCGTGCCCAGCTTGGACCCACGCTGACGCTGTTCAACAATACGGGCGGCGCAGGGGCCGGTGGCGCGATCGATTTCAATGGCTGCGATCCGGGCACCAACGATCCCACGCTGCGCGTGCAGTCTCTCGACGACGGCAACTACTCGAGCCACCTCACGTTCTCGACCAAGCAGTCGGGCGGCAACGCCAACAAGCTCGTCGAGCGCCTGCGGCTCACAAGCACCGGGAATCTCGGCATCGGGACACAGGCTCCGAGTGACATCCTCCACGTGCGCCACATCGACACCGTTGGCCTGTTCGAGTCGACCACGACAGGGGCAGCCATCCGCCTCGCCACTTCGGAAGGGGTGAACAACCAGGTGCAGTTCGCCAACCGCTCCGGGGGGAACGCCGCAATCTGGGTCGGCACAGCGGGTGATGCGCTCACCGTCAAGAAGGATGGTGGGGTCGTCGTGAGCAAGGCGACGGGAGGAACTGGCGTCCTCACCGTCGAAAACTGCTTGCGGTTCCCCAACGAGTCCAACAAGGACAGGATCATCCTCTGGGATAGCTTCGGCATGGGGTTGAGCGACGGGAACATCAACCTGTTCTATCCTCCGTCCGCCCACTTCTCGTTACGCCAGAACAGCACGAGCGGCGCCGAGGTGTTCAGTGTCAGCGGCTCCGGCACCGTCAAGTTCTCCGGACCGATCGATGGATCACTGACGATCCGCCACGATGCAAGTGGCCAACTTGGGCCCACGCTGACGTTGCTGAACGGCTCCGGCGGCACCAATGCGGGCGGTGCGATCGACTTCAACGGCAACGATCCGGGTAGCGGCAACGATCCCATGCTGCGCATCCAGTCTCTCGACGCCGGCAACTGGTCGAGCCACCTCACGTTCTCGACCAAGAAGCCCGGCGGCCCCGCCAACCAACTCGTCGAACGCATGCGGCTTACCAGCGACGGCCTGCTGCAGTTTCCCAACGATACCAAGGACAAGCTGCTTTTCTTTGCCGCCGGCACCGATCGCTACGGTCTCGGCTTGAATGACTCCAATATCAACGTGTTCTGTCCGACGTACGCCCGCTTCTCCTTGCGCCAGAACAGCAGCAGCGGCACCGAGGTGTTCAGCGTCGATGGTTCTGGCACTGCCAAGCTCTCGGGGTCGCTCGCTGTCGGCGATAGTGTCAGTGCAGCCGGCAACATGCAGGTCGCAAAACGACTCGCGGCCAATGGCGCCTTGACGTTCGGAAACACAACATGGGATACATATGCGGCCGATTCGACGATCGTCGCGGATAGCGCCAACTACAAGGCGATGATGATCGTGGGCAGTAATCAGAATCAGGGCCACGGCCGATGGATTCGCATGTGGGACGACGTGCAGGTCGAAGGCACCCTCACTGTCGAAAACAGCCTGAAATTTCCCAATACCAGTGCCCCCACGGACAAGATCGTCCTCTACGATGGCTTCGGTTTGGGAATGAACAGTCAGAACATTAGCCTGTTCTGCACGCCGGGCTCCTACTTCTCGTTGCGCCAGAGCAGCTGCAACGGCACCGAGGTGTTCAAGGTCAACGGCTCTGGCACCGTCACGCTTTCCGGTCCGCTCGTGCCGAAGGTAGGCAACGACGCGAGCTCAGGGATCTATTTTCCCACCAATCCGGGCGGTGGCAGCGGCGACGAAGCGTTCCTGCGTTACTATGTCGTGAGCGGCGAGACAACGAAGCTGGTGCTCGGCATCAACAATGACGGCGACGATGCACTGGTATTGTACCAAGCCGGCGCTGAGCGCCTCACGATTTCGAATGGCACCGTAAATATAAACAACGGTGCCACTATAAGTGGCGGCGCCACCTTCAATGGGAACATCTACATGAATGGAATCCCTGTCTCACTCACTTCCGACGCGATCCTGAAGAGGGACATCGTCGCGCACGAGTTCGTTCTCGATCGCGTGATACAACTCCGTCCGGTGCGCTTCAAGTGGAAAGCGGACGGCAGCAATGGCAGCGGCTTCATCGCACAAGAGGTCGAGGCGCTGTTTCCAGATCTCGTGTACGAAGGCTTGGCCGACGAAGCAACTGGCCGCCGCATAAAGAGTATCGCGTACGATCGCTTCGGAATGCTCGCGATCGCTGCGATCAAGGAGCTGAAGACGGACTATGACGCGCGTCTCGCCATGCTGGAGCAGAGGCTCGCGGCGCAGGGAGGGAAGTCATGATGGATCGGATTGCCGAGCGATTGAAGGCGCTGCAGGCCGAGGCCGACGCCGGCCAGAAGATGCTGGCCGAGCTCGACGCGCGACGCGCGGCGCTGACGACCACGTTGCTCCGCATCGAGGGTGCGATCCAGGTGCTGAAGGAGCTCGGTAGCGGCGCCGAGGACGACGAGCCCGCGAGCGCCGGCCCGAACGGCTCGAGCCCAGGAGCGAGGCCGGCCTGAGCGATGGCGACGCAGGTGGCAGCCGCGGCCGAGCGGGCCGCGCCGTATGGCTCGTCGCTGGACCACCTGCGCGACGAACTCGGGCGCATCGATCTGCTGGTGCGCGGCCAGGTCGTTCGCGCACGGCAGGCCGCGGGCGACGATGCCTGGCGTGGCGTGGCGATCTCCGAACCCGAGATCGATGCGCTGCTGGCGCGAACGCTCGGTCAGCCGCCGTGGGATGCCGCCTCGTCTCCGCCGTCGCTCGCCGATGCGCATGCGCTGGCCGATCGCATCGCTCTCGCAATCGAAACGCGGACCACGCGCGCGATGGTGCCGCTGCGGCTCATGCAGCTCGCAGAGCGGTTCGCGCTCGACCGGTTCGCGCTCGACGTCCTGCTGGTAGCTCTCCTGCCGGAGATCGACCTCCGCTACGAGCGGCTGTACGCCTACCTCCACGATGACGTCACCCGCAAGCGCCCGTCGGTGGACCTCACGCTCCACCTCCTGTGCCGCTCGCTCGACGAACGCTTCGCGGCGCGCGCGCGCTTCGAGGCAACCGCGCCGCTCGTCCACCACGGCCTGGTGCAGCTGACCTCGGATGCCTCCTCGCCGCCGCTGCTCGCACGCGCGATCAAGATCGACGACCGCGTCGTCAGCTGGCTCCACGGATCCGACGAGCTCGATCCCGGGCTCGCCCGTCACGCGCGCCGGATCGAGCCACAGACCACGCTCGCCGACCTCCTGATCGATACAACCACACGCGATCAGCTCGCACGCTGCAGCGACGATCGCCCCTCGCCGATCGTCTATCTCCATGGCCCGCCCGGCGTCGGCAAGCGCACCGCGGCCGAGGCGCTCGCCCGCGCGGTCGATCGTGACGTGCTCGCGCTCGACGTCGCAACCCTCGCAGGCCTCGCGGATGACGCGACCGAAGCGGTCGTGCGCGCCGCCGACCGCGAGGCGCGACTCGCGGCTGATCTGCTGGTGTTCGAAGGCGCGGATCTACTGTTGTCGGGCGAGCGCAGGTTTGCACGTGCAGCGCTGCTCGAGATCATGAAGTGGTCGCCGGCTCCGCTCGTGCTCACCGGCGAGACGGCCTGGGACCCGAGCGACACGCTCGACATGCTTCACGGTCGGCCCTTCGTGCGGCTGCCGTTCGAGCTGCCCGACACGGGCACACGGGTACAGCTGTGGCAGAGGGCGCTCGCCGGCGTGCCACTCGGCGAAGACGTCGAACTCGATCGACTGGCGGGGCGGATGCGGCTCGGCGCCGGCCAGATCCACGATGCCGCCGCCACCGCACGCGGCCTGTCGCACGCGCGCTCCGGCCTCGCGGCACCGGTCGCGATGGCCGAGCTCGACGAGGCGTGCCGCCGGCATTCGAGTCGCCGGTTCGGATCGTTCGCGCGCAAGATCACGTCGCGTCCCACGTGGGACGACTTGGTGCTGCCCGGCGAGCGCGTCGACCGGCTACGCGAGCTCTGCGACCATGCACGCCACCGCGCGGTGGTGTTCGAGCGCTGGGGGTTCGACCGCAAGCTGCCCAACGGCAAGGGCCTCGGCCTCCTGTTCGTCGGCGCGCCCGGCACCGGCAAGACGCTCGCGGCGTCGGTGATCGCCACCGAGCTCGGGCTCGACCTCTACCAGATCGACCTCGCCTCGGTCGTCAGCAAGTGGATCGGCGAGACCGAGAAGCACCTCGGCCGGATCTTCGACGAGGCCGAGCGCGGCCACGGCGTGCTGCTGTTCGACGAGGCCGACGCGCTGTTCGGTAAGCGCAGCGAGATCCACGACGCGCACGACCGCTACGCCAACCTCGAGACCAGCTACCTCCTGCAGCGCGTGGAGGCCTACGAGGGCATCGTCATCCTGTCGTCCAACTTCCGCCGCAACCTCGACGAGGCGTTCGTGCGCCGGCTGCGCTTCATCGTCGAGTTCCCGCTGCCCGACGAGCGCGAGCGGCTCCGGATCTGGGAGCAGATCTGGCCGCCGGAGACCCCGCGCGCGCCCGATCTCGACCTCGGTTACCTCGCGCGCCGCTTCGAGCTCGCCGGCGCCCACCTCCGCAACATCGCGCTCGCCGCCGCGTTCCTCGCCGCCGCCGAGGGCCGCGCGATCGGCCAGCGCCACGTGCTCCACGCCGCGCACCGCGAGTACCAGAAGCTCGGCAAGATGATCGACAAGGCGGCGTTCGGAGGTGCAACATGAGAGAGGCCAAGCTCGCTCGACCCGTCAGCGCGCCGGTTGCCAGGCGCACCGCAGCGATCGCCCCCAGGCCCGCCTCGGCGATCGGCAACCGCGCCCTGCGCGCGGCGGTCGCCGGCACGAGCGCGCTGCCCCGGCCGCTCCTGGCCCCCGGCCCCATCCACGCCTGGACCGACCGCGACGAGGTCGCGAACGGCGCCGGCGGGCCGCGCGCCCCGTGGGACCGCGCCGGGCGCCAGCAAGCCGCGCTCGCCGCGCTCACCGGTGGCGTCGCCGGCCCCGCCCAGCGCGAGCGCTTGGGAGAGGAGCTCCGCCGCCAGGTCCCCGACGTCGGCTACATGGAGCAAGTCGCCGCCGGCGCGCGCACGGTCGTGACGCTGATCGTCCCGGGCAACGGCCCGCTCGGCCTCAAGACGCTCAACGACGACGTCGTCGGCTACCAGATCAACAACTCGATGATCGGGCCGCGGCGCAACGAGGTGGTGAAGAACGCGTTCCTCGCCGCCGGCGACGAGCCCGGCGCCTCGCCGTTCGTGGTCACCGAGCAGACCTACAAGATGACGACCGCCACCAGCGATCTGCCGCCGCTCGAGCTCCGGGACGCCATGCGGGAGGTGCTGAGCGCGATCGACCGCGACGTCCGGGACGTCTACCTGGACGGCCTCCGGTACGGCCTCACCCACTGGAGGGCCCAGAGCACCTCCGAAGACGCCGACGAGCGCACCGAGGCAGAGCGCCGCGTCGGCAAGATCCAAGAGGCGATCGAGCAGGTCGAGGCACCCGGGTTTCGGCTCGATTTCCAGTTCGGCATGGCTCCGATCGAGCGCGGCGCCGGTGGTGCGCCCGCCTACGCGGAGGCGCTCGCCGCGCACCTGCGAGCGTCCCAGGCGACGCTCATGAGCCGCGAGCCCACGCAGGTCAGCACGCCCGACGTCGGCGACTCGCGCGGGCAGATCTACGATCGCGACGTCTTCCGCCGGTTCTGCGAAGAAGGCGAGTCGCTTCGCCAGCAGATCATCGACAATGGCAACACGCTCACCCACCACGGTCGCCAGTACCGCGTGTTCGTCGGGTCCAGGGCCAACCGCGACGTCCTCCGCGACGTGCGCAAGGCGAAGGTCAAGGAGGACGACCTCGCGTCGGCGGACGAGAGGCAGACCCTGCACCTGTTCCAGCGCTACTTCCTGCATATCAACGCGTTCGACAACCTCCGCGACTTCACGAGCGGGGAGGTCGGGCAGATCGGCGGCCAGATCGCGCGCGCGCGGCGCCTGATCGACAGCGTCCGGGACCGCGGGCCAGTCGACGCGCGCGAGGTGACCGGGACCCTGCACAAGAACCCCGCCACGAGCGAGGTCATCCCGAGGCAGGACACCGCCGCGGAGGCCGTGTTCTACAACGCCGGGCAGAGCCGCTCGCATCGCATCATCGTCAGCTGCGATATCCGCGACATGGGCGTCGACGTGGTGCAAGATTACGGCGAGGCGATGCACCGGGTGGGCCGCAGGGGCGAGGATCCCGATAAGGTCGCGCGGCAGGCGGCGGATCCGATGGTCCGATTCCGGCGCCATGCGATCCTGCGCGTGCACCGGGGCTACCGGACGCTGGTCTGGGAGGCGATCGAGTCGGCCGAGCAGCGCGGCGATCGCGCACTCGCGGATCAGCTGCGCGCCGAGAAGGAGCCGTCCCTGCTCATGGGCGGCGACGAGATCACGCTGTCGCTGCACGAGGGGATGCGTCCCTACCTGCCGCGGCTGGCGGCCGCGCTGATGAACCCGACCGCCCCCCGCGCCCGCGTGGCGATCAGCACGACGGGCGGCGATCGCGCCCGAGCCGTGGAGGAGCACATCCAGGCCCAGCAGCGCGCGGATCCCGCACACAGCGTCCTCAAGTACTTCGAGGCGGAGCAGCGCGCTCTCGAGCTGATGATCGAGGATATCGACAACTTCGAGCGGCAGCGGCAGGGTGCTGCCCTGGTCTCCGAGCTGGGGCTGAACCTCCTGTACGCCGAGAACGAGGGCGCGGGCATCGTGCTGCGTCGCAACGACACCGGCGCGATCGTCGATTCGAAGGCGCTGCGCGAGCGGATCTCCGAGGTGAAGTGGCGGTTGCACGAGCTCGAGGCCAACCCTAGCGTGGTGACGCATGACTGGCCCTGAGCTCGAGGCGGCGCTCGTGCGCTACTTCTTCGCCGAGGATCTCGACGCGGCGGACCGGGCGCGCCTGGTCACCGCCGGGCTGGCGCTGGTCGCCGATCGCCCGCGCAGGCGCGGCCAGGTCGGCCAGTTCGCGCCGGACGACCCGATCGGCCATGGCCTGGCGTGGTGGGAGGAGCGCCAGCGCGGCTCGCCCGAGCTGCGCCTGCCGATCTCGGAGCTCGACCACGCGCTGATGCTGATCACGAGTGAGCCGCGCCTGGACCCGCGCCCCGTGCCGCGGCCGCACTGCCCGCCCGAGCTGCGCGGCCGCTGGGAGCGCGCCGGCGTGTCACGCGACGACGTGACGGTGGAGCCGCCTGGCTCACCGCGCGCCTGGATCCTCGGTGACGGCGGCAGCTTCGCGACCGAGGGCGACCCCGAGCGCGCCGGCTGGACCTGGCGCGTCCACGAGGGCAGCTGCCGCACGCTCTGCCTCGGCCCGGCCCACGATCCGCTGCGAGAGCGCTGGCTCGTGCTCGTGCTCGCCGTGCACCCCGGCGCCGCCGAGCTCGACCTCGCCCCGCTCGATGCCGTCCGCGGCTTCGAGCGCTGGCGCCGCGGCTGAGCAGCCCGAGCTCGCGATTGCGCATGATCGATTCGCGGTCTTGCTCCTGGTGAGAGACTGATCTTGTCGCCTGGATAGTAGCCAATCGGCTACTTGTGCCGAGGTCGTCAAATTGCGAGTATCGACGTGCGTCGACAAGACAGCATTCGGAGGGTGCGTCATGAAAGCAAGACTCGCTGCCCCCGCCCCCGGCTCGTCCGGTCCTCGGGCCGCCGGCTCGGCCACTGTCCCCAGGCTCGCCTCGGTGATCGGCAATCGCGCAATGGCCGCGGCGGCGGCCGGTACGACCGCGCCGATCCGCCCGCCGCTGTCCCCCGCCGCCGTGCAGCGCAAGCTCTCGATCGGCCGCGCTCCCGGCGGGACCGGAAGCCATCCGGCTCGCGCGGACTCGGCGCAGGTACACGCCATCGCTGCGCACGGCACGACCACGCCGGCAACGCGGCTACCCTACGCCGATCAGATCCAGCGCGCGTTCGGCCAGCACGACATCTCGGGGATCCAGGCGCACACGGGGCAGGAGGCAGCCGCGAGCGCCCGCGAGATGGGCGCCCGGGCGTACGCGACGGGCGGTCACGTCGTCCTGGATCGTGGCACCGACCTGCATACGGTGGCGCACGAGGCGGCGCACGTCATCCAGCAGCGCGCGGGCGTGAACCTCAGCGGAGGCGTCGGCCGCGCCGGCGACCCCTACGAGCAGCACGCCGATGCGGTGGCCGACATGGTGGTCCAGGGCAGGTCCGCGGAGTCCCACCTCGCACAGTACGCAGGCGGCAGCCAGGCCGGCGGAGCCGTGGTGCAGCGCGCGTCCGACTACGCCGGCATATTGCCCAAGCACGAGACCTTCGAAGACTCCTATAGATTCCAAGGCAGGAGGTCGACCGACTTCACCTATCACCACATTATTCCCGAGAATAAGCTCGAGAAGGTCTATAAGCAATTGAGGACCATCCGGGACTATCTCGAGGGCGACGGGCCGAGCAACAAGACCAGCAACGCATTCAACGCCCAGCTCAGCGGCCTCGTGACGAATGCGCGGAAGGGGTGGCTGAAGACCCGCGCCAGGAACACGACCTATGCCCTCCAGCAGGACTTCGGGGATCTCCCTGTCCAGATCCCGGAGTCCAAGGTGGAGGAGATCCTGAAGGCGTACGCTCAGACGCAGGATGACCCCAGCGGGGCGTTCCAATCCCAGTACAAGCAGGAGCTGGAGCCAAACTTCCACGAGGCAAAGCGCAAGGCGAGATCCACCGTCTCCACGATGCTAAACACGACGTCCTTCTTCCGCACCGGCTGGGGCGACGAGCGGCTTATCCGCGAATTATGGGAGGCACTCGGCAAGGACGTCTACAACTTTGACATACTCGCGCCATGGCTACAGGACGCGCTCCAGGCAGTGAGGGACGAGGATGAACAGCATCGGATAACGAGCAAGGTGCTGGACAAGCGCAGCGTCCTGAAACACATCAAGTTCGCGCTCCAGAGGTACGACCTGGAAACCTACTTCCGCGACAAGTTCCCGGCGCTCAGCGCGCTCCGGCCCACCCAAGGCACCCTAAAAAAGCTGCTGCAGCAGAACGCGATACCGCACGAGGACAGCGAGCACCTCGAGCACGCCGTGCAATGGAACCCCGGCAACATCCACCGTGGGCCGGCGTCGAGCAAGCGGCTCAACCCGGACGCGGGCGAAGAGTTCGACGCGCTGGTCGATGACGGCGGCGACAACTTCGAGAAGGCGGCCGCGAACCTCGTTGAGAGGAAGCACTACGAGGTGCTGGAGGAGCTCAACGAGCAGATCGACGGCTTCCTGAAGGTCCCGATCCGGAACGGTGTCCCCGACGACAACAAGATCGCAGCCGCCGTCGAGATCGTCAGGCGGATGCGCGCCCTCATGGAGTTCGGGCTGACCAAGTTCGACGAGCACCAATGGGAGCAGAAGGGCGACAAACACATGCGGCTGAGGAAGAATAATACCAACCTGCGGGCGGTCGGCCTGATCCCGTAGCGCCGGCGCCAGCGTCGGCGTCGGGGGGCGATCTAGGTGCGGGGCTTCCAGCTCCCCGGGGCGATCCCGAGGTCGAGGAGCTTGGAGCAGGGCTCCCGCCAACTTGCGCTTCTCGGAGTTGAAGCTCATGAGGTCATGTTGGCCGAACCGGCGCCGGCATCAGGCCGGGCGACTCGCCGCGGTAGCCAATTGGCTACTTGTGCCGGAGTGGTCGTGTTGCAAGTATCGACGTGAATCGACAAGACAGCATTTTGAAGGGTGCATCATGAAAGCAAGACTCACTGCCCTCGCCGCCGGTTCGCCGGCTCTCAGGCCCGTGGTACGCACGGCCGCGCCCAGGCTCACCTCGGTGATCGGCAATCGCGCGATGCGCGCGGCGGTGGCCGGTACGACCGTGCCGGCCCGACCATCGCTGGCACCTGCTGCCGGCGTGCAGCTCAAGTCCTCGACCGGCCGAGCTCGTGGCGGGCCGGCAGGCCATCCGGCTCGCGCGCACGGTGGCGGGCATGGCGCCGCGGCGATCCATGCGTCCGCCGCGCGCGGCGTCGCGACGCCTGGGTCGGCGCTGCCACACGCCGACCTGATCCAGCGCGCGTTCGGCCACCACGACATCTCGTCGGTCCAGGCGCACGTCGGCGGCGCCGCGGCGGATTCCGCGGCCGAGATGGAGGCCGAAGCGTACACGATGGGGGAGCACGTCGTGCTCGGCAAGGGAGCCGACCTGTTCACGGAGGTGCACGAAACGGCGCACGCGTTCCAGCAGCGCGCCGGCGTAGAGCTCGACGGCGGCGTGGGCGTGGCCGGCGATCGGTACGAGCAGCACGCCGATGCGGTCGCGGCGCGGGTCACGGCCGGACAGTCCGCGGAAGCGTTGCTGGACACCTATACCGGGACGAGCGCGACGCGCGCCGATACAGGCGCGATCCAGCGCAAGACATCGATCGTCGATGATGCCACCGACCCGCAGAACACGACTCAGAAGGGCAGCGGGCGTGGTCTCCTGAAGGACTCTGCAGGGAATATCCGTAGCAGCCAGGACTACGTCTTCGGCCCACTGCAAGACGACTGTGGAACCTTCATGCACGCGTGGATCGATCCACTCAACTACGATCCGAGCGGTACCGAGCCCAAGACAGGAACGTGGCCCAACTGGTGGGCCGCGAACGCCCCGCAGATCAACAATTACTGGGTGCGAGGCCACCTGCTCAACCACAACCTCGGTGGCCCGGGTGAGAAGCGCAACCTCACGCCGATCACCAAGAAGGCCAACAAGGAGCATCACGACCAGGTCGAGAATGCCGTCAAGCAGGCGGCCGCAGCCGGCGCATCGTTCATCGACTACACCGTGACGGCAGGCTACGACTCGGATGGTCCGGACCTGGACGTGGACCCCCAAAAGAACCCCAACCCAGCGGTATGGGACAAGTTGACGACCCATTTTCAGTGTGAATTCACTATCGTCGACAACGTGAACAATACGGAAACCATGCAATGGGGCATCTTCAACGAACACTGATGGCGGGGCTCTGGAACATCGAGATCCTCGACAAGGCACACGAGTGGGTGACCATCGAGGTGCGCCAGGCACATCCGGACGCCGGCGCGTTTCCGGAGTCGCGAGGGTTTGCGCTGAGACTCCTGCATGACCAGGCATGGCAGCTCGATGCCGGATTCAACTACCAGGCGTGCGGTCCTCTGGGAGAGGCATTCAACTCCGGGCAGGTGCTTGACGAGGCATGGCTGAACGCCAACGTCGACCGGTTCATCGCCGATGTCATCGTGGAAGACGCAGCGGTGGCGACCCTCGACGAGGCGACGGCGACCCGCCGCGTGGCGGATCAACTGGGCCTGGCGGACGTCGACCACCTGACCGACGACGAGCGCGAGCCGTTCGACGACGCGTACCACAGGTTCTGGTCGGACCCATCGAACCTGCCGGCGCGCCGCTACCGGATCAAGGTGACGGATCCGGCGTTCCTGTCGCACCTCGTACCGGGTGCCCGGTGGTCGTCGGCAGCGTTCTGACGGCACTCCGATCACGAGACCTCGGCGCGCTCAGGCGTGCTTGCCGTCCTTGGCGAGCTCGCGGCGAATGGCGTGCTGGAGGTCGTCGCGGGTGATCGGGCGCTCGGCGTCGGCGATCGCGGCCAGCGAGACGTGGCGGATCACGTTCATGATCGAGCCGCCGGACAGCTCGTGCGCCTCGGCGATCGCGGCGAGGTCGACCGCGGGATCCAGGCGGGCGCGCGAAGAGAAGCCGCGCTGCCACAGCGCGAGGCGCTCGGCCCCGCGCGGCAGCGGGAAGTAGATCACCGACTCGAAGCGGCGGGTGAACGCGGGATCGAGGTTGTCGCGCATGTTCGAGGCCAGGATCACGACGCCGCCCACGGTCTCGAGTCGCTGGAGCAGGTAGGCGACCTCCTGGTTGGCGTAGCGATCGTGGGCGTCCCTGGTCTCGGTGCGCTTGCCGAACAGCGCGTCGGCCTCGTCGAAGAACACGATCCAGTCCTGGCGCTGGGCGCGATCGAACACGCGGGACAGGTTCTTCTCGGTCTCGCCGATGTACTTCGAGATCACGAGCGAGAGATCGACGCGGTAGACGTCGCGGCCACAGGTCTTGCCGAGCAGGGCGGCGGTCGAGGTCTTGCCGGTGCCGGGCGGCCCATGGAACAGGGCGCGGTGGCCGGGGCGCAGGCGGGCGGCCATGTTCCAGTCGTGCATCAGGGTGTGACCGTGGGTGAGGAACGCCTGGATCTCGCCGAGCTGCTTGCGCGTGCCCGGGTGCAGGACGAGGTCGTCCCAGGTGAGCGCGGTGTCGATGCGCTGCGCGGGGAAGTCGGCGCCCAGGGTCGGGGGCGGCCGGCGGCCGAGGGTGAACAGGCTCAGGTACTCGGGCGAGATCCGCAACGGCGATTTCATCGACGCCGCGTCGCGCCCCGGAGCTGCGGCGACGCGCAGGACGTCGTCGCGGATCAGCGGCTGATCGGTCTCGAGCAGGTGGGCGACGGCGAGCCGGGCCTCGAGCGCGTCGCCGCCCAGGACGAACGCCAGGGTCTCGCCGGTGGGCTCGAAGTCGTCGTCGAGGCGCGTGCCACCGAACTCGGTGAACCGGCGATCGTAGGTCGAGTTCCGGGTGAAGAACACGTCGAGCAGCTGCGGGCGCAGGTGCGGGACCAGCGCCAGGACCACGGCGGCGCGCTCGACGAAGCTCAGCGGATGATCGCGCAGGAAGCAGGCCCACGGTGACGGCGAATCGCCGTGGTCGGGCGGCGGCAGGTCGCCGATGTCCGCGACCGCCGGGACAGCCGAAACCTCTGCCGGCGCGCCAGCGCCTGCAGAGGCCTCACCGGGGGGGAAGTAGCGGCGCAGGCGCAGATCGACCAGGCGCTGAAACCAGGCGAGCTCCTGCTCGAGGTCGTGCATCACCACTCCACCCGGAGGGGCTCGGGCATCCAGGGCAGCTTGATCCAGCCCCACGACCACGGGAACCGATCGAGCACCGCGTCGTGCGGCCGGCGCTCGACCTGCAGGAGCCAGGCGCCGTCGCGCGTGCCGAGGGCGCCGGAGCGCACGAGAAAGCCGGCGCGAAAGCTCGGGACCGATAGTTCGCCCAGCACCGGAACGCCATCGATCACCGCGGTGAGCAGGCGATCGGCCTCGGCGAGCTGCTCGGGGGTGAGCGGCCGCTCGAGGAGGAAGTCGGATTCGAGCGGCCGGCCGCAGAGCAGCTTGGCGAGCGGGAGGCGAAACTCCGGCGGCGCGGGGTCCGCGGTGGCGAGGATCTCGACGAGCTCGACGGCCTGGAGCTGGGCGGCTTCGTCGAGGAACCGGCGGTCGTCGCCGAGGACGCCGGTGCGGACGAAGAACCGCTCGAGAAACGGCCAGAGGATCACCAGGCCGGCATCCTCGACGTACAGCTCGTCGAGCCGGGCGAAGGCGCCGCGGCGGGACGCACGGATCGCGGCGGGGACGGACGGCATCGGTCGGGTGCGCGGCGGAGGCGTCCGCCGCTCGGTGAGCGACGTCGGATCGGTTGGCTGACGGAGGCGCGGCGCATCGCCGGTGTGGCGCGATGTCGTGGACGGCCGTTGCGCCATCGGCTCATCGCCGGTCGGTGGATGGCCTGGCCGCGCAGGGTCGTCGAGCGCGGGGTTCGTTCCCGCATCGCGCGCGCCGCTGCTGGCGAGGGTGCCCGGCGCAGGCGGCTGCTGGTCGTCGAGCGACGTCGGATCGGTTGGCTGACGGAGGCGCGGCGCATCGCCGGTGTGGCGCGATGTCGTGGACGGCCGTTGCGCCATCGGCTCATCGCCGGTCGGTGGGCGCGCTGACCGCGCAGGGTCGTCGAGCGCGGGGCGCCCCCATGCAGCGTGTTCGCCGCTGCTGGGTGCGAGGGTGCCCGGCGCAAGCGGCTGCTGGTCGTCGAGCGACGTCCGATCGGCCGGCTGACGGAGGCGCGGCGCATCGCCGGTGTGGCGCGATGCCGCGGAGGGCCGCTGCGCCATCGGCTGTTGCGTCATCGGCTGGTCGCCAGTCGGTGGGCGCGCTGACCGTGCATGGTCGTCGAGCGCGGGGGGCGATCCCGCATCGCGCGCGCCGGTGCTGGCGAGAGTGCCCGGCGCAAGTGGCTGTCGCTCATCGAGCGACGTCGGATCGGTCGGCTGATGGAGGCGCGGCGCATCGCCGGTGTGGCGCGATGTCGTGGACGGCCGTTGCGCCATCGGCTGTTGCGTCATCGGCTGGTCGCCGGTCGATAGGCTCGCTGACCGCGCATGCTCGTCGAGAGCGGGGCGCCCCCATGCATCGCGCGCACCGCTGCTGGGTGCTGGTCGGGGCGCGCGCAGGGCGCTCGGGTTGCGAACGGGCTCGGTCGCCTCGCGCCCTGCGGCGGAACGGGCCGCGGCTTGGCGAGGGCCGCCGCGCGCTGCCAGCGCCGACAGCAGCATCCGCCGCTCGTCCTGATCGCTGTCGCCTGGCAGCTGCCGGGCTACCTGTGCGCGCTCGGCGAGCGCCACCAGCGCACCTCGGTCGCACATCCGCGCGATTCGATCGAGCGCCCCGGGGTCGCGCGCGATGCGGCCCAGCAGCGCCCCCAGCTCGGCCTCGGCCTGGGCGGCAGCGCGCGCGAAGTGGCGCGCCACCACCTCGCTGTCTTGCGGGGCCCACCAAGGCAGGCTGCCGGTGAGCGCGAAGATCTCGAGGACCTCGAGCGAGGCCTGGGCGCGCTGGTCGCCAGCGGTTCGCCACAGCGCCCTGGCCAGCGCCGCTCGCAACGCCGGCTCGAGCCTGCCGATGAACCCGCTCTCGAAGTCGTCCGCCGCGAGCGTCCCCAGATCCAGCTCGAGCCGATCGATCCGGAACAGCGCCTCGCTTCCGCCGAGCTCGCTGCACACGCGATCGAGGACCGGCGCGATGCGATCTCCGTGCATGCGGCCGACGCGCTCGGACAGCGCCCGGGCGAGCGCGGCCTCGCCGGTGTGCAGCTCGACCTCGACGCGGTTGATCCGGTGCATCGCCACCCGAGCTACACCACGTCGACGACGATCTCGACGTGCCGCTCCACCGCGAGGGCCTGGTCGTCGGGGCGCGTCGCCGCCAGCGTGAAGGCGGTGCGCTCGGTGACCGCGCCCGTAGGCAGCGCGATCCGCCCACCCGTGCCGACCTGGACGTCGCCGACGGGCTGGCCGCCTCGCAGGAGTCCGTAGCGCTCGCCCTGGCGGCTCGCCTCGATCACGATGTCGGCCGACGCTCCGCGCGTCACAGGGGCGGGCGCGGTGACGGCCGGCAGGTCGTCGAGCACGGCGAGGCGATCCAGCGGCGCTTCGAGGCCGCTCATGGCCTTGCGCGCGAGCACGCGGAGGGTGCTGCCGGCCGGCAGCGGCGCGGTGTCGAGCAGCGGTGCGGCGGGCGGTGTCGTGACCGGGTCGCCGGCCGGTGCCGGTCGGTCGCGCGCGACCACGGCGTCGACCTCGATCCGGAGCTGATCGATGCCCTTGTTCTGCTGATCGCGCTGGTCGTCGCGCTGATGGAAGTACGCCGGCCGGCCGATCGGCTGGGTCTGACCGTCTAGACGGAGCTCGTAGAACACGCCCGGCTGGCCGCCGCTCGCCAGGACCGAGCCGGTGGTCGTGCTGGCCGCCATCGTGACCTCGAGGCGCAGCGCCTGCGCCGGGTCGGGCCGGACGAGCAGGGCGAGCGCGCGGTCGAGCTGCACCGCCGACGGGAGCTCCTCGGAGCCGGTGCCCAGCCGCCCGGTCTGGTGCCGCTTGCTCGCCTGGACCAGCAGGAACGCGTCATCGGTGCCCGGCGCGCTGATCGCCAGATCGAGCGCGTCGCCGCTGCCGCGGGTGGCATCGCCGACCGGCGCGAACCCGGCGAGATCTTGCCACACGGGCGGCTTCGGCGGCCGCTGGATCCGCACGGTCTGGCCGTCGCCCGGGACGTCGATCGTCGGCTGCGCGCTGGTGCCGAACACGAAGTCGGCGTCGCGCACGCGGCCGCGGTAGGCGACGTACGCGGCCGATGCCTGGGTCGCTCCCAGTCGCAGCGTGGCCGCGCCGCCGTACGCGACCACCGGCGGGACCAGCTGCGCGGTGGCCGCCGGGTTGGCGCGGACGCGCAGCGGCAGTACGAGGTCGAGGATCGCGGTGCGGCTCGTGGGAGTCGCCGAGGGCCCCAGGAACTTCTGCCCGCGGATCCGGAGATCGATGTCTTCCTGGATCGGCACGGTGCGCAGCACGATCCGCCCGCCGGTGCCGGCGACCTCCTGGGCCGAGATCACGCGGTGCCGGGTGACATCGCTGAGGTCCGCCGCGTCCGCGATGAGGGCGTAGGTGACGCCCTCCTGGCTGACGGGGATCTCGACCTGGGCCGCCACGCCAAAGTCGCCCAGCCGCGCGTCGTGCGGCTGGGGGGTGCTGATTCGCGGATCCAGGAGCGGCAAGAGGAGGTTCGCCACCAGCGACGAATGGACGCCCTCGACCGCGTCGATCGCGATCTCGACGTGCCGCTCCACTGCGAGGGCCTGGTTGTCGGGGCGCGTCGCCGCCACCGTGAACACGGTGCGCTCCGCGATCGGGCCCGTGGGCAGCGCGATCCGCCCGCCCGTGCCGACCTGGACGTCGCCGACGGGCCGGCCGTCTCGCAGGAGCCAGTAGCGCTCGCCCTGGCGGCTCGCCTCGACCACGATCTCGGTCGACTCTCCGCGCGCCACCGGGGTCGGGGCGGTGGCGGCCGGCAGGCCGTCGAGCACGGCGAGGCGATCCAGCGGCGCTTCGAGGCCGCTCATGGCCTTGCGCGCAAGCACGCGGAGGGTGCTGCCGGCCGGCAGCGGCGCGGTGTCGAGCAGCGGTGCGGCGGGCGGTGTGGTGACCGGGTCGCCGGCCGGTGCCGGTCGGTCGCGCGCGACCACGGCGTCGACCTCGATCCGGAGCTGATCGATGCCCTTGTTCTGCTGATCGCGCTGGTCGTCGCGCTGATGGAAGTACGCCG
>Ga0308175_100000612_pt1 | contig 24115 bp, 24 predicted proteins | sample PhyCR1_3_FD_203893 | JGI IMG/M metagenome (GOLD analysis project Ga0308175, IMG submission 203893) | Soil microbial communities from UC Gill Tract Community Farm, Albany, California, United States - DLSLS.C.R1 | ecosystem: Environmental > Terrestrial > Soil > Agricultural land | place: USA...
TCGAAGGTGCTCAGCTCGCCCAGCGTGGACCGGCCCACGGCGCGGGTCACCACCCACAGGAACAGGTAGACGACGAGGGCCCGGGCGACGATCTCCATGGCGGAACCTCCGGTGCGCTAGGGGAGGAGGTGGGTGTCGATGTGGACAGAGGCCACGGTGGCCCCGTGGTCGAGGACCGCGACGGTGGCGTCACGGCCCTGCTGGCTCGCCGGCTGGATGTAGGCGTCGTAGGCCACGGTGAAGACGTCGCCGCTCGGCGGGGTGTCGAAGGTCAGGTAGAGCGTGTGCGCGTCGCGGGTGGTGGCCGACGGCTCCGGGTGGAAGCCCTGCGTCTCGTAGATGTCGAAGTAGTCGCCGGTCACCGCGAGGGTCAGGGTCTTGCCGAACCCGCCCGGGTGCACGACGGTCGCTTGCCAGGGGACGTCGAGGCCGGCGCGCGCGACGCTGGCGTGCTCGACGCTCAGGTGCCACGTCCCGTCGGTGGCGGTCGAGGTCTCGGTGCGTACGCCGAGCAGGCCGAGCGCACCCGCGAGCACCAGCGCAGACATCGCCGCCAGCACCACCCGGCGGCCCCAGGCGGCCGACAGCTCGCGCTCGCCGGTCTCGAGCCCGACCAGGGTCGACTCGGGCAGCCTCGCCGGGTCAGCCACGGCCCACGTCCTCGACGACGTCGGCACGGCGCGCTGCGCGGACACAGGCGGCGACGAGGCGGGGCAGGTCGCCTGCGGACACGAGCCGGGCGAGCCGGTCGGGTGAGCGGGGGAGCCCGAGCCGCTCGGCGCCGTCCGCTGCCAGGGGATCGACGTACGGCGCCACGTCCGGCCACACGCCCTGGACCTCGCGGCAGAAGATGGCGCTGCCCGCGGGACCGATGCCCTTGAACCGCTGGAGGCTCCGCTCGAGGTCGTCGCTGTCGTCGCTCCCGTCGTGCAGGCGTCGCAGGTCCCCGCCGTGGTCCTCCAGCACGGACTGGGCCAGCTCGCCGAGCATGGTGGCGGTGCGCTCGTCGTAGCGGCGGTAGCGCCCGCGCCCGAGGGCGTCCACGCGCTTCTGCCACGACGCCTCCCGCATGCGCGCAGGGGTGCGGTAGCCGGCGCGGAACAGCTCTCGGGCCGCGGCCACGGCGATGTCGGCGCTGATCCGTGCCGACAGCAGCAGGCTCAGGACCAGCAGCTGCCAGAGCGGAGCCGGCTTGTCGGCAAGCCTGATCCCCGCCTCCTCGGCGTACGTCCTGCCGTGCCGGCGCAGCAGCAGGTCGACCGTGGTGTCGGTGCCCATGACTGGACGTTGCCGGAAGACTCCGTTCGTAAACCTCGCGTGCCGGTCGCCCGGGTGGGTACCGACCTGTCGTGAGCAAGGACCGCCTGTCCGACTACCGCAGCAAGCGCAACACCGATGCCTCCGGGGAGCCCGCCGGTGCGAGGGGGCGCAGTGGTGACGCGCCGGTCTTCGTCGTGCAGCGGCACGACGCGTCGCGGCTGCACTTCGACTTCCGCCTCGAGGTCGGCGGCGTGCTCGCGTCCTGGGCCGTCCCGAAGGGACCCTCGCTGGACCCACGGGACAAGCGGCTCGCCGTGCAGGTCGAGGACCATCCGCTCGACTACGCGGACTTCGAGGGACGCATCGGCGAGGGGTACGGCGAGGGCACGGTCATCGTGTGGGACACCGGTACCTACGACAACGTCACCGAGAAGGACGGCCACCCCGTCGACGTCGCCGACGCTCTCGAGGCGGGTCACGTCAAGGTCGTGCTGCACGGGGACAAGCTGACCGGCGCCTACGCCCTGACCCACACCCGGATGGGAGGCGACGAGCAGAACTGGATGCTGGTCAAGGTCGACGACGAGGCCGCCGATCGACGCCGGAAGCCGACCTCAACGCAGAACGAGTCAGTGCTGAGCGGGCGCACCAACGAGGACCTCGAGGACGAGCGACCCCGGTAGGAGCCTCAGCAGGAGCCCCAGCGGCCGGCTCACAGCCGCCGCCGGGCCCGGGACAGCCCCTGGGCGTGTCGCCGCATCCCGGCCCACGGGTCGGCCTTGGCGGCGAGCCGCCGGGGGAGCGAGCTCATCGTGACCTGCGCCGGCGCCACCCGGGAGAGCTCCTCCCACGCGATCGGCGCCGCGACCGGCGCGCCGGGTCGGGCGCGCACGGCGTACGGCGGGACCGCGGTCTGCCCGTAGCCGTTGCGCATCACGTCGACCAGCACCCGCGTCCCCCGCTTCTCCTTGCGCGCCTCGAGAGTGAGCAGGTCGGGCTCACGGTCGACGAGGCGCTCGCCGACGGCGCGGGCGAAGTCGCGCACCTCGTCGAAGCCCTCGCCGGGACGCAGGGGGACCACGACGTGGTAGCCGCGCGAGCCCGTGGTCTTCAGGTACGACGTGAGCCCCAGGTCGTCGAGCAGCCCGCCGACGAGCCGGGTCGCGCGTCGTACCTTGGCCAGGTCGTCCTCGGAGGGGTCGAGGTCGAGGACCAGGAGGTCCGGGTGGTCGAGGTCCTTGGTGGTGCTGAGCCACGTGTGCGGCGTGACGCAGGCCTGCTGGGCCAGGTAGACCAGCGACCGGGCGTCGTCGACCATCACCTGCTGCTGGCTGCCGCCGGCCGTGTGCACCTCGACCCGGTGCACCCAGTCGGGGAAGTGCGAGGGCACCTTCTTCTCGTAGAACGACTGCTCGGCGATGCCGTCGGGGAAGCGCTGCATGTTGACCGGGCGCCCGGCGAGGTGGGAGAGCATCACGTCGGCCACCTCGGCGTAGTGGCGAGCCAGGTCGGCCTTGGTGATCCCGTCCTCGGGGAAGAGCACCTTGTCGGGCCTGGAGATCTCGACGCCGGCGATCTCGACCGGGGTGTTCGCGGTCATTCGCGCACCACGTCCTTCGCGCTCTTGTCGCTCCGCAGCCCCAGGTAGCGGGGGTGGCGCAGCTGGCCGGCCCTGGTCCACTCGGTGAAGGCGACCTCGGCCACCAGCTCCGGCTCGGCCCAGTGCACGCCCGCGGTGGGCAGCTTGCCCTTGGTGCACGGGGAGCCGTCGCGCTCGAGGTCGCGCAGGCGGCGATGCAGGTCTCGCAGCACCTCCCGGGAGAACCCGGTGCCGACCTTGCCGGCGTACACGAGGTCGCCGTCCCGGTGGTAGCCCAGCAGCAGCGCCCCGAGGGCGACCCTCGAACCTGTCGGATCCGTCCAGCCCACCACCACGAGCTCCTGGCCCGCCTCGCACTTGAACTTCAGCCACCGATCGGTGCGGCCGGCGGCGTACGGCGCGTCCGCGCGCTTGGCGATCAGGCCCTCCCAGCCCTTCTCGCAGATCTCCGCGAACCACGTCTCGCCCCCACTCACCCGGTGCGGGGTGTAGCGGATCGGGTCCGTCCAGGTGAGCAACGAGCGCAGTCGCCGCTTGCGCTCGAGCAGCGGTCGGTCGCGCAGGTCGCACCCGTCGGTGCTCAGCACGTCGAAGACGTAGAAGTGGACCGGTACGCCGCTGGCGCGCGCCTTCGCGGCGCTGTTGACGTGGATGCGCGGCTGCAGCCGGGCGAAGCTGGTGCGGGATCCCTCGAACGCGACCACCTCGCCGTCCACCACGAAGCGGTCGGCCGCCTGCTGCTCGAGGGCCTCGGCGATCTCGGGGAACGCGACGGTCACGTCCCGGCCGGTGCGCGAGTACAACCTGGTGCCGCGGCCGGTCCGCACGGCGAGGCAGCGTTGGCCGTCGAGCTTGCGCTCATAGACCCAGCCCTCGTCCCAGGACCGCTCGTGGGTGAGCGTCGCGAGCGCGGGCCGGGGCAGCTCCGGTGACGTCATGTCCCGGCGTCAGCGGTCCTCAGGATGGTCGGAGTCGGCGATCGACCGCTCGGGCGGGTCGTTGAACTGCCGTCGCTCCTCCTCGGACACACCCGGCTGGTCCGGTCGGTTGACCTGCTCGTCGGGGTCCAGGTCCACGCGGTCGGCCGCGTCGGCCACGGAGAGGTCCTCCTCGGCCGGCGCCCCCTTGACGTCGAGCGGACGATGCTCTTCCCGTGGCTGTTTCGTGTGCTCTCGATCTCCCATGCTGTCGCGGTACCCGCTGGCGGCGCACCCATTCCGGACGTGTTGCCCGCGGTCGTTCGGGTACCGGCTCAGGAGCCACACATCGAGGAGGACACCGTGGGAGAAGCACGCAAGCCGGAAGCCGACGAGGGCGGCCAGGTCTCGGAGGTCGCGAGCATGCGCGACCCGTCGGAGCCCATCGCACCCGAGGACGCGACGGCGGGCTACCCGACCAGCGAGAGCGGGGAGCCCGAGGAGGGCACGGCGGGGCCCAACGCCGCCCCGCGCCACAACCCCCCGGAGGAGGACAACAAGTCCTCGAAGTAGTCGGGCCCGCCGACGACCGGTGCGCCCGTCCGTTCACACGGCGCGGAGGGCGGGCAGCACCTCTCGGCCGTAGGCGTCGATCATCTCGAGGTAGTGCGGTCCCATGTTGGCGACGTACACCTCGTCGTAGCCCGCGTCGACGTACGAACGCAGCTGTTCGACGTGTGCCTCGACCTTCGGGCCGGCCACGACGCTGTCGGCGGTCGACTCCCGGGTCACGAGCTGGGAGGCCTGCTCGAAGTGCCTGGGGGAGGGCAGCACCTGGGCGAGCTCGCCGGGCAGGCCGGCGTTGGACCACAACCGGTGGGCGTGCTCCACGCCCTCGTCGTGGCTGGGCGCCCAGGCGACCTTGACCCCTCCTTGGGCGGGTTTGCCCCCGGACTTCTCCTTGAACGCGGCGACCATCTCGGCGTCGTCGGAGGTGTTGATGAGCCCGTCACCGATGCGGGCCGCGCTCGCGAGCGCCTTCGGCCCGAAGGCGGACACGTAGATGGGAGGCGGGGCGTCCGGCAGGGTGTAGATCCGCGCGGTGTCGACCCGGTAGTGCTTGCCCGCGCGGGTGACGACCTCGCCCGACCACAGCTCGCGGATCAGGTCGACGGCCTCCTCGAGCATCTCGAGGCGTACGTCGAGGGAGGGCCACGGACCGCCGAGGATGTGCTCGTTGAGCGCCTCACCGGTGCCCACGCCCAGCGTGAATCGGCCGCCCAGCATCCTCGCCGACGTGGCCGCCGCCTGCGCGATGACGACCGGGTGGGTGCGCACCGTCGGGCAGGTGACCGCGGTCGTCACCGGGAGCGAGCAGGCCTGGGACAGCGCCCCGATCACCGACCAGACGAACGGGCTCTGCCCCTGCTCGTCGTTCCAGGGATGGAAGTGGTCGCTGATCCAGAGCGCGTCGAAGCCGGCCGCCTCGGCGGCGACCGCCTGCTCGATGAGCTGCTCGGGGGTGTACTCCTCGCACGAGAGGAAATAGCCGAAGCGCACGGGTCCTCCTGGGGTCCGGTGGGATCTCACACTGCTGGGGCGTACCCACGGTGGAACCCCACATGCCGGACACCGTCCCGGTCAGACGCGCAGCACGGACATCACTCGACGCTGAGCGGGCACGGAACAGGGAGCGGCACGTCGCCGCGGCGAAGGACCCGACATCTGGAAGGAGACGTCATGATCCGCACCGGCAGTCGATCCGTGGGGGCGGTGATGATCACCGCCATCATCGTCATCCTGGCGATCTTCCTGGTCATCACCTGGATCCAGGGGGACAGCACCAACCACCTCGGGGAGCGCCAGCCATCGCCCTCGCCGTCCGGCTCCTCGGCGCCTGCCCTGCTGCAGGGATCCGTCGGAACGCCCGGGCAGGCGGGCCCCCATGTCTGACCTCCGCGCCGTGGTTCTCGACTGCACCCTGAAGAAGTCGCCGCAGGAGTCCAGCTCGATGCTCCTCGCGGACCAGGTGCTGACCGCTCTGGACAAGTTCGGCGTCCCGGGTGAGACGGTGCGCGTCGTCGACCACGACGTCCGGTTCGGGGTCACCACCGACGAGGGCCACGGCGACGAGTGGCCGGCGATCCGGTCCCGCGTCCTCGACGCCGACATCCTCGTGATCTCCACGCCGATCTGGATGGGGCAGCCCTCATCGGTGTGCAAGATGGTGCTCGAGCGGCTCGATGCCGAGCTCGGGGAGGCCGACGAGAACGGTCACTACCCGACGACGGGCAAGGTGGCGGCAGTCGCGGTGGTGGGCAACGAGGACGGCGCCCACCACGTCGTGGCCGAGTGCCTGCAGGCCCTCAACGACGTGGGGTTCTCCGTCGCCCCCAACGCGAGCACCTACTGGGTGGGCGAGGCCATGCACGGCACCGACTACGCCGATCTGGACGAGACGCCGGAGGCCACGGCAGCCACGACCCGCACGATGGCGGCGTACACCGCGCACCTCGCGCGACTGCTCCAGGACGAGGGCTACCCGCCGGCGTCCTGACGTGTGCGGCGACCAGCGGGAAGGGACTTTTCCCCGCTGTGCAAGGGCCCTCGCCCCTGGGGGTGTGGTTGGCGCATGCTCCAGATGCGCTTCTGGGGTGGCCGCACCCAGGCGGAGATCGGCGCCGACGTGGGCATCAGCCAGTGGTGTCAGGTGCTCGGTCCCGAGTGTTGCGCGGGACCGTGCTGGACCAGCCAGAGCACGGCCTGGGTCCGGTTGCTGACGCCGATCTTGCGGTAGGCGCTGCGGATGTAGGTCTTCACCGAGTTCACGCTCAGGAAGCAGCGCTCGGCGATCTCGGTGTTGCGGAGGTCCTGGGCGATGTAGTTGAGCATCTCGGCCTCGCGGGCCGAGAGGTGGACGCCCTCGGGAAGGCACAGGATGGCGTCGGAGGGCGGGACGCCGCCGTGCTCCGGGTCGAGCGTCCCGGCGGCCGCGCACTCGATCGCGGCGAGCACCTCCTCGTCGGGAGCCTCCAGCGAGACCCAGGCGTCGGCGCCGAGGGCCAGGGCACACCCGGTGAGGTCGGGCCGCGCGTCCCGACCGAGCACCACGACCGCCGCCGAGCTCTCCCGCACCAGCAGCTCCAGGTCCTGCCCGTCACCGGTGTGGAGGCGCATGGCGTCGTACACGACGACATCGGGGTCCGGGTCGCCCGGTGGGCAGGGCGAAGGCACAGGCACCAGCCGCAACCTGTCCGGGTGCTCCGCCGCCAACGCGGCGATGCCCCTGGTCACGATGCCGTTGGCCCCGATGACGGCCAGCCTCACCGGACTGACGGACACCAGCCCCTCCTCTTGGGTCCAGCTCCCGAGATTCCTACGCTCGCAGGTTTCCCCCGCGTGAACGGGCCAAACGCCCGGTCCCGAAAAAATTCGGGAATTCACCCCTTCGGGCGGTTTGCCCGGTTTCGCCCCGGGCACGAACAGGTGCCGGCGGCCCCGGCCGCAGACCGGGGGCTCACGCAGCTCCGCGGGGGGGCGCTGCACAGTGGCCCGGGCCGCCGGCGCATCGGACTCAGCCGACACGGAAGCGAGCGGCCGCGTCGGTACGCAGCGTCAGCCCGTGGCCCGGCCCGCCGGACCCCCGCAGGACACCGCCGACCGGGTCTGCGCAGCCTTCGAAGAGGAGCTGCCCGATCCGCACGTGGTCGTGGAACCACTCCACGTGCCTGAGTCGGGGCGTCGCGACGGCGGCCGGCAGGGACAGGTAGGGCGCACAGTGGCCCGACAGGTCCAGGTGGTGCGCGTCCGCGAGGGCAGAAACCGCCAGCCAGGCCGTGTAGCCGCCGCAGCGGGTGACGTCGACCTGGAGGCAGTCCACGGCACCCGCCGCAGCCATCTGCTCGAAGTAGGGCACGTCGTAGCCGTACTCGCCCGCGGTCACGTCTGCGGCGACCGCCTCGCGCACCCGGCGCAGCCCGGGAAGGTCGTCGGAGGTCACCGGCTCCTCGAACCAGGTGACGCCGAGGGCGCCCAGTCGGGCGCCCATGCGGCAGGCGCGGCCGGGGGAGTAGGCGCCGTTGGCGTCCACGAACAGGTCGACCTCGTCCCCCACCGTGCGCCGTGCCAGGTCGGTGCGGGTCAGGTCGCGGGACACCTCGGTGCCCCACGACTCGCCGATCTTGATCTTCACCCGCGACAGCCCGAGATCGGTCCAGCCCTCCAGCTGGGCGCGCAGCGTCTCGTCGTCGTACGTCGTGAACCCGCCGCTGCCGTAGACCTCGACGCCGTCGTCGGCCGCCCCCCACAGCTGGGCGAGGGGCACGTCGTGCAGGCGTGCGCAGAGGTCCCACAGCGCCACGTCGACCGCGGAGATCGCCATCGAGACCAACCCCGGTCGCCCAGCGTTGCGGACCGCCCGGAGCATCGCCCGCTGCGCGGTCGCGGGAGCCAGCGCGTCGATCCCGGAGACCACGGGTGCCAGGAGCTCGTCGACGAGGCCAGCGGTGGCAGCCGGCGCGTAGGTCCACCCGGTGCCCAGCCGATCTGCGGCGCGGACCTGCACGAGCACCAGCGTGGTCGCGTCCCAGGTCAGCGTGCCGTCTCCCTCGGGGCGGTCGGTCGGGACCCGGTAGGCCCGGGCCTCGACCGAGGTGACGGGGACTCCGACGTCTGTCGACGATCGCGGGCCGACCGCTGTGCTCACCCGTCGTCCCGGTGTGGGAGGAGCTCCTGCGCCTTCGTCTTGAGTCCCTCCTTCATGACGCCCCACCGGCTGGTGTCGCCCTTGATCAATGCCTTGGACATCGCGGTCATCTGGTCGAGGGTCGCGTGCGGCGGGATCGGCGGGATGTCGGGGTCGCAGTGCACGTCGATCACGTATGGCCGGTCGGCGGACAGGGCCGCCTTCCAGGCGGCCTCGAGCTCCTCGGGGTCGGTCACGGTGACGGCGCCGAGGCCGAGCTGCGCCGCGAACTCGGCGTACGAGACCTCGGGCAGGGCCTGGGACTCGACGAACTTCGGGGTCCCGCCCATCGCGCGCAGCTCCCAGGTGACCTGGTTCAGGTCGTTGTTGTGGAGGACTGCCACGACCAGGCGCGGGTCGGACCAGGTCTGCCAGTAGCGGCTGATCGTGATCAGCTCGGCAAGCCCGTTCATCTGCATGGCGCCGTCGCCCTCGAACGCGATCGCGGGCCGGGTCGGGTGGGCGAACTTCGCGCCGATCGCGTACGGCACGGCGGGCCCCATCGTCGCCAGGTTGCCCGACAGCGAGCCGCGCATGCTGCCCCGCATCCGGATCTGGCGCGCGTACCAGTTGGCGGCCGAACCGCTGTCGGCGGCGATGATCGCGTCCTCGGGAGCCTGCCGGGAGAACTCGTGGAAGATCCGCATCGGGTTGACGGGGTCGGCCGAGACCTGCGCCTCCGCGTCCATCGTCTCCCACCAGCGGCGCACCCGGTCCTGCAGCTCCTCCTGCCAGGAACGCTCCTCCTTCCGCTCGAGCAGCGGGAGCAGGCTGCGCAGGGTCGCCGCGGCGTCCCCGACGAGATTGACCTCGTAGGGGTAGCGCATCCCGATCATCGCGCCGTCGACGTCGATCTGGACCGCTCGAGCCTGGTCGAGCCCGGGCATGAACTGGGTGTAGGGGAAGCTCGAGCCGATCGTGAGCAGCGTGTCGCAGTCCTGCATCATCTCGTAGCTGGGCCGGGTCCCGAGCAGGCCGATCGACCCGGTCACCCAGGGGAGCTCGTCGCTGAGCACGTCCTTGCCGAGCAGGGCCTTGGCCACACCGGCGCCGAGCAGGTCGGCCGCCTGGGTCACCTCGTGCCGGGCCCCGCGGGCTCCCTGCCCGACAAGCATCGCGACCCGCTTGCCGGCGTTGAGGATCGCGGCTGCCCGCCGCACCGCCTCGTCGTCCGCCGAGGTCGTGGGCCAGCTGATCCCCAGGCTGGAGGGCACCATCTTGAACTCGTGACCGGGCGGGGAGTACTCCAGCTCCTGGACGTCGTTGGGGATGATGATCGCCGTCGGGGCGTGCCGGGTCATCGCGATCCGGATCGCCCGGTCCAGCACGTTCGGCAGCTGCTCGGGCACGGTCACCATCTGCACGTAGTCGCTGGCGACGTCCTTGAACAGGCTGAGCAGGTCCACCTCCTGCTGATAGCTGCCGCCCATGGCCGACCGGTTGGTCTGGCCGACGATCGCGACCACGGGCACGTGGTCCAGCTTCGCGTCGTACAGACCGTTGAGCAGGTGTACGGCGCCGGGCCCGGAGGTGGCCATGCAGACGGCCGGTCGGCCGCTGAACTTGGCGTAGCCCACGGCTTCGAACGCGCTCATCTCCTCGTGCCGCGACTGGATGAACCGCGGTTGGTCGTCGGCGCGGGAGAACGCCCCGAGGATGCCGTTGATCCCGTCCCCCGGGTAGCCGAAGACCTGCGAGATCCCCCAGTCCCTCAGGCGCGTGAGCAGCTGGTCGGCGACGGTCGTCGTCATGTCGTGCTCCCTTCATGGTGGGTCGGATCGAGGGCGGTGCCCCGGTCGGGGCAGCCGCGGGCGAGCAGCTCGGCGAGGTGGACGGCCTCGTGGCCGCCGCTGTCGAGCTCGTGGATCTGGGTGCGGCAGGAGAAGCCGTCGGCGAGGACGACGGTGCCGGCGTCCGCTGCCCGCAGACGGGGGAGCAGCACCTGTTCGGCGCAGGCCTCGCTGACCTCCCCGTGGCCAGCGGTGAATCCGAAGTTGCCCGCCAGTCCGCAGCACCCGGAGTCGAGCCGCTCCACGTCGACGCCCGCCCGCTCGAGCAAGGTCCTGTCCGCATCCCAACCGAGCACGGCGTGCTGGTGGCAGTGGACCTGGGCGAGGGCACGTACGACGCCGTCCGTGTCGAGGCGTGGCGGGTGCCAGCCGGGGGAGTGCTCGGTGAGCAGCTCCGCGAGGGTCACGGTGTGGTCCTTGACCCGGTTGACGTCCGGGTCGCCGTGGAACAGCTCGGCAGCGTCGGAGCGGAGCACGCTGGTGCAGCTCGGCTCCATCCCGACGACGAGGCCCCCGGCGCGCACGTGCGGAGCCAGGGTCCGGACGGTACGACGCACCCGGCGCCGGGCGATGCCGAGCTGGCCGGTGGAGATCCAGGTCAGCCCGCAGCACACGGGTTCCTCCGGGAGCTCCACGCGCCAGCCGGCCGCCTCCAGCACCCTGACCGCGGCCCGGCCGATGTGGGGGTGGAAGTAGTTGGTGAAGGTGTCCGGCCAGAGCAGCACGGTGCCGCGGTCGGTGGCGCTCTCGGGCCGGGGCGGCCGTCGGCGCCACCACCGCTGGAACGACTCCGGGGCGAACCTGGGCACCTCCCGGTCCTCGAGGCCGGCCGCCTTGGTGGCCATCCATGAGAGCGGGCGCACCGAGGTGGCGGCGTTCACGGCCGGCGCGAGCCGTAGCCGGTCGGCCGCCTTCGCGGCGGTCGGCAGCCACCCGGTGGCGTAGTCGGCGCGCGGCCGCAGTCGGTGCCGGTAGTGCTGGGCCAGGAACTCGGCCTTGTAGGTCGCCATGTCCACCGACGCGGGGCAGTCGCTCTTGCACCCCTTGCAGGCCAGGCAGAGGTCGAGGGCGTCGCGGACCTCCGTGGAACGCCAGCCATCCTTGATCGGCCCGTCCCCGTGGCCGTTCATCATCTCGAAGAGCAGCCGGGCGCGGCCGCGCGTGGAGTGCTCCTCCTCGCCGGTCGCCTGGTAGGAGGGGCACATCACCGAGCCGCCGTCGTGGACGAGCTGGCGACACTTGCCCACTCCCACGCAGCGGTTCGCGGCCTGGGCGAACGACCCGCCGTCGTCGGGGAGGTCGAAGTACAGCGGCAGCGGTTGACGCGGCTCCCAGTGCCCGCCGAGCCGGAGGTGCTCGTCGAGCCTCGCGGGCGCGACGACCTTGCCCGGGTTCATCAGGTTGTCGGGGTCGAAGATCGTTTTGACCTGCTCGAACAGGGCCACGACCTCGTTGCCGAACATCCTGGGGAGCAGCTCGCCGCGGGTCTGCCCGTCGCCGTGCTCGCCGGACAGGGAGCCGCCGTAGGAGACCACCAGGTCGGCGGCGCGCTCCAGGAAGCGGCGGTACGCCGCGACGCCCTCGGTGCTGTAGAGGTCGAACGGGATCCGGGTGTGCACGCAGCCCTGGCCGAAGTGCCCGTAGAGGCTCGGGCCGGTGTCGCTGGCGTAGCCGAACTCCTCGTAGAGCGCGCGCACGTCGCGCAGGTAGTCGCCCAGCCGGTCGACCGGCACCGCGGCGTCCTCCCAGCCCTCGAAGGTGTCCGGCCTGCCGGGCACGTGCGCGGTGGCGCCGAGCCCAGCCTCGCGGACCGCCCAGAGCTCATCCTCGCGGTCGGGGTCGTCGTAGAACGCCACGTCGGGCGCGTGGTCGGTCTTGCCCAGGGCCTCCAGCATCCCCTCGGCGCGACGGTCGGCCTCCTCTGAGTCGCCCCCGCCGAACTGGACCATCAGGAAGCCGGTGCCCTTGGGCAGCTCGTCGAGGGCATCGGGGTTCATGCCCTTGAGCTGCTCGTCGTGGACCAGGTAGTGGTCGACGCCTTCGAGGGCGATCGGCTCGTGCTCGACGATCGCCGGCACGGCGTCGGCCGCGGCCGCGATGTCCGGGAAGCCGAGCACGACCAGGGTGCGTGCCTTCACGACCGGCACCAGCTCGAGCTCGGCGCGCAGCACGGTGACCAGTGTCGACTCGCTCCCCACCAGGAAGCGCCCGATGTCGAAGCCCAGCTCGGGCAGCAGGGAGTCGAGGTTGTAGCCGGAGACCCGGCGCGGGATCTGCGGGTAGCGGTCGCGGATCAGGTCGGCGTGCTCGTCGCGCAGCCGCCGTAGCCGGCGATGGATGCCGGCGACCCGGTCGTCGGCGCCGGTGGCCAGCGCGGCGTACCCCTCGTCGTCGAGGCGGCGGGCGGTGAACCGCGTGCCGTCGTGCAGCAGCACGTCGAGGGAGACGACGTTGTCCACGACCTTGCCGGTGCGCTGGGCGGTGGCTCCGCAAGAGTTGTTGCCGACCATGCCGCCGAGGGTGCAGTTCGGGTGGGTGGCGGGCTCCGGACCGAAGCGGAGCCCGGTCGCGGCCAGCTGCCGGTTGAGATCGTCGAGGACGATGCCGGGCTCGACCACGCACCGCCGGCTCTCGGCGTCCACCGACAGCAGGCGGTGGCAGTGCTTCGAGAAGTCGATGACCACCGCGTGGTTGGTGCACTGGCCGGCGAGGCTGGTACCGCCGCCGCGGCTCACGATCGGCGCGCCCTGCTCGTGACAGACCGCGACGGCCTCCACGGCTGCGTCGATCGTGTGCGGGACGACGACCCCGATCGGCACCTGCCTGAAGTTGGAGGCGTCGGTGGAGTACGCCGCGCGGCTGCCCGCGTCGAAGCGCACCTCGCCGTCGACCCGCGCGCGCAGCTCGTTCTCGAGCCCGGTCGTGGTCGTGGCCGTCACCGGCTCCCCTCCGTCTCGGTGACCTCGGCCTGGATCTGCTCCAGCGAGCGCCCCTGGGTCTCCGGGACCTTGGTGGCGAACACGAGGAAGGCCACGATCGACATCACGGCGTAGAGCACGAACGTGCCCTGCCGCGTGATCGCCGTGGAAAGGCTGAGGAAGGTGGCCGCGACCACGAAGTTGGCGCCCCAGTTGACCACCGTCGACACCGACATCGCCTTGGAGCGGATGCCGGTGGGGAAGATCTCCGAGATCATCAGCCAGAACACCGGACCGAGGCCGACGGCGAAGGACGCGATGTAGAGCAGCAGACCGCCGAGCGCGAGGTACGGCGCCTGCTGCTGCAGGGTGGGTGACCAGAAGTACGCCGCCAGCACCCCGAGCGCCACGGTCAGCCCGGCGACCCCGGTGAGCAGGAGCTTGCGGCGCCCCACCTTGTCGAGCAGCAGCACCGCGACGACGGTGAACACGACGTTGGTGATGCCGACGAACACGGTCTGGGTGATCGAGCTGGAGCTGGTCAGCCCGGTGTCGGCCAGGATCGTCGGTGCGTAGTAGATGACGGTGTTGATCCCGACGAGCTGCTGGAACAGGGCCAGCGAGAGCCCGATCACCATCAGCGGGCGGATCTTCGGCGCGACCAGGTCGCGGACCGAGGTGGCTCCCTCCTTGCGGTTGGCCTCCTCGATGTCCTCGATCTCCTGGTCTACGTCAGCGTCCTCGTCGCCCTCGCGCAAGGCCTCGAGGGTCTTGCGGGCCCGGTCGCGCTGTCCGGTCATCATCAACCAGCGGGGCGTGTGGGGGACCGTCAGCATCCCGATCGCGAGCACGGCGCCGGGGATGGCGGCGACGCCGAGCATCCACCGCCAGTTGCCGGGCACGTCCTTGAGCAGGAAGTCGACGACGTAGGCCAGCAGGATCCCCGAGGTGATGGCCAGCTGGTTGAACGACACCAGCCCGCCACGCACCCGCGGTGGGGACATCTCGGCGATGTAGAGCGGCGACACGAACGACGCCGTACCGACCGAGAGGCCCAGCAGGAAGCGGAAGCCGATCAGCATGCCGGCGTTGATGGAGAACGCGCAGCCGAGCGCGCCGACCACGTAGACGACGCCGGAGATGACCTTGGTCCTGCGTCGGCTGATCTTGTCGGCCAGGTAGCCCGAGATGACGGCGCCGAGCACTGCGCCGAGGAGCAGGACAGAGACGATCGCCTGCTGCTCGAACGTGCCGGCGTGCAGGTCGGTCTTGATGAAGAGCAGCGCCCCCGAGATCACGCCGGTGTCGTAGCCGAACAGGAGCCCGCCGATCGCGGCGATCACGCTGACGCGCAGCAGCAACCCGTTGCCGGACTCGCGCATGCCGCGGACGAACGAACGGGGCTCCTCGGTGGCGGTCACGACCCACCTCGCGTGGTGGGCCGAGAAACGGTGAGGGACAGCATGGGGTGGTTCCTCCTCTCCACGGACTTGGGTCGTACCCGGCCCCGGGAGACCTATGCGCACCAGCATATATGCGTTACAGCAACAAATGTCGTGCACGCCGGGCCCCGGGGCGTGCGGGCATTGTGGGGAGGTCGCCCCGGACGTACGGTTGGCACCGACGTTGAGCAGGAGCGTCGCACCGCCGGACTGGGCAGGTGAGGAACGTGGCGGACGTCGCGGTCTCGGGCGTGACCTCGCGGGGAGATGTCGTCGTCGTCGGAGTGGACGGTTCCCCGGCCAGCATCGACGCGCTCCGATGGGCATTGTCCCTCGCCAAGGTGCGGTGCTGGGACGTCGAGGTCGTCACGGCCTGGCCCGAGGCAGGAGCCGTCCTCGTGCACCAGGTGCCCGGCCACTGCTGTGCTCCCAGGGAGCGGGCCGTGAGTGCGCAGGCACGTGCGATGGCCACGGCCGTGGGCGGTGGCGCCGGGGGGCCGCGGGTGATGCCGCTGGTGGTGAACGCCCACCCCGTCGAGGCACTGCTGGAACACGCGGCCGGCGCGCGGATGCTGGTGGTCGGCTCGCACGGCCAGTGCCCGGGTCGCGCACGACCGGGCACTCGGCCGTCGGTGGCGACGACAGTCGCCCACCTCGCCTCGTGCCCGGTCGTGGTGGTGGGGGAGGAGGCCCACCCCGCACCGGTGCCCCAGGGCGTTTGAGAGCGCCCGGTGCAGGTGCAGCGCCGCTCAGGCGGCGGTCGTCTCGCTCTCCAGGCGCGCGCGGAGCCTCTCCAGCAACCGGTTCAGCAACCGGGAGACCTGCATCTGGGTCACGCCGATCTCCTTGCCGATCTCGGCCTGGGTGCAGCCGCCGAAGAAGCGCATCTCCAGCATGCGGCGCTCCCGGGGCGTCAGGTCGCCCGTCACGGCCTTGAGCATCATGCGCGCCTCGGCTTGGGCGTAGCCGGCGTCGTCCTGGCCCAGTCGCGCCGCGGGGTCGGCCTCGTCGGAGCCGACGGGATCGAGGGAGGTCGGGGTGAAGCACCCGTTGGCGGCGAGCGCCTCGTGGACCGTCTCGACCTCGATCCCGGTGCGCTCGGTGATCTCGCTGGGGCGGGGTGAGCGGCCGAGCTCGTGGTAGAGCTCGCCCTGGGCGGCGGAGATCCGGCTCTGGGCCTCCTGGACCGACCGGGGCGGGCGGACCATCCAGCCGTAGTCGCGGAAGTAGCGGCGGATCTCACCGCGGATCGTGGGGACCGCGTAGCTGAGGAAGTCGGCTCCCCGGTCGGCGTCGAAGCCCTGCGCGGCCTTGACCAGGGCCAGGTTGGCCACCTGCACGAGGTCCTCGTCGGCGATCCCGCGGCGCAGGTAGCGCTTGGCGACGTCGCGGGCGACCCCGAGGTTCAGCTCGATCACCCGGTCGATCAGGACCGAGCGCTGCTCGTCCGAGGCCGCCTGCGCTGCCTCCTGGAGCAGGCGCTGGGTCTCCTCCTGCCGTCGTGCCCTGGTCAGGCCGGCATGGGGGTCCTCGCCGGACCCCGGAGTCGGAGCGTGCGGAGCCAGGACGGAGGTCGCGGGCGCCATGTGGTCTGTCATGTCGTACACCACCCTTTCGGGCGAAACGAACAAGGCGATGGCACCGCGTTAGGACCACCAACGTGGCCCGCGTGGACACGACGGTGCGTCAGGGGCCTGTTCAGCCCTTACCCGGTCACACCGGTCTCAAGCGCTTCTCGGCTCACCGATTCTGCCGGCGCCGCCGGCCCGGGACCGGTCGCAGGGGTAACCGTGGGTTCGTGGTTACTCTCGGGCGGGTGATCGACAGTCATCTCCACGTCGTCGACTTCCTCCAGCATCCGATCGAGCCCGGAGCGGTGACGAGCGCACTCGCGGCGGAGGACGTCGAGCGCCTCGTGGTCTTCGGGGTGCCGGTCAAGAAGAAGTGGGGGATGACCGAGCCCGAGCGGCCGACGTACTACCTCGACGACAACGCCCCGTGCGCGACCTACAGCCTCACCGACCAGCTCGTGGCCGAGCTCGTGCTCGCTCTCGACCCGCGCAGTCGGGAGCGGGTCGCCCCACTGATCTGCGGGTTCGATCCCACCGACCAGCTGGCGGCCGACCACGTGGACCTGATGACGTCTCGGCACGACGTGTGGCGCGGCATCGGGGAGATCTTCCTCCGCCACGACGACCTCACCGAGCTGACGTACGGCGAGAACGCGCGTGCCGGACACCCGGCTCTCGACGGCATCCTGGAGATCTGCGCCGCTCGAGGGTGGCCCCTGACCTTCCACCAGGACGCCAGCTCCGCCGGGCGCTCCGGCCAGCGCGAGTACGTCGGCGAGGTTGTCGCGATGCTCGGGCGGCACCCCGACGTCCCCCAGGTCTGGGCACACGCGGGGGTGTCGCGCCGGGTCCGGCCGGGGCAGCACGCGGCGCTCCTCGGCGAGCTGATGGACCGGCACGCCAACCTGCACGTGGACCTGTCGTGGGTGCTCTTCGACAGCGTGGTGGTCGAGGGCGAGGCGACGACCTCGTGGGTCGAGCTGGTCGCCCGCCGTCCCGACCGGTTCGTGGTCGGCAGCGACGCGTTCGGGAGCGTGGCCGAGCAGCCGGAGAGCCTGGTCAGGTGGCGGGCCCTCACCGACCGTCTGACGCCCGCCGCCCGACGGATGGTGGAGCACGACAACGCCGTACGTCTCTGGTGGTGATCGGCATGGACGAACGGGTCCGGGTCTTCCACAACGGCAACGTCTTCGACGGCCGACGACACCTGCCGGGCGCCGCGGTGGCCGTCCAGGACGCCCGCGTGGTCGCGGCCGGGCCCGCGGAGCAGGTGCTGGCGATGTTCGAGCGTCCGGAGCTCGTCGACCTGCGCGGCGGGCTGCTCCTGCCGGGCTTCCACGATGCGCACCTGCACCCGCTGACCGGCGGGCTGGAGCGGCTGCGCTGCGAGCTGACCGAGCTCGAGTCGGTCGATGACTACCTCGCGGCGATCCGTGACCACGGTGGGCCACCGGGCCCGGAGGGCTGGGTCCGGGGTGGGGGTTGGAGCGTGGACCTCTTCGGCCCTCAGGGGCCCACGGCGGCGCTGCTCGACGCCGTGGTGCCGGACCGACCGGCGTTCATCGTCAGCAGCGACCACCACAACGCCTGGGTCAACACCCGGGCGCTCGAGGTGGCCGGCGTCGACGCCCGGACCTCGGACCCGCCCGACGGCTGGATCGAGCGCGACGGAGACGGCAACCCGACCGGCACGCTGCGCGAGGCCGCCGTCCTCCTCGTGCAGCAGCACGTCCGGACCTCACGCGAGGAGAACGCCGCCGCACTGCGAGAGGCCCAGGCCTACCTGCACTCGTGGGGGCTGACCGGTTGGCACGACGCCCTGATCGGGGGGTACGCCGGCCTCGACGACCCCACGGAGGCGTACCTCGACCTGCACGCCGCCGGCCGGCTCACCGCGCACGTCACCGCGTCGCTGTGGTGGGACCGCCACCGCGGGCCGGAGCAGATCGACGACCTGCTGGCGGTGAGCCGGGAGCTGCGCGAGGCCGGGCTCGGGGCGGGCTCGGTGAAGATGATGATGGACGGCATCGCCGAGACGTTCACGGCCGCGGTGGAGGAGCCCTACCTCGCCGACACCGGCTGCCCCTGCGGCCAGCACGGACTGTCCTTCCTCGACCGGCAGCAGGCGACCGACGCCGTCGTCGCGCTGGATGCCGCCGGCTTCCAGGTGCACGTGCACGCCATCGCCGACCGCGCCGTGCACAGCGCCCTCGATGCCTTCGCGGCGGCCCGGGCGGCCAACGGGCGCACCGGTGCCCGCCACCAGATCGCGCACCTGCAGCTGGTCAGGCCCGAGGACCGGGCCCGGTTCGCCGAGCTGGAGGTCACCGCCAACGTGCAGGGCATGTGGGTCGACAGCTCCAGCGCCGCCGTGCGCCTCGTCGTGCCGATGCTGGGTCCCGAGCGCGCCTCCTGGCACTACCCGTTCGCCGACATCGCCTCGGCGGGCGCGCACCTGGCCGGCGGCAGCGACTGGCCCGTCAACCCGCCCGAGCCCGTCGCCGCCGTGCACGCGCTGGTCAACCGAAGCCCGTGGGCGCCCGACGGGGACCCGGCCGAGCCCCTCGTCCCGGCGCAGGCGCTCACGCTCCAGCAGGCACTGACGGCGTACACCTCGGGCTCGGCCTGGGTCTGCGGTCACGAGGACTCCGGTCGGATCGCACCCGGGGCCGGCGCCGACCTCGTCGTGCTGGACCGGGACCCCTTCCTCGGCGCCGCTGACGAGATCGGGGCGAGTCGCGTCGTGGCGACCTACGTCGAGGGGCAGCGGGTGCACGTCCGCGACGAGGCCTGATCGCCAGCCGACCGGGTCAGGGCGCGACGATGAGCGCCTGGGGGGCGGCCATCTTCATCCGGGTGTTCAACCAGCTCAGCTGGCGCGAGGTCTCCTCGTTGCTCGCGAGGGCGATCTCGAGCAGCTCGTGGTCGCGGAGCCCCTGGGCGCCCTGGGCGATCACCGTCCAGGTGGTCTGCACGAGCGTCGCCAGCACGTGCAGGTCCTGCAGGTCGCGCAGCAGCCCGATCTCGCCCTCGCGGACCGCGCCGAGACCGTCCGCGTGGAGGCGCTCGGGCTCGTCCACGTCCGGCTCCTCGCCGTACCTCTCCACCACCGGTGCGAGACGGCGTCGGTGCTCGTCGCACATCGTCGCCAGGGTGTTGCAGGTGTGGAACACGTCGGCCTGCCGGGCGTGGCCGGCGCCGACCGCTCGCAGGGACGCGGCGAGTGTCTGCTCGCTGCGGTCGGCCAGGCCGACGTACGTCGCCAGGTGCGGCATCAGGACTCCTCTCCGGCCGACTGCGCGGCACGCGTCCTGGTCACGCGGCAGGCGGCGGTCTTGAAGCAGGGCTGCTTGGAGACCGGGTCCCAGATCGTCATCGTCAGCTCGTTGGCCTGGCGGTGCTCGGCGTCCGGCGCGGAACCCGTGGGGTCCCAGCGTCCGTAGTGGAACGGCGCGAACACCGCGCCCTCCACGACCGGGCCGATCCGGGCACGCACCTCGATCGCGCCGCGCGGCGACTCGACCCGCACCCAGTCGCCCTCGGTGACGCCGAGCCGCTCGGCGTCGGGGGCGGAGAGCTCGACCCAGGCGTCGGGCGCGGCGTCGTCGAGCGGCCTCGACCTGCCGGTCTTGGTCCGGGTGTGGAAGTGGTGCACGGTGCGCCCGGTCGTGTAGAGCAGGGGATAGTCGTCGCTGGGCTCCTCGTGCGGTGGGGTGTACGCCGCGGTCCTGAGGAAGGCGCGTCCGTTCGGCGTCGCGGCCCGGTGCTCCTGCTCGGTGACGGTGCCGCCGGTGAGCAGGTCGTGGCCGTAGGTCTCGCAGTAGTCGGTGTCGGTGGAGAAGACCCCGTCCGTGTACAGCCGCTCGGTGCCGTCCGGGTGCCCCTCGTCCACCGGCCACTGCAGGCCGCTCGGGCCGCGGAGCCGGTCGTAGCTCAGGCCGCTGTAGTCGCAGGGCCGCCCCTTGCTGGCGGCCCGCCAGGCCGCGAACGCATCCTCGGGGCCGCGCCAGGTGATCAGCGGGTTGCCGTCCTTGTCGGCGAAGCGCATCGCGTCGGCGTAGGCGAGGAAGATGTCGAGGTCGCTGCGGGCATCGCCCGGCGGTTCGACGGCCTTCTCGGAGAGGTGCACCGTCCGGTCGGCGTTGGTGAAGCAGCCGGTCTTCTCGCCCCACCCGGCTGCGGGCAGCACCACGTCCGCGAGCTCCGCGGTCTCGGTGAGGAAGAGGTCCTGCACCACGACGAAGCACTGGTCGCCCCCGAGGATCCGGCGGATCCGTGCCGACTCGGGCATGGAGACCGCGGGATTGGTCGCCGAGATCCACAGCAGCCCGATCGACCCGGTCTCGGCGTAGGAGAAGATCTGCATCGCGTGGGTGGGTGGCGCCCAGTGCGGGATCGTCATCTCCTCGACGTTCCACAGCTGCGCGAGCTGGCGCACGTGCTCGGGGTTGTCCCAGTTGCGGAAGCCCGGCAGGTCTCCGTCGGCGCCGCACTCGCGGTTGTTCTGCGCGGTCGGTTGCCCGTTCATCTGCAGGATGCCGCAGCCGGGCCTGCCGATCATGCCGCGCAGCAGGTGCAGGTTGTTGACGGCGCAGGCCGCCGCGGTCGCCTGGTGGGACTGGTAGACGCCCTGCAGCACCGTGGAGAGCAGCGCGTTCGACTCGCCGATGACCCGGGCCGCCCGGCGTACGTCGTCGGCGTCCACGTCACAGGTCTCGGCCACGGTCTCGGGAGTGCTGGACGCCACTGTCTCGCGCAGCTCGTCCAGCCCGAGCGTGTGCTCGGCGACCCAGTCCTCGTCGATCCAGCCGTGCTCGAGGAGCTGCTGGGCCAGCCCGTTCAGCAGGGCGAGGTTGGTGCCCACCCGTGGGGCGAGGTGCACGCCGCCGGTCCGCTCCGCGGCCCGAGCCACCTCGGTGCGTCGGGGGTCGATGCAGACGATGCGTGGCGGGTCGTCCCCTTCGACCCGGTCGAGGACCCTCGCCCAGAGGACCGTCTGGGTCTCCGGCATGTTGTGGCCGACCAGCAGCATCGCGTCGCAGGCCTCGATGTCGGCGTACGAGCCTGGTTGGCCGTCGGCGCCGAACGACTCCTTCAGCGCGGCCGCGGCGGTGGCCGTGCACAGGCGGGTGTTGCCGTCCATGTGCGGCGTGCCGAGGCCGGCCTTCCCGAGGACCGCGAGCGTGTAGTACTCCTCCAGGAAGAGCTGTCCACTCGTGTAGAAGCCGTGGCTGAGCGGCCCCTTCTCCTCCAGCAGCTGCTTGGAGCGCGCCACGATCGCGAGCATGGCGGTGTCCCAGTCGGTCTCCTCCAGCTCGCCGTCGCTGTTGCGGATCAGGGGCGTGGTCAGCCGGTCCTCGGCGTGCGCCCACGGCGTGCTGCCGTAGAGCCCCTTGGGTCCGAGTCGACCGTGGTTGACCCGGTCGCCCTCGCGACCGCGCACGCCCACCATGCGCCCGTCCTTGACGGCGATGTCGAGGCCGCAGCCGTTGCTGCACAGGACGCAGGCCGACTGGACCCACCGGTCGACGTCGCTGCTGGTGACCCCGTCCTCGAGGTACGAGTCCACCCGGTCGGGCCACTTCGTGGCCTGTCCGTGCGGGGTCCTGGACCCCCAGACGTCGGTGATTCGCTCCGTGGTCACGTCTCTTCGTTCCCGTGGGGCTCGAGCCCATGCCGGCGCCCTCACACGGGATCGAGCAGCCCCGCCGGGAGCCACTCCTCGAGGAGCACCCAGCCGTCGGGGTCGGGGACGGGGTGGACGACCCGGCCCTCCCAGGCGCCCGCGACGTTGCGCCACTGCAGCAGGAGGCCTGGGTGCCGGCCGGCGCTGGTGGTGACCCAGCAGTGCTTGAGCGACGGCGATTGCGGCCCTGCGCCGGGAGGGTCCGCCGCGGCCCCCCGGCTGGCCGCGACGCGGTCGGCCATGGAGCCGTAGCTGCCCCGCTTGTTCATCCCACCCGGCATGGGTCAATGATGCCCCCTGGATCGAACAAGTGTTCTAACGGTGTGAGGATTGACAGTTCAACCAGGGACGCCTTGGCAGATCTCGCCCATGAGGCGGGGGAGTCGGCTGTGGGAGCCTGCCCCTGCCGGCCGCGACCCCCATCCCCCGAGCGGAGTCGCGGCCGGTCTCTCATCTCGCTCCCGATGGAGGCGCAGCCGGACTCGTCGAGTCGACCACGACGTACTCTGGGCGTGCGGATCCGTCCGTGCCGACGGTGGAGAACGGAGTGGCTGTGGTTGAGGACTTGTTGATCGCCATCGGTGTCCTGGGGCTGCTGTTCATCGTCGCCTCAGGCGTCGCCGTGGTCGTGGTGGTTCGGGGTGTGCGCCGCAGGTACCGCTCCGCGCGGGCCCGTCTCCTGGCTGCGCAGTGGTGGCAGCACGACGACGGACGTCTCCGCATGGCCGGCTCGGTCGCGTCCGCCTCGATCGGCTCGCCTGGTTGGTGGTCGGCCCAGAACCGCCGCCACCGGATGTGGAGGGCCGTCACCTCGGCCGAGCACGCCGTCACCGTCGCCCGCCAGGCCGATGCCGCCGTGGGGGACCTTCCCTCGCTGGCCGGCCGGCTCCACACGGCGGCCCGTGGGGTCGACGCCGTACTCAGGGCGAGTGGCCGTCAGGGCTCGATCCGCGAACAGGACCGGGTGGACTACGACCGGATCATGGCGGCCGCATCCGACCTGCGCGCTGCCGCGTTGTCCTCGCTGCGGCTCGGCTCGCACGCCGACACGGAGACCGTCGCCTCCGCGGTGCATCTCGAGGTGGCTGCGTTGGCTGCTGGGGTGCGCGCGGCACACGGCTGAGGTGAGATCGACCGCTGCTTGCCGCCGATGACGGCGAGGTCCCGCTCGGGCTGCATCCACGACGGTCATGCCGAGAACGGACTGCAGGATCCGCCTACGTGGCTACGTGGGGGAGACGGTCCCGGCCCGCACGATGACCCCGACGCGCACGCCGAGCAGCCACGCAGGGCGGTGCGAATGGACGAGCTCCCGCGACTCGGTCACGACCTCGATGCCCCGACCCCTGTCGAGGAGGCCGACCGCACCGACCTGGAACTCACGGTTGGCGATCGCCTTGTCCTGGGCGCGATCAAGCTGACGCACGGTGAAGAGCGAACGAGCCACGCGGAGGTCTGAGCCCTCGGGCGCCTGCCGGATGAGATCCCGGACATTCTTCGGAACCGGTCCCACGAAGCCGAAGTCGATGCGTTGGTGGACGTAGCGATCGAAGTAGCCCAGCGAAGCGTGAGCCCTCGCGGCCTCCTCCAGCCGGTTCGCGTACTTGTTGAAGCTCTCGCGGCGGGTCACCTGCTCGTGGGAGGTGCGTGCCCTCGCGGCGGCCGGGGCCGCCGAACCGTCACGGTGCCTGATCCAGGGTGTTCAGCTGCTCCCGAGGCGTCGCTCGCCGGTCCCGGCCCCGGTGGAGCGATGTTGTCGGGGGGACGTGTCCCGGCGCGGTCAGCGTCCGGTCCCTGCGAGGTCCACGGCCCGCAGGATCCCGAGCATGGCGGCGAACGCGCCGCCCACGACGAGCAGCACCCCGCCGAGCAGCGCCGTCACGGTCACAGGTGCGCCCTTCGAGTGGTGCGCGAGCAGGGCGAGCAGCACGAACACCGCCGTACCGGCGCCGACGCCCACCAGGGCGATCCTCGTGGTGCGGCCCGGCGGCCGCCAGTGGTCCTCTCCGGGCGCGTCCTGGTCGCTGCCGCGCAGCACCACCCAGGCCGCGACCACGGACCAGAAGCCGACCACGCAGAACGCCGCGAGCGCGTCGCCCGCGCGGTGCCACCCGGCCGACATGGTGGCGACCGCGACGAGCGCGCCACCTGCTGCCCCGATGACGGCGGCGACCCGGCGCAGCGCGA
>Ga0308175_100000613_pt1 | contig 24102 bp, 20 predicted proteins | sample PhyCR1_3_FD_203893 | JGI IMG/M metagenome (GOLD analysis project Ga0308175, IMG submission 203893) | Soil microbial communities from UC Gill Tract Community Farm, Albany, California, United States - DLSLS.C.R1 | ecosystem: Environmental > Terrestrial > Soil > Agricultural land | place: USA...
CCGGCGTTCCACCGGGCGGGGCACCGCGCGCCGGATCGTAGAGCACGACGTCGGTGGGCTCGTCGGGGGCGGTCAGGGGCGAGCGCACGCCGCCGAGCTCGGCCTCCGCGGCGATCGCGATGGCCTGGGCCTCGAGCCACGAGCCGGGCGGGGCGATCACCGCGGCGCGCGGCCCCGCGGGCAGGCCGAGCCTGACGAGCAGGACGACCGACTCGAGCCAGGCATCGACGTCATGACCGACGGCGGCGCCGTGGGACCGCAGGTAGGCGAGGGCGGCGGCGCGCTCGATCGCGGCGCGCCCTGTGCCGCGCGGCAGGGGCGCGAGCAGGCAGACCGGACGGCCGGCGCCGGCGGCGCGGGCACAGACCGCCGCGAGCTCCAGGGCGAGCGCCGCGCCGGGGGCAGCGTCGAGCGCCCAGGCGATCAGGTCGTCGCCGAGCAGCGCGCCCGGGCGTTCGGTCCGGCTGTCGTTCGCGGCCCGGCCGGCGCGCAGATCGATCGGCGCGTCGGCGATCCGCGCGTCGATGCCGCGGGCGTGGAGCGCGGCGACCGCCGTGGTGCCCAGGGCGGCCGGGGCGATGACCTGTACGCGCGTCGCCGCCGGGGCGCTCGCGACCGAGCGCGCCTGGGCCATCACGCGCCCTTGCGTGGCACGATGTGGACCGCGAGGTGGTCGGCGACGCGGTCGACGCTGCGGCGCGCCGGCTGGCTCGCGCGGGTGGGCAACGAACGATGGCCCAGCACGGCAGGATCGAGGCCGAGCGCCGCGAGCTCGAGGCGGCGCATCGACCCCGACGGCATCGGGGTGGGGTACTCGTCGATCGCCGGGCCGGGGATCCGCACGCCGATCACCGCCGGGCCGTGGATGCGGACGGTCTGCAGCAGCGTGCCGGTGGCGCGGCTGGCATGGATCGTCCCCTCGTCGGGCGCGAGCGCGACGACGTGGGTGAGCTGCGCGGCATCGATCAGCTCGGCGAGCGCGGCGACCTCGGCGAACCGCTCCGGACGGCTCGCCTCGTCGACCAGGATCGTCGTCGCACCGAGCTGGCGCGCGACGGCCGCCATGACCTGGGCCCAGCCGAGATAGTCGAGCGAGAGATCGGTCGGCACGCCGATGCTCGCGAGGCCCAGGCGGGTGGCCCGATCGGCGGCGAGATCGAGCCACGTCGGATCGCCCGCGGCGACCGCGGTCGCGCCGGCAAACTTCGCGGCGGCCTTGAGCGCACCGTCGAGCCACCGGATCGAGCGCACCGGCGGCGCATTGCCGAGCCACACGGCGACGGCGAGCCTGGGTTCGCCGTCGGTCATCGCTCCTCCAGGATCCGCGCGAGCTCGCCGAGGTTATTCGCGATCGAGCCGGTCAGCGCGCCGTCGACCCCCTTGCCGCCCGATGACCCGATGCGGACCAGGCTCGTCGAGCCCGCCACGTCGATCGGGGGCAGGCCGATCGCGATGCACATCTCGGGCGCCAGCGGGGTGCCGCGCTCGATCACGGCGCCGGCGCCGACGACCCCGGTGTTGGCCGCGTGCGCGCTGCCGACGACGTGCGTCCCGAGCACCTTGGCCAGCCGCTGGGTCGCCTTCGCGATGTCCGGATCGCTCGCGGCATCGTCGCCGATCGCGATCAGCGTCCCGGTCGTGTGGACGAGCTCCGCCGGCACGGTGCCGGCCAGCTCGATGCGCGGATCGAGCCCACCCGGCAGCGTGAGCACCATGACGTCGACGTCGTCGTCGTGGTGGGTGGTGACGGCGGGGCGCGGGGCGCTGCCGATGAGGACGACCGCCGCGCCGCTGTCGGTCATGCGCACGTAGCTGCCATCGCGGTCACGCAGCTCGACCTCCTCGTTGCCAAGCGCGCGCGCGCGCAAGAACAGCCGCGCGCCGATCCGCGCACCGGTGCGCGGCCCGAGCTCGGCCGCCGAAGGGGCATCGGCACCGAACACGACGAGGCGCGGCCGCAGGTGGTCGAGGACGCCCTGCCACGCCGCGCCGAGCACGCTCCACAGAGGGACGATCGGCGCGTCGGTCAGCGCGACGACGATCTTGTCCGCGCCGCCGCGAACCAGTGCCCGGCGCACCGCCTCGATGGCCTTGCGCTCGCCCGGCACGCGCGGCGCGATCCGCGAGGGCGGCGCGTCGTCGGGGCGCTTGTTCGGATCGTGCACGATGACCGCGGCATAGAGCGTCGCGCCCCACGACGATGCGACGGCGCGGGCGGCGAGCAGGGCCTGCAGCGACGACGCGTTCAGCCCGTTGGCGTCGAGATCTATGTGGACCAGGACGGCCGCCACGTAGCTACGACGCTAGCCTGCATCTTACGATGCGGTCAAGAATTCGCTCTTATTCCCGCAGCTTGCAGGCCCGTTCGCAGCGCCCGTTCCGGGCCTCGAGCTCCCAGCCGTGCCGCGCGCAGATCAGGCGTTCTCCGTCGACAAAACCATCCGAGATCCGCCCGCCGTCGTGTGGGCAGGCGTCATCGACGACGACCAGCCGGCCGCTGCCCAGGCGAGCGATCGCGACCCGGCGCGCGCCGATCCGCGCCGCGATCACCGCTCCCGCGGCCAGATCGCCGAGCTCTCCGGGTTCTTCGAGCTCCCAGACGGCCGGCAGCTCGGGAACCCCATCATCGGGGTCATGACCGAGCTCATCGAGGAGCTGCGCGGTGATGGGACCCATCCCGGCACGCTACCGGAGCGGTCTGACAGCCGCGGCGCGCGGCCAGGTTCGCCGTGCGATTCAGCGCGCTTGCTGGCGCAGGCAGTGATCGGCGAGCACCAGCGCGAGCATCGCCTCGACGATCGGCACGGCGCGGGGCAGCACGCACGGATCGTGGCGTCCGCGCGGCTCGAGGATCGCCGGGTTCCCCGCGGCATCGACGGTGGCTTGCGGCTGCATGATCGTCGCGGTCGGCTTGAACGCGACGCGAACGGTGATCGGCTCGCCGTTGGAGATCCCGCCCTGGATGCCTCCGGATCGGTTGGTGCGGGTGCCGATCGCCCCATCGTCGCGCCGGTAGAACAGGTCGTTGTGCTGGCTGCCGGTGAGGCGGGTGCCGCCGAAGCCAGAGCCGATCTCGACCCCTTTGACCGCCGGGATCGACATCATCGCCTTGGCGAGGTCGGCATCGAGCTTGTCGAACACGGGCTCGCCCCAGCCCGCCGGGACGCCGCGCGCGATCGCGCGGACGACGCCGCCGACCGAATCACCGGCCTTGCGGGCGGCCTCGACGCGCTCGATCATCGCCGTGGCGCTCGCCGGGTCGGGGCAGCGAATGTCGTTGGCGTCGACCGCGTCGCGCGTGACCGCGTGCTCGTCGACCGTGGCGGCGATCTCGGAGACCTCGTCGACCCACGCGACGATCGAGACGCCGCGGGTGGCGAGCAGCTGCTGGGCCACGGCGCCGGCGGCGACCCGCCCGGCGGTCTCTCTCGCGCTCGCCCGGCCGCCTCCGGCGACGGCCCGGATCCCGTACTTGGCGTCGTACGTGTAGTCGGCGTGGCTCGGCCGGTAGGCTCCTGCGATGGCCTCGTAGTCCTTGCTGCGCGCGTCCTGGTTGCGGATCATCATCGCGATCGGCGTGCCGAGCGTCTTGCCGCCCTGCACGCCGGAGAGGATCTCGACCTGATCGGCTTCCTTGCGCTGGCTGACCAGCCGGCTCTGCCCGGGCCGCCGGCGATCGAGCTCGGCCTGGATCTGCGCGAGATCGAGAGTGAGCCGAGGCGGGCAGCCATCGATCACGACGCCGAGCGCCGGGCCGTGTGATTCGCCGAACGTCGTGATCCGGAACAGCACGCCGAAGCTCGAACCCATCGCCACGAGCATACGACGTGGTTGTAACAATGTAGGTTTGCCGCGCGCCCCGTTTGGGGTTACCCTCGGTGAGCGGATGGTCGACCCGGATCGCCGGCCCACGGCGCAAGAAATCGAGGAGCTGATCGACCTCGTGCGGCGCGACCCCGCGTCGCCCGCGTTCATCGATCTCGGCGAGGCCTACCTGGCGCTCGGCCGGCCACGTGACGCGCTGGGGGTCGGGAACGTGGGGCTCGAAGCGGCGCCCGACAACCTCGAGGGTCGCGTCATGCTGGCCCGGGCGTACGCGTCGCTTCATCAATGGAAGGAAGCGCAGGGCGAGCTCTTGCGGGTGGTCAAGGTCGACCGCTCGAACCGCCAGGGTTTCGCGCTGCTCGGCGAAGTCCTGTTGCGTCGGCAGGACTTCGAGCGCGCGGTGCCGGTGCTGCAGCACGCGCAGAACCTCGATCCGACGAGCCCGCAGATCCTGGCCATGCTCAAGCGAGCGCGCGCTGGCCAGGCGCTCGATTCGCCACCGCCGGTCCCCACCGCGGTGCCGCCGCGCGGCGAGACCGACAACGCCCAGCAGCGCGGCCGCTCGGCGAGCGGCAATGGCGCCGGCGGTGCGAGCCCGGTGGCCGGACCCAACGCCGCCACCGCGCTGGCGATGGCGCGGCCGCGGTCGGGGTCCCCGGCGTCATCGCAGCCCACGGGATCGCCGATGGTGCCGGTCGCGTCACCGGCGATGCCGACCATGGCGATCGAGCCGCGGGCCGACTGGCGCAGCGAGCCGGCGACCGAGCACGCGCCGCCGCCCAGCTTTGCCGACGCGTCCGCCAGGGTCGCTCATCCTGCTCAGGCCGCTCAGGCCGCGCGGGGCAAGAAGCCGACGGCGCCGCCTCCGCCGATGAGCGTCGAGGGCGTGCGGCCGCGCATCGTGCAGACGGCCAAGCCGCAAAACGCCGCCGCCGCGTCGCTTCGCCAGTCGGCGGCGGTCGGCGAGAGCTACCTGAACGATCTGCTCACCGGCGGCCTGCTCGACGTCGCCGGGGTCCGCGTGCCCGATTCGGACTTCGATCTCAAGCCGGATCGCCGGTGGGGGCGCTCGACCCGCCGCGCCTTCATCTTCTTGTTCGTCGTCCTGGTGCTCGGGATCGGCGGCGGCGGCACCTGGTACTGGTGGAGCGAGAAGCAGAAGTCCGAGGCGGTCGCGCGGCTCCAGCACGATTCGCAGCTCGCGATCCCCCTGGGCGACTTCGCCGGGCTCGAGAGCTGCTTGAAGAAGCTGCGGGACGCGCTCGAGAAGGACCCGTCGAGCCTGATCACGTACGCGTACGTCGCGGAGTGCTCGGGCCTCGAGTCGCTGCTCTACGGCACCGAGACCGAGCGCGTCGACAGCGCCCTCAAGGTGGCCCGGGAGATCAAGGAAGGCGAGCCGGGGGCGCGCGAGGTCTTGATCGGCAAGGCGGCGCTCGAGCTGTCGCGGCTCGGCGTCGGTGACCCTGGGGCCTCCCAGTCGGCCGTCGCGCAGGTCGCGAAGTCGACGCTCGCCGAGCTGCGCAAGTCGCTCGATGGCTACGGGGCGAAGCACGAGCAGGACAAATGGATCCAGTGGCTTCGCGGTCGCGCCATGCTCGCCGGCGGCGAGCGCAAGGCCGGCCGCGCGGTGATCAAGGCCGCCTCCGACGGTGACGACGGCGTCCTGGTCGCGCTGATCGATACCGCCGACCTCCTGGTCGACGATGGCCAGCTCGACGAGGCGCTCACGGTCTACGCGAAGGCCGCGGCGAAGGCCAAGGATCATCCGCTCGTCGTCGTCGGCCGCTCGCTCGCGCGCGCCGAGGCCTCCGTCGACAACGAAGAGACGATCGGCGATCTCAGCGTCAAGCTGCAGAAAGACCTGCCCGCGCGGCTCAGCTCGTACCGCTACCTCGCGACGTCGCTCGCCAACACCGGGATCCAGTCGTACCCGAGCGCCAACGAGGCGTTGCGCAAGGCGACCGCCCAGCACCCGCCCAACGAGCCCCGGTTCTGGGCGCGCATCGCGTGGGCGCACTATGCCCGCGGTGATCTCGCGGCCGCCTCGGTCGCCCGGGCGAAGATCGTCTGGTTCGGCCAGACCAAGGCCGAGGACGATCCGACCGCCCAGCTGGTCGACGCGGCGCTGCTGCTCGCGTCGGGGCTCCCCGACAAGGCGCTCGCCCTCGCCGAGAAGCTCCAGGGCGTGCGGCCCCAGATCTTGCGCGCGTACGCCGATCTGGATCTCGGCAAGCCGAAGGACGCGCTCAAGGAAGTCGACGACGTCCTGAAGAAGGCGCCCGACAACATGGAGGCCAAGATCCTGCGCGAGCAGGCGCGCATGGTCAGCACCGAGGGTAAGGAGCGCACCGACGCGACCGACGCGCTGGAGAAGCTCGCGCGCCAGGCCAAGAGCAAGGTCGGCCGCCACGCGCTCGGCATGGCGCACAAGACCAACGGCAACCTCAAGGACGCGCAGACCGAGCTCACGCAGGCGATCGCCGAGATCACCGAGGAGTCGCCGAACCCGCTGGTCTATCGCACGCGCACCGCGCTCGCCGAGATCCTGCTCGAGAACGGCGACATCACCGGCGCGGGCGCGCAGCTCGACGAGGCGCTCAAGGTGAACTCGGGGTACTTCCCGACGCGCGTCCTGCAGGCCAAGGCCGTGCTCAAGCACGGGGAGCCGGATCGCGCGCTCGAGATGCTGAAGCCGGTGTTCGCCGAGATGGGCGCGGCCCCGCCGGGCTTGCGCCTGATCTACGCCGAGGCGTTCGGCACCAAGAAGAACGCGACCCCGAGCGACAAGGAGAGCGCCGCCGAGGTCCTGAAGGACATCAAGGACAAGGTTCCGGTCGCCGAGCTGTCGCGCGCCGCCGCGGCCATCGATCCGAAGCTGCCCAAGGAGCTCGGCGTTCCCGATCCCGTCGCGCCGGCCGCGCCCGATGGCGCCAAGCCCGCGACCGACAAGCGCAAGCGCCGCTAGCGCGTGGTCTCGGCGTCGGCGGACACCACGCTCAACAAGTGGGACCTGGGGACCGGGGCGCTGCATGCCACGCTGGCAGGCCACGCCGACTGGTGATGGCGTGCGCGGTGACGTCGGCCGGACGGCGCATGGTCTCGGCGTTGGAGGACGAGACGCTCAAGGTGTGGGAGTCCGAGAGCGGGCGTGCGCTCGCCACACTGGAAGGCCACTCTGCCGTGGTGACTGCGTGCGGCGACGCCAGACGACCGGTGCATGGTCTCGGCGTCGTGGGACCAGACGCTGAAGATCTTGGACGTTGATAGCGGACGTCTCCCTCTATGTGTCGAGGATCTGAGACTCCTCGGCCGGGAGGTCAGCGGTGAGGCGTGGCTCGGTCCCAAGGGGAAGCGAACGACGGCAGCTGGGTTGAGGTCTCCGCATCGATGGTGAGGTGAGGAGCGCTCCTTGACTTAGTCCGCTGACTAGACTAATCTTGCTATGTGAAAGTTGTTAACATTCACGAGGCTAAGACGCACCTGTCTCGTTTGATCCAGGAAGCGCTGGACGGAGAGGAGATCGTGATCGCGCGCGGTAATGAGCCGCTGGTCCGGCTCGTTCTTGTGGAATCAGCCCGCCCTCGGCGAAGCCTCGGCTGGGCGAAAGGCCAGGTGACGCTGGCGCCCGACTTCGACGCGCCCCTCGACGATTTCGCGGACTATCGATAGCGTGCGGTACCTGCTCGACACCCATGTCTTCCTCTGGCTTGCCAGCGATGATCCGCAGCTGACACCGGTCGCACGCGCGATCTTCATCGACCACGACCAGGAGTGTTTCCTCAGCGCGGCGAGTGTCTGGGAGATGTCGATCAAGTCGAGCCTCGGCAAGCTCGTGATCGCGACGAGCGTGGAGCACCTCGTGCGTGGCGGGCTCGAGCGCGGTCTTCGCCTGCTCGACGTGACAGGCGACCACGCGTACGTTATCGAGCGATTGCCATTCCATCACCGCGATCCGTTCGACCGCCTCCTCGTCGCGCAGGCGATGCACGAAGGTATGCACCTCGTCAGTCGCGACGCGCACCTCGATGCGTATGCGGTAACTCGTATCTGGTCGTGAGGCACCATGGAGACCGCCGTTCGAGCGGATCGAGCGTGACCGCCTCCACCTTCTTGACGTTGCGCCGCAGCGTCTTCGGTTGGGATTGGGGGGCCTGGCTGGTCAGACGTCGAGGATGCCGGCGATCGTGCCCTGGCCCTCGCGGATCAGGGTGATGTTGTCGCCGTCGACCTCGATCACCGTCGACGGCTCGGCCGGGGTCTGCTCGGTGTCGATCACGGCGTCGATGTGCTTGCCGAACGCGTCGAGGATCTCGTCGGCGTCGCGGCACGGCTCGCCGGTCGCCGGCGCGATCGCGCTCGAGGTGAGCAGCGGGCGCCCGAGGCCCTGCGCGATCGCCTGCGCGATCGGGTGGCTGGTCACGCGGATGCCGACCGTGCGGCGCTTGTGATCGGTCAGCGTGCGCGGCACGCTGCGGGTCGCCGGCACGACGAGGGTGTACGGACCGGGGAAGATCCGCTGCGCGAGCCGGAACGCGGTCTGCGAGAACATGGCGTACTCCGAGGCGCTCGACAGATCGGGGCAGATCAGCGCGAGCCGCTGGTTCTTCTTCATACCCTTCGCGCGATAGATCCGCTCGATCGCGTCGCGGGCCTCGATCGCGCAGCCGAGCGCATAGATCGAATCGGTCGGGTACGCCACGACGCCGCCGCGATGCAGGACCTCGACGGCCGCGGCGATCTTGCGAGGGGAGGGCGCCCCCCAGCGCTCGATCACGAGGCGCAGCGGCGTGGTCATCGCGTTCCTCCGGGTGTCCCTCCGGGCGCCCCTCCGGGCACCGTTCCAGGCGCGGCTCCGGACACCGCTCCGCCCGCGGCCTGGCCGCGGAAGCCCTTGCCGATCACGTACTGCTCGATCGAGATCTGCCGGCTCGACACGGGCTTGGCGGTCTTCTGCACGGCGAACCGCGCGCGCACCGCCATGGTCAGCTTCTTGAAATCGGGGCCCTGGAACAGCTTGCCGACGAAGTTGCCGCCCGGCGCCAGGACGAGGGTCGCGATCTCGAGCGCACGCTCGAACAGCGTCTCGGAGCGCGCCTGGTCGACCTGGCGAACACCGGTGGTGTCGGGCGCCATGTCGCTCAGCACGACGTCGAACGCCGGCAGGTCGCCGAGCAGCTCGGCGATGTCGATCGTCAGGACGTCGCCGACGACGATGCGCGCGCCCGCCGGCGGTCGCTGGATGGGGGTGCGGTCGAGCCCGACGAGCTTGGCGCGCTCGCCGATCTGCTCCCCGGCGTACTGCAGCCACGAGCCCGGCGCGCAGCCGAGATCGAGGACGCGATGACCGCCATCGAAGATCGCGTGCTTTCCGTCGATCTCCTCGAGCTTGTAGACCGAGCGCGCGAGGTAGCCCTCCCGCTTCGCCTTCTGGTGAAAGCGATCGCGGCGTGTGCTGCGGTCATCGAGCTTGGTACCCATGGGAAAAAAACATGGCCCGGTCGCTCGTCGCGCCGGGCCGGTTGCGAACCGTACGGAAGCCGAAAGTAGGAACTAGCCGCGACCCGCCGCCGCCTTCTTCGAGGCCTTGAGCGGGTTCTTCGAACGAACCTCTTCCTTGCCGACGCCCTTGCGCTTGTAGACGGTGCGGGTCGCCGCGTTCGTCACGACGACGTAGTCATTGGCCGCGCCGGGGACGGCGCCACGGACCAGGATGACGTGGTCATCGCTCAGGATGCGGAACAATTGGAGATTTTGGATCGAGACCTTCTCGTTGCCCATCTGGCCGGCCATGCGCTTGCCCTTGTGCACGCGCTGGGGGGTGAGGCGGCAGCCGATCGATCCGCCGTGGCGGAAGTACTCGTGCGTACCGTGGGCGCGGGTCATGCCGCTCATGTGGTGCTGCTTGATCACACCCTGATAGCCCTTGCCCTTGCTGGTGCCCTCGACGTCGATCGGGGCGCTGTCGACGAACACGTCCTTGGGGCCGAGGACCTGGCCGACCGTGTACTTGGCGACCTCGTCGGCGGGCAGGCGGAGCTCGCGGATGAAGCGCTGCGGCTTGATCCCGCTGTCCTTGAGCGCGCCCATCTCGGCCTTGTTCGCGAGGCGGACCGGCTTCTCATCGAAGCCGAGCACGACGGCGGTGTAGCCATCGCGCTCCTTCGTGCGGGTGCCGACCACGACGCACGGCCCTACCTGGATCGCGGTGACTGGCACGGCCTCGCCGTCGTCCGCGAATACCTGGGTCATGCCGATCTTCTTGCCCAACAGGCCGATCTTGAGTGTCATGGTCAACGGCTCCTACGTAACCGAAACGAGGGGGGAATCTATACCCGTCGCGAGTTTCTGCGTCAAGGCGCCGGTAACCGGAACACCCGGCAGGCATTCTGCGTCGTCGTCTCGGCTAACTCCTCGAAAGTCATGCCAGAACACCGCGCGACGACCTCGGCGGTATGGGTGAGGAACGCCGGTTCGTTGCGCTTGCCGCGCCTGGGGATCGGTGCGAGGTACGGGCAGTCGGTCTCGATCAGGAGCCGCTCGCGGGGCACCAGCGGGACCGCGTCGCGCAGCGGCTGGGCGGTCTTGTAGGTCACGATGCCGGAGAACGAGACGTAATAGCCGAGGTCGGCGTAGGCGCGCGCGTTGTCCGGCGTGCCCGTGAAGCAGTGGATCACGCACTCGGTGACGCCGCCGGCCACGAGGATCGCGCGGGCATCGTCGTGCGCGTCGCGGATGTGACAGACGACGGGTTTTTGGGCCGCGCGCGCCAGCTCGATGAACCGGGCGAACGCCGCCTTCTGGTCCTCGCGTGGCGAATGGTCGTAGTAATAGTCGAGCCCGGTCTCGCCGATCGCGACGACGCGCGGGTGCCCCGCGAGCCGCTCGTGCACGGCCCACCAGGCGGGCGTCATGCGCGCCACGTCGTGCGGGTGGGTCGCGACCGTCGCCCAGATGTCCGGATCGCGCTCGGCCAGCGCGACCGCGCGCTCGGCGCTCTCGGGCTCGCCGACCGCGCCGATCACGACGATGCGCCGGACCCCGGCGGCGCGCGCGCGGGCGAGCACCTCCGGGCGGTCGGCGTCGAACTCCGGGCCGTCGACGTGGGCGTGCGAGTCGATCAGCATCACGCGTCTCCCGCGGGCTTGCCGGCAGGGCCGGCCTCACGATCCTCGATCGCGCGGATCGCCGTCGCGATCGCGTCGAGCAGGTCGGCGCCCTTGCCGCCCTTCGCGAGCTTCTCGAGCGGGGCGATCGCCCAGGCGCCGCCGATCTCGCCGAGCTGTTCGACCGCGATGCCGCGGACGTGGGTCTTGCGCGCGCCGAGCGCGGCGAGCAGCACGCGGCGCGCGGCGTCGTGGTGCGCGCCGTGCGGCGCGATCTTGAGGATGGCGCCGGCGGCGAGCACGGTCGCCTCGGGCGGCGTGTGCTTGCTGGTCAGCGCCCGGCCGAGCGCCTCGGCGTCATCGGCGGTGCCCAGCCGGGTCAGCGCACCGACCGCGTCCCACGCGCGCTCGTGATCGGTGAGCGCGGTCGCCAGGATGTCGCGCCCTTGCGCATCCCCGAGCTCCGCCAGCGCGTACGCCACGTCGAACCGGGTCGCGGCCTCGCGGTGATCGAGCCGCTCGACGAGCAGCGGGACGGCGCGCGGCTCGCCGATCGCGCCGAGCGAGATCGCCGCGGCGCCGACCACCTGCGGATCGCCGTCATCGAGCGCGGCGACCAGCGGATCGAACGCCCGCGCATGATCGATCTCGGCGAGCGACGTCGCCGCCTGGAACCGCAGATCCGCCGGCCCCTCCTTGAGCGCCAGCGCCAGCGGCTCGAAGCCATCGGCGTGGGCGAGCGTGCCGAGCGCGATCGCCGCGTTCTGGCGCACCGGCGGCGCGCCATCGTCGAGCCGCCGGATCAGCATCGGCAGCGCCGAGGCGTCGCCGAGATCGCCGAGCGACGCGCAGGCCTCGGCGCGGACCTGCGGCTGATCATCGTCGAGCGCCCGCAGCAGCGCCTCGACCGCGCGGTGCTTCTCGGTCGGATCGTCGATATCGCCGAGCGCGTGCGCCGCGGCCGTGCGCGCCTTGGGGCTGCCCTGGGCGAGGTCGCGCAGCGCGGCGTCGAAGGTGATCGTCGAGCTTGGAAACAGAAACGACACGGCCGGTCACCCTACCAGATGAACCCGCCCGTGCACCTTGGATCGCCCTTTGCTGGGGCGCGCCGCCACGTTCACCGCTACGTCAGTACGACGGCAGCCGGTGAGCCTGGGGCGCGTTGTTGACGGTGCAACGTCACCCTCTGGTGGTGGACGTATCGCGACCACATCACCGGCGGCGGCGCTTATGCGCCGTACTACCCCGACGCCACCGGCGCCTGGCAACTCGACGCCATGTGGCGCGACAGGATCACCAGCTTCTTCTGACGGCAGGTCAGGCGCCCGGGCGCTCCAGGGCCGCCATCCGCTGGAACAGCTCGACGATGCTCGGCGACCGGTGGGCCGGGTCGAGCGTGCGGTACACCGTCTCGACGTTGACCGCGAGCCGCCCACGCTCGCCGAGCTCCGCGAACGCTCCCAGGGCGATGTCGCGTGCCGCGTCCCATGGGCCCATCCCGGCGTGGAACCGCGCCGTGGCCTCGGCGTCGATGTACGCCAGATAGTCGCGGACCGCGGCGACGCCACGCTTGTCGGTCACCGGGCCGTGGCCCGGAACGACGGTCTCGATGTCCATGCCGAGCATGAGATCGCAGGCGGCGATCCAGTTGGACAATGGCCCCGCCCACACGACCGGCGTGCCGCCGATGAACAGGATGTCGCCCGTGTACACGGTGCGCGCGTCCGGCACGTGCACGAGCGTGTCCCCGCGTGTGTGGGCCGGCCCCACCTCGAGCAGCGTCACGGTCCGCCCGCCCACGTCGAGGTCGAGCCGGCCGTCGAACGTGCGCGTGGGGAGCGTGAGCTCGATGCCGGTGAAGTCGAAGGCACCGAAGAACCCGCGAAACATCTCGCCGAGCTCTCCGGGCGCGGTGTTGAGCCCGCCGAGCATGGCGGGGCTGACCTCGCCCATCTCGCCGGCCGTGGCGGTCGAGGCCACGATCTCGGCGCCCGGAACGAGCTGGTTCCCGAAGCAGTGATCGCCGTTGGCGTGGGTGTTCACGACCGTCGCGATCGGCGCCGCCGCGCGGACCGGCGCCATCGCGTCCAGCATGGCCGCGGTCAGCTTGAGATCGAACAGCGTGTCGACCAGCAAGGACGCGCCGTCGCCGACGACGAGCCCCGCGTTGCTCCAGCCCCAGCTGCCGTCGGGTTGCAGGTAGGCGTAACAATGGTCTCCGAGCTCGTGGAGCCCGCGCGCGAACGGCGTCACCCGCGCATGATATCCCGGATCGCGATGGCATCGCCGGTGGTCGGAAATCTTCCCGGGATCTTGGGTGGCTGCCGATATAATAGATGATCATGTCGACGAGCCTGCCTGACCGTCTCCTGCAGCAGCCGGCCATCGCAGCGCACGCCATCGCGCGCGAGCTCGTCTGCGTGATGACGCGCCCGACGGGCACCACGTCGTCGGGCTTTGCGTACCTGCAGCCCGGGGCCTGGCATCGCTTCCGCGACTGGGTGCCTCACATCCTCGGCGACGGTCCCCGTGCCCTCGAATCCGTCCAGTTCGTCGTCGACGCGGCCGCGCACGCCGGGGCCGACGAGGCCGTGGTCAGGAACCTCGGCGCCGCCGCCGAGGTCGTGCGGCAGGTGGTGCGCACGGCCGCGATCTGCGCGCCACCGGATCTGTGGCTGTTGCGTCACGTCGTCGGGCAGCTCGCGCGCACCGGTGTGGCGGTCCGCCTGCTCGCCGGCGAGCCCGTCACTGCCGGCATGGCCGCGCGCCCCGAGGAGCTCGAGGTCGATCTGCGCTTCCTGCTCTCGCGCGATCTGCTCGTGCGCGTGGAGGGCGGCGGCGCGCACGATGGCTACCGCCTGGGGATGCACGGCCACGCGCGCGACGTGCTCTCGCTGCCGCCGATCGACGACGGCGTGCAGGCCTCGCCCTCCGCGGCGTGGGCCGAGGTGCTGCGGGGGAACGCGGGCGATGCGGCCGCCGCCGCGGTGTCGTCGTCGCTCGCGCGACCGCTGCCTGCAGATCGCCGCGAGCCGGGGCTATGGTCGCCCACCGCGCGCGAGGTCGAGATCGGGGCCCGGCTGGTGCCACTCGTCGTCGGTATGACGGCCTCCGCACGCATGGAGGAGATCCTCGCGGCCGGGCGAAGCGCACCGCTGGCGGCGACGCTCCTGTGTCCCGGCCGGGCGGCCCTCGGTGAGGCCGCGCTGGCCGTGCTGACCGGGGCCGGCGTCGTCGACGCGAACGCCATGCTCACCGATGTCGGCGCGCGCGTGCTCGAGCGCGGGCCGGGGCCGTTCGGCATCATCGAGGCGTACCGGACGTACCTCGATGCGTTACCGCGCATCTGGCAGGACGGCCGCGGCAGCGTCCACGTCGAGCGCGGCGCCAACGTGGCCGCGAGCCAGGCCGCCAACGCCAAGACCTTCAGCGAGGCCAACGACGCGCTCGATCGGTTCTGCCGGGACACGGGCTTTCGGTTCCGCGTCTTCATCGAGCACGCGCTCGGTCGCGGCGAGGCCACGCGCCAGCGCTGGGCGCGCAGCGGCGATCAGGAGCTGCGCTACTTCGGCGCCGATCTGGAGGATGCCGCGATCGCCGCGGCGCGCGTGGAGCACCAGGCAGGCCGCCTGCCGCCCGGCATGGTCTTCGTCGATCGCGCCGACATCGGCGATCCGACGCATCTGCTCGCCGCGATCCGCGCCGCGGATGAGAGCGCCGAGGGCGCGGTGATGATCGTGGGTAACGGCTTTCACGAGGTGCGCGGCCAGACCGACGCGCGCATGACCGCGGTCTTCGAGGGCTACGAGCGCGCCGGCATCGTGCTGATCTTCACCGAGGAGAGCGCGCTGGCCATCGACGACCTCGTGGAGACCGCATGGAACACCTACCATGCAGGCTTCCGGTACGTGCACGAGCGCTCGGGGCAGGGACTGCGCGGTGCCACCGCGCGCCCGCCGCTCCCGCTGGAGGGGGTGCGCGCGGCCTCGTGGACCGAGTGCGCCGAGCGCGCGGGCTATGTGCGGCTCGAGCGCTACTGCCGCCGTGGGCGCACCGTGTATCCGTACCCGCCGCCGGGTGGCCACAACCCCGCGATCAGCGTGAACCACTTCTTTGCGCCCCGGCGCATCGCCGCCGCGCTCGGGCTGCCTTGAGGTGACCTGATGCCCGCCGCTCGCAGCAGCGCGGGTCGAGCCGGGGCGTGATAACTTGGCTCGAGATGTCGCTTCCCGCCGCGATTCCCGCGATCCCCGCGGGCGAGTACGTGCCGACCGCCGACGAGCGGATCGTCATGTACAACGTGCCGTGGAGCCACTTCGAGATCCAGCTCGCGATGCGCGGGGAGGCCTCCGCCCCGCGCATGGCTTATCTCGATGGAGCACTGGAGCTGATGTCGCCATCGAAGGGTCACGAACGTACGAAGTCGTGCCTGGGTCGCCTGGTCGAGGTCTTCGCGCTCGAACGCGACCTCGAGCTGTCGCCCTACGGGGCCTGGACGCTCAAGGGCGCGCCCGAGCTCGCGGGCGTCGAGCCCGACGAGTGCTACATCGTCGGTCCTGACCAGGACAAGGATCGTCCGGATCTCGTGATCGAGGTGATCTGGACCAGCGGGAGCATCGACAAGCTCGAGATCTATCGCCGCCTGAAGGTCGGCGAGGTGTGGTTCTGGAAGAACAACGTGCTCTCGGTTCACGTGCTCTCGGCGGATCGCTATCACCCGGCCGAGCGAAGCGCGCTGCTGCCGGCGCTCGACCTGGGACTCCTGTGCCAGTTCCTCGATCGCCGCAGCGCGACCGAGGCCATGCGCGATTTCCGCGACGCGCTACGCGCCGGTCGGTAGCGACCGCAGGCTTTATTGAGCTCGAGACAGCCGTCGAGCGTATCGATGAATCAGGGCGAGGGTACCGGCGGAGGCGCGGAGGCTTGCAACACCAGGGCGACCTGGCCGCCGGTGGTCGCGACGCGGGCGCCGAAACGGACCAGCGAGACCAGCTGGCGCAGGGCAAACAGGGCCCAGGCGCCGCCGACGCCGGCGAACGGGTGGCCGAAGGTCGCCATCACGTAGAGCACGCTGACCGCCATCCAGAACAGCAGGTACAGGCCGTAGTGGGCGAGGCTGTTCGGGTTCCGAACGACGAAGCGGAACCCGCCGAGCAGCGCGCGGATCGCGCCGCGCCGCTCACCGACGATCAGCTCTGCGCGGGCGTAGTCGACGGCGCACATGGTGATCGCCAGGAGGACCAGCCCGGGGACGGCGAACAGGAGCGGGCGCACCAGGAGCAGCTTCAGGCTGATCAGCCGCTCGAAGATGTCGCCGCCGCCCGCGAGCTTCATGCCGATCCCCATGACCGCCGCACACACGGCGTAGGGGATGAGCGACCACAGCCACAGCCGCAGATACGGGAGGAACCCGCGGAGCGCGGCGTCGCCGAAGCTTCGCCCGGCGAACACTCCCACCAGCCCGCCGGTGAGGAACAGCGAGAGCACGAGGTAGCCGAAGGCGAGGCCCATGCCGGTGATGGCCAGCGTATGGGTCATCGCCATGTGGGGCCCGAACGACAGCAGCAGCGCTTCGGTGTTGCCGGCCACGCCGTGGGCGAACAGCGGCCGGTGCCCGAAGGTCGACGCGAGCGCGCGTTCGACGATCACCAGGAACAGCAGGCTCACGAACAGCTGCACGAGGTACAGCGCGACCGCCAGGCGGCGCTGCCGCGCGGTGCCCTGGACCCCGGCGACGATCATGCCCAGGACGCCTGGCGTCCCCTGCCGCGGCGCGCTCACAGGCCCACCATCTGCTCGAGGGTCTGCTGCCAGAAGCTGGCGCGGGCGGCGGCCCGCCAGGCGGCGCCGGTCCTGGCGTCTTCGCTCCAGGAATTCTCGAGCACCTCGTTCTCGAGGGGCACCTTCTCCTTGGGGTCGACGACGACCGTCCGCAGCTGGCTCGGGCGATCGAGCTCGAACGGCTTGGCGCCGCCGCGACCGTCCCACGTCACGTGCTCCACGCTGCCGTCGGCGAACCGGAGCTCGAGCTCCACCGGCACCCGGACCTTGCCGCGGCTCAGCACCGAGAAGCGCGACCGCCATTGCTTGGGCTCGCCCTGGTCTTTGTCGCCCTCGGTCTTGTCATCGACGGTCTTCTTCGCCGAGCCTTCGCCGAACACGCCGCGCGGCGGGCGCACGGGCTTGGTCTCGATCGCCGACACTCGGAAGTCGACGCCGCCGGTGCCGAGGAACATCTGGTCGAGGTAGCTCGACCAGTCTTCGCCTCCCCCCAGGCCCTCCTTGAGCGCGGCGAACAAGTCGGCCCGCGTGGGGTGGTGAAAGGCGGCGCGCTGGGTGTAGAGCTTCATCGCGGCGAAGAACCGGTCGCGGCCGGCGAGGTTCTCGAGCGTCTTCATCACCACGGCGGTCTTGCTGTAGGTGGTCTCGCTGTACTGGTCGGGCGCGAACTCGTAGGACCGGGTCGCGATCGGCGACACCAGCCCCTCGGCCTCGGTCGTCGCCCGCCGCATCTGGTAATACCCGAGCTGGGCGGCGCGGGTGTCGATCGCGCTGCGGTCCGGCCCGAACCAGTCGTCCATCACGATGCCGTCGGCGTACTCGTTGATGCCCTCATCGAGGAAGGCCTCGTCGACCTCGTTCGAGGCCAGCATGCCCTGGAACCAGTTGTGGCCGACCTCGTGCACGGTGACGAACTCGGTCGTGTACTGCCCGGTGGCGTCGATGTCGCCGCCGGTGGTGACCAGCGTCGGGTACTCCATGCCTCCGGCGCCGAGCGCGTCGGGCGGCGGATCGATCACCGACATGATGGGCCAGGGGTAGGGGACGAACCGATCGCTGAACAGCTCGATGGTCCGCCTGGCGGCCTCGAGGTGGCGCGCGGCGTACTCCGCCTGGGCGGGGCGGTGGTAGACCCGCACCTCGACGGGACCGTACGGCGAGCGCGCCGTGGTCCTGGCGACGCGCATGAACGGGTCGGCCATGATCACGAAGTCGTGGACGTCCTCGGCGTGGTAGGTGAGCTTGCGCTGCCCGGCGCCCGCGTCGGTCGCGGCGGTGAGCACGCCGGTCGCCGCCACGACGTGGGTCTCGGGAACCGTGAGCTCCACGTCGTAGGTGCCGAAGTCGGCGAAGAACTCGCTGTTCAGGTGGAACGTATCGCAGTGCCACTTCTGCGCGCCGTCCTCGACGGTGAGCACGCCGATCTTGGGGAACCATTGCCCGATCAGGTGGAAGTCGCCCTTGTAGCCGGTGCGCGCGAACACCTCGGGGAGGTGGCTGGTGAAGCTGAAGCTGAGCGTGAGCGTCTCGCCCGGCGCCACCGGATGGGCGAGCGGTAGCATCAGCGTGGTCTCGTCCTCGCCGTAGCTGGCCTTGGGACGCAGCTCCTGGCCCTCCATCTGGATCGAGGGCACGTCGATCCAGCCCCAGCTGTCCTCGTTGCGCGCGAACATCCGGTGCGCCCCGTGCGATTCCTTCATGAACACCGAGGTCTCGTTCTTGAAGGCGTTGAGGTACAGGTGGAGCGGCACCGCCTCGACCGGCTGGGTGCCGTTGTGCTTCCAGGTGAGCGTCTCGGTCGCGGTCACCTCGTGCGCCTTGGCGTCGAGCCGCGCCTGGATCCGGTAGCTCGCGATCCGCTCCGAGAGCGGATGATCGACGAGCAGCGCCGGACGCCCATCGGCCACCGGCATCGGCTGCGGCCCGATCGGCGGATTTCCGGGCACCGAGCACGCCCCGAGCAGGGTGGCGCACGACAGGATCAAGATCCGCGGCATGGGCGGATGCTAGCCGATCAAGCGCGCCATCGCACCGCGGAGTGGGCGGAGGCCGTTACGGGTTCGCTTGTCCGGGGGCGTCGACCGACTCGAGAGACTCGACGGTCGTCACCTTGTCGGCGGGGACGTGGGCGAGGATCGCCTCGACGAGGGCCTTGCGATCGGTGATGTCGTATGGGGCCGGCGCGCCGACGCCGGGGACGAGCAGGCTCAGCTCGGGCTTGCCGCCGTCGACGAAGCACGTGCTGGTCGACGGCGACGCGACGACCCGGACGACGTCGCGCCACGCCAGGTGGAAGCGCTGGCGCTTGGGCGAGCCGACCGTGAGGCCGGCGTCGTCGATCGTCACGGTGATGCGCCAGGTCGGCGAGGCGAGGTAGGCGGCGCCGAGCGCGATGCCGAGGACGCCGGAGGCCAGCGGTAGGGTGGCGAACCCGAGGAGCGAGGCCACCACCGCGATCGAGCCGCCGACGCCCATCGAGCTCCACGCGATGCCGCGATAGCGGGGGCGAAAGTGGAACGCCTGCGGGCTCACTGGCGTGCAACGAGAGCGGCGATCGCCGCCCGGATCTCGAGCGGGATCGACTCGAACAGGACGCCGAACCCCTTGGGCAGCGTGATGGGGCCGTTCGGCGTCGGCAGCTCGCACTCCGAGGCGCGTTGCCACAGCACCCAGCCGACGGCGTCGACCGAGCCGATGGTCTTGATCTCGAACTTGACGGCGACCCGCGCGAGCAGCGGGAGCGGCGCGCCCGAGATGAACGCACCGTTGGTCGACAGGTCGCGGACCACGGCGGGGAACCGCTTCCCGAGCGTGGACGTGTCGGCGTCGACGCGGCGGAACACGGCGGCGAGGTTCGGGTGCAACTGCATCGGACCCTGGCCGATCGATTCGACGATCGCGGGCGCGTTGATCACGAGGCGTGCAGCGCGGCGGAGCTCCGACATTGCACGGCTATCGTACCCGTGTTCCGGCGGGGACGTCGTGATCGAGCGCGGAAAGTCCCAGGATCTGTGCGTCGCCCGCGGCGAGGATCATGCCCTGCGAGGGCACGCCGCGGATCATCGCCGGCTCCAGGTTGGCAACGACGATTACCTGTTTGCCGACGATCTTGTCGGGCGCGTACGCCTCGGCGATGCCGGCCACGATCGATCGCGGCGTCGGCTCTCCGAGATCGACGGAGAGGTGGAGCAGCTTCTTGGCCTTGGGCACCGCGGCGGCGGTAAGCACGGTGCCCACCCGGAGCTCGATCTTGCTGAATTCGTCGATCTTGATCGACGGCAGCGGCGCGGAGCGCGGCGCGGCAGACGCAGGTCCGGGTGATGAGCCAGGCGTGGTGGTGGGTGCGGGTGGCGAGCCGGGGGATACGCCGGGGGATACGCCGGGGGATACGCCGGGGGATACGACAGACGCCGCGGTAGGGGCGGGCGTCGCCGCGGCGGGCGCCGGCTTGGCCGCGAGGTCGGGCGGGACGATCTTGTCGAGGATCGCCTGCTGGAGCTTGTCGTCGAGCCGCGGGAACAGCGGCGAGGGCGAGCTCGCCTTGAGGGTCGCCGGCGCGAGCGGCAGGACGCGCCCCTCGACCGGCTCGGGCCAGGTCATCGCGGCGTCGCCATCGGCGATCCAGTGGCGCAGCGCCCGCGCGGTGGCCGGCAAGACCGGCGCGATCAGCCGCGCGATCAGCCACAGGCTGGCCTGCAGGCACCACAGCGCGTGGCCGAGCGCCTTGTCCTTCGAGCGCGCCATCGCCCACGGCTGGGTCTGATCGATGAACCGGTTCGCCATGCCGACGAATCGCCAGATCGCCTCGAGCGCGCGCGACGGCGCGAGCAGATCGAACTGCGCCGCCCCGTGCTTGCAGGCGTCGACGGCGTGGAGCTCGAGCTGCCAGTAGGGGTTCTCGTCGCCGCTGTACACCGAGTCGTCGCGGGCCGGCGGGGTGTCCGCCGACAGCTTGACGATCAGCGTGAGGCTCCGGTTGATCAGGTTGCCGAGGTCGTTGGCGAGCTCGGCGTTGAACCGGCCGAACAGCGACTCGAAGGTGAAGTCGCCGTCGTTGCCGAGCGGCATCTCGCGCAGGAGGTAGTAGCGCATCGCGTCGATGCCGATCGCGCGGCCGAGCGGAGAGCCGGCGCCGAGCGCGTCGGACAGCTTGATCGGATCGATCCGCGTCGCCGGCATCGACTTGGAGATCTTCTCGCCGCGCACCGTCCACCAGCCGTGCGCGAAGATGCCCTTGGGGAGCGGCAGGTTCGCGGCCATGAGGAACGCCGGCCAGTACACGCTGTGAAACCGCAGGATGTCCTTGCCGATCAGGTGGATCACCGACGGAAAGTAGCGCTCGACGTCGGGGCCGCTGATCGTCCCGTCCGGCGGACACAGGTCGGTGAGGTAGTTGGTGAGCGCGTCCATCCACACGTAGATCACGTGGTGCTGGCCGTCGGGGTCGGCTTCCGGAACCGGGATGCCCCACTGGAAGCTCGTGCGCGAGACCGAGAGGTCCCTGAGGCCGCCCTTCAGGAACGCGACGATCTCGCTGCGGTAGGCGTCGGGCCGGATGAAGTCGGGGTGGGCCTCGATGTGGCGGAGCAGGGGCTCGGCGTACTTCGAGAGCCGGAAGAACCAGCTGCGCTCTTTATCGAGCCACGCGACCGGCTTCTTGTGGACCTGGCACACCCAGGTCTCGCCGTCCTTGACCAGCTGGCTCTCGGTGTAGAACGCCTCGCAGCCGACGCAGTACCAGCCCTGGTACGACGCCAGGTAGAGGTCGTCGGGGTTGGCCTTCCTGATCTGCTGCCACAGCGCGCGGACGACGCGCTTGTGGCGCTCCTCGGTGGTGCGGATGAAGCGGTAGCCCTCGATGCCGAGCGCCTTCCAGGTCTCGTCGAACCGCGGGGCGACCTGATCGACAAGCTGTTGCGGCGAGAGGCCGCGCTCACTCGCGGTCTGCTCGACCTTCTGGCCGTGCTCGTCGGTGCCGGTCAGAAACCGGGTGTCGTCCCCGCGCATCCGATGAAACCGCGCGAGCGTATCGGCGACCAGGGTCGTGTAGGCGTGGCCCAGGTGCGGGATGTCGTTGACGTAGTAGATCGGCGTCGTGATGTAGAAGGTCTGGGGCATGGGGCGTCAGCTCGGATCGTCGTCGGGCGGAGGATGGATCTCGGGGTCGCTCGCGGTGAGGGCCGCGTCGTCGAGCCGTGGGTCGGCCATCCCGGCCAGGCTCGTGGGGATCTCGATGGCGCCGCTCGAGCCACCCATGTCGTCGGCGTCGTCCTGAAAGCTGGTCCCGAGCGCCCCGGGGCCGCGCCCCGCTGGCGGGTTGCCCGAAGGGAACAGCGGCCTCACGTCGGTCGCCGGCACGACCTCGGTGTCGCCGGGGCCGTACGAGACCCGGATGCGCTGGCGCAGCACGTCGACCTCGACGACGCGGCCCTCGCCGCGCGCCGCGATCACGCGCTTGCCGAGCTTGGGCAGGCCCTTGCGCAGCTCGGCGTAGGCGGCTTGCTCGTAGACCAGGCAGCACTTGAGCCGCCCGCACTGGCCCGAGACCTTGGTGGGCGACAGGACGAGGCCCTGATCCTTGGCCATCTTGATCGAGACCGGGACGAAGTCGGGCAGCCAGGTCGTGCAGCACAGCGTCAGGCCGCACGAGCCGATGCCGCCGACCGCCTTGGCCTCGTCGCGCACGCCGAGCTGGCGCAGCTCGACGCGCGGCCCCCCGAGCGCCGCCGACACGTCGTGGATGAAGTCGCGCAGATCGAGCCGCTCGTCGGTCGTGTAGTAGATGTTGAGCCGCGAGCCGCGCCCGAGCTGCCCGGATGACGTGAGCACCTCGACGCGAAACACCTTGAGCGGCAGGCGCAGCGCGGCGGCCTTGTCCTTGGCGACCCGCAGCGCCTGGGCGCGACCGGCGTCGCCCTCGCGCTCGCCGCGCAGATCTTGCTCGTTGGCGCGGCGGATCACCCGGCGCATGCCGCGCTCGCGGATCGGGTGGCGCTCGGGGGGCACGGCGATCCACGCGAGGCGGAGGCCGCGCTCGCTGTCGACCATCACGCGCTCGCCCTGGGCGTAGTCGGCATCGCCGGCGTCGCACCACTGGACGCGCCCGCCGGGCACGAAGCGAATCCCGGCGATGCTCGCGACGTCATCGCCGAGCGGGGCGCTCGGCAGCTCGAGCAGCGGATGGGTCAGCGGATCGGGATCATCGGCGGGCGCGTCGGCCGGTAGATCGGGTGCCAGGACGACATCCGCCGGCGGTCCATCGTCGTCCTTGCCCCATGGGATCGACGGGGTCGTCGAGCCATCGAGGTCGAGATCGTCGGTCGGCGCGACCGGCCGGCGCGGATCGAGCCGGAGGGTTGGCCCCTCGAGCGTCGACGGCACGACGGCGTAGCGCTCCTGCTGCGCGTCCTGCTCGGCGAGGCGAGCCGCCTGGGGCGCTTCCCCGCCGCGCGGCCGACCTTCGCCGCCACGCCCACCGCGGGGCTCGCCGCGCTGGTCGGCGCCGCGCTGGTCGCCGCCGCGCTGGTCGGCGCCGCGCTGGTCGGCGCCGCGCTGGTCGGCGCCGCGCTGGTCGCCCCGCGCATGCCGCCCGCCGCGCTGGTCGCGCTGGTCGCCCCGGCCGCGTCCCGGGCCACGCTCGTCACGGCCGCGCGCGTGCGGTTCGCCGCCGGCGCCGGGTTCGTGACGGCGATCCGGCTCCCCGGATGGCTGCGCTGCATCACCCGAGGGATGCGCGCTGGCACCCTGCGGCCGATCGGCGTCACCGCGCGAGCGATCGACGTTACCGCGCCCGCGCTCGGTATTTTCCCGCGATCGGTCGTCACGACCGTCACGGCGTTGCTCACCACCGCGGCGTGGTGGCGGCGTGCGTCCGCCCGGCGTGGTCGGGGACGCATCCGCCCCCGGCTCGCTCGCCGTGGCGCCCGGCGGGCCGTCGGACGTCGTGACGTCGGCCCGGTGCCGGCGCCGTCGGCGTCGTCGGCGCGGCTCGCCACCTGCCTCGCCCGCGCCAGGCTGGCCGCCGCTGGCTTCACCGGCGCCGGTCTCTTCGGCACCCTCGTCGGGCTCGACGGGGGGCGCGTCTCGAGCCGGAGGTGCGTCCGGCGCATCGTCGTTGGACGTCACGGCGCGCCGACCTCGGGGAGCCCGCGCAGCTGGGCGATCAGGGCCTCGATCGCGAGCTGCGGGTTCGCGTTGTGGATCGCGACCGCGGTGTGCCACGACAGGATCGTCTGCGCGCGGGTTCCGGCTCGGTGCGCGACCCCGATGTCGCCCCCGATCGCGGCGGCATGGGCGCGGACGTGCAGGGCCCGCGCGGCGGCCACCAGCACCGGCGCGGTGTCGCCCTTGGCCTCGGCGATCCGGACCGGCAGCGACGTATCGTGCACGT
>Ga0308175_100000614_pt1 | contig 23998 bp, 21 predicted proteins | sample PhyCR1_3_FD_203893 | JGI IMG/M metagenome (GOLD analysis project Ga0308175, IMG submission 203893) | Soil microbial communities from UC Gill Tract Community Farm, Albany, California, United States - DLSLS.C.R1 | ecosystem: Environmental > Terrestrial > Soil > Agricultural land | place: USA...
GTAATCGCCTGCCGTGCGCTCGAGCCCCTTCGCGATCAGCTCGCGCAGGTCGCTGCGGGTCAGGTCGCGCGACACGAAGGGCGCGTAGGCCGCCGACCAGAACGACTGGCCGTCGGTCAGAATCTCGTCCAGCAAGGCATCCGCCCGCGAGCTTCCGTTTGCTGCAGGCTTTCTCGTCGCCGGCTGCTGCCGCGCTGACTTCACGTCGATCGGAATGTCGCCTCGCTCGAGCGGACGCGCGAGCCGCGCGATCACGAGGCGCTCGACGACGTTCTTCAGCTCGCGTACGTTGCCGGGCCAGTCGTGCTCGAGGAACGCGCCGATCGCGTCGGCCGACAGACGCGGTACATCTGTGCCGTATTGCGCGGCGAAGGATCGCAGGAAGTGTTCGAGCAACACCGGCAGATCACCCCGTCGGTCGCGCAACGGGGGGACCGTGAGGTGAATGACGTTCAGACGGTAAAAAAGATCTTCCCGGAATTCGCCCGCGGCGACGCGATCGATCAGCACGCGGTTGGTGGCCGCGATCACGCGGACGTCGACGCGCGTCTGGATCCGTTCGGAGCCGACCGGCTGGATTTCGCCTGTCTCGAGAAACCGGAGCAGGAGGCCCTGCATCCGCGGCGACGTCTCGCCGACTTCGTCCATGAACACGGTGCCGCGATGCCCGCGTTCGAGAAGTCCCGTGCGATCGCGATAGGCACCGGTGAAGCTGCCGCGCGCGTGGCCGAAGAGCTCGCTTTCGAGCAGCGTTTCCGCAATCGCCGCGCAGTTGACGGTGACGAGCGGCCACGCCGCGCGGCGGCTCTGCGAGTGCACGAGGCGCGAGACGAGCTCCTTGCCGACACCACTCTCGCCCGAGATCAACACCTTCGCATCACTGCGCGCGGCAAAGACAATGCTTTCGCGCAGAGCAATGACGGCAGGTGTTTGACCAAGGATCGAGAGTTCGTCGTTCATGCCGGGGGGGAACAATCACGCTACGCTCGCCCTGCAGGCGTGTCAAGCCAAATGCGGCCCGCTCGCTCGGTGAATTGCAGATTGGAGATTTTGGATTTCTGAGTGATTGCTGATTGTTGGTTTCTGATTGACGATTCATTGAAGGATTGGGGATTCGGGATTCCGAATCTTCAATCTCCAATCGCAAATCCGCAATGAATCAGCAATCCCAAATCTTCAATCTGCAATTTCCCCCGCTTCCGGTTTATCGCGGAAGACCCGTACCATATTCTTACCGGATCGTTTGGCTTCGAGGAGCGCGACGTCGGCTTCCTTGAGCAAGGCGTCCGCCGGGAGACCGGGGCGCGCGCTCGAGACACCCACACTCAGTGTGGGGGATGGTCCACCGGAGTACGCGCCTGCGGTGCGCGATCCGAAATGCGCCTCCGAATTGCGGCGGATGCGTTCGGCGATCTGCAACGCCATCGCGCCGTTCGCGCCCGGCATCAACACCGCAAACTCCTCGCCGCCGTACCGCGCGCACACGTCGACGATGCGGACCGAGCGTCGGATGACTTCGACCAGTTCGCGCAGCACCCGGTCGCCGTGCAGGTGCCCGCGGACGTCGTTGAATTTCTTGAAGTCGTCGATGTCGAGCAGCAGCAGCGCGAGGTCGCCTGCTTCACGACGCTGCCGCTCGAGCTCCTGCTCGATCCGCTCCTTGAAGTGACGGCGGTTGTAGGCGCCCGTCAGTGGGTCGACGGAAGCGAGATGGACGAACTCCTGAAGCTGCTGTCGCACGCGGTCGGTCGCGAGCGCCAGGCCCGCCGGCACCGCATACGCGCGCAGCCGGTTGAAATCGGAGGCGTCGAACGGCTGGCCGTCAGCGCGGTCGGTGACCGAGACGACCGCCATCGCGCCGTCCGCAGCGGCGAGCGGAACGGCCATGAAGGAGTTGGTCCGGTAGCGGCGGGCTTTCGTTCCCGAATCCGGCCGGACCGACTGCATCGTCGGCTTCCCCGTCGAAAACACACGGCCGAGGATGCCCTCGCCGGGGTCAATCCGCACGTGCGCGACAAGCTCCTCGTGATACCCGTGTGTGGCGACGATGGCGAGGCGCTGCTCGGAGGGGAGATAGAGCGCGAAGGCGGCTGTGTCGGCCGAGACCGCGTTCGCCATCTCGCGGACAATCAGCCGATAGAGTGCGCGGGCCTCTTTCGTTTTGGCTAGTCGCGCCGTGAAGGCGAAGAGGCTCCACGCCCAGTTTCCGGCGGCGGTTGCGGCGCCAGCGACTCCGGGCACACCCAGGGCGTCCTCGAACAGCGCCTGGAGGGCGTCCTCTCCGAGAGCGGGCGTGTTATCAGCGGTCACTCGGTCCATTTGTCGTGATTCAAAACTCATGCACTCGGGACGCCATACAGGCACTGCCCTCCAGTCTGGATGGAATGGGTACACGCTGTATCCAGAAACGCAGAAACGGAGGGTTTATTCTGCCCACGTACGGACTTCCGATGTTAAGTAGTAGATGATTGAGCTCGGCCGGCGGAACGTGGCTTGCAGTTTTGTGTTTACCAGAATCACCTGACAGACAGATAGGTCACAAACGCTGTTTTGACGTCGGTGCGCGCTTAATGGACATCAGATTCATCTCCACGCTGACTGCGGAAGACGAGGAGACGTTTGCGCCAGCGCTCCTGCAGGCCATCGGCTCCATTCTCGATCGTCTGCCGATAGCGTACACCGTCCGGATCGAAACGACAGGGGCGCGGACCTTCCAGCACACGCATCCGGCGTTTGCGCGCGCGGCGGCGGAACTCGCCGACGTCGCGAAGCTTCCGGCGTCGTAATTAAGTGGGGGCCTTCGCCCCTGCACGCCTCCCTACACGCGCCCTCGCTCGCCGGCCGCTCGCCTCCAGGCGCGTGGCGCGTTTCGCTGCGCTCGCGCGCGTTTCCAGCGGGCTTTGCCCCGCCACACCCTACACGCAGCCGAATGCGGGCCGCTTCGAGTTGATACGGTTCACGGGTCCTGTCGCTGGGTCTCCCCACCCGCTGCTCGGCGCCACAAGCGCCCGTCACGGGAGAGGCGCCTGCGCGGCGGGCGGGGATGCCCCTCCCAGCGCCACCCGTTCGGCGTATCAACTCGAGGAGAATTCGCTCGTCCTTTGGGTCTCCCTGATTCAGTTCGAGTTGTTACCGTTCAGGGGTTCCGTCGTTGAGCCGCTCCACTCCTTGCTCGGCGGCACAAGCGTGCGTCACGGGAGAGCCGCGCGGCGGGCGGGATGCCGCGCCCAGCGCCACCTGTTCGGCGTATCAACTCGATCGGAAATCGCTCGTCCTGTGGATTCGCGGTTGGGCGCCCGCGACCCTCCTCACCCATTCGGCGCAGCAACTTGAGGAATGCTCTTCGCGAACGCTCGGGCTCGCGAGACGAACGCAGCGCGCTACCGACGCGACCGCCGTAGCCGCACGCCGATCCCGCTCAGCCCCATCAGCATCAGCATCACGGAACTCGGCTCGGGCACCGGCGTGGGCACGTCCGGCTGCTGCGGGTTGCCGGGGACCAGCGGGTCGCCCAGATTTCCGGGATTTCCAGGGGTGCCCGGATCACCCGGCGTACCCGGCGGCGTGAAGCCATCGGGCGTGTTGGGACCGCCCGGCGTACCGGGAGGCACGAACGGATTTCCGGGTGTCCCCGGCGGCACGAACGGGTTCCCCGGCGTACCCGGCGGGACGAAGGGATTGTCGCCGCCCGGTGGTGTGAACGCCGGCGGAAGTCCCGGTCCGCCTGGGGGTACGAACGCCGGCGGTCCGGGCGTTCCGTCAGACGGGCCTCCCGGATTGCCGCCCGTCGGCGGCGTGTTGGTTCCACCTGCGGGATCATCGCCGGTTGCCGGCGTGGGTTTGCCACCGGTGGGCGTCACTGTTCCACCGCCGCCCGCTGCGCCGCCGCCGCCGGCGGGAGTAATTCCGCCCGCGAACCCGCCCGCAGTTCCGGATACGCCCCCGGGCGACATGGCACCCGTACCGCCGCCCGGGGACGTCGCAGGGTGGGTCGAGGCGAGCATGCTGACGGGCGCCGGACCTGGCGGGACGCCGCCCGGCTTCGGTGCGACGGGCGTATCGAGCACGTTTGCAGCCGGCTCCGCGGGCGAGGTCACCACCGGCGCGTCCGCGAGCTGGTTGCCGCAGCGCGTGCGCGCGATGTGTTTTCCGTCAGTGATCACGCGCTCGCCGGCCGGAAGCACCAGTTGCTTTCGGGTCCAGTAGACGTCGTTGCCGATCCGGTAGGAGACATGCGCGAGCTTTGGTGCGTCGAGCCGTTCGATGCGCGCGTGCTTGACATCGAACTCTCGATAGTGCTCGGCGACGACCGGGTCTCGTTCGATCGCCGCGTTAAGCGCCGCAACACTGTCGACGCCGCCCGGGATGACCGAATAGGGATAGACGGGACGTTCGTCCGCCTTTGCCAGAACCGTCGCCGGAGCATCCGCGGGCAGCGCCAGCGTCTCCGGGACACCGGCCGTCGTTCCCATCTGGCCGCGTTCGCGGATCCGGTTCAACATAAACGCGGTCGCGATGAGAGCGACGATGAAGAGGAGGAGCGCGCCGACGAACCGCCATGGGCGCACGCGGCGGCGGCGCGAGCGGTGCGACCGGTGTGGGCGATGAGACGAACGACGCTGGGGAGCCATTCGCCTCAGCTCAAGGGCAACGGCTGGGCCGTTTGGCGATATGGCCGAGATCGCGGAATTCTCGAAGAAATAGCTGTGGTAGCGAGTGGACGCGGCGTCTTTAGTCGCCGAAAGAAATGACTAAAGTCGCTTTTGCCGAACGGCTGCCTGGGTTCGTCCGCCGCTTGCCCGTGGCGTTCGCCGAAAAGTCACGGTTTCACCGCAAGCTGAAAGAGCTTTGTCTATGACGTCCAACGATTCTGCGGCCGGCTCTTTGCTCTTGAGTCCGTGGCGCGGAATCGCTATAATCCGCCAACTCCAAGTATTTGCAAGACTTAGGTTCTCCAGAGCCGTCGGACGGACGCTGTGGTGATCACAGGAGTGTAAGTTGATGAGCGAAGACCGCACAGTCGACTATTACGAGACGCTGCAAATCAGCCCCAACGCCGATCCCGATATGATCGGGCGCGTCTACCGCCTGCTCGCCCAGCGCTTCCACCCCGATAACGTCGAAACCGGCAATGCGACGCGGTTCCGGGAGGTCCACCAGGCCTACACGATCCTCAGCAATCCGGAGTCGCGCGCCCGCTACGACGCGACTCACGCGCGGATGAAAAAGGAGCGGTGGAGGTTGATTTCAGCCGGCGCCCAGTCGGAGAACGACTTCCAGGCCGAGCAGGCGATCCGCATGACGATCCTCGAAGTGCTCTACACCCGCCGCCGGACGGATGTGCGCAACCCCGGCCTCTTCCCCGTCGAACTGGAGGAGATGACGGGCCATCCGCAGGAGCACCTCGAGTTCACGATGTGGTTCTTGATCCAGAAAGGTCTGCTCTCCCGCTCCGACAACTCGCGCATCGTCATCACCGCGCAGGGGGTGGAGTATCTGGAGGAGCACTACGAGTCCAACGCGTCGCAGCGCCGGCTCCGGCTGGAGGGGGCCCGGCAGGCGAGCTAGACCGGCGCGTTCTCCCCTCCTGGTAGTTTTCCCGCCTGGTGCGGGCCCTCTCAGGCAGAGGGTCACGTACACAAGTCGCGTCGTTCCATTTTCGCGTTGAGCAGATGTGGCGGAAACGCTACGATCGCCGTCTGCACCGCTACGTGCTGTTCATGCCGAAGGAATCGATGAGTCCGCTCCGGGAATGAGGGGAGTGCCGGCGATGAGCGAAAACGACGTCGTCGATTATTACGAGGTCCTGCAGATCAGCCCCAATGCTGACGCAGACATGATCGCCCGGGTGTATCGACTCCTCGCCCAACGATTCCACCCGGACAACGTCGAGACCGGCAGCGCCTCGCGGTTCCGCGACGTGCATCAGGCCTATACCGTCCTCATCGACCCTGAATCCCGCGCAAAATACGATGCCACGTACTCCCGCCTGAAGAAGGAGCGATGGCGTCTCGTTTCCGCCGGCGCCCAGTCAGAGAACGACTTCGAAGCCGAACGGGCGCTTCGTTTGACGCTCCTCGAAGTGCTTTACACCCGGCGCAGAACGGACGCACGCAACCCCGGCCTGTTCCCGATCGAACTCGAAGAAATGACGGGACGCCCGCAGGAACACCTCGAGTTCACGATGTGGTTTCTGATTCAGAAAGGCCTTTTGAGCCGTTCGGACAATTCGCGGATCGTAATCACCGCGGCGGGCTGTGAGTACCTGGAGGAGCATTACGCCTTGAACGCGTCCCAGCGACGGCTGCGGATCGAGGGTACACGCCACGCGAGCTGATAAAGGGAGCCGCTCGCTCTTTGTGAGGACAACGCGCAACGGATGATGGCTGCTGGCCAATCTTTCAACCCGCCGCGGGCCGAGCACCCTTCTGGCAACCAAAGTTGAGCACCACTGGGATTAGATCGCTACTTCACTCTCCCTCTCGACCACGGTCCCTGGTCCGGCATCGGGCAAGTGCGCGGCGGTCTGGCGAGACCAGAGTGGCCAAGTCAGTGTCTCACCAACTGTCGGTTTCCCCGGCAGTGAGGGAATCCCGGTAGATGGAAACTCACCGGGGGAGGGCGCATGGTACGTGCCGAACACTATGTCCCACAGCGGGAAAGCACCCGCGAAATTCGTGTCGAAGTGCTCGCGATAGATCGAATGATGAATGCGGTGCACCTGCGGACCCATGACGAATGGGGTGAGAGCACCGAGTTCCATCCGCAAATTCATGTGCGGAAAGAAGGCAAAGAACTGGAACAGAAAACCGTACAGCGCCGCCGCAGGAACAGAAATCTTGAAAATCAATCCAAGCGGTAGGTACAGCACGAGCATCCACACTGGCTTCTCGAGCCAGAAATGGCGAAATGCGGTGGCGGCGTTAAGGTCGTCGTCGCTGTGGTGGAACGAATGCATGGCCCACAGCCAGGCGAAGTGATGCTGTGCCCGGTGCACCCAGTAGAACAAGAGGTCCTCACAGAGCAACACGACTGTCGCGGAGAGGACGGTTCCTGCCGAGCCGTGGCTTGGCAACGCGATGGAAGTCACGTGCAGGGTCGTTTTCACCCACGCAGCCTCTCGGGCGGTGACCGGCTGGACGAGCGCAGCCAACACGGCCATCACGGCTGCATAGCAGATGTTGAAAACGAGCGTGGGTCCCGGCCGCTCATTGCGCCGGATCGCTCGTTCGACTCCTGTCACGACTCCGATCAGGAGGACGGTCCAGAACGCGGTTGACAGAATCCTGAGAAGCACAGCGCGGCGGCAGAACGATTGCCCGGGTTAGTACTCGCTCAGAAATACGGTCTTTCGATATCGTACTGACTCGCTGCCCCTTACCGCGGGCGAGAAGCGCCAAGCCTTTGCAGCGCTGAGCAGCATCGCTTCTGTCACGCTTACCGGCGCTCGGCCGGGTAACAGCTTGACGCTCTCCACTGCGCCATCGGGGGAAACGATAAGTTGAATCCGTGCCAGTTGCGTCGGGGACACGCCTTCGGGAAGCGCCGTGGGCAGATGCGGTCGTATTGCCTTCGGAGCGACCACATCGCGATCGTCGGGTCCATAGACTTTCTCATCGACGCTGAGCGCCTTCGTCGAAGCTTCGAGTACAGCCGGCGAAGCTCCCGCCGCGGGCTCAAACGGGGGCTCCGCATCCGATGCGGGCTGGAGATCGAATACCTTCATGGGCATACTGGCCAACTCAATCGGCGCAGAATGAGCGTTCCGCTTCCGCGAAGTACCGGGCGCCGGCGGGACTGCCGCGGCGTCATCGGCACTCGTGGTGCCTGATGCGACGAGCTTCCCCATCCCAGCCATCTCGGTCACAACGGACATGGTGGAAACAACTGCCTGGTCGACGGCGCCGAAGGCGCGAGTACTCACAGTCTTCAGCGACTCGTTGCCGCCCAGCATTCCACGGTTGTAAGCAAGCGCGCCGATGGTCACCAATACCGCGGCGATCGCTACAAGCATGGTGGCTTGTCGGTTTGTCGCCGTGCGCGGCTTCTTCTTCGGTTCCGTAGGGGCTGCAGGCAACGGCGCAATTGCGTCGAGATCCTGAACCGAGGTTACGGCAGCCACGTTCGCGTCTGCTGCGGACGCGCGCTCGAACAGCGCTTTCAGGACGCTGTATCTGTCCGGCCGCTCGAAGTACGCCAGCGCCGCATCGACCTCGCCAATCGATTCGTACACTGGCGGCGTCGCGATCGCTTCCGACAACACCAGGCGGAGGGTGACCGGCGGTTCGGTCGTCCGGAGCAGTGCCTGCAGCAGTTGTCCCAGCCGACGTACCGGAGCATCGCCATGTGCTGTGCCGGTAATCGTAATTTTGCCGTTCGATCCAAGCAGGATCTGCGCGAGTTCAGGCGTGGACTCTTCGATGCGCTCCGCCAGGAGCACGCCGCACACTTCTCTGACGAGTGAGACGGCCTCGAACCAGTCGAGGGCGATGCTTCTCGCCAGCAGGTCCGCCATGCTGATCTTATCGGCCATTTGCATTCTCCGCGGGGCTTCACCCCGCCGCAACACATACCCATTCGCTTGCGGGCGCGTCATCTTCCGCGCCGCTCACGTGGCTCGTTCGTTACCGCTCTCTCCCGCTGGTTTCACCTGCTCGAGACATTCGTTCCATGCTGTTGCTTCGCCGGGGCGAAGTAGCCACCCTTGCTGCGTACGAGCACGCCAGGAAAACTCGTGCTGATAATCACGTCGCGCCATGCGCCGTCGCGCTGACTATTCGTCGACGTGTAGCTAACAATCCACCGGCGGCGCAGATTTTCAACAATGCGCTGGTAGGTGTCGTCCAGCAGCGATGTGTCGTTCGGGAAGTACGCCTCGCCGCCAGTCGCTGACGCCAGCTTTTGTAGTACGTCCGAGTCCACGTTGGGTCCAAGACCGATGCCAAACACAATCGCGTCAGTTTGCTTGGCGTACTCGAGGACGTCGCCAAAGGTATGCGTGCTCCCGGGACCCTTCCCCGGGTTGTCTTCGTCGCGTCCATCGGTGAGCACGACGACCACTCGACGGGCGTTCTCGAATTTCAGACGGTGCAACGCATCCGAGAGCGCGTCGTACAGTGCTGTGCCGCCAGAGGCTTTGTACTGATCGATTGCCGCGAGGGTGTGATCGCGGTTCAACGACAGGTCATGCGCGAACGTCGGGTGGTCGGCGAAGAGCACGAGGCCGAGCTTGTCCTGCGATCGGACGGCCGTCACGAAGCGGCGTGCGGCGTCCTGCACCCCCTCCGCGGCTTTCTTCATGCTGCCACTCTCGTCCAGCGCAAGCACGATCGAAACAGGAGCAACTGCCTCCTGGAAAGTGTCGACCTTCTGTTTCACGCCGTCCTCGATGACCGTCAAATCAGACGCTTCGACGTCGATGTACTTTTGCTCCTTGTCGGTAATCGTGAATTCGAGAGACGGCTTCACGGGCGGCGGAGCGGGCGCAAAATATCCGGGGCGCGTACGGACGACGTAGCCGGCCGCTGTCGTTTCGAGCGAAATCGCGCGCCACTTGCCGTCGAGTTCCTGATTCTTCGGCGTGTAGGTGACCATGTAACGGTGCTGCACGTCCTGCGCAATCAGTTCGTGAATCGCGGGGAGTTGCTCTTCCCGAGCGGGGAGAAACAGGCGGCCGCCCGTTGCATCGGCGATCTGCTTCAACATTCGCTGCCCTTTAATGGAAATCCCCGCGACGCCGCCGATTCCGACGACGTACACCGTAGCGCCGGCGTCCTTACACGCCTGCAGCGCGGAGGCGACGTTCTGCTCGCTGTTCTCGTCGTAACCATCGGTGATGAGCACTATCGCGTTGCGACCCTCGAGCGACTTCAGCCTGCCCGACAGCTCGATCAGGCTGTCCATGATCGCGGTCCCTCCCTTGGCGCCGATCGCCGCCACCGCCTCACCGACCGTTTTCTTGTCATCCGTCGGGCCGGTAATCGGACCAAGATGTTTTGAGAACGGAACAATCAGCATCCGATCCTTCGGCCGCATGTAACTCGCCAGCCGCTGCGCGGCGCCGCGAACGAAGTCAACGCGGCGCGACATACTCTGACTGCTGTCGACGAGCACCGCCAGGTTGTTGGCGACCTCCTCCTGCTGCGTCAGTTCGAGCGTTTGCGGCTGGCCGTCTTCGCTGACGCGGAAGTCGTTCGCCGAAAGACCGGAAATGAATCGTCCGGTCTTGTCCTGCACGGACGCCTCGAGGAGAACGCTGCCGACGTGCGTTTCATCCTGGATTTCGACGGGCTTCAGCACCACTTTGTCGAGCGCCGAGTTGCCGTGGTCGTCCCATGCCTGGACGGTTATCTCCGTTTGATGGAACGGGTCATCGTCGTTCCATTCCGTGGCGTAGGGCGGCCCTTCGCCCGATTCCTTCAGCAGTTTGCCGTCGACGAAAAACCTCACGCCCTTGACGATGGTGTTCTCCGTCTTCACCTGCGCAACAATCCGAACCGTGCCCGGCTGCCCGCTGCGACCGAGCGGAGACGTAATCCGGACGCCCAGCGGAGAAGGCGCCTGGGGCGAAAAGGCATCCGGTCTGGCACCAAAGGCCGCCAGAACACAGGACGCGAGCACGATGTACCTTCGATAACGCATTTCGTCAGGTCTGAAATTGGCGGACGGCGTCCCCGATGGACTGGATGTCCACGATCGGGAATCGCAAAGCGCCCGCCACCCGCTTTCGGCGGCGGACGGCCCAAACGCGCGAAAGTCGTCGGGGAAAGAGACTTTCAACGAGACAAATCTTTGTTTATGGGCAGAATTCGGGGCTGGAGAAGGTGCGGCCACTGCCGGATTCCCCCAGTCACGCTGGCGTCGTCCTTGCGACACGGACGTGGTGACTCCCACGCGGGACGCGGTCGAACCACGCGCGCGTCGTGCTCGCCTCCAGCCCACGGCTGCGCAGGTCGGCTTCAACCGTTTGTTCAAACAACTCCTGAGCCTTCAGGCAGCCGTCGTCCTGGTCATGCTCGTGTCGTTGCGGCCGCTCGGCCTGACGATCGATTGGGCTTCTGCGGTCCCCGCCCTGGGGCTCGATGTGCTCCTGATCGGCGTGTGGATGCATCTGTGGCGGACGCCCGGCCGGCCGGGAGAGTGGTTCGTCGCTGAGATCGTAGCGGCGTTTCTTTTGATGTTGATGGCGAGCCATATCCTTGCGCCGGCACAGTACGCGGCGGTGGCCCTGAAGCGGCCGCTGATTGACCCGGCGCTTGCGCAGGCAGACGCCTCATTGGGAATTGATGTTGCGGCCCTTGCGGCGTGGACTCGCGTACATCCAGTATTCAACACCGTGATGAGAGCCGCATACTTCAGCTTCCTTCCACAGCTTGCGCTGCTGGTGCCCCTGACGGGGTTCGTCGCGCGAGATCGCGAGGCGATGTGGGAAGCGGTGTTTCATTTCGAAATCTGCGCCGTAATTACGGTCCTCGCGTTAGCCCTGTTCCCGGTCGCGCACGCGTTTCAATATCTGCAGTTCCAACCAACACTGAATGAAAGTCGCTTGATTCAGCAATTCAATGACATCCGGTCGGGTGCCTTCAAGACTATTCAGTTCGATAATCTGGAAGGACTGGTGTCGATGCCATCCTTTCACTTTGCGGGAGCGCTCATCGTACTCCGTGCGGTACGCCGCCGTCCGCTGCTCTTCTGGCCGGCGCTCGTTCTGAATGTGCTGCTTACCGCCTCGACTGTGTTCACAGGGGCCCACTACGCCGTCGATCTCCTAGGCACGATTGTCATGTTCGGCATCAGTGTGTGGTGTTGGAACGGCTACGCTCACGCGCTGCTTGAGGAGCCGCGCCAAGTGGTGCCGCGGCCAGAAACGGCGCTGGCGGCGTCCTCAGAGGCGCTGCCAGGATGATTCCCACAAGCCCTACCTGGATCGAGGGACGGCGTGGTCCGGTCACGTCCGGCACTCCAGTTGAGGCCAGAAAGTTCCGCGACCTCCTGACGCTCGCTTATCTCGAGCACCGCGCCATTCTGACGCTCTGCACGTTATACATGGCAACCGGCGGTGTCCTTCTCCGCATTCTGCATCGGCCGTGGCCTATCTCGGTGGGTAATCGGTTCTTCCTCATCATCTGGCTTACCAGCAGCACGCTCTGGTTACTTTGGCAATGGGTGCACAGTCCACGTCGCCTTCGGCGGGCGATGAAGATTCCGCGGATTTGCGGCGCCATTCTCGTCGGCCTGATCGCAGTGCCGACGCAGATTACATTCCAAGCCCTTAAGCAATCGATCAGCGCTGACATCGGCTTCCATTCAGATCGAATGTTGTACGAGGCGAGTGTCCGCATCCACGGCCGCATGGCCTGGCAGTGGCTCGCCCCAGTGCTCGATCACCCCGATCTCGTTCACATACTGGATCTCACGTATATGCTCTGGTTCCCCGCGATCCTCGGGTTCACCCTCTGGTGCTCGTGGACACGCGACAGAGTCCTCAGACAACGCGCTATAGTGGCATTCCTGCTCATGTGGGTCATTGCCGGCACACTATTCGCGGCAGCTTTCTCGAGCGCGGGACCGATCTACTATGGCAAGGTGGTGGCCGGTCCAGACCCGTACGCACCGCTCGTCCGGAGGTTGGACGCGATCAGTACAAACGGTATGACTCTTTTCAATCGCGTAAGTGAACGGAATCTCTGGACCACGTATCGACATGATACGTGGTCCGCGTTCGGCGGTATCAGCGCGATGCCGAGTCTTCACGTCGGGATTGCGACGTTGTATGTACTGATTGCCTGGCGCCGTTCACGGCGACTGGCCGCCTTTTTAGGGGCGTTTGCCGCCGTCATCCAGATTGGATCAGTGGTACTCGGATGGCACTATCCCGTTGACGGATATGCCGGTGCGGCGCTCGCGGGCGTCTGCTGGTGGGCGGCCGGCCGGCTGCAGGCTCCGAATGAAGTAGCTGCCGCGCTCGCGATGCAGACGATTATCGATGAGACGATTTAGCGTGATTTCTGCCGGATGGGAGAGCGTGCGGCAGCAACGGCTTCGCTGACAAGCCACCCAGTCAATATGAATCCAGCGGCAGATAGCCGGGGGTTGCGGAAGCTCGGGACGGCTGATGCGTAGTAGAAGACGGCCATGTCCCAGACCCAGTAAGCGCCAATCCAGGCTCCGACGGCCCACCACGCCCGTTCGTCATACGCATTCCGATGGGCGAACCACAAGGTCGCAGGCACGACTAGGACGAAGCCGTCGTAGAAACTCACGTACGAGTTTGTCAGGATCGCCAGCAGCGTAATCAGGGCAATTGAACGTCCAATCGGCCGGCCATCGCGAAGCGCGCGGATCACGAGAGAGCTCGTGATCGCCACGCCGCTCAGCCACATGATTGTCGTCACCGTTCCCCACCCGAACACACTCCTGAGGGCGGCGAGCAGCGTTATCTCCTTGTAGAGAGCGTATCGTGTACCGATCTCGCCCGCTCGGGTCGTCATGGCGAAGAACTCCCGCCACAACTGCGTCCCGAGCGGCAGAGTACTTGCTGCCAGCGCCGCCCCCATCAGCGCAGCGCCCGCACCTGCGCGCAGTCCTCCACGCCAAAGAGTGAACAGCCCGAACAACGGAAGCCAATTCGGCTTGCAGGCAAGCAATCCGACACACAGGCCCGCCAGCGTATTGCGTCCAAACGCCCAGAAATACGCAGCCGCTGCGATGACGAGTGCGAGCAGCGCACTGGTCTGCCCGCTCACGATCACGTGCGCCATCGCCGCACTTCCGAACACCGCCGCTACATTCAGCTCGGGATCATGGGGCCTGCGGATACGGAATAGGAGCAGCAGGATCGCAATGGCCGCAAGCAGCTCGACGGCGCAGACGAGCGCATATGCCGCCATTGGCGGCATCTCTGCCAAAGGCGCGATGAAATAGAGGACGAATGGCGGGTATCGGAAAAAATTCGTTCCGTTCGACAATGCCCGGTCGGCGTACACCGCCGCCCAGTCACCGGCCACAAAGGAGGTCGCGACCTCACGGAGTGTCCACCAATCGCGCTCGCGAACGGCCGACGGATCCAGGACGAACGCGTGCCACAGCCACGAGACCCAACGAGCCGCGTGGAAGAAAAGGATGACCGTGAGTATTTCTCGGGCGGTACTTCGGCCTTTGCCTGTCATTTGTCGACGGATCGGTGGGTGCGCCGGTCTTCTGCACCACGAGCGGTGAAACTCCGCTCCTTCCGTAAGATGAATCCCGGTCGCCCCTTCAGCTCGTCGTACATGACGGACTGGTACACCGCTACTATTCCCAGGCAAAAGAGATTGACGCCGCCCATGATCAGCGTGACGACAATGGCCGTCGTGAACCCGCTGATCGCGCGTCCGATCGCCCAATTGTAAAGCGTCTGAATCGCCAGAATTGCCGCCAGCCCTGTCGTAACAAACCCGATCCATGCGATCGCCTGGAGCGGGACCGATGAAAAAGACATCAGATTTCGAACGGCGTACCGCAGTAACTGCAGCCCCGTAAACCTCGAACCTCCGCCGGAGCGCTCCTGTACTTCGAAGGGGACATCCTCGACTCGGAATCCAACCCACGCAACAAGGCCGCGGAAGAAGCGATGTTGTTCCCTGAACCTGCGCAACTGATCGACGACCTGTCGGTCCAGCAGCTTGAAATCGGACTGCGATTCCATCTGCCGACGCATCGCGCCGCCCAGGAGGAAGTAGAAAACGCGCGCGGCGACTTTATACGGGAGTGTCTCGCGTCCTCGAGTCTGCTTGACCGCGTTCACGACGTCGGCACCGGCGCGCCATCGGTGGAACAACTCAGGGACAAGACCAGGCGGATGCTGAAGGTCGCCGTCCATGACGATGACCGCGTCTCCTGCGGCCGCTTCCAGACCCGCGGCGAGCGCAGCCTCCTTGCCGAAGTTGCGGGAGAGCTGCATCGGAACAACACTTGGTTCGCGGACGGCGATTTCGTGGATACGGCGAGTGGTCTCGTCCGTCGATCCGTCGTCTACGAGTACGATCTCCCAAGTCGTTTCGAGGGTTACGAGTACGCGCTTCAGAGCATCAACGGTCTGCCCCACAATAGCAGCTTCGTTGTGGAGCGGAATGACGATGCTGATCTCTGGTCGGTCGAACATCTTCACGCCTGTCGGGCGCGAGCATACTGCAGATTAGGCGCGTTTCGCGCAGCAGGGCACTGGTGCTCGACCGCCACGGGTATACTCTTCGGCGAATGACTCGTCCCGCGCCGTACGACGCAGTTCGCACGCCCCTCGGACGCCGGCTCCTCCGAACTGCGTCCGTTGGACTGATCGCGCTGCTGGCGTTCGGGTTCTGGCGAAACATCGGTCCGATACGTCCGATGGGCCGGCCGAACTCCGATGTCGAGCTGAACACGCGTACGATCGAGCGCATTCGCGCCGGAGAACCATACTACGACGTTATCGGCGACGAATTGAGGCGCGGCGATTATCCGACAAAACCGGTGTTCAACTGGCGGACGCCGCTCTTCTATCGGACTGTTGCCGCGTTGTCGATCGAGCGCGGGGGCTCACTTCTCACAGCGCTCTCGGTCACGGCGATTATCCTGGGTGCAATGGCGCGAGGTCTGTTCGGCGGCGCGATGGTCACAGGCGCGGTGCTGCCCGCGATCTTCATGCGGCCGGCCGGAATTGTCCTCCCGGAGGTGATGTGTGGCGTACTCCTGACGATTTCGCTCGGGTTGTATTACCAGACCTTGTGGGCCGCTGCAGCCGTCGTCGGACTGGCAGCGCTATTCGTCAGAGAGTTGGCGTTGCCGTACGCCGTCGTGTGTGCGTGTCTCGCAATCGCGGCAAGACGTCGACGTGAGTCGCTGGTGTGGATTGCCGGGACGCTTCTGTACGTGCTGTACTACGCGTTTCACGCGCATGCGGCTTACCAGCACATACGGCCCGACGATACCGTGCGTCAGCAGTCCTATTTTTCATGGCAGGGATACACGTTTGTGCTCAGCACAATTCGCGTGAACGGATTTCTGATCCTGATGCCTCCTGCAGTGGCGGCACTGGCGCCTGTGGCAGGCTTCGCAGGTCTCGCCGCCCCCGCGATCAGCGCCCAAGTTGCCCTGGGCGTAATCGTTTACACCGCTGCCTTCTGCGCCGCTGGCCAACCATTCAACTTCTACTGGGGTTTCGTGACGACGGGCCTGTGGGCGTACGCGTTCACGTACACACCGACGGGAGTTCGTGCGTTGGTGCGTGCGTGGAGTCGTCACGACTCGCGTGACGAGCCGTTATCGGCGTGATGGCAGCACGGTAAAGCTGACACTTGCGGCGGGCTTCGCCCGCGTTCCTGCCGGCAGTCTCACCGCGACCGTGTACTGCCCGGGGTAGCGCGCCTTGGTGCTGGCACTCGCAACGCCGTTCTCGTCAGGTCCTGCTCGCGCAACCTCCTCCCCGTTAACGAAGAAGACGAGCGGGCCTCGAAGCATCACCTCCCCGCCCATGAACCGCACCTCCAGACTCACCGTGTCTCCGGCAAGGACGATATCAGGGGCAACGGTCAGACGTGAGAGGGGGATCTCTTTCTCGCGCCAGAAAGGGAAAAACCCGGATCCGACAGGGACACCTTCAGCAGAAGTGGGCAACGCGGAACCGGATGCGGTTCCGTCGCCGCGGTGCTCAGGAATTGGAGCGGAACGCATCATCTGGGCGCTTCGTTCTGCACCACTCGCCGTCGGCGGCTTCACTTTGTACGGCTTGTCTTTGTCGTTGACCCGCTCGGCGGTGAAGAGGAGGGGCTCGTATCCGCGGGCCTCTGTGGCAGCGAGGAATCGTTTGACCCGCTGCTGGCCAGAGTTCGTCAGCACGTAACCGAAGCCGAGGCCGCCGATCGCGCAGAACAGCAATGCCGCGCCGACAGGCCCCACGACCTCGGCGACGGCGTCTCCCAACGTACGTTCGAGAGCGAACAGCACCGTTCCGGCCGCCAGCACGGCGAAGACATCGATGCCGGTTCCAGTGATCTGAACCGGCACTCCCGACAGCAGCAAAACGCCGAAGGCCCAGAGAAGTGGCTGCTTTAGCGCCCGCGTGCGGGTAAAGGTCTGCTCCGCCATACGGAATGAGTATCAGCTACACGCGTTTTAAATGATGGTCCTCGCCCAGTCGAAGATGCCCTGCATCGTCCGTTCGACCCACTTCAGCGTGGGGGTGGGTCCGCCGAACATGAATACGACGAACGCGATAAGCATTGCGAGCGGAACCGCCGTCATCAGCGTGTCCCGCTGCCCGCCGCCCGAACTTCCCATTGACATCAGTCAGCCTCACGCGTACGTCGGTGTCGCTTCCCTGTCGTCCACGAAGTACGCCTGGCACGCCGCCTCGAGCAGGTCGGTCGCAATCTCCGGTCGGCGTCCGAGATACTCTGCGAGCGACATCACCTGCAGAATCAAGTCACGCGGCTGGCAACCCCGAAGCTGGATTTGACGCGGCTTGAAGTAGGACGCGAGCAGTCCTTCGACGACGCTCGCGTTGTACTCGAGTCCAAATTCGCGGCAGCAGTTCTGGAAGATGTGCAGAAACTCCTGCCGGCTTGGACTCTCCGCGAAAATTTTGTAATGGATTCTGCGGAGGAACGCTTCATCAACGAGTTCGGCCGGTTTGATATTCGTGGCGAAGACGATCATCGTCATGAATGGGAAGTCGAACTTCTGTCCGGTCTGCAACGTCAGGAAATCGACCCGGCTCTCGAGCGGAACGATCCAGCGGTTCAGCAGGTCTCGCGGAGAGCAGTGCTGGCGGCCGAAATCGTCAATGACCAGCACGCCGCCGTTCGCCACTGCCTGGACGGGCGCGCGATAGAAGCCAAGCGTCGGACTGTAGCTGAGCTCCAACTGATCGAGTGTCAACTCGCCGCCGACCATGACCATCGGCCGCTTACACCGTACCCAGCGCCTGTCCCGGTCCCCTTGCAAATCGAGGCCCGAAGGCTCCTCTTCCGGAACCGGTTCGTGGTTCACGGGATCGAAGAAGCGAATGATGCTGCCCTCGACTTCGAGCGCGTGCGGGATGTAAATCTCACCACCAAGCAGCTTGTGGATCGCCTGCGAGATGACGGTCTTACCGTTTCCAGGAGGACCGTAGACAAACATCGAGTGCCCGGCGTTGATCGCTGGACCCAGTTGGTCGAGCACGCGCTCGCCGATGACGAGATGAGAAAAGGCGCCGTGAACCGCGGCCCTGTTGACGGTGTGCGGGATCGCCGCCTTGAACCCGTGCATGTACTTGCTGTACTGCTCGAGCGGCACAGGCGCATGGCCGACGTAGTGACTGTGCTCCAGGAACAGCATCGCCCGCGATCGGCCGTGATCCGTGATGCGGTAGTGATAGGACGGGGCGCCGAGCGCGCCGCCCGAAATCGCGACATGGTGGTGCTGCTTCAGCGTGTCCACCACCGGCTCGATTGCGAAGAACGGAAGGCCGACGCGCCTGGCCAATTCAGTTCCTGACAGTTCGCCGGAGAAGTGCAGCGTCTTCAGCACGATTTGAGTGACGAGATCGTTCGAGAGGCCCGCCTCCTGAAGCGTTCTCGGAGCCGGAGGCGGCGCCGTGCCGGCTTCATCCATTACTTCAACGCTGGTCGTGAGTGCCATTGGCCCGCTCTCCTGATTCTGCTGCCCGCCGCGCCTGCACGGCTCGTAGTCGCGCGAGTTTCATCGACGGCCGCAGAACCGCCGCGGCATCGAATGCATCGGCCGCCAGACGGAAGTCACCCGTGGCCAGTCTCAGCACGCCAAGGTTGTACTGCGCTATGGCATTCCGTGCGCCGTCGAGCGTCCGCTCTGCGGCCGGATAATCCCCACGCGAGATGTACGCGAGTGCAAGATTATTGCGCGCGGGCTCGAAATCAGGCGCCACGCTCACCGCCTCAGCGCACAACCTCACGGCTTCGTCCAGGTGCCCCGCTTGGATCTCCATATATCCGAGATTCGTCAATGCCGGCGGATTGTGCGCGTCCAGGGCCAGCGACTTGCGGTATTCCTCACGCGCATTACCAGTCTGCCCCAGAGCGGCCATAATCGTTCCGAGTGTGTTGTAGATTTCCGCCGAATGTGGATTGCAATACGCCGCGCGGTACGCATCGCCGATTGCAATGTCCGACCGTCCCCAGTCCCGCCACAAACGCGCCATGCCGTCGTACCCTGCCGCGCTGCATGGGTCGAGCGTTGTCGCGCGGAGGTAATGCCGGAAGGCGTAATCTGTGACGCCGGCATTTCGATAGGCGTCGGCAACCATCACGTGCCGGTCGGCGCTCTCATCAATTGCCAAGGCGAGGAGCGCCTTGGAGAGCATCGGATCGGTGCTCTCGAGCGTCGGCAGCAGGCTGGACTTTGGGTGCGCCCTGGACTGCAGATCGCGGACCTTTCGCACGTAGTCGTGCATTGTGTCCTCGACCGGGCGCCGGCCGTCCGCCTTCATCTCGACTGAGGGCGTCCCCGCCTTAGTGAACCGCTCCGCGAACCGCGACTGATGCGCCGCGCATCCGGCGCCCCCCAGTGCTGCCGCCAGCAGCGGGGCTCCCGCACAGATCCAACGGCCCGTGGAGATCAATCGTCCTCCCGCCCGAGTCTGGAGCGCCGGCGAAGCAGATACAGCACGAGGAACACGCCCGCCACTACGACGAGAACGATAGTCTTGGTATCCATCAGCACAACTCCTCAGTGAACGGTGACCTACTTATTAACGATTTCCGGCACGAAGACCCGAACGTAAGTGATGGCGGCCGGTCCCAGAATCGCAACGTACAGCGCCGGGAACAGGCAGAATACGAGCGGAAACACCAGCTTCACACCGATCTTTGCCGCACGTTCTTCCGCATCCTGCCGCCGTCGCGTCCGCACTTCGTCCGCGTGTGTGCGGAGAGCCTGTGCGATGCTGGTACCAAAACGATCCGTCTGGATCAACATTGACACGAGCGATCGAACTTCAGGCACCTTCGTGCGGGAAGCGAAATTTCGGAATGCCTCCAATCGCGGCTTGCCAGCCCGGATCTCCGTGCTGACCAGGCGCAACTCCTCGGCGAGTGCGGGATAGGGTAGATCCAATTCATCGCTGGTCTTCACGATCGCCTGGTCCACACCGGATCCCGCTTCGATGCACACGATCATCAAATCCAGCGCGTCGGGCAGACCGTTGCGAATCTGTTTCTGCCGGAGCTTCGTCTGGCGTCCGAGCCAGATACTCGGGAGCGCGAAGCCGACGCCCGCAGCGAGAAAGCCGAAGTACCAGCGCGACCAGCCGAGCAGATAAATCGCTACGCCCGCGGCGATGAACGGCATGAACATCTCAGCCGCCCCGTACAGCACGGCGGCGCTGCCGTCCCGATACCCCGCCGCCGACAGACGGCGCCGCAGGTTGGACATCTCTTTCGGCGACTTCGGAACGATTTGCTGGAATCGTTTGACCCACGGAGCGACGTCATGTGCCAGCGTGACCTGTTCCAGAATGTTGCCGCGCTGGTGCGTCAGCCGCCTGATCTCGCGCTGTTCGGGTGTGCTCAACGCGAGGCTGTAAGACATGATCGCTGCAGCCGCGAGACCAACCGCGGCAAATACTGCGGCGAGCACGAGAATCAACTGAAGGGACATATCCGCCTCAATACTCGATCTGAACGATCTTCTTGATGATGAACACGCCGACGACCTGAAGCATCAACGCTCCGACGATCATCTTGACGCCCAGGGGATCGCTATAGAACTTGCGATACGTGTCCGGATCCGCGACGGCGAAGAACAGCGCAAGGGCGACCGGGAGCGCCGAGAGCACCCAGCCAGTAATGCGCCCGTGCGCGGAGATAACGCGGACCTGCCGCTTTACGCGGAACCGATCACGAATGATCCGCGCGAGATTGTCGAGCACCTCTGCGAGGTTGCCGCCAGCCTCACGCTGCGTCAGCACTGCGGTCACGAAGAACTTCGCGTCGATGGTCGGGACCCGTTCGGCAAAAGACCTCAGCGCATGGTCGAAGGGCCGGCCGAAGTTCTGTTCGTCGAACAGCTGCCGGAACTCCGGGCCAACCGGTTCTTTCATCTCGTCGGCCACCATTGAGAGACCGGTCGTGAGCGCGTGACCAGCTCTCAGGGCGCGCGCGAGCAGATCGATAGCTTCCGGGAACTGCTCCTCGAACTTCAACATGCGGCGATTCCGCGCGAATCGCACGTACATGTAGGGCATCCAGGCCGCCAGCAGGCCCAACCCTGCGCCCACGAGCGGCAGCCGCAGCCACCGCGAGACAATCGCAAACGTCAGCAGGCCCAGGACACCGGATCCCAGCAGCACCGTCCCGAGCGTTACGTTGAGACCGGACTGGGCGATCGTCCGCTGCATCGGCGCAAACAGACCACTGGCTTTTCCGAGTGCCCTGTCCAGTGCTTCGACGTCGCTGTACCGTTCTTCCTGCTTGAGGAGCACCACAGCAGCCGCCCGCGACCTGCCGGGACGCTTCAGCCGCTTGCGAACGGCTTCCTGCTCCTCTGACTCCAGCCGCTCGACGAAGTACCAGTAGAGCCCGTACACCAGGCCTGCGACGAGAACGAACGTGACGATGGCCAACTGCATGGAAATGCCTCAGGCAACAAGCTGCACGTGTTCGAACATGTCCATCGGCAGACGGATGCCCATCGTCGCCAGGCGTTCGGCGCACTTTGGCCGCACGCCCGTCGCACGGAACCGGCCGGTCATCTTTCCATCCGCCGTCAACCCCGTGCGTTCGAAGAGGAAGATGTCCTGCATGGTGATCACGTCCTGCTCCATGCCGGTGATTTCCGAGATCGCGGATATCTTCCTCGTGCCGTCGGGCATGCGCGCGATCTGCACGATGACATTGATCGCGGACGCAATCTGCTGACGCACAGCTCGGTCGGGAATGTTCAGGTTCGCCATCGCGACCATGGTGTCGAGCCTGTACAGGGCGTCTCGTGGAGTGTTGGCGTGAATTGTCGTCAAGCTGCCGTCGTGGCCCGTGTTCATGGCCTGCAGCATGTCCAGGGCTTCCTCGCCGCGGACCTCACCCACAATGATGCGATCGGGCCGCATACGGAGGGCATTGACGACGAGCTGGCGCTGACGAACGGCGCCCTGTCCTTCGATGTTCGCTGGCCGCGTTTCGAGCCGGACGACGTGTCTCTGCCGCAGCATGAGTTCCGCCGCGTCTTCGATCGTGACGACGCGCTCGCGATCCGAGATGAAGCTGGACAACGCATTCAGCAGCGTCGTTTTTCCGGCACCCGTGCCGCCGGACACAATCACATTGAGTCTGGCGGTCACCGCTCCCTGCAGAAAATCCAGCATCGGCTGGGTCAGGCTTTGCCGGCCGACGAGATCCTGTGCGCCAATGCGATCGGTTCTGAAACGGCGAATCGACATACACGGCCCGTCGAGCGCAAGCGGAGGGATGACGGCGTTGACGCGGGATCCGTCCTGCAGACGCGCGTCCACCATCGGGCTGGATTCGTCGATACGGCGGCCGACCATGCTGACAATGCGCTCAATGATCCGATGGAGATGCGCGTCGTTCTGGAACGTGATCTCCGTTTCCTCGAGTCGGCCGTCGCGCTCGACGTATACCTGGTTGAACCGGTTCACCAGAATGTCGGAGATGCTTGGGTCGCTCAGCAGGGCTTCCAGTGGCCCAAGACCAAAGACCTCGTGCAGGACATCGACGATGAGCGCGTCCCGCTCGAACAGGCTCAGCGGCGTCGTCTGGGTTTCGCGCTCGAGCATGCCGAGAATCAGGTTCTTGATTTCCGGCTCGGCGTCTTCCCGTTTCACCCTCGCGAGGCGCTCGAGGTTCAATCGGGCCAGCAATTCGTTGTGAATCTTGGCCTTGAGGTCCTGGTATTGCGGCGAGCGCGCCGCGTTCATCGAAGCCGGAGCAACGTTTACACCGCCCAACAGGGTCTGCATGCGATTCCTTTTATTTACGCTTTACGTGATCCGAACAGGCTGAAGCGCGAACCGGATCGCTCCTTGTGCGCTTTTTCGATGCCGGCAATCGCCCTCGCGAAGTCCATGAACGACCCGGCCAGCTCGTTGTGGTTTTCCACGGTGATCGGCATCCCTTTGTTCAAGGCCTGCAGCGCGCGGCGGTAGTCGCTCGGAAATGCGAAGCGCACGGGACATCCCACGGCGCGCTCGACGTCTTCCTGGCCGATATCGGCGAGGCGGTCGACCCGGCTAAGAACGACCATCAGCCGATCCTTCCCGTACCGCTGCCGCAAGGCCGCGGAAATACGGCTGGCGTTGCGCACCGTCGACAGTTCCTGGTTGGCCACGACAACGATCCGGCGCACGCTCTCGAGCGCGTCGAGCACGGCGGTGTCGGACCGCGGGACATCGAGCACGATGTACCGATAATGGCGCTCCGCGAATTCCAGAATGGTCCGAATACGACGGACGTCCACCGGGCTCACCATCACGCGATCGGAGGACGCCAGGAGATCAACACCGCTCTTCGTCTTCACGACAAGGGTCCTGAAGAACGATTCATCGAGCCGATGGACGTTCTCCATCGCGTCGACGATCGAGAAGCGCGGCTCGGCGCCGAGATAAACCGCCGCATCGCCGTTTGCCGCGTGCAGATCGATGAGGAGCGTGCTGCCGGGTTCGAGCTTCGCAAGCGCCGTCGCCACGTTCACGGCGACCGTGGTCGTACCGACTCCGCCCTTCGCACCCAGGAACGCGAAGGCCTCGCCGGAGGTCGCCGAGGCCGGCCGCAGCGCCATGACGCGCGCGATCGACGCTTTCAAATCCTCGACCGTGGTGTTCGTCACGACTTCCGTGACACCCGACCGCATGGCTTCGAGCAGCAGCGCCGGGTCCATCCCAGACGTCACCAGCACGACGCCCGTCGTCGGATGCTGGCGCTTGAGCAGTGGCAAGGACGTGGGAAGGTGTCCCTGATCTCTCACGTCGAGCACGACGACGTCCGGCTGGCGCACTGAGGGCTGCGCG
>Ga0308175_100000615_pt1 | contig 23932 bp, 19 predicted proteins | sample PhyCR1_3_FD_203893 | JGI IMG/M metagenome (GOLD analysis project Ga0308175, IMG submission 203893) | Soil microbial communities from UC Gill Tract Community Farm, Albany, California, United States - DLSLS.C.R1 | ecosystem: Environmental > Terrestrial > Soil > Agricultural land | place: USA...
TGCCCAGCTCGAAGTAGCGTTGCCCTCCCGGCTCGATGACCAGTCATGGCCACCGTCCAGCTCCGCAACCCGACCGAAGGCCGTCGCTACTACGACCGACGCAAAGCCGGCGGCAAGTCCTCCATGGAAGCCATGCGCTGCCTCAAACGCCCACTGTCCGACCTCGTCTACAAAGCGATGCTTGACGACGCCATCGCCAGCCAGCTCAGCCAAGGGACGGGCCCGGGACTGCACCGGGGCCAACGACTCTTACTCCCAGCGCGACCGGTCACAACCCCAACACCGGCTATAGGTGGGTGGGGCGGGTGGGGCTCGAACCCACGACCCAGGGATTATGAGTCCCTTGCTCTGACCGACTGAGCTACCGCCCCGCCGCACATTGTGCCGGTCGGGGGCGTCGGGTGCTGTCCGACCGACGCGGCGCGAGGGACGGCATTTCGGCGTCTCCACCGGGGACCGGGTTGAATGTGCTCCGATGGACGCGGCCACCGGGAGTACGACGCAGGCGCGGGCGGAGGGGTCCGACGCCGGCCCGACGTCCCGCGAGTGGGTGTGGATGCTCCGGGTCGTGACCGTCGTCGTGGTCTTCGCCGGCATCGCGATCGCGCGGTCGCGCCAGGTGGACGTCCCGTTCCGCGACCCTCACGGCAAGCTCTTCACGCACAAGATCCTCAGCACGGCCGCGATGCTGCTCGGGTTCGTGGCCGCCGACATCGTGGTGCGCTGGCTACGGAGACGCAAGCACGGGACCTCGCTGTGGACCACCGCCCGCACCCGCTGGACGCCGTACCGGATCGCGATGATCGCGGGCGCGCTGGTGGCCTACCAGGTGGTGTACCTCTGCTACCGCAACCTCAAGAGCTGGGACGTCTTCCGCACGCCGCATGACACCATGCTCCAGCGCTGGGACAAGGCCCTCTTCCTCGGCCACTCCCCCGCCGTGCTCCTGCACGACCTTCTCGGTCGCGACGTCGCCGCCCGCTTCCTGACGCAGTGGTACGAGTCGTTCACCCTGGTGGTCACGGTCGCCCTGGTGGCCGCGATGGCCTTCACGCCGACCGTCCGCTCGGCGCTGGTCTTCGTGGTCTCCGCGATGTGGACCTGGATCCTCGGGGCGGGCTCCTACTACCTGATCCCGTCGCTCGGGCCGTTCCACGAGGCACCCGCCGAGTTCGCGGGCCTCACCCGGACCTCGATCGAGAGGACCCAGACGCTGTACGTCGCGCAGCGCGACCACCTGCTGGCGCACCCGCAGGCCTCCGACGCCTTCGCCCAGATCTCCGCCTTCGCCAGCCTGCACTGCGCGCTGACCTTCCTGGTCTTCCTGATGGCGCGGTACTACCGGCAGCGGGTGCTGTCGTGGCTGGCCGCCGTCTTCCTCGCCGGCACGCTGGTGGCGACGGTCTACCTGGGCTGGCACTTCGCCGTCGACGACGTCGCCGGGCTGGCCCTGGCGTGGGTCGCGGTCCAGCTCGGAAAGCTGACCGTCCTCGGATCGTGGCGTTCGCACCGCAGCGCATCCGCGAACCCTTAGAATCCGGCCAGCGTACGGCCGCGGCGGAGGTGTCCCGATGAAGAGCTTCTTGTTCATCCTCGTCATCATCTGGTTCATCCTCGGTGCGAGCGCGGCCAACGACCGCGGCTACTTCGACACCGGGCGCGACCGCAACTGCAGCTTCGTCGGCACCGGCTTGCTGACGGTCGTGGCGGGCCCCTTGAACTACGCCGGCATCCACCCGACGGCGGCCTGCTAGCCGGGCATCCCGCGGGGAGACCCGACCGGCCGCTCCGACCCGGTGTGGCCGGGCGGTCGCTCGAGACGGCATGCTCAGGGCATGGACAAGCCACCGCCGCTCGAACCGCTGCCCGAGGACTGGACCCGTGCGCTCGCCGTCGTGGCGCACCCTGACGACATGGAGTTCGGCTCCGCCGCCGCCGTGGCGCGCTGGACGAGCCAGGGCAAGCAGGTCGTCTACTGCATGGTCACCTCCGGCGAGGCCGGGATCGACTCGATGGAGCCCGAGGAGAGCCGCCGCGTCCGCGAGGCCGAGGAGATCGAGTCGGCGCGGATCGTCGGGGTCTCGGAGGTGGAGTTCCTGCACCAGCCCGACGGCGTCCTCGAGTACGGCGTGCCGTTGCGGCGCGAGATCTGCGCGGTCGTGCGCAAGCATCGTCCCGAGATCGTGATCACCGGCAACTTCCACGAGACGTTCGGCGGCCGGATGCTGAACCAGGCCGACCACATCGCCACCGGGCGGGCCGTGCTGGACGCGGTCCGCGACGCCGGCAACCGGTGGGTCTTCCACGAGCAGCTGGTCGACGGGCTCGAGCCCTGGGGCGGCGTCAAGGCGGTCTGGGTGGGTGGCTCGCCGAATGCCCAGCACGGGGTCGACACCACCGACAGCTTCGACCAGGGCGTCGCGTCCCTGGCCGCCCACGCGGCGTACATCGAGGGCCTGGGCTGGGAGAACTGGGACCCCCGGGAGTTCCTCGAGGGATTCGGCCGGCAGACCGGTCAGCGGATGGGCGTCGCCTTCGCCACCGGGTTCGAGGTCTACCCGATGGGCTGGGGCGATTGATGCCGTTCCTCACGTCTGACCCGGCGATCTCCCTGGACGGTTACCTCGCCGGGCCCGCCCAGGACCGGGAGAACCCGCTCGGGATCGGCGGCGAGGCGCTGCACCGATGGATGTTCGAGGAGCCGGAGGAGCACGTCGCCGAGCGTGAGGCGATCACGTCGGCCGGCGCCTACATCATGGGGCGGCACATGTTCGGCCCCGATCGCGGCGACTGGGACCTCAGCTGGACCGGGTGGTGGGGGGATGACCCGCCGTACCACGCGCCGGTGTTCGTGCTCACGCACCACGAACGCGAGCCGGTCGAGATGCAGGGCGGTACGACGTTCCACTTCGTCACCGGCGGGCCCGAGGAGGCGCTTCGTCAGGCGACCGGGGCCGCGGGCGACCGCAGCATCTCGATCGCGGGTGGCGCCGCGACCATCAACCCGTTCCTGCGGGCCGGACACATCGACGAGCTGCGCCTCCACATCGCCCCGATCGTGCTGGGCTCCGGGGAGGCGCTGTTCAGCGACCTGAAGGGCCTGTCCTTCGAGGTGGTGTCGTCGCGGTCGACGTCCCTGGTCACCCACCTGGTCCTGCGCCGCCCACGGTGACCCGGCTCGACGGCGCGGGTCGAGCAGAAATCCGCCGGTGTCGACGGTCATATCCCAGCCGCTACGGGTACCCATCCCAACCTGGGTGCGTCGGCGCGCGACGGTGCAGCGGGTAGACGTGTCGGCTCACGACCACTGGCCGGCACGTCGCTTCGTGGGCATCGCGGGAGGCCACGCCGGGCGGCCCTCTGGGAGGCACCGCGGGAGGGCCACCTCGCGGGCGAGAGTGCGAGGTGGCCCGGTCCCGTGGCCATGCGATGACGCCTGGGCTATCGCGCGGTACCCGGGCAGTGCCCTGTCAAACGCCGCGCCCGGATCGCCCGTCCCGGCGCGTGGGCTGCGGGAACGGCCGGTCGATGGAGATGTTGGCCCGGAGTGAACTCGCGCCCCACGGCTGCGTGAGGGCAGGGCGCGAGTTCCAGATCACGTCGACAGGCGGCTGCGCGGTGCGGGAGATCGTCGTACGGGGGATGACACAACGACCTGCCGACAACTCGGCGATCGTCCTAGTGTCCGGTGAAGGAGGTTCATCATTTGCCCGTCCACGCTGCCGTCGGCGGCCACGGGTTCAGCCACGGCAGGTAGCCGTCAGCGTAACGTCGTGAGCGGGGTCGCGCCAGAGCAGCGGGCGTCATCCCACGGGTCAGTGGGCGCGCTCGGACTCGTTGCAGGGCACCAACCACCCGCAAAGAGCAAGCAACAGGCCACCGCCAACCGCCGTGCAGGCGAAGACACCCACCACCAATCCTCGCCGATCCGCTCAGGTCGAGCAGCGAACGCGGGGGGCTGAATACGTGTCCAGGGCCGCGGAAGGGTCAGTCCGGCTGCGCGGCGTGCACGAGGCAACCAGGAAAGCGGGCCCGGCAGGCGTGGCAGGAAGTGTGGCAGAGTCCGAGAGGCCCTCCCGAACCAGGAGACCCGAGAGGAACCAGGCGAAAGAGCCTGACCTGCGGCTATTGCTCCCCCGGTTGGGCTCGAACCCGTCGTCGACACCTGCGACCTCTGGACGCCTCAGGGGCACGGCGACCGCTGCGGTCTCGGGCCGGAAACTACCGATTCGCTCGGTGTGGTGAGGGCAGCGACCCGGTCGGCCCGTGTCGAGGACGTGGGCTACTGCCCCGGGTCGGCCGCAATGAAGTAGACCGAGGCTCGATGCAAGGTCGCTGAGATCGAGGCGTCCCCCACCGCCGCTCCTCCCCTGCGGGCAGTTCGATTGCGGAGATGGCTCGGAAAATCACCCCAAGAATCGTCGGAGGGCACGGTCAACCGCCGTCTGCACTCGCGGGTGGCGCCGGAGGGCGGCGCGAACAGACTTCGATCGTGCCAGCCGCCGACGCGTCGTGACCAGGGTTCGGGGCCACGGCGTGAGGAACCGGTAGTTGGGATAGGTCTTGTTGACGGTCTGCTCCTTCCACAGGTCACCCTCGGTCACCTCCTTCACGCGGCGATAGGTGGCTGCGCGAGAATCCACCAGTTGCACGAGCTCCCAGGCGGGGTCGGTGATGAGGAACCGGTGCAGTACTTGGACGGTCGGGATCGGCAGGTCGTCGAGGATCAGGAGGCCGCCGACTGGTACCAGGCGCCCGGCATAGTGCCAATCGACGATCGGGAACGGGAACGCGTGGGCGCCGTCGATGAGCACCAGGTCGAAGGTCCCCGACACTGAGGGCAGCACACGGTCGGAAGGACCCTGCAAGAACGTGGTTCGCTCAAGGTCCACCCCGATCTGGCGGCAATACTGAGTGATCAGCTCGAACTCGTGGGCGGAGATCCCCACGGCCGTGTGGTGCCCATCGGGATTCGCGGCGAGGACGACAGTGCTCACCCCGAGCCCGATCTCGAGCGTGCGCATGCCCGGCCGCACCAGACCGGCCAGGTGCTCCAGTGTCCCGGTGGACACGTCCCAGCGCAGCTTGCCATCCCAGTGGAACGCTGGACGGTCGGCGGTGATGCGGCGACAGGCCTCGAGCGGCGTGATCGTGCTCGCGTGCATGCGACGATCATGCAGCATCGGCGGTATCGCGTCTGTCAGGCAGTGGGCGCCGAGTAAGCGGTGTCCCGCTTCCAGGGAGGCTGGGCCGCTTGACGGCAGGTCATCGACCTCTGACCGACGCGCCCAACTCCGGTCTGGCCCTCTCGGCTGCTCGCGGAGTGCCCCATGGTCGCAGGCACAGGAGCACCAACAAGAAGGGAAAGAGCAGCGTCCGCTCGCGGACGAGCAGCCCAACGTTGGCCAGCGCCGAGAACAGGTAGGTGAAACCGACCGAGTAGACCAGGCACAGGGTGACGTACGGCGAGCCTCTTAGCATTCCCGGCACCGCGAGCAAGCTGCGCCACGAGAGTGCGAAGAGCCCGAGCAGAGACAGGTTCTCCAGCGCCGCCGTCGCCTGACTAAAGCTGGTCACCTCCCACGGCAACGGCTTGAACAGCACCAGCACGACGTCGTAGGGGTAGTACAGCGGCGAGATGTTCCACTCGCTGTGGCTTGACCCATAGCCGGCGCCAATGCCCTGACTGTTCTCGTTGGCGTTGTTCACCGCGGTCACCACCGCCTGGCTGGAGAGGCTGGTGATGCCGAGATAGCGCGCGGTGAAGATCGCAAGCGCAACGCCCACGCTGCAGATCATCAGCGCGATGGCCACCCGAGCCACGGGCGCGGCCAGCGTACGCCGGCCGCGGCGCACCAAGACAGCGACCCCAAAGGCCCCGTAGACCATCGCGACCTCGTGCGGCCGGATCAAGCATCCCAGGACGCTGCCCAACAGCAGCGGTACCGCACCCCGATACACACCCTTGGTCAGATGGGCGCAGCCCAACGCCATCAAGCCAAGAGCGGGCATCATCAGCGCCTCCTTGCCGGAGACGGTGGGCCAGTACCACAGCGACGGCAGCAAGAACAGGATCACCGCATACCGCGTCCCAAACGCCTGGGGCAGGGCAACCCGGAAGGCGCGGTAGAAGGCGATCAGTCCGAGGAACGAGAACCACGAGAAGACGAAGAACCCGCCGAGCTGGTCGACGCCCGCGACGGCGTAGACGAGGGCTGTAATCAGGATCACCGCCCCGGTGCCCGGGATGTCGTGGTGCGGCACGACCAGGTCACCGGACGACCAAGCGGCAAGAAGGTCGCGGCCCGCGCCGTTGTAGAGATGGAAGTCTGCAGAGTTGTCGTAGTACAGCCGCACCACGAGGATCTGCAGGAACGATCCGAGGAAGTGCAAGCCCAACGAGCCCAGCAGCAGTGGAACGAGCCAGGGCCGCTGCTCTCGGAAGGCTATCCGGAGCACTAGCGGGACGGTCACCGAGAACAGGACCACCCCCACCGTTAAGGCGTGGAGTAGGTTTGTCCCGACCAGGCCACCCTGGAACGACAACACGGCCCTCAGCCTTCCCTTCGGACGTGACGAGTCAGTCTGCCATGACGCGATCTCCGCGTGCCGCCTTCGGGCCGCCTGGTACGAGGAGCTGACGTGCTGGTCCTGCACCTGCTGCCGGTTGATGTTGCCCGCGGCGCACAGATCTTCGCAGCCACTCTTGTCCAAGACGCGAACCAGTCCGGTCCTGACCGGCACGAGCTGGTCGTGCTGTTCACTTCGGGGCCGGGCGTGCTACCGGCCAAGTACCGGCTCGGAGTCTCCCCGAGCGCGCTGCGCAGGGTCGGTTTCTCGCCACTCGCGGCCTGGCGGCTCCACCGGCTGATTTCCCGGACGCGTCCGGACGCAGTGGTCGCGCATGGCGGTGAGGTGCTCAAGTACCTGGCGGTGACGCGCCCTCCGGTGTCCGTGGTGGGGCACGCCATCGGCGTCATGCCTTCGGCGGCCACCCATGGGGGTCGCCGCGCTCTCCACCGGTGGGCCTGGCGGGTTGCCGCGGTGGTCGTCGCGGTGTCGGCCGACGTCGCACTGCAGCTCACCGGCGAGCTCGGGCTGCCCGCTGACAGGGTCAGGGTGATCCCGAACGGCCGCGACCCCCAACACTTCCGCCCCGCCGACTCCGCGCCGCGCCGGGCGCGCCTGTTGTTCGTCGGCCATCTCACGGCCTCGAAACGACCCGAGCTGTTCCTGCAGGTCGTCCATCGCCTGAATGCGCTGGGCCTCGACTTCGACGCGATGATTGTCGGCGACGGTCCCCTCCGGGCGAGTCTGGAGGGACCGGCTTCGGGAGCCGGCGTGGCGCTGATCGTCGACCAGCACGACGTGGCGGACGTGCTGCGCACCGGGAGCCTGCTGCTCTTCACCAGCGACTCCGTGAACGAGGGGATGCCAGGGGTGCTGATCGAAGCCGGTCTGACCGGGCTACCCGTGGTCACAACCGACGTGCCGGGTGCGCGTGACGTGGTGCTCGACGGGCGCACCGGGAGTGTCGTCCCCGTGGGTGACGTGGAGGCCGTCATCAGGGAATCCGCGATCCTGCTGACCGACGAGTCCCGCCGGGCCGCCATGGGCGCCGCGGCCCGTGAGCACTGCGAGCGGCACTTCGGGATCGTCCGGGCGACGGAGGCGTGGCAACGTGCTCTTCACGCGGCCGTGGCGGGTGCCCGGGGTTGACGCCCCGGGGGAAGACCACCGCCACGCCCGTCATGACGCCGAGCGCCACTGCCACCCCGACCGCCGCGGCGTCGGCCTCCAACGACACCGCCACGCTGGCGGCCATCACGAACACGGCGTGCATGACGATCAAGACGAGGACGACCCGGGCCGGGGGAACGCCTCGCACCATCCACCTGTCGTACACGTGCTCCCGATCGCCCCGTGACAGGGGTGAGCCGCGCAGGGTTCTGCGCACAAGGGTGCTCGCGATCTCGACCAAGGGGTATGCGGCCAGTCCGCACAGGCCCAGCGCAGGGCCGAGGGTCGACGTGGGTCCGTGGACCAGCGGCGCGGCGATGCCGAACGCCAGCAGTGTGCCGAGGAGGTAGGCGCCAGCGTCCCCGAGGTAGATCCGGGCAGGAGGCCGGTTGAAGACGAGGAACCCAACGCATGCCGCCGCAGCGCACGCCATCAGCGCCCGGGCCTCCGTGGCGACGAAGGCTGCGCCGGCGAGGCCGCACGCGGAGACCCCCGCGGCGAGGGCGTCGACCCCGTCAACCAGGTTGACGGCGTTCACCAGCACCACGACGAGCGCTGCGGTGCCGAGGACGGCCTGCCACGAGGAGGCACCGAGCACGACGGCTCCTGCGACGCCGACCGCCGCTTCGCCGAGAAGTCGCCCGCCGACCGGCAGGTCACGCACGTCGTCGAGCAGGCCGAGCAGCGCGACGAGCACCAGGGGGACCAGCACTGCCGGTGCGTCCGAGACGAGCGCGCCGACAGCGATCCCGGGGAGGAGGGCCAACCCCCCGAGGTAGGGCGTCGGGGACGTCTGGGGCTTCAGCGGGCCCGGACGGTCCATCGCACCGGTTCTGCGCGCGAGCAGGATGCAGCCCGGAGTCGCCGCGACGGTAAGTGCGAGGCTCACCGCGACGGCGGCCATCACCCCCACACCATCACCTGCGACGGTCGATCCCCGTGGACGTCCAGCCGGCCGGCGGACGCGAAGCCCGCCCGCTCGTACGTCGCGATCGCGGCGCTGTTGTCGAGCGGGACGACGACGCGGGCCCGGAGGACGCCCGCGCAGCGCCAGCCGTCCTGAAGGGCCATCACCAGCCTCGAGGCGGTGCCCCTCCCGCGCTCCTCGGGGACGACGCCCATAGAGAGCAGTTCGGCGCGCGGCAGCTCGACGCCGGAGACAGAGGAAGTGCGGCCGTACCAGACGGTCTCCGCCATCCGCATGCCCGTGGACGGGTGTCGGATCGCCCGGCGGGCCGTCGCGACCGCAGCGGGCAATCCCTCGTGCCGGACGAACGATCGGTAGAACCCGCTGGTGTCCTCCGTGCCCGCAATGAAGCCGACGACGCGGCCATCGGACCGGGCGACCAGCAGCAGAGATCCCGGCTGGCGCAGGACCCGCCGGTAGAGCAGATCGAGGAAGGCCACCCCCAGGGTCGAGAGGAACGAGTCGGGCAGGAGCGACCGGTGCAGCGCAGCAACGGCGGCAACCTCCTCCGCCACGGCGGGCGCCACGTCGTTACCCATGACGCTTCGCCCCGACAAGCCGTTCGTAGACCGCGAGTGTGGTGGCGATGACCTCCTGCTGGTCGAACTCACGGCAGGCCTTCGACCGTGCCGCGGCACCCATGGCCGTTCGGGCTGCGGGCTCCATGGTGGTCATCGACTCCATCGCTCGTGCCAGGGCGGCGGCGTCTCTCACCGGCACGAGTTGGCCGGTGGTGCCGCGGTCGACCACCTGGCGACACCCCCGGATGTCGGTGGCCACGATGGGCAGGCGCATGGCCGCCGCCTCCATGGCCGCCCGCGGGAACCCTTCGCGATGCGACGCGGTGACAAAGAGGTCGCAGGCGGCGTAGACCGTCGGCATGTCGTCCACGAAGCCGGTGAACCTCAGGCCCGCACGCTCCGCTCGCGCGCGCTCTCCCGCGTCGAGGGCGTTGGCTTTCTCCGGGTCCCGGCCCCCGACGATTACCCAGTCGAGGAGGACACCGCGGCGGCGCAGGATCTCGGCCGCGTGCACGATCTCGGGGAATCCCTTCTCGCGCACGAGCCGGCCGACGGTGCACGCGAGAAGGCACCCTGGGCGTGCCCCCCAACGAGCACGGAAGCGATCGACGGCCGCACGGTCGACAGCGGCCGGGTCGAAGTGCTCAAGGTCGACGCCGTTGCCGAGGAGCGTCAGCCGGGTCTGGGGCACACCCAGCCGCCGCAGCACCGCGACATCCTCGACGTTCTGCACCAGTTCTGCGTGCGACAGGCGGCCCGCGAACGCCTCGAGCGTGTACACCCCAGCGCGTCGGCTCCACGGATCATGGGGCTGGGCGAACAGGCCGTGCACGGTGTTGACGACGACGGGGACGCGCGCCAGCCGGGCGGCGATGCGGCCGTACACCCCCGGCTTCGGGTTGTGCGTGTGAACCACGTCCGGCCGCAGTCTCCGGAACAGCCGGCGCAGCTCTTCCACGAGCGCAACGTCCTGCGTGGGCGCCATCGCCCGAGTCGCGTGCCGGAGCGGATGGTGGGGAATCCCCCACTCCGCCAGCCGGGCGACCTCCGGCCCGGGCGCGGATGCCGTCTCGACCCGCCACCCCGCGTCGCGGAACGCGAGCAGCTGCGGGCCGAGCAGGAGCTGCAGGCTCGTCGCCGCCGTCGTCACGTGGAGCACCGTTCCCCGGCCGGTCATCGTGCCACCAGCTCACCGTAGAGTTCCTCGAGCTCGCGCGTGGTGCGCCGGGCGTCGAACCGCGCTGCTGAGTCGGCGGCCCCCCGGGCCAGGGCCGAGCGGAGGGTCTCGTCGCTGAGCACAGAGGCCATGGCGTGAGCCAGGGCCTCGGGCCGGCCTGGCGGCACGAGGAGACCGTTACGGCCGGGCGTGACGACACGCGGCAGGTCGCCCGTGGCGGTCACGACGACCGGAAGGCCCATGGCAAACGCCTCCATCACCACGACCGGCATGCACTCCCAGGTGGACGCCAGCACGAGCAGGTCCGCAGCTGACATCAGGTCCAGGACGTCGGCCCGCGGCCCCAGGTAGTGGACGTGCTCACGCAGCCCCTCCGCGTCCCGCCGGCTGAGCAGTTCGGTCCGCAGCGGTCCGTCGCCGGCGACGAGGAGCGTCACGTCGAGCCCTTCACTGCGCAGAAGCCGGCACGCAGTCAGCAAATGGGTGTGGCCCTTCTGCGCGGTCAGGTTCGCCACACACAGCGCCACCGGTGCGGTCGGGGCGATCCCGAGGTCCCGCCGAACCTCCTCGCGTGGCCGCGCCAGCTGCGCACGGCCGAGGTCGATGCCGTGGACGACGACCCGGGTGCGGCTGCGCAACCGTCCCGGAAGGGCCGCCCGGTTGCTCTCGGAGACAGCCAGACTCACGTCGTCTAGGCGGCCGGTCAGGTGCCGCAGCGTTCGTGACGTCCAACCGTTCTCCCCGTGCAGGGAGTGCTCCGTGTGGACCAACGACGGCCGCCGAGCAGCCCCAAGCGAACGAACGACGAGGCGCGTGACACCCGCCGAGAGGGGCAGGTGGGTGTGCACGACGTCGTAGCGATGTTTGAGCAGCAGTCGGCGCAGCCGCAGCGCCCACCGGAGGTCCAGGTCGCTGCGGCTGCCGAGATCGTGGACGACGTGCCCTTGGCTGCTCAGCTCTCGCACAAGCGCCGCCATGTCGCTGCGCGCGAAGGCCACCTCGTACACCACCTCGGGCGAAGAGCTGGACTCAAGGGTCGCGGCGATGAGGTTCTCTGCGCCGCCGCGGTCAAGGCACTTGATGACGTGGAGCACGCGTAGCCGAGTCGGGGCGCTCACGTCCGCCCCCTTCGCGGTGCCGACGGTCCACGAGGATGGCCGCCACTATGATGACCGGCGTGGACCGGGCGCCCGTCACCTCCGTATCGGTGGTGATCCCCCTGCTGGACAACGTAGGCGACCTGGCCGCGCAGCTGCACGCTGTGACAACACAGGAATGTCGGGTGCCGTTCGAGATCGTGGTGGCCGACAACGGCTCGACCGACGGGAGCCTCGAGCTCGCCGCCGCTTGGAGCACGCGGGATGGGCGCGTGCGTGTCGTCGACGCCTCCGACCGACCCGGCCCGGCGGCCGCTCGCAACCGCGGCGTCGCCACTTCGGTCGCGGACGCAGTCGCGTTCTGCGATGCCGACGATGTCGTGGCGCCGGGCTGGCTGCAAGCTCTCGTTGACGAGCTGCCCGACGCCGACGTCGTGGCTGGAGCCTGCGACTTCGCGTCGCTCAACGGCGGAGAGCAGGGGAAGACCGTGGTCAGCCATGCCTCCCACTTCGGCTTCCTGCCGGCCGGGCTCGGCGCCAACCTCGCGATCCGTCGCGCCGTGCTGCTGCGGATCGGCGGGTTCGACGAGGAGCTGCAGGTCGGAGAGGACATCGACCTGTGCTGGCGGGCCCAGCTCGCTGGTCACCGCTTCGTCAGCGCGACCGAGCCGGTCGTGGCCAGGCGGGATCGAGCGGCCGCCCGCCCCCGACGTACCCAGCTGATGCGCTACGGGCGCAGCGAAGCCGCCCTGTTCAGGCGTTTCCGCGGCGAGGGCATGCCGCGCAACGTGGGCCTCACCGCCAAGACCTACGGCTGGCTCATGCTGAACCTTCCGCGAGCAGCGGTGGACCCCGTCTGTCGGACCCGGTGGACTCGGGCGTTCTACGTGCGGTGGGGGCGGATGTGCGGCAGCGTTGAGCATCGCGTGCTTTTCCCCTAGCCCGTCATGGCGACATCGTGCCATCGATCGAGGTGGGGGAACTCGACAATGACGTCCGCGAGGCGGATTCGCGCCTCGCGAGGGAGTCGCTCCCGCCACCGCTCTGGCTGCTCGACTGCCCGCCTGGCCAGCGAGTAGGCCGTGCCGGGTCGGTCGGACGCCCGGAGGTGGTCGGAGACGTCCCCACTCCAGGGAAGCTGCAGCCGGTCGGCGAGGGCGCGGCTCTGCCCCTCGAGGTCTCGGCAGAGGACCTCGTGCTCGACCAGGTGCCATGTGGCGTGCCGGCCGGCCTGGTCGAGCAAGGCGGACTGGAGCAGGCAGACCTGCCAAGCTGCCCGCTGGATCGGGTCGGCGCCGGGCAACCTGACCGCCCACGGCTCCAGCCAGGTCCGGCGTACGTCGGAGCGCTCGTCGAGCCGCCGGTCTCGGTCCGCCAGACCCAGCTCCAGCCAGCTGGCCAGGATGTTTGCCGGGTGCCGGACGATGACGACGACCGTCAGATCGGGGAACTCAGTCTTCAGCCACTCCGCCGCCAGCGGGGCGTGGACGCTCTTGACCACGGCGGACCCCAGGGGAGACCGGGCTGCATGCCCCACGCGGCGTGGCGCGATCCGGGACACCGCCGGAGGCAGGCGGTCCGCGGTCCGTACGGCCACCTCGGTCACGCGAGACCGCGTAGACCAGCGCGGGTGACCGGCTCTCGGAGGCTGGGTCAGCGCCCGTTCCCAGAGGCGTCGGTACCCCGGAGCGGATTCACCCGGCCGCAGTGCCGGGAAGCGACCCAGACCTCGCTTGGCCAGGAGCGCACCGACGTGCTCCTTCTCGTTGTCCGGCTCGTGCATTGGGGGCGCTCCGGCTAGCCGGCCCAGGATCTCCGCCAGGAACGTGGTCCCAGATCGGGGGAGACCGATGAGCAGGAACGTGCGCGGGACGCGCGTCACCCCCACACCTCCTCGGCGCCCCACGTGGCGAAAGCGGAGCTCGGCAAAGGGCGCCGGCACGCAGGACTCGGCCTCGTCGATGCCGCGCCGTGGGCAGTCGTCACGGAGGCGCGGATCGCACGGAGGTCCGTCATGCGCGCCTCCGCCGAAGGGACGACCCACGGATGCGTGGCCAGCGACGGCGGACCGGCTGTCGCAAGGCGTACGAGGGCACCTCGGCCAGCACGGCACCGATCGGCGTCCCGCCCGCCAGCCGCACGAGCTCGGCGGCGCGCTCGGCGTCGTCCACGCGAGTGCGACCGTATTGGCAGATCATCACCACGGCGTCCGCCGAGCGTGCTGCCCCGATCAGCTCGGGAGAGGAGGCGTCGCCTGCGTTCACCACTGCCAGTGGGCTTGCCCCCACGTCCGCCGACGCGACGTCCGCGCCTCCCGCGCTGAGCTCCACGATCGTCACGACAGGCCCCACCGGCGTGGGCGCCGACTGGCCGGATGGCTGAACATGAGGCGCGTGGTGGTGCCCCGCTGAAGATGTACCGTCGCGCCCCCGGCGCAGCAACGTCACGGGACCGGCGACGGCTGCGAGCGCCTTCGTTGCGCCGACGATCACGCTGTCGTAAACGGGCTCCCCGGCCGGTCGGGTGAACACGAGCAGGCACGGCCGCGGCGAGCGCTCGCTCGAGCCGAGCACGCGCGCGGGGACCGACGCGGGTCCGCCCACCACGCGCGTGGATGCGATCACCTCGTCGTTCTCGAGCGAGACCGCCTCGCTAGGCCTCAGGGGCAGCGCGTCGAGCAGGAGCAGGGCCAGCGACTCGAAGGCCCGCGACAGCTGTCTCGACCGCCGGAGGCGGAACAGGGCAACCAGGGGCCTGGCTCGCCGCGGGATCTCGGCAAGCACCGGGACGCCGAGAACCCGCTCGAGGCGCTCCCGCGAGGTGATGCGCCGGCTGAAGTGCGCCAGTAGCAGGGCGAGGGCGACGCCCAGCAGGAAGCCCGCGATCAGCCCGATCACCACCCGGAACGTCGCTGAGTAGAGCAGCGAGGGCGGCACCTCGGTCGCCTGGTTGGCCCGAGGCGGATGGAGCACCACGAAGTCCGCCACGCCCGAGGCGGACGGGTGCTGCAGCTGGACCAGAGCGTCGTACGCCGCACCGTAGGAGCCGAGCGTGGTCCGGTACTTCGCCAGCAGCGCCGCTTGCTCGCTCGACAACGGGTTGGGGCTCGCCAGACCGCTCTTGTCCCGAATCTTTCGGATGTTCTTGGACAGATGGTGGAGGCGGGCGCTCAGTGACCGAATGCGTGCACGCGCCTCACGCAGCGTGTCGGTCCCGGCGGTCGTGCGCATCTTGGTGAACAGAGCCTGCGCCGACGCGATGAACGCCTCGACGTTGGCCGTGGCCTCACGCGGCGTGCCGCCGTACCCGGTCAGGGTGACAGTGCCCGTCTGCGGGTCCGCTTTGGCGACGACCACGCGGCTCGGCAGCGTCGGATCGTCTCCGTGGTAGCCGATGCGCCGAGTGAAGTCCTTCATGACGCGGTTGTCGCTCAGGTAGAACAGCAGCGTCGCGTACCTCGTGTCGGTCCGCCCCAGCAGGGGCGAGCTCACGGTGCCCGAGGACGGAGGCGTGCCGATGACCGCCACGCTGGCGTAGCGACTGTGTGCCGAAGAAGTGTAATCCTCCAGCCGCCTGGACGGCGCGCTCGTCGTGCCGACCGCAGGAGGCGCGAGCAGCGCCACCGCGGCCCCGAAAACCGTGCACGCGAGCACGAGTCCCCAGCGCTGTCTGAGCGCACGGCCGTACCTCACGGGCTCCATGCGACCCCCTCCACCGGGACGAGGCTACCGCGGTCCGGGACCCATGACAGCGCCGTGGGTTCCTGCGGAACCGGGGCTGCGTCGGACGGCCGAGCGCGGGACGAGGGGGCCTCGCTCGCCACCAACGCGAACAGCATGCGTCGCGCCTCGTCTTGCTCGCGTTTCGCGACCGACACCGACAGGCACTCCAGCCCGCGCTGGAGCTCGACGGTATCCGGGACCGGGGAGAGAAGTCGCGAGATCGAGGGGTGCGACGAGGCCAGGACGCGCTCGGCGTCGCCATGAAGGCGCTCGGCCTGCTTCTCCCCCGGCCGGACGCCCGTGATGACGATCGGCACCTCGTCCTCAGTGAATCCAGCGAGACGGATCATCAGCTTGGCAAGCTCGAGGATGCGAACGGGTGTCCCCATCTCGAGAACGAAGAGGTCCTTGTGGTTGGTCAGCACCGCGGCCTGGAGGACGAGCTGGACAGCCTCGACGATGCTCATGAAGTACCGGGTCATGCCCGGGTCGGTCACGGTGACCGGCCCGCCGCGGGCGATCTGACGCTCGAACGTCGGCACAACGCTGCCGCGACTGCCCAGGACGTTGCCGAACCGCACCGCGCAGTACCGGCCGCCCAGGGCGGGGTGGGCGCTCACCAACTGTTCGGCCACGCGTTTGGTGGCGCCGAGCACGTTCACCGGGGAGACCGCCTTGTCGGTCGAAATGAGCACGAACCGGTCCACGCCACCGATCGCCGAAGCGGCCTCCAGGATGTTCTTGGTGCCAAAGACGTTCGTCGCGATCCCCTCGAGGGGATGATCCTCCAGGATCGGCACATGCTTGTGCGCGGCTGCGTGGAAGACGATGTCGGGGCGGAACCGCGCGAACACGTCGCGCATCAGCTCGGCGTCCCGGATGTCGGCCAGCGCGTCTACGCAGCGGGACCGGTTCGCGGGGTCGATGCTCTGCCTGGCGTCGAACAGGTGCGTCTCGTCGTGGTCCAGCATGACGAGAAGACGCGGGGACAGCTCCGACACCTGACGCGCGATCTCCGACCCGATCGATCCTCCGGAACCGGTCAGCAGCACGGTGCGGTCCTCGACAAGCCCGCGAACCGCGTCGAGGTCGGTCTCAACCTGACTGCGTCCGAGCAGGTCCTCGATCCTGGGCTTGCGCACCTGGCGCACGGTCGCGGTCCCGGTGACCCACTCGTGCGCGGCGGGCACCACCTTCAAGGGCACCGCGAGCAAGCGGGCGGCCTCAGCCGTGCGCTGCACGAGCGCGTTGTCCGCGGACCGGACCGCCAGGACGATCTGGTCGATGTCCCAGGTACGCGCCAGGGACGGGAGCATCGAGAGGGGGCCGACCACAGAGACCCCGTTGACCCCCCGCCCCGCCAGGCGCGGGTCGTCATCCACGATCGCCACTGGGACTGCCCCCAACGCGGGATTGTCGAGAAGCTCGCGCACCAGATTCGCTCCGGTCCGGCCGGCCCCGACCACGACCAGCCGCTGCGCTCCGCTGTCGGGAGAATGGCGCTGCCACGCGAAAAGTCGAGACCGGAACCGGCCTAGTCCGGTCATGAACGTCGCCAGCACCGGACCGAGTGTCACCAGCGACCACGGCGGAGATGTGAGGGTGAGCGCCATCGTCGACCCCAGCAGCGTGACGACCGTCCCCGAGGCCAGGAGGCGGCGAGCCTCCTCGATGCCTGCCTCCCGCCACACGACGCCGTACAGGCCGAAGGCCGCGTTGCAAAGAAGGTGAACTCCGGGTGCGATCAGGAGCAGTCGCCAGGTCATCGGCCAACTCGAGGTGAAGTCATCCGCGGTCAGGAGCCGCACGAGCAACCATGAGACGACCATCAGCGCGGCGTCGGTCACCACGAAGAAGTAGTCCGCGCGGATCCCAGCGAGGCGACGAGTGAGGTGGGCGATGGCCCCCGCGAAGCCGGTGGGTCCGGGTGAGTGCAAGGGCAGGCGCAGGCCAGGTGCCTGATCCACGGATTCGGTCATGCGCCCCTCGATTTTGTCGCGGAAGTCGTGGGCTATCAGCTCACGCACGTGTAGACCGAGAAGTCGTCGATCCACCAGGCGCCAGGAACCAGGCCCGAGGGATGCGTCGTCCACCGCAACCGGACCTGCTGCCCGGCCAGAGAGGACAGGTTCAGCCGGGAGGTCTGCCAGCCGCCGGAGCTGCCGGACCAACCCCCGCGGGTCAGGTCGTTGGGTCCGTTGACCCACGACAGTCCCGCTGCGCTACGCCACGTCGAACCGTTGTTGGTGGAGTACTCCATCGAGACGTATCCAGCCCGAAGCGGGAGCCCGAGCGATCCGACCACCAGCGCGTAGGCGTGAGTCATCCGGAAGTACGTCGTGCCTTGCGGCACCGTGAAAGGCGAGCTCATGGTCATCGAGAACGCCCCAGGCGTTCGGAGAATCCCCATCGCCGACCCAGTGCCGTCCTTGGAGTAGGCGAAGTCGGTCACCGTGGAGTCGTGTCTCCAGCTCCGCGCGTCCAGGCTTAACCCCGCCGTCGTCGTGAAGTCCGTGCCCCGCGACTGCCCGATCGTCGATCCCGGGTCGCAGACGGCAGCCTGGGCTGGGAACCCGGAGGCCGGTTGCAGGTCCATCTCGGTAGCCTTGAGCGCCTTGTCGACCTCGGCGCAGTCAGCCAGGGGAAGAGCAAGGCTGGTGCACGAGGCCCGCAGCGCCTCGGCGAGCAGTCCGTAGTCGGCGCCGGTGGGCAGAGCCAGCCGCGCTGACTCGAACAGCTCGCCGGTCACCGTCGTGCCCAGCCCAGTGATGGTGAACCCATTGAAGGTCCCGCCGTCGCTGATCAGGAACGCCGCCTTGTTGCCGACGCCGCTGTTGGTGTGCACACCCCCGCTGTCGAGCATGTTGCGGTCCTGCGACCACAACAGGCTGCGCATCCGGTCAGGGTCGCCGAACACGGTCGGGTCCTTGAGGGAGCGGATGGGTCCCAGCGAGGACCCCTCGCCCAGCAGCCACCTGTTCGCCGCCGTGTCGTCGGCGCTGCCGTTGCCCAGGTCCACCAGCTCACCGAAGATGTCCGACAGCGACTCGTTGATCGCTCCCGCCTCCCAGAGGTACGTCAGGGGGGCGAGCCGCTCGGTGACGCCGTGCGAGAGTTCGTGGGCGGTGATGTCGTCGGTGCTCACCCCCTCGCCGAACGCCATCTGCTCGCCGTTCCAGAACGCGTTGGCGTAGGGGCAGTCGAGGAGCTGGCAGATCCGCACGGTGCCGCGCAACGCCTTGCCCTGGCCATCCCCGTAGTCGGCGCCCACCAGGTCGGTGAGGTCGATTCCGAGGCCCGCGTAATAGTCGCTGGTGTCTCCGAAGTAATCGAAGACCTGGTCGACATCCGACCGACCGACGGGCCCCTGACCCTCAGCGCGGGTGATCGAGTACGGCTGGCCGACACCGCACCGAACTCCCCGGTCGGTGTTGCTCGGGATGGACCGCTGGGCGTCGCACACCAACCGCTTGATGCTGGGAGTCAGGCTCCAGGCGACCAGTGCCCGACCCGTCGGCACTTGGCTCAGCACCGACCACCGCTCTCCGTCCGGGCTCGTGACCTTCAGCAACGCCGTGGGCACCGCGCGGCTGGCGGGGTCTCGGCTCATGAGGCTTGGATCGAACCACCGGCGGCCCGACAAGCTCGCGCTGAGCGTCGCCGCGCGCACGCGAGCCGGGCCGCGTGAGAGAATGCGCGCCACTGCTTCACGACCCTGCGCCGAGGCACGCTGAAGCGTGGCGCCGGACATTGGGGGGAAGCCGGGGTGAGGGGCTGCCGAGGCCTTGCCGAGGGCCGCACGTAGCCGACCCGCCCCGTCCAGCCAGACGGCGATCTGTGCGCCCAGCACCGGCCGCTTGTCCCATCGCTGTTGGAACACGACGATGACATCGTCAGCGCGCCGGGTCACGCGGCGAACGACGAGCTCGTCCGGACGGGCTCCGAAGTCCCTGGCCAACGGTCGGAGATGTGCAGCGGCGACCAGCACTGCTGCGCGGTCAGATACGCCCACCCGGGCTGCCAGTGCCGTCACTGCCGCTGGAGCTGGGCGTGGCGAGGACGGTCGCACCGCCACGACTCTGCCGTCCGGCGCCCGGCGGGTGACGTCCTTGTCACCCTGGGCGCTGGGCGCTTCAAGGGCTGCGGCCACGAACACGCCCGGCGGTGCCGCGGCGGTCCCACCCGGCGCCGCCAGGATGGTGGCCACGCACACGGCGAGTGCGAGAGCAAGCCCGCCGATCACCGTCCGGTTTCTCGTCATGCTCCGCCCCGAACGTCCCCGGCGGCGTGGCGATACAGCTCTGCGTTCGTCCAGGTCGTGCCGTTGCCAGCCCCGTCCGCGAGGGACGTGAACGCTCGCTCGTCCCAGCTTGGCTGCGTGATTTTGACGAACCCGCAAAGGCACGTCTGAGAGCCCGGCACGATTTCCCCCGTGTTTCGTTAGCCCGAGCTATAGAGCGCTTCGCACCCTACGGCCGTTCCGGGAGGACCACAAGGCTTGACCGAAGCCCGCGGCGAGGCCCACTATTCGCGCATGTCCGGTCGAGCCGGCCCGGTCACGTCGTCGCCGGCACCGGCGGGTGCGCGCCTGCTGTCGGACTTGTCGAGCGCTCCCGTCTCTGTGCGCGAGGTCGATGTCGACGCCGTGTGGGCGATCGCGGGCGACCCGTGCGCGTGGGAGGACGCCGGTCTCTCCCCGACCGAGCGCGCCAGGGCCATGTCCGCACAAGCACAGTCGCCCACGCCCCGGCGGCGGAGCCAGTGGCTGGCGGGCCGGATCGCGGTGAAGGACGCCGCGCTCGACCTGCTCACCGCCCGGCAGCCCGGCAGGTCCTCCCTATGCAGGCAGGACGTCGAGCTCTGGGCCCAGCGCTCGGGAGCCCTCGGCATCAGTTGCATCAAGGACGCCAGCGACAGCTCGGTCCTGGTCTCGGTCAGCCACTCGGGCACCCGCGCCCTCGGCGTCGCCGTGGTCGCCGACGACCTCGCGTCGGTGGGCATCGACATCGAGGGGCACCGATCGTGGGCTGCGGTGTGGCGGCATGGCCTCGGCCCCGACGAGCGCACCTTCCTCTTCCGGGAGCAACAAGGATCGGCGCGGCCCCTGCTGGCCCGCCGGATCATCGGGCTCTGGAGCGCCAAGGAGGCCGCCGTGAAGGCCTGGCGAACCGGTTTCGCCGCACACGGCGGTCCCGCTGCTGTGCGCGCCGACTACCGCGGGGGTCGGCGGGTGGTCGTGCGGCCTGGCGGCCGGATGCTGGATCTCCCCACGGTGGAGGCTCGCGTCGCCAGCGGGCCGGAGTCGACAATGGCCGTGGCCGTCGTGTCCACGAGGGGGAACGCATGCACGATCTGAGCTCGCTGCCCCGTCGGGTGGCGGGAGCGGACACCGAGGTCGCCGTCGTCGGCCAGGGCTACGTCGGCCTCACCGTCGCCTCGTCCGCGGCGGTGGCCGGGATGCGGGTGCACGCGATCGACGTGCTCGCGGAGCGCGTCGAGGCGCTGGCCCGCGGAGAGGACGCCGTCCCGGGTGTCCTCCCGAGTCTGCTGGAGGAGGCCTTCGCCACCGGTCTCATGACGTTCGGCACCGACTTCACCGCCGTCGCCGGGGCCGACGTGGTGCTGCTCTGCGTCCCGACCCCGCTCATCGACCACCGCCCCGACCTCTCCTACATCGAGAAGGCCTGCCAGCAGGTGGCGCCACACCTGTCGCCAGGCACGCTCGTGGTCCTCGAGTCCACGACGTACGCCGGCACTACGGAGCAGGTCGTCCGGCCCCTGCTCGAGTCCGGGGGCCTGACGTGCGGCGCCGACTTCGCCCTCGCCTACTCCCCCGAACGCGTCGATCCGGGAAACACCCGGTTCGGGTTCCGGCAGACGCCCCGCATCGTCGGGAGCGCCGACCCTCTCGCGGCCGACGCGGCGGCCGCGTTCTACGGGCGCCTGGTGGACGAGGTGCACGTGCTGTCCAGCGCGCGGGCCGCCGAGCTGGCCAAGCTGCTCGAGAACACCTTTCGGATGGTCAACATCGCCCTGGTCAACGAGCTGGCGATGCTCTGCGCGGAGCAAGGCATCAGCATCTGGGAGGTCATCGACGCCGCCGCGACGAAGCCGTTCGGCTTCATGCCCTTCTACCCCGGGCCCGGCGTCGGAGGTCACTGCATCCCGCTCGACCCCACGTACCTCTCCTGGCAGGCCTACCGCGACACCGGTCGGCGACTCCACCTGGTCGAGACCGCGCAGGACGTCAACGACCAGATGCCCGCCTATGTCGCCGCCCGTATCGTCGACGTCCTCAACGAGCACGGGCTGACGCTCAGGGACGCCAAGATGCTGGCCTTGGGTGTGACGTACAAGCCTGATGTCGGGGACGTGCGGGAGTCGGCGGCACTGCATGTGCTCTCCCGGCTGGCCCAGCGGCGGGCACGGATCACCTTCCACGACCCCTTCATCGAGCGCATCTGCCTCGGCGGCGCCGAAGTCGAGCGTGACGAATTCTCCGAGGAGCTGGTGGAGAGCGCCGACGTCGTGATCCTGCTGACCCCGCACAGCAGCTACGACCTGGCCATGCTGGTCGACCGCTCGCGGCTGCTGTTCGACGCCCGCAACGCGACGGGGTCGATCCAGCGCGACCACGTCATCCGTCTGTGAGCCGGCAAGGTGAGAAGGCGCCCGCGGACACCGCGGCCGTGGTGCTCACGCATCGTCGGCCCCGCCTCGCGACGCGTCTGGTGCGCTCGCTGCTCGACGAGGAAGGCTTCACCCCGGACCGGATCCACCTGGTCATCGACCGGGACGGCGGTCTCGACGACCCGGCACTCGAGGCCAGCCTCTCCGTGCTGCGGACGACCACGAACGCCGGGCCGGCAGCGGGCTTCCGTGCGGGGCTGGCCGGCGCGTTCGCGCACCCGGGCACGGCGTGGGTCTACATGTGCGAGGACGACGTCCTCCTCAGCGGGCTTCCGACGCCCCGGGTGGCCGATGTGCGCCGGGCGATCGACGCGCGGAACCGGGAGGTCGGTCGCGAGCCCGGCGCGGTGGTCGCCTACGGGCGGCGCTTCCGGCCGGGTCGAGGCGGCACCACGCTGCCGTTCGTGCCGGAGCGGGACACTCCCCGACTTCAGCGCGTGGACGTGGCCGCGTGGGGCGCCACCCTGGTGAGCCGCCAGGTCTACGACAGCGGCGTGCGTCCCGACGACCGCTGGTTCTTCGGGTATGAGGACTTCGACTTCTTCCTGACCGTCCAGCGAGCCGGCTTCGAGGTGCTCGTCGACGCCCAGAGTGCTCTGGCGACCGCCGACCACGCGCCCGACGCCTCGGCGTCGGGCGCCGCCCGACCCGGCCCCGTCGACGAACCGTGGCGCTCCTACTACGTGGCCCGCAACTTCTTCGAGCTCGCGCGGCGGCACGGTGACTGGAGCTGGGCCGCCTGGCACCTGCTGCTCACGGCCCGCCGGTTCCAGCTGGCCGGTGACGCCACGGCCCGGCGCGCCATCGCGCACGGGCTCGTCGACGGCCTGCGCGGGCGGCGCGGCCGCCATCCACGCTGGGTGCGCAGCGTCGGCGAGTGGGACGCCGGCAGGTCTGCTGGGTGACCGGCCGGGCACCGTCAGCCCTTCACGACCTCACGCACGACGTCGATCACCCGCTCCTGGTCCGCGGGCGTCAGGGACGAGCCACTCGGCAGGCAGACCGACCGGGCGAAGACGTCCTCGGCGACCTTCCCACCGCGTGTGCGGCTGCCGAGGTGCGTGGGCTGCAGGTGCATCGGCATCCAACCCGGTCTTGCCTCTATGTTCGCCTTGCCGAGCGCGCCGACGACCTCGAGCGGGCCGGCCTCCAGCTCCTTGCTCAGCGAGATGACGCTGAGCCAGTGCGTCGGCCGGCCGTACGCCGCCACCGGTTGGAAGTGCAGCCCGGGGAGGTCGCCCAGCCGAGCGCGGTAGGTCGCGTTGACCGCCCGGCGACGGTCGACCCGCTCCGTGAGGCTCCCCAGCTGGGCGCGGCCTATGGCCGCGAGCACGTTGCTGAGCCTGTAGTTGTAGCCCAACGACCGGTGTTCGTACTGCAGCCCAGGCTCACGCGCCTGGGCGGCGAGCGACCGGGCCTGCGCGATCGCGTCCTCATCGTCACCGACGAGCATCCCGCCGCCGCTGGTGGTGATGATCTTGTTGCCGTTGAAAGAGAAGATCGCGAACAGCCCGGCCGATCCGGCAGGCCGATCCCGATACGTCGCTCCGAGCGCCTCCGCCGAGTCGAGCACCAGCGGCACGTCATGTCGCCGGCAGACCTCGGTAAGCCGGTCGTAGTCGGCGCACTGCCCGTATAGGTCCACGGCCACGACGGCAGAGGTGGACCGCCCGTGTCGCGCCGCGTCGTCGAGCTCTTCGGCGAGCAGCTCCGGGTCGAGGGTCCACGTCTCGGGGTCCACGTCGAGGAAGACCGGACGAGCACCCAGGTAGTGCGCAGCGTTGGCCGTGGCCACGAACGTCAGCGTCGGAATCACCACCTCGCTGCCGGCCACCACCCCTGCAAGCCGAAGGGCAAGCTGCAAGGCCGCCGTCCCACTGTTGGTCGCCGCCGCATACGCGCGACCCGCGACCGCGGCTACTTCCGCCTCGAAGGCGTCGACCTCGGGTCCGAGCGGGGCGAGCCACCCGGACGTCACGGCCCGCACCACCGCGTCGACCTCGGCCTGGCCGGAGTCG
>Ga0308175_100000616_pt1 | contig 23920 bp, 30 predicted proteins | sample PhyCR1_3_FD_203893 | JGI IMG/M metagenome (GOLD analysis project Ga0308175, IMG submission 203893) | Soil microbial communities from UC Gill Tract Community Farm, Albany, California, United States - DLSLS.C.R1 | ecosystem: Environmental > Terrestrial > Soil > Agricultural land | place: USA...
CGAAGGAGCGGAAGCAGATGGTCCTCGTCGGGGGGCTTTGCCTCCTGCTAGTCGCGCTCCTCGCGTTCGAATTGCCGAAGCTCCTCAAGTCGTCGAGCTCCTCCTCGTCGAGTCCGCCCGCTGCTCCCGTCGTGCCGACCGCTCCGACCGCGGTTTCGGCTGCTGAGGAAACCAAAGCCACGAAGGCGTACAAGGCTGCGCTCAAGCAACCGCCGAAGGATGTCTTCGCCATGCAGACCATCGGCAGCCCGACGACGCTCGGCAGCGTCGCGACGCCGCCCGGTCTGCATGACCCGTTTGCATCGCCGGCCACCTCGGAGGCCACGGTGGCCCCCGCCTCGCCGGTGAGCACGGTGAAGGTTCCGCAGCTGCCGGGAAAGATCGTGCTCGGAACGCCCGGCGCCGGTAAGGTCGCCGTCACCGGCTGGATCGTGATCCTCGCGTCGATCCCGACCGCAGCCGGCGAGAGCTCCGCGACGTCGTTCGCGAAGACGGCGGGCAAGGCTGGGCTCGGGAAGATCTCGGTGCTGAACTCCTCCAACCGTCGGCCGCTTCGCGGTGGCTTCTGGGTCGTCTACACAGGCCCGTTCACGAGCCTCACGCAAGTGAGCTCGGCTGCCGACAACGTTCACAAGTCCGGCTTCACGAATGCCTACATCCGCGAGCTGATCGTCTACAAGGCGAAGCCCGCTGCCAAGACCAAGTCGAAGAAGAAGTAGCGAGGAGTCATGGCCGAGTTCGCATACGACGCAATCAACGCGCAGGGCATGCTCACCTCCGGTGTGATCAGCGCACCGGACGTCTCGAGTGCCCGCGAGCAGCTCCAGTCACGGGGACTTCTGCCGAGCAGCTTGGCCGAGCGGGCAGCTGCCGGCGAGGACAGCTTCGGCAGCATGTTCAAGAAGATCAAGCCGAAGTCGCTCCAGGTCTTCGCGCGTCAGCTCGCGACGATGATCGAGGCCGGCGTCAGCGTCGTAGCCGCGCTCGTGACCCTCGAGGAGCAGACCGACGACAAGTACCTGAAGGAGGTCATCGGCGAGGTTCGTGCCGACGTGGAGTCCGGCATGATTTTCTCGCGCGCTCTCGCGCGTCATCCAAAAGTGTTCGACCGGCTGTTCGTGGCGATGGTTGCGGCGGGCGAGTCGTCGGGAACGCTGGACATCGTCCTCGATCGCGTTGCGACGCAGATCGAGAAGGCGACGAAGCTGAAGCGGCGTGTGAAGGGCGCGATGGTCTACCCGGCAGTCGTGATCTCGTTCGCGTCGCTTGTCCTTACCTTCATGCTGATGTTCATTGTGCCGGTCTTCCAGAAGGTGTTCGACGAACTGAACGGACAGCTGCCGACACCGACCAAGATCATCATCAGTCTGTCGAACGGACTCCGCGGCTACTGGTTCGTCATCTTCCCGATGATCGGCCTGATCATCTACATGCTCCGTCGGCTGAAGCGCACGCCGGAGGGTACGCAGGCCTGGGACCGCTTCAAGCTGCGTGTACCGATGAAGATCGGCGATGTCGTGCAGAAGATCGCGCTTGCACGCATCTCGCGGACGCTCGCGACCCTCGTCGCGGCCGGCGTCGACATCATCACGGCGCTCGACATCGCCGCTGGCACCGCTGGAAACTGGGTGCTCGAGACGGCGCTGCAGCGAACGTCCCAGCGTGTCCACGAAGGCGTCCCGATCAGCATTCCGCTCGCCGAGGACGACATCTTCCCGCCGATGGTCGGCCAGATGGTGAAGATCGGAGAGGAGACCGGAGAGCTCGACAAGATGCTCGGCAAGATCGCCGACTTCTACGAAGACGAAGTCGACGCGAGCATCGAGTCGCTCACCTCGATCATCGAGCCGCTGCTGATGATCTGCGTCGGAGCCATGGTGGGTGCCATCGTCATCGCGATGTACCTGCCGATGTTCAAGCTCCTCACGCTCATCAAGTAGCGGCGCGGCGGCGGCCGACCCGCGGCACCCGCCGTGCCACTCGTGGAATCAGGGTTTCCGCTGACGCCCAGCGCGGCTTCGGCTGTAACCGTCGATTTCGATGTCCCGCACGGATGTGACTCCTGCTCGGCCGGGGGCGCGCACAGGCGCGTCGGTACGCAAGGCGTCCGGCTTCGCCGTCGTGGGAACCCCCGCGCCGGGGCTCTCGGCTCTCGTCGCCGACCTGTGTGAGGCGTTTGCGCGGGCGGGCTTCGTCGCGGCGGAGCCCGGCGCGACGCCGAGCCTCGTGCTGAACGTCGTCGACGCGGCGGCTCCGCGCCCGTTCCGGCGCCGGTCGAGCGGGACCTTCGCGGCGGCGCTCTGGTCGCTGCCGGAGAAGCCCGACGACGGGCTGCTCGAGACCTATCCGATGCTGGTGCGTGCGCTCGCGAACATCAGCCTTTGCTACGTGCCGGGCCACGGAATGCTGTTCACGACCATGGAGCGCGGCCACTACTTGGTCCCGGACGACGAGAAGCTGCCGGATGCAGTAGTCGGCCGCCTCGCGCCGCTCGCCCGGGCGCGACTGGTGATCGATAACGACTTTCGCACCGACCTCGAGAGAGAGCTGTGGACGGGCGATCTTCTGACGCAGGAGTTGAGCGACGCCGGTCGGCGGCTCGACCGCCTGGGGCTGTTGCCGGCGCCGTTTCCCGTCGAGGATCTTGTCAGTCCCCGCGACCTGCGACACATCAAGCGTCTGTATTCGATCGGGGGTCTCTCGTACGGCAACCTGTCGACGCGCAAGGACGAGGCGCGGTTCTGGATGAGCGCGAGCGGCGTGGATAAGTCGAAGCTCGTCGAGCCGGGCCGGGACATCCTGCTCGTCTCGGGCTACGACGCCGCCGGTGGCCGGATGATCTTGAGCGTCCCACCCGGGGTCGAGCCCCGGCGCGTGTCGGTCGATGCGATCGAGCACTGGATGATCTACCGCGAGAATCCCGAGGTGGGGGCGATCCTTCATGTCCATGCGTGGATCGACGGCATCGAGGCGACGGAGATCAACTACCCCTGCGGGAGCGAGGAGCTCGCCGAGAGCGTCGCCGCCCTCGTGGCCGCGGCGCCCGACCCGGGCCATGCCGTGGTGGGGCTGCGCAACCACGGCATCACGGCGACCGGGGAGAGCCTGACGGAGATCCTCGAACGGATCGAGCCGCGGTTGCAGCGTCGAGTCCCGATGACGTGACGACCCTCGTCACCGGCGCGACCGGCTTCCTCGGACGCCATCTGGTCGAGTCGCTCGCAACTCGCGGTGAAGCGCTGCGAATCCTCGCGCGTCCGGGCGCCGACGTCGAGCGGCTCCTGGTCCTCGGCGCCGACGTGATCGAAGGTGACGTCACGGACGAGGCGTCGCTCCGCGGCGCGGCCACCGGGTGCGATCGCATCTATCACCTGGCGGGTGTTGTGTCGCACCGGCAGCGGGACCGCCGTCTGCTCGAGGCGGTGAACGTGCGCGGAACGGGCAACGTGCTCGCCGCAGCCGACCCGGGCGCCCGCGTCGTCCACGTGTCGAGCATCGCCGCGGTCGGTCCCGTCGCCTCGCCTCACCAGCGGGCCGACGAGCAGCATGTCTTCCCTGCCGAGGCAAACGACCTCCCGTACTCGGGGACGAAGCGCGCAGGCGAGAAGCTCGCCTTCGAGGCGGCAGCACGCGGGGTCGACGTCGTGGTCGCGAGCCCCGGCTTCCTGCTGGGTCCGGGCGACGTGCACCGCGTCTCGACCTGGCCCGTGTCTGCATACGCGGCCGGGCGTGTGCGCTTCACGACGTCCGGGGGATTGTCCTTCGTCGATGCACGTGACGTCGCGCGCGGCCTGATCGCGCTCGCGGAGCACGGGACGTCAGGAGAACGAACCATCCTCGCGGGCGAGCCCGGCAATCTCACCTGGAAGGCATTCTTCGAGCGCGTCTCGCAGGTGTCGGGCTCGCGCAGGCGCACGGTCGACGTCCCTCGCCCGGTCGCGCGCGCTACCGCTCGGCTCCTTCCGTGGCTCGTCGCCCCCGACGAGGTGCGGGCGGCCGCTCATTGGTGGTTCGTGAATGCGGCGAAGGCGGAGCGCGAGCTCGGGTTCACGACGCGGCCGATCGACGAGACGATCGCCGACACGTTGGAAGACCACACGCGCGCGGCGAGTCGCAGCTAGGTCGCCGCGAGCAGGCGGAGGCGCGCGGCGCGTTCGTCGTCTTCGGCGATCAGCGCGAGAGCGTGTCGTGCTTGCTCGCGCGCATCGGCGTCGCGACCGAGCGCGGCGTAGTCCTCGGCGAGCTCCTCATGGAAGTAGTCGTCGTCGATGCCTGCCTTGATCGCCCACGCAACGCACTGCTCGAGCAGTGCCGCCGCTTCGTCGGCACGACCTGCTGCGCGCAGTGCCTTGCCGACCGCGTAGCGTGCGCCTGCGACCGGGTACGGACGAGGGTCGTCCCGCTCGCGCGACGCAAGGGCGAGCTCGAACGCCTCGAGCGCGCCCGCCGCGTCGCCGGCCTCGTACCTCGACCAGCCCACGTTGTTGTAGAGCGGGCCGAGCCAGTAGCGAACGCCGGGATCGTCGGACGAACCGGCGATCTCGACACCACGCGCGGTCCAGGCCTCCATGTCGTCGACGATCGCGACCATGTGCGCTGCATCGACCGCGAGAACGTCTTCGCCGCGTTCGCGCGCAAGCTCGAATGCCCGCTCGAACTGCGCCTGCCCGGCTCCCGGCTGACCCGACGAGCGGGCGCGTCGACCGCGCTCGAGCAGTACGCGCACCTCGGCACCGCCGAGCGCCTCTGCTTCGTCGAGCAGCACGTCACATCGCTCATAGTTCGCGCGCAGTCCCTCGACCCGCGCGAGCTGTGACAGCACCTCGGCCCGGCCCGCGTCTGTCGTTTCGTGTTCAAGCTGCGAGCGGAAACGCGACTCGCTCGTGTCGAGGTCGTCGAAGTCCCAGAGTGGACGAAGCCTGTCGCCCACCTACGACGAGCCCAAGAACGCAGTCATGCGAACCGAGACGAGCACGCCGGGCAGCTCGACGCCGAGCTTCGCGACGTAGCGGGCGGGCGGTGTGGTGGGGAACCACGTTGCGTATTCCTCGTTCAGTCCGGCGAAGTCCCCCGGGTTCGTCAGGAGGACGCCGACCTCGACGACGTCGTCCAGCGTCGCGCCCGCGGCACGCAGCACCGTTTCGCAGTTCGTGAGCGACTGTCGTACTTGTTCCTGGATCGTCGATCCGACGACGGCTCCGGTCGTCACGTCGATCGCGGCCATCCCCGAGACGTAGACGTGAGCGCCGGCTCTCACCGCCTGGCTGTAGAGCGGCGAAGCGGGCGCGTCGGGGGTGGCGATCACGTCACGCATTCGGCAAGCTTGCCTGAGTAGGATTCCCTCGTGAATCCGGACCCGAGGTAAGCGGCAGCCGCGGCTGAGGTCGCGTTTCGTTCGACAGCGGCGAGGCGTCGAAGCCTGCGTGGCTGTCTGTCACTGCTACTTCGGAGGATCACGATGAAACGACAGAACCTCTTCTCCGACCGGTGGGACGGGGAAGACGAGGAGTTCGGAAGGAAGCACCGCGTCTTCTGGCGGCCCGAGGACGCGCGCATGGGGGCGACGCTCTATGAATTCGCTCCCGGCGCTACCGGCGGGCGGCTGCACATGCACTTCGGAGCCGAGGAGATGTTCTTCGTCCTCAGCGGCCGGCCGACGTTCCGGGACCGGGACGGGGAAGAGGAGCTCGCGGCGGGCGACTTCGTCTTCTGTCCCGAAGGACGGGCCGGGCTTCACAACTTCAGCAACTCGAGTGACGAACCGGCTCGGGTCCTCGGGATGAGTGCCGGCGGCTTTCCCGACGTGGTCGCGTATCCGGAGGACGGCTACGCCTGGGTCGCGACCCGCGACCCCGATCCGGACCTGCTCGCGAAGGTCGACGATCCGGGCATCATCGCCCGCTTCGAGATCCCGGTCGAATAGCGCACGCGACCCCGCGGCGGTGCATGACGCCGTCGCGGGGTCCGCCGTTAAGCGTCGCGGCGGAAGATGTGCGCGAGCGCGCTCTTGTGGTGCAGTTGCCGGCGGTTCTTGATCACGATCGTGCAGAGCGCGAGCACCAGGATCAGGTTTCCGGTGATGATGAACGCGTCGGCGAAGTTGAACGCGATTCCGCCTTCTTCGCTCGTGTGAAGCATGAGCGGGTTCGGGACGGCGAGGTGGTCGCTCGCCCCCGAGATCAGGTTGCCGAGGACGCCGCCGGCGAGGAACCCGGCGCCGATCGTGACCGCCGCCGACGGCAGCCGGGTCAGCGGGATGAGCGCGAGCAAGAGCACGACGCAACCGAACGCCCAGAGGGAGGAACGCTGATGAAACGCCCAGTCGGGCGTCGGCACGAAGACGTTGACCCAAAGGTCGAATGCCGCCAACGTCGACGCAAGCAGCCACAGTACGAGGAGCCGCCCCCTCCGTTCCCCCATCCCATTCGCTTCATAGTCGTACGCCGCGCAAAAAGCAAACCGCTCGCGCATCTACTCGCCCAGGAGACCGCGGATGCGGTCGATCTCGTCGTGCAGCTCGCGGCGTTTCGCGGAAAGCGCCCGTTCCTGCTCCTCGGCCACGGCGTTCGAAAAGCTCGCCAGCCGCTCGTGCAGCTTCACACGCTGCGCCGAGACGTCGCGTTCTTCGTCCTGGAGCTCCGCGAGCTTCGTCCGCAATTCAGCTTCGTTCACACCGTTAGCTTTACCAGCTCGGGGCCGTCACAATCCACTTGAGATGTCGTCGTCCGAGCTTCCCGACCTCGATCAGATCGCCATGCGCCTCGTCCAGTTGCGGCATCGCGCACAAGACCTCGCACGGATCCTCGAGCGCGCCGAGGAGCGCCACTACCAGTACCCGAGCGACCATTCCCAGAAGACGCTCGACGACCTGCGCGCCGAGGATGTCTCGCTTCGTGCCGAGATCGCCGAGCTCGAGGAGACCATTCGGCCGCTGCTCCGCCGTCCGGAGGAGCCGTAGCGTGGCCGCCGAGAGGAGGTCCGGGGGCGGGCGGCGCGCACTCGGACGCGTCGTCCTCGTCTCGCTCGCCGAACGGACTAGGGCCGAGCTCGACGAGCGGCGTGCGCGCGGGCAGCGGCTTCGCGCGCAGCGGACGTTGCACCGACTCGAGGAGCTCGAGCGCGCGCTCGACCGGTTCGACCGGGGCCTCGCGCCGCTGCCGACGCCGTGGTACCTCCGCTGGGGCGCGTACGGGGCGACGCTCGCCGCGCTTGTTGCAGCCGCAGGCGCCCTCGCTTCGCTCCTCGTGATCCACGGCCCGACGGGCGTGCTGGTCGGGATCGCCGACATCGCGATGCTGGCCGCCACGCTGGTGTGGTTCGTCGTTGTCGTCGCCCGCCGGGCTCCCCGAGAAGGGGTGGCCGGCCCTCCCCCGAACGAGGGATCGTCGGGCCGGGGCGAGGGCCGATACGACGAGCATGGCGACCCAGACGTTCTTTGATTTCAACGCGATGATCGTCGAGCTCGAGCGGCTCGAGCAACAGGAACGCAAGGTGTCGGCGATCAGGCGTCAGCTTCACGACCGGCTCGACTCGTTCCCGAACGAGGCGACGCAGGTCAAGGAGCGCAAGATCTCGGAGGCACGGCGCGCGCTGCACAAGCGCATCGACGCGCTCAAGGCCGAGCTCGACATCTGGGGTCGTTAGACCCCAAAGAAAGGAACGGGCGCGCGGGCGACGAAGCCGGAGTCGTGGCCGCGTATTCGCTTGCGCGGGGGGCGCAGAGTGACCGCAAGAATCTCCGCGCGACCCTCTTCGACCCGTCGTTCGCAGAGCGTCAGGTGACGCTCGCAGCGCGGATCGACGAGCTCGAGGCGAAGCTGCGCGCGATCGAGGAGCACCCCGGGATCGACCACGACGCAGTGCGCGCGGCGACGACGCACACGAGGCTCCTCTGCTCGCCTGGCGGATATGAGCTCTCCGAGGTCGATGCACCACCGCCGACAGCCGGAACCACCGTCGATCTCGACGGCGCGTCGTACACGGTGTGGCAGGTCGGCCCGTCGCCGCTGCCGAGCGACGCGCGCCGCTGCGCGATCCTGGTCTAAGCCGCTGCGGCCGAGGCCGCGTGATCGGTCGCGAGCACGGCGAGGAACGCCTCGACGACGACCGGGTCGAACTGGGTGCCTGCGCAACGGATTACCTCTTCTTCCGCCTCGGCCGGCGAGAGCGGCTCGCGGTACGGCCGGTCAGGCGTCGTCATCGCCGCATACGAGTCGGCCACCGCGACGATCCGCGCCGCAAGCGGGATGTCGTGGCCGGCGAGCCCGTCGGGGTAGCCGAGGCCGTCCCAGCGCTCGTGTGACGCGCGCACGGCGTCCGCGACCGAGTCGAGGCCGGGGACCCGGCCGACGATGCGCTCTCCTGCGAGCGTGTGCTGGCGGACGACCTCCCACTCGCTTGCGTCGAGGGGGCCGCGCTTGAGGAGGATGGAATCCGGGACGGCCAGCTTGCCGATGTCGTGCAACTGTGCCGTCGAGACGACGGCTTCGATCGAGAAGTCGTAGGGCATGCGTGACGCGATCGCCTTCGAGAGCCGCACGACCTCGTTCGTGTGCGCCGCCAGGACGGCGTCGCGTGCCTCGAGCACGCCGAGCAGTGCGCCACGGCCCTCGGCGCCCACCGGGCGGTCGCCGCCCTTGTGCCGGTACATCCGGCGGTCGACGATCTTCAGTGCCTCGGTCGTGTCCGTCGCCTCTTCGGGTAGGACGACGATCCCGACCGACGAGGTGATCCTGAAGCCCTCGCCTTCCTCGGTGAGGTTCGCGGTCGTCTCGGCGACGACGTCGGCCATCTTCGTCTCGTCGACGCGGACCAGCACGCAGAACTCGTCCCCGCCCAGCCGGTACGCACGTCCATCTGCGGGAAGCCCGCTCTGAAGGCGCTCTCCGAGGCGGGCGAGCAGCGCATCGCCCGCCGGATGACCGAAGCGGTCGTTGTACGACTTGAAGCCGTTCAGGTCGAACAGCATCAGCACCGACTTCGTCGCGGACTCGATCGTCTCGTCGAGGTCGCCGACGAGTGCGCGCCGGTTCCAGAGCCCGGTCAGCAGATCGGTCTTCGACTCGTGACGCGTGCGGTCGAGCAGCGTCAGGTAGTCGAGGAACGTCATCCCCATGCGCACGAAGACGGCGGCCAGGGCGAGCGTCGCAAGCGTGATCCCAAGGGTGTTCAGCGGCTGGAAGTGATCGATGACTTCGAGCGCGAGCGCGATCGAGCCGAACAGCCCAGGGACGAGGATCAGCCGAACGCCGTCCAGTTGCGCCGCGCGCACGCGCCGAGACGGCAGTGTTCCCGCGGCGGCGATCAGCAGCATCCCGGCGGGCCATCCGAGGTCGAGCCACGTGCCGTACGCGTAGGTGTTCTGCGCGATCTGGACGAGATACACGCTGTCGCAGACCGCGAACACCAGGAGGCCGCCGCCGAAGAAGAGCCACTTCGCGGAGAACCGCCAGCCGGAGAGCGCGACGGCGCCGACGACGATCCCGAGCACGAGCATGTCGCCGAGTGGATACGCAAGGTTCGTCGCCACCGCGGCCGCCGTCTCGCCGCCGCCGTCGAGCGAGCGCTCGACGATCGCGTAGACGACGCTCGCCGCGAGCGCGGCGGTCGTCAGCGCGGCGATGACGCCGTCGAGCCAGAGGCTCCGGACGATCCCGCGCACCTCTTTGTGAAAGAGCACGACGAGCGCGACGTAGACCGGCGGATAGAAGAGGAGGTAGCCGGCGTCAGAGAGCGATGGGAACGGCACGACCGCTTTGCCGTCGAGAAAGACCGTGTAGTAGATGTCGCCGGCCGTCCAGGCGGCGATCGCCACGCCGACCCAGATCCACACCGCGCGGTCGGCACGGCCACGGGCGCAGAGGAAGCAGTTCAGCGCCGCGAGGACGAGAATCGCGTCGTACGTGAACTTGTTGTCGACGTTCGCGAGCCAGGCGCCGCCGAACCCGGTCTCGACTTGGAGCGCAAGCACCACGAAGCCGAGGAGGCCGAGGCAGAACGGGGCATTACGCCGGATCTGACGAGCCGTGCGCCGCACCTCGTTCTTATCGTCACGTCGGCTCGAACCCTTGATAGGCCTGGGATCCGGGCCGTTCGAACGTAACGCGCGGTCTTGACGGCGGCACGAGACCGAAGTGAGATAGGGCCATGAATACAGGGCACAGCTCTGATGAGCTGATGCACGCAGACCCGCGAGACGCGGGCTGGGTCGCCCTCAGCAACGGGGACTGGGAGGGTGCCCGGGCGGCTTTCGACGAGTCGATTGCGGCGGGCGAGAGCCCCGAGGCGCTCGAGGGCATGGGCGCGGCGGCGCAGATGCTCAACGACGACGCGCTGACGTTCGGCGCCCGTGAGCGCGCGTATCGCCTGTACCTCGATCGCGGCGACAAAGGCCCGGCAGGGCGGGTCGCTGCGTGGCTCGCCGCCGATTGCCTTCTCTTCCGAGGCGAGCCGGCGGTTGCCAACGGCTGGCTGCAACGCGCACACAGCCTCATCGACGATCTCGAACCCGGGATCGACCATGGGTGGCTCGCAATCCACGAAGGACACATCGCCGTTTCTCTTGACGAGGACACCGCGAAGGCGCGTGAGCTGGCGGCGCGCGCGATCGAACTGGGCCGCTCGTTCGGCGCTCCGGAGCTCGAGATGCTCGGCCTGGGTCTCGAGGGACGGGCTCTCGTCAGTGACGGCGAGCTCGAAGAGGGGATGCGTCGGCTTGACGAGGCCACCACAGTCGCGCTTCAAGGCGAGGCGCGGCTCCTCTACTGCGTCGCGTGGGCGTGCTGCTACCTGATTTCGGCCTGTGAGCGCGTGCGGGACTACGAGCGGGCAGCGCAGTGGTGCGCGCGAGTCGGCGACTTTTGCGGCCAGCACGACATCTTCCTCCTCAACACCTGCCGCGCTCACTACGCGAGCGTCCTCAGTTGGCAGGGGCGGTGGGACGAGGCCGAGAGCCAGCTCAGTGCGGCGGTCGAGGGGTTGCGAGCCTCGCGGCCCCCGATGGTAGGCGACGCGCTCGCGAGACTCGGAGAGTTGCGCAGGAGACAGGGTCGCGTGGCCGATGCCGAAGAGCTCTTTTCGCGGAGCGAGACGCACTCCCTTACGTTGCTCGGCCGTGCTGCGCTCGCGCTCGACCGCGGGCAGCCGTCGGAGGCGGCAGAGCTGGCTGAGCGTTACCTCCGGCGATACCCAGAGCCGGGAAGAGTCGAGCGCGGTGCCGGGCTCGAGGTTGCAGTGAGGTCGTTCGCCCGTCTCGAAGACATGGAACGCGCCGACGATGCGCTGGTGCAGCTTCGGCAGATCGCCGCGCGGGCGCGCACGCGTCCCTTGCAAGCGGCAGTCGCGTCGTCCGAAGGCGTAGTGGCAGCCGCGCGTCGAGATCACGACGCAGCGCGACGCTCGTTCGAAGACGCCCTTGACCTCCTCGCAGCGGGTGACGCTCGGTTCGAAGCGGCGCGCGTCCGTCTCGATCTCGCTGCGGCGTTGAAGGCGTTGGGGCGCAACGATCAGGCTCGGCGCGAGGTCGAGACGGCGCTCGCGGATTTCCAGGAGCTCGGCGCGGACGGAGAGACCCAACGGGCCGCGGCTCTACTCGGAGCGCTTCGCGCGACGAAGACCGCGCAATCCGAGCTGGCAGGGACGCCCTTGGCCGATCTGTCCGCACGCGAGCTGGAAGTTCTCGGTCTGGTCGCGATGGGACTGACGAACCACGAGATCGCGCGGCGTCTCGTCCTGAGCGAGCATACGGTCAATCGGCACGTCGCGAACATCCTCCGGAAGTTGGGCCTTCCCTCGCGCGCCGCCGCGTCTTCCCTCGCAGGCCGCTACGGGCTCGCATAGCACGATCTAGCCATTCGGGCGCCTCGCGCTCGGTTGGCGTGTTTCGGCGAAGTCGAACCCTTTCAGCCGTTCTACCGTTCCTCGGGTCATGCCAATGAGGCGACGGTGAAGGAGGAGGGATGACGAGAAAGGCTCTGATCGCGGTACTCGCAGCCGTCGCGCTGCTGCTCACAACCGCGGCGGTCTCAAGTGCCGACAACGACGGTCTGAACGCAGCGCGTGCCGCGACCGCTCAGTTCCACCGGCTCGACACGGCGGCGGCAGCCGGGTACACGGTCGAGGTTTCCGACCTCAGCGGCTTCACGTGTATCGACGACATCGTCGGCCATACGGGCGCGATGGGGATCCACTTCTTGAACCCCAGTCTGCTCGACGGGAATGTCGACGAGGCTTCGCCGGAGCTCGTGATCTACGAGCCGACGAAGGACGGTGGCATGCAGCTGATTGCCGTCGAGTACCTCGTGTTGCGGTCTGCCTGGGAAGCAGCGCATCCGGGGGCTTCGGCACCGACACTCTTCGGCCGGACGATGGAGCTCGTCCCGGCCGGGAACCGCTACGGCCTGCCGGACTTCTACGAGATGCACGCGTGGATCTGGAAGGACAACAAGCTCGGTATGCACAACGACTGGAACCCGGCTGTCACCTGCGCGTACGCGTAGGCGAGAGGAAGGGCGGGCGATCTCGCCCGCCCTTCGACGGTAGAGACTAGGAACGAGGAGAGCGAGATGAACCCTTTGAACAACGCCGGGCGTTGGCTCATCCTTGCCTTCGCGCTTGCGGCCATCGTGCCCACGGCGGCGCAGGCAGGCGCGAGGCAGAACGACCACGCGGGGACGTCGGGGAGGATCGCGCGCTACACCTCGGACGTCGTCTCCCGGTACCTGCAACGTCATGCAACCCGTCTCGACGAGCGCGCAGGTTCGACCGGAGCCACGAACGCAGGTGCGCCTGAGCCGGATGTGTTCGAGCGATACGCAGCCGAGCATCCCTACGGCGTTGGGCTCGCTGCGTTGCCACGAGTGGGCTCCGGCGGATTTCGTTGGGGCGACTACGGCGCAGGAGTCGGGACCGGAGTCGTCGCAATGCTGCTGCTCGCCGGCGCGGTGCTCGCGACACCCATTCGGCGAAGGCAACGGACGCAGCCCGCGATCGGCAGATGAAACGGGCGACTGTTGTTCATCCCGGGTCTGGGCTGGTCGAGGCGCTCGTCGCCGGCGACTTCGAACGGCTCACCACCGTGCTCGCGACGGACGTGCGCATGCGCGCACTCATTCCGCCCGGCCCGGTCGAGCTTGCTGGAGCGACAGACGCCGGAACGAGATTCGCCTCGTGGTTCGGCGGATGGAAGAACCTTGAGCTGCTGCGCACTGGAAGCGACGAGGTCGGCGATCGGTTGCACATCTTCTACCGCTTCCGGGTGAATCGGGGCGACGATCCGTCGAGCGTCGTCGAGCAGCACCTCTTCTGCGCACTTGACGAGGGCCGTATCGCTGCCCTCGACCTCGTCTGTTCAGGTTTCCGTCCCGAGTGACGTCGACGTAAGCGTGCGCCTGCCGGCTTGGCGGGCGCACGCGGGCTCGGACCGAACCGATCTGGACGACGGGCCGAATGCGCATCGTCAACCGATCAAAAGGGGGGTTTTCGGATGTCGGAATCCGAGCTCGTCGAGCGTCAGCACGATGAGATGCAGTACCTGGACAACGTGCTCGCCGATGTGGGCACGAGCCGCGAGACGCGCGGCGGTCTGCTGAAGAAGGCTGCGGTCGCAGCGGCAGGCTTTGGCGTCTTCGGCCAGGCAAGTTCCGCGCTTGCCTCCGCCGGCAGGTCGTCGGCGGACTCGATCGCCACGGTGACGACCACCGCGGTGACGGCGGAGGCACTCGCGGTCAGCGTGCTGACTGCTGCGGTCAAGGCGGCACCGGGGACGAAGGTGGCGCCGTTCGTGCCGGTGTTGAAGGCGGCGAACCAGTCGGAGTACGACCACTACGCGACGTTGTCGTCGCTCGGTGCGAAGCCGCTCACGACGCGGTTCTGGGTGCCGAATGCGGCGCTCGGGCCCGGGAACGTGAACCTGTTCAAGACGATCGAGGTGGCGGAGACGCTGTTCATCAATGCGTACCTGACCGGGATCACGGTATTCGCGAAGGCGAAGCAGGACAAGCTCGCCCGCTACGCGGGTGAGATCCTCGGCGTGGAGGCTGAGCACCGTGCGTTGGCGCGCTACGCCCAGAGCGTGGTCGACGGCAAGAAGCTCAGCAAGGCGACCGTTCCGAACAACAAGGGCTTCGAGACCTACACGGTCAAGTCCATGTCGGCGGTCGTCGGCGAGCTGGAGAAGGCGGGCTTCGGCTTCGGAAAGCAGGGTGCAAGCCCGGGCCAGTTCGTGGACTTCCCCGGCAATCCGTCGAAGAACGGAACCGGCTTCTACGTGATTGCGCCGCGGCCCGCCTAGCGGAACGCGACCCGGGGGCGGCCCATGCGGCGGCCGCCCCCGCCACACCTGCGACGAAAGGAGCATCGCCCAGATGCCAGGGTTCATCGGAATGCCCGAGCTGCTCTTGCTCGGCCTTGTTGCACTGATCGTGTTCGGCCCGAAGCGGCTGCCCGAGATGGGGCGCGGTCTCGGTAAGGGGATGCGCGAGTTCAAGGAGTCCGTCACCGGCAACTCGCACGAGAAGCAGCTCGCCGCCGTCGAGGAGCACGAGGAGGTCGCCTGATGCGGCTCCCGCGCCGCTTGGCTCACGGCGAGGAAGCAGCTGTCCTCGACCACCTCGAGGAGCTCCGCTCGCGACTGATCGTCGCGGGCGGAGCCGTTCTCGCCGGCACGGTCGTCGGCTACCTCGTCCATCGTCCTGCGCTCCAGCTGTTGATCCAGGCACTGCCGCGGGGCCATCGCCAGCTACTCACGCTCGGTGTCACCGAGCCGTTCACCACATCGCTCAAGCTCAGCATCGTCATCGGCGTCGGCCTGGCGCTGCCCGTCGTCCTCTGGCAACTCTGGGCGTTCTTTGCCCCGGTATTCGATCCGAGCGCGGGCAACGGCATCGCGATCTTCACCGCTGCCGCAGCCGTGCTCATGGTTGCCGGCGCGGGCTTCGGCTACCGCATCGCGCTGCCGGCAGCACTTCGCTTCCTCACCAACTACGACGACAGCATCTACAACACGCAGATTCGAGCCGCGGACTATCTGTCGTTCGCAGTGCTCGTGCTCGCCGCGTGCGGAGCGGTGTTCGAGCTCCCGATCGTCGTGCTCGGCCTGGTTCGCGTCGGTGCACTCAGCTCTGGCAAGCTCCGTCGCAACCGACGCATCGGCTACTTCACCGTCGCCGTGGTCGGAGTCTGCCTGCCGGGCGTTGATCCGGTCACGACGGTTCTCGAGACGATCCCGCTCGCCGTTCTCTTCGAAGCTTCGATCTGGCTCGCAGCCTTTTGCGAACGGCGGTGGGATGAGTCCAAAGACAGTTCACGGGTTGCGGGATCAGCGCATCTCTAGGCACCTGCCGTCGATGGCTGGCAAGCGCGAGCTCCGAGGGCATCCAAAATTCCGGTTCCCCGTAACCGCTCAGTGCCTCTGAGCGTTGTCGTGTGAAGTTCGCTTCTCGGAGGGGGTCAGCAGATGGTGCTAGCCAGCATTGGTGGCAGCGTTGATAGAGCCTTCACGGTTTTCTTTGCCTGGTTGCCGGCACTTGTCGGTGCAATCGCGGTATTGCTCATCGGGTATCTCGTGGCGAAGATCGTGGGGAAGCTCGTTGCGCGGGTGACGCAGCGGGCAGGACTCGACCGGACGCTGCATAGCGGTCCGGGCGGTTCGGCAATTCGTAAGGTCACACCCCACCCGTCGCGATTGCTCGGAGCGATCGCTTTCTGGGCGATCTTGCTCAGTGCTATCTCGCTCGCTGCTTCGGTGCTTCACATCAAGGCACTCACAGCTTTCGTCGGTGCAGTGTGGGGTTACTTGCCGAACGTGATCGCGGCAATCGCGATCTTCATCGTCGCGGGCCTGATTGCGACGGCTGTGGCGACGCTGGTCTCTCGCGTGATGGGTGACACCGGATTGGGTCGGGTCGTCGCGACTGGTGTGCCAATTCTGGTTATGACGATCGCGTCTTTCATGATCCTCAACCAGCTAAAGATCGCCCCGGCGATCGTGACGATCACCTATGCGGCGATCCTGGGTGCAATCGCGCTTGGCTCTGCGCTTGCCTTCGGTCTTGGCGGTCGCGATGTCGCAGCCCGTCTACTCGAAGGCGCTTACAGCAACGTGCAGCAAAACAAGGAGTCCTGGAAGCGTGACCTGGACCAGGGTGTCCGGCGCGCCCGCGACGAAGCCGCACAGCGGAAAGACGGATGGGAGGACGGCTCTACCGGCGCAACGGCTGTCCACGCCGGTAGGGGAGCTCGGTACAGCGTCACCGACGCGCCTGCTACCGAACTCGATCGCTGAGCACTCACAGTACGGCCTGAGGTCAGCAACGGAGCCTCGTCGCGACGGCGGGGCTCCGTCTGCTACCCAGGGCACTCCGTATGGCCGGCCGTGATTCGCGGGCTTTCGTCGGACCGGGGCCGATTACTGCGTCCCACCGGCGGGCATGTCAACCCATCGACCAAGGAGGCGGCGATGGAGTTCGACAAGCAGTTTGTGCTGGACGAGCTGAAGAAACAGGGCCAGTCGGAGCACATGCAGAAGGCGCTCGACGAGCTCCCGGAAAGGGTCGACCACAACCAGCACGCTGCGCTCCTCGAGAAGTTCGGCCTCGACCCTGGCCAGCTCGCCGAGAAGGCAGCTAAGGAAGGGCTCGCCCGGCTCTAGCGCGAGGGGCCGCAACCCCACGGGGCCCGCTGTGAACCGAAAGGTGTCTGACACCATTGGCGTCAGACCCCAATGATGGGGGCGGGAGGATTCGAACCTCCGTAGGCTGAGCCGACGGGTTTACAGCCCGTTCCCTTTGGCCGCTCGGGCACACCCCCGGGAGAGCGCGGATTGTAGCCTCTGGTGCGTGAAGAACTTCGACGCCCTCGTGGTGGGCGGCGGCCCCGCGGGGTCGACGACTGCGATCCGGCTCGCCGACGGGGGCGCACGCGTGCTGCTCGTCGACAAGGCGATGTTCCCGCGGGACAAGCCGTGCGGCGGTGGGATCACGACGCGTGCGCTCGCGCACTGTCCGGTCGATCCGTCTCCCGTCGTCGAGGAGCAGGTCGATCTCGTCGAGCTGCGGTTTCGCTTCGGCGACTCGGTTGTGCGCGCGGCCCGGTCGCCGGTGATCAGCATGACGCAGCGCCGGCGGCTCGACGCGTTCCTGCTCGACGCAGCCCGTGAGCGCGGGGTCGAGGTTCGGGAGGGGACGACGATCGACGCGACGTCCGCGCCGGCCGACTACGTCATCGGCGCGGACGGCGCCAACGGCACGACGGCGAAGGCGTTCGCGCTCGGCGGCGGGATCGTCCACGGCGTCGCGTACGAGGGGAACGTCCCGTACGGGGTGGTCGAACGCGATCGCTACGCGCGTCGTGCGGTCGTCGAGCTCGCCGACATCCCGGGCGGGTACGGCTGGGTGTTTCCGAAGGGCGATCACGTCAACGTCGGAGTCGGTGCCTGGCAGGACGAAGGGCCGCGCATTCGCGAGCACCTCGCCCGCGTCTGCGTGGCGCACGACCTCGATCCGGCGCAGCTCGGCGGCCTCCGCGGTCACCGCCTACCGCTGCGACGTGGCGCGACGCGTCTCGCCGGCGATCGCGCACTCCTCGTCGGGGACGCTGCCGGCCTGATCGACCCGGTCTCCGGCGACGGCATGTACGAGTGCTTCGTCTCCTCGCGGCTCGCTGCCGACGCGATCCTCGCGGGGCGGCTCGACGCGTACCCCGCAGCACTCGACGCCGCGGTCGGGCGGTTGCACAGCGCGTCGTGGAAGCTGAAGCAGGCGCTCGACCGCTGGCCCCGCGCGAGCTGGAGCGTTGCGCGCACGCAGCTGCTCTGGCGTTCCGTCGAGCGTCTGCTGCTCGGGGATGTGGCCGCGCCTGCCGATGTACACGGCGTTGCCCGCGTTCCTCTTCGCGTCCTGGACGCACTCGCGCGTTTCTAGCCTGAAGCTGGGGCATCATGACTTTGTGAGGCGCGTTCGCGAAACGGCGCTGTGTGCCTTCGTCGCTGCGCTCGTCGTGGCTCCCGTGGCCGCCGCCGACGTCGCGTCTGCGCCCTGCGTCGGCGCCGGGCTCGTCGCGATCGTGCCGCCGGGTGCGACTGAACCGACGACGCTCGGCCCCGCGATCACCGCAGCCTCGACCACGAGTGCGGACGCGCCGACGTTCCACGATGCGCAATACCTGGTCGACCTCACGAACGCTCAGGCGGGTGGGGCTGGTTGCGTCCGCGCCTCGGCCCCGGGCGGCACGCACGCGGTGTCGTATCACTGGAGCGTGTTGAGCGCGCTGTCGGGCGACTCGCTGCGCGCGGATCTCGTTCCTGCAGGCGGCGACGGGTCCGGGTGGCGTCTGCGCACGACGATCAGCGGGCTGCACGTCGGTGGACAGTCGGTCGACGCCGTCGCCGGCACGAGCTTGCCGGTCTCCAACTGGGGCACGCTGACGATCGCCGCGCAGGCCGACCTGCCGCGCCTCCAGCCGTTGCGCTACTGGGCTGCGGCGCTCGAGCTGAAGCTCACGCGTGCGCATGCCGGCCTGCCGGTGGGAACGCTGATTTTGGTCGGCTACGCCGCTGCGAATCACCCGCCCACCACGCCGCCGCCCCCGCCCGCGACGACGACCGCGCCGGCGACCACGACGGCCACGACGACCGCGCCGCGCCCGGCGACGACCGTACCGACCACGACCGTGACGAAGCCGAAGCCACCGCCGAAGAAGCACGCGCCGAAGAACAAGCCGAAGCCGCAGAAGAAGAAGCACGCAGTCGGCCGGCCGCTTGCCGGGACGCCGCCGCTCGACGGGCGGTACGTCTTCCCGGTCGCCGGGCACGCCGACTGGGGCGACTCCTACGGCGGCGAGCGGTCGGACGTCCCCGGGAACTGGCACCACGGCGACGATCTCTTCGCGGCGCTCGGGACACCGGTCGTGGCGGTCGCCGACGGGACGATCTTCGCGGTCGGCTGGAACCGGGTGGGCGGCTGGCGGCTGTGGCTGGTCGACCACGCCGGCAACGACTTCTACTACGCGCACCTCTCGGGCTACACGCGGCTCGGCCGCAACAACCGGGCGGTCCACCGCGGCGACGTGATCGGCTTCGTCGGCAACACCGGCGACGCCTTCACGACCCAGCCGCATCTCCATTTCGAAGTGCATCCGACCGGGCTCCTCTACCTCGGCTACGACGGCGCTGTCGATCCCACGACGTACCTCCGCTCCTGGTCGCTGCCGCACAAGGTGGAGGTGCTCCCGCCGGTCGAGCTGCCGGATGGAGCTCCGCCGGGCTTCGGGTCGGCGGCCGACTTCCGGCGACTTCTCGCCGTGCATCCGCGGCCGGTCAAACGATCGCCTGCGGCGAAGGCGCCGGAGGAGGGCGGTCCGGTGAACCGCGCGAAGCCGACGCGCGTCGCGGCTGCATCGGTGGGCGCGTCGAGCACCGCCGACAGGAGCGCCCTGCCGGTCGTGGCGGGGATCCTCCTGCTCGCAGGCGGGCTCGCTGCGGTCGCTCACGCAGCCCGAGACGGCCGAACCTAGAAGAGCTCAGGGATCAAGCTCGGCAGACGGTCTGCCGATAGGTGAAACGTGGTCCGCCGCATCGTCGACCTGTTGCTGATCGCCGTGATTCTCGGCGCGGTCGGATTCGGCGCGTACCACATCGGTCGTAGCGTCGATTCGACCTCCAACAACCTGGCAAAGCAAGATTCGGAGCTGGGTCAGACGACCTATCACCGTGCCAACCCGAAGGGGCCGTCGAGGCACACCTACGAGCTCGTCGGCGTTTCGATCGCCGTCGTGGCCGGCGTGATGATCGTCGTGTCCCTCGGCAGTGCGCTCGTGAAGACGCGCAAGCGTCAGCGCTGGCACGCCACGTAGCCGTCGCGACCGCTCACTCGTTCGAGTGAGTCGCTCAAGTCTCAGCCACGATTCGCCGACAAGTGTGTGGCGGGTTGGGTGAGAGATCGCATCGAGCGGAGGATGAGCGAGTGAGTCAGAAGGCTTTGGCCGGAGCCGATACGACCGAGACTCCCGTTCGGGTCCCGCTGGGTCAGCTTCTGATCCAGGCTGGGTTCCTCACGCAGGTGCAGCTCGACGATGCGCTCTATGAAGGAAGTCGCACCGGCGAGCGTCTCGGTGAGGTCGTGGTTCGCCGCGGGCTTGCCACCGAGGACGATGTCGCCCGCCTGCTCGCCGAGCAGTGGGGGCTCGACTATGTCGAGCGGTCCTCGATCTGGTTCGACGCGAACGCGCTTGCCCAGATGTCGCGCGAGGATGCGCAGCGCCTCGAGGCGTTGCCGACTCGCGTCGAGGACGGGCGCGTCGTCGTCGCGGTCGCCGAGCCGACGGAGCAGCGGCTCGGCGCGTTGCGCGAGCTGCTCGGAGAGGAAACGGTGATGATCGTGGTTCCGAAGTCGGCACTTGATGCCGGGCTGCGGAGCGATCTCCTCCGGAGTAAAGGCCAGTTCGGGCCGTCCGAGGAGCTCAACGTTCTGGAGTCCGACACGAACGTCGAGAACGACGCCGAAGGTGAAGGCGACGAGTGGGACGGAGACGGTGGTGGCGGAGGCGACGACGGTGATGGAGGCGACGACGGCGGCGACGACGGCGACGAGCCGATGGCTGCCGTGACGAAGCTGCCGGTCAAGAAGGGCACCGCCGACAAGACGGTCGATATCGACTCAGACGACGCAGTCGCGGCACTCGCCGACGAGGCGAACGCCATCGCGGAACGTCTCGCCGCACAGGCTGCTGCCGTGAAGGCACAGCAGAGCGAGATGAAAGTTCGCTCGGAGCAGTACGAGACGCAGATCCAGGCGCTCGAGGACTCGAAGACCGAGCTCGAGGTGCAACTGCAGCAGAAGACGGAGCAGCTCGACCGCGTCCGCGGCCAGCTCACCGAGCTTCTTGCTTCCTTTGAGTAACGCGCGCCCGTCGGCCTAGCGAACGCTGACGGGCACGCGCTGCACCGCGTTGTTCGCGTAGCCGCCGACGTTCCACGTCGGCTCGAGCGGCTGCTCGTTCCCCGCAGCGTCACGCGCCCGGCACGCGAGCATGTGGTCACCCGGCGTGGCGTCCCACACGGACGACCACGCACGCCACGCCCAGCGGCCGAGCTCATCCGCCGCGAGCTGCGCGGGCGTCCACGAGCCTCCGCCGTCGACCGAGAAGTCGACTGCTTCGATCGGCGCCTGACCCGACCACGCGCGTCCTTCGATCGTGAGCCGCCCGGAGTCGACCACGCGCCCGCGCGTCATGAACTCCGGGATTCCGGGCGGCACCATCAGCGCGCGCGGCCGGATCCGCTGCAGCGGCAATCCCGGGTCGTTCTCGTCGGCGCGGAAGTGGTAGCCGCGTGCCTGCTGGTACCCGCAGAACGGCTCGTTGACGAGCGTGATCCGCGCGAGCCACTTCACGTTCGTCATCCCGTACCACCCTGGCACGAGTAGGCGCAGCGGGCTGCCGTGCTGGGGTGGCAGCGGTGCGCCGTTCAGGTCGTAGGCGAGGATCACGTCGTCGTCGCGCGCGAGGTCAAGCGGAAGGCTGCGCTGGAAGTCCTGCTCCTCGTCGCCCTCGACGCCGCGGTCGAGCCCCGTGAAGAGCACCTCGACGGCGCCGGCTCCCGGAGCTGCACGGTCGAGCACGTCTCGGAGGCGCGCGCCCCGCCAGCGGCCGGTTCCGATCGCTTCGTCGAGCCACGGTTGACTGAGGGGGCGTGGGCTGTACTTCGCGCGGCCGTTGCCGGCGCACTCCATCGTCGAGACGACCTCATGCGCGGGGAGCGCGCGGAGCTCGTCGAGCGTCAGCGAGAACGGTGTTCCGACGTTTCCGTCCACCGTGAGCGACCAGTCGTCCCCGACGAGCGGGATGTCGTAGTGGATCAGCAGGTAGTGCATGCCGACCGGCGTCACCGGCCAGCGCAGCACCTCGAGCGGCATGCCGTGGTTTCGCGCCGCCAGCTGCAGCTCTTCGCGGGTGATGCCCTCCACGGTCACGAGAGCATCGTTTCACGCGCCGACGGGTGGAGGAACGGCACGAGCGGTGACCAGCCTTCGGCGAGGACCGGCACGAGCAGCTGCGGCGTGATCAGGGCCGCCGTCTTCGGTGCGGCACGCGCCGCGTCGTAGCCGCCGGGCGACCAGCGTCGGACCGCACCGTCGACGACGACGTACGGCTCGTCGTCGAGCATGACGAACGCACCGTCAGGAAGCGAAGCGACGCGGACGCGCGGACGCCTGCCGGTGCGCTGAACCTGCAGGTCGAGGTCGATCGCGTCGGCACCGGTGTACCCCGTGAGCGCGAGCACGCGCTTGTAGTCGTCGCGGCGGCAGAGCGCGCACGGTCGGTGGCCGGCAGCAAATGCAGTCGCGTCGTCGAGGAAGAACAGCCCGGTGAATCGTCCTGGACGCGGCGTCGCTCCTTGGTACCAGCCGCGGTACGAGAGCCGACACGCGATCCAGCGCCTCGTCGCTGCGCGGCGAACGACGACGCCCGCCTTGTTGTGCAGACAGCCGCGGTTGCCGTACACAAGCCCTCGTTCGGGCGTCGCGATCACGTCGCCGAGCGGGGTCACCCGGTTCCGAAGCGGCATGCGCGGATTGTTGCGGCAGGAGACGTTGCGCCGGAGCAGAAAGTCGATCAAGGTACGGACGTCGAAAGGAGCCGCCCCGGTCCGTCCGGTCGGCACAGGAGGATTACGAGCCCTAGGCGCAGGTCGAAGGCACATTGACGGGTGAGGTCGGGCGGAGGTGCCAACTGACCCACCGACCTCAGCGCGAGGCTTGATCACAGGGTCGCCGGTCGAAAGCCGGCGGCCCCGTTTTACCTACGGTTTACGCGCCAACAACCACCTGGTCACTCGGGCGAGCATCATGTGTAGATCATGCGGAAGTTCCTTGCGATCCTGATCGCCACGCTCGTCGTCTCTGGCGCAGGCGTTGCCGCGGGCGCACCCGGCAAGGGGAGGGGAGCCACCCCGCCGCCGCCGTTCCCGACGATCGTCGGCGTGTGGTCGCACGACGAGCGGAACGTGCTGATCAAGGGGAAGTGGCACACGATGATCCTCGACCACGGGCGCATTACGAAGTCGACCGCGGGACAGCTGAACCTCCGCGAGCCCGACGGCACCATGGCGACGATCCCGCTCTCGGTGAAGACTCGGGTCGCGCCGCTCCGCTTCTCGCAGACGCCGCCGGCGTTCCGCCGGGGGCTATGGGCGATCACGATGCGGATCGACGACGGCCCTGCCGTCCGGCTCCGACTCATGCGCCGCCCATAATTCGCGGAGTGTCTGGAACCATCCTCCTTGTCGAGGACGAGCCGTCGGTTGGTGAGCTCGTCCGCGGCTACCTGCAGCGGAGCGGGTATCGCGTCGTGTGGGTCCGCTCCGGCGAGGAAGCGCTCGTCGAGGTCGAACGCCATCCGGTGAAGATGGTCGTTCTCGACATCGGTTTGCCCGGGATGGACGGATTCGACGTCTGCCGTGCGATGCGCGGGAAGTCGCAGGTGCCGATCCTGATGCTCACCGCGCGCGACGAGGAGCCGGACCGCGTCGTCGGTCTCGAAGTCGGCGCAGACGACTATCTGACGAAACCGTTCTCGCCGCGGGAGCTTGTTGCGCGCATGAAGGCGATCTTCCGCCGCACCGAGCCGCAGGAACGCTACGAGCGGTTCGCGCTCGGCGACGTTCAGCTCGATCGGGAGTCGCACGACGTGACCGTCGACGGGCGTCCGATCGAGCTGACCGCGAAGGAGTTCGAGCTGCTCGCGTTCTTCATGGCGAACGCCGGCGTCGTCGTCTCGCGCGACCTGCTGCTCGATCGCGTGTGGGGACAGGAGTATCCGGGCGGCACGCGCACCGTCGACGTCCACGTCGCGCAGCTGCGTCGCAAGCTCGGCCGCCCAGACCTGATCCGCACCTTCCGCGGCGCCGGGTACAAAGCCGTCGCAT
>Ga0308175_100000618_pt1 | contig 23884 bp, 24 predicted proteins | sample PhyCR1_3_FD_203893 | JGI IMG/M metagenome (GOLD analysis project Ga0308175, IMG submission 203893) | Soil microbial communities from UC Gill Tract Community Farm, Albany, California, United States - DLSLS.C.R1 | ecosystem: Environmental > Terrestrial > Soil > Agricultural land | place: USA...
CGATCCCACCCCGTCCGGCTCGACCCCGCCTTCTGGGCGATGCTTGAGCCGTGCCTGGCCCACCGTGCGGCATGGCCCACAGCCAACCCGCAGGTGGCGGTCACCAAAGGAACCAAGGCCGGACGAAGTCTGGCCTCAACTGATGGCCTCTCCGATGTTCTTGACGACTGCAGATATCCGCCCCGGACGATCCGCAGGACTCGTCTCGTCGAGTCCAACATCATGGACCCCAAGCTCGTTGTTGCCGCCTTCGGCATGGGCCGGCAGGCCACCCTGATCTACCTTGCCGGCCACGTCGATCCTGGACGGGAAACCTACCTCGAGATCACCGCCCGTGATCTACTGCCGATCATGCCGTTGTTGATGCTGGACCTCGACAACACCCTGGTCGACCGCGACGCCGCCTTCCGCGACGCCGTGACCGCATTCCTCGCCGAACACCGCCTGCCCGGCACCGACCTCACGTGGGTGATGACGGTCGACGCCAGCGGCTATACCGCCCGCCACGATGTCGCCGCGGCCATGACCGACCGATACCGGGGCATGGTGCCCGCCACGGCCATCCATGCCCTGCTTGACCATGGCGCCGCCGATCGCGTCGTGCTGACGGCCTCCTCCCGCGAGGCCCTGTACAAGGCCAGGGCCGGCGGCTGGACCTGCGTGATCGTCACCAACGGCCGCACCGCTCAGCAGGAAGCCAAGATCCGCCATACCGGACTCGACCAACTCGTCCAGGGCTGGGTGATCTCCGAGACGGCCGGACGCAAGAAGCCCGAATCGGAGATCTTCCACGCTGCCGCAGATGCCGTCGGAGTGCCCCTCACCGGCGCATGGCTCATTGGCGATTCCCCGCATGCCGACATCGAGGGCGCGAACACGCTCGGGCTACGAAGCGTGTGGGTGTCGAACGGGCAGCCGTGGGCGCAGGACTCCTACCAACCCACCCATGTCGCCGAGGGCGTCGCCACCGCGATCGACTACGTCATCAGTGCGTCGAGATAAGGCACGTTCTTCGACCACCTGCGAGGAAGGTTGCGCCGTTGGCAGATCGTGCCGCGCATTGCCCGCCGCGGCATCGAATCGTCCGGCCGCTTGGGACGGCACCGCTGGGTGGTCGAGCGGATGCTGTCCTGGCTGAACGGCTGCCGCCGCCCGCACCGCCGCTACGAGCGCAAGGCTGAACACTTCCTCGCCTTCGTCAGTATCGCCAGCACCCTCATCTGCTATGGCCGCACCATCACTGAGACACCTCGGTAGGCGAGCCTCGTGGTACTGAAAATGGCCGCCCAGTTGACCGGAGCGATCAGACCGGACCACTTCTGATCACCGGCGGGGTCCGGCCGTGTTGGATGGGCCCATGAGCCAGACAGCTGCCCTGCGCCTGCGGCAGGCCATCGCCCGGACCGAAGACGCAACACGAGAACGTATCCCCATCGGGCGGCGCCCCGAGGAAGCCGACGATCTACTGGGCACCTTCGCCACCGACGGGGCACTCGGCTTCAATCCCTTCCCCTTCCTCCAAGCAATCCACGACACCGGCTCGCGCGCGGTAGTCATCGGTCAGGTCGCCGGCATCATGCACGGCTCCACCGAACTGACAGGGGACCTCGACCTGCTCTGGGACGGCACCCCTGACGAGGCGCACGCCTTGCGCGACACCCTGATCCTGTGCGGCTGCACCGAACTGCCCGATCTCGACCGCTCACAGGTGGGGTACCGGGTCACCGGTGCCAGCGGAGACCTGTGCACTCCCGAGCTGCGCTGGGGTGCCATGGATGTCACCCCCTGCCTGGCCTCGGCCGAGACCACCCGTGATCCCGCAGGGTTCACCATCCGCTACGCCGCACTCGACGACCTGATCCGCATGCGGCGGGCCCTCGGCCGCCCGAAGGACCACCGTCGCGCAGACGAACTCGCCCGGCTACGACCTGACTCGGTATGACCAGCGCTCACCGTCGTTGTGCATGAACATAGGAACGGCTCGGCGAGCCGCTGATGCCAGCTCCGCACGCAGCCTTGACGAGCGCGGCCTTGTGCTGGTCTGTACGCCGAATTCCGACTCACGGGAGGCTGACGCCATGCGGAAACTGACCTTTGCCATGAACATGAGCCTGGACGGCTACATCGCCGCGCCCGGCGACGACCTCGGTTGGAGCGTGCCGAGCGACGAGCTGTTTCAGTGGTGGTCCGACCGGGTGAACGCGACGGGCCTGGCGCTGTACGGGCGCAAGCTGTGGGAGACGATGAGCTCCCACTGGCCGACCGCCGACGAGCAGCCGGGTGCCACACCAGCGGCGATCGAGTACGCCGGCCGCTGGCGGGACATGCCGAAGGTGGTGTTCTCTTCTGCGACCAGCACGGTCGACTGGAACACCCGTCTGGTCACCAGCGACGCGGTCACCGAGATCACCAGACTCAAGGCCGACGACGGCGGCCCCATGGACATCGGCGGTGCCACACTCGCCGCGGCGGCCATGCGGGCCGGGCTAATCGACGAGTACGCGATCGTCACCCATCCGGTCCTGGTGGGCGGCGGCACGCCGTTCTTCGCAACCCTGGACAACTGGGTGAACCTGACCCTGGTGGAGACCCGGACGTTCCCCGACGGCGTGGTCCTGACCAGGTACGAGACCAAGCGCTGAGCGCTCGACGTCGGATCGGCGCGGGCTTCGGGCGCCCAAAAATCCCGCGGCGCTGTGTTCCGAGGCGATCGTCATACCTCTGCCGGATCACAGGCCGTGTATGTAAGAGATCCCCAACCGGACACCGGCCGGCTCGCGCTGAGCGGGAGTCTGCTGGCCATGTTTAGTTTCACCCCGCTATTGGGCCGGACGTGGGACCAGAACAACGGGGTCAGGCCGCACCGGTCCGTGTTCTGCCCCGATGCGGACACGTGGGTCATCGAGAACGTCAGCATCTCCACTTGTTTCGGCCGGGCCGGGTTCAGGAGACGGCAGCCGTCAGGTACGTCAGGTACATCCCTCCCTCGCAGTCGGGCATCTTCCGCAGGGCCCAGCGGCCCCGGACGGTCGCGGTGAAGAAGTTCGACTCGGCGTCGTCCTCCTCCACTTCGCCCTCCTCAGGGATGTAGCCGGCCTTGGGCAGCTGCGTGTGCAGGAACGCCAGGGTGGTGTCGAAGCCGCCCCGTACGACGGTAGCGACGACGAGTCGGCCGCCGGTACGGTGCTCCACCGAGGTCACGACCGCGTCGTCGGGCACCGGCAGGTTCTCCGGGAAGTCCTTGGGGAGCGGCAGTGAGGCGGCCGTGGGACAGCCGTCGGGCGCGGCGCCGGCCGTGTTCCCGGTCGGCGGATCGGTTGCCCGCTTCGCCGGGTACGGCGTCGCCCCCGGGCGCTCGGCGTGCTTGGTCGCTGCCGAGCATCCGGTGACCGCGGCCAGGCTGAGGACGGCTCCTGCCAGTACGGCAGCCGACAGCGACGGTCTCATCTAGTGGCTTCCTCCGGGCTTCTTGTGCTTGCCGCTGACCATGGCGTCGTACGCGCCGTACAGCGTGTTGCCGGTGGACTGGCGGGCGATGGAGGCCAGCGCGTCGTAGTTCTGCGCACCTCCGGTCACGCAGGTGCCGGTGCAGCCGTCGGCGTAGGCGGCGAGCACGCGGCCCTGGGCGTCGGTGGTGGCGTCGATGAAGTCCAGGAGGTTGCGGTCCTTGCCGCAGGTGGTGCCGCCCGTGCAGATCGACCCCTTCTGGACGGGGTCGGTGGGGGTGGCGTCGGCGGTGACCCAGGACTGGCCGCTGTCGTAGGTGGTGGCCACATACAGGTGCCACACGCCCTGGAAGGCCGGGTCCTGGTAGTTGCCGCCCGTGGTGGTGCCGAGGAAGGCGAAGGCGGCGCGGTTGTCGTCGCCCGCGGTCACGGCCGGGAACACGACGTTCTTGATGCCGAGGGACGCGCCGACGTTCTGGTCGTAGAGCCACGTCTTGCCCTTGTCGTGGCTGACGGCGATACGAGGCGTGCCGTCGCTGTGCTGGTAGCCCATGTAGACAGTCCCGCCGGCTCCGATGCCCACGCTCGGGTCCGAGTCACCGGCCGTGCTGGACGGGTTTTCGCGGACGGTCCACGTCAGCCCGTTGTCCTCGGAGACGGCCACGGCTTGGTGGTCACCGCAGCCCTTGTTGGGCACGTACACCGTGCCGTCCGGGGCGACCTTCACATGCCCGTGCAGGCCGCCGCAGTCCAGCAGCGAGTACATCGGTACGGCGGGCCCGTACGTCAGACCGCCGTCCCGGCTGACCGCGCAGGAGGCATCAGCGATGTCCTGCGAGCAGTAGTAGACGGCGTTCGGGTACGACGTGAGGGCGCCTGGTCCGCCCGGGGCGAAGGGGCCGCCACCGATGGTCTGGTGGTCCACACCGGAGTTGATGCCCGAGCCGTCTGTCGGCGTCCACGTTTCACCGCCGTCATCGGTGTAGCAGGTCAGCGCGGTCTTGCCGGCGAGCTGAGACTCCAAGGTGCGGTGGGTGACCGGGTCGGTGAACAGGATCGGGTCGAGGCTGGTGGTGCTGCCATGGGGGCAGCCGTTGGCCGCGCCCGCGCTTTTGTCCTGCCATGTGGCGGCACCGGCACTGTCGTAGGTGACCTTGAGCGTCGACGTGTACGCCTGGAACATCGCGACGCCACTCGCACGGTCGACGCCGATCGAGGGTTCACCGGCGTTGTGCGCGTTCGCGATGCCGTCGGGTGCCCAGGAATTCGCGTACGTCGGCGGTGTGGCCGTACTCGGCGGTGGATCGACCGGAGCGGTGATGAGGCTTGCGGTGCCGGTGAAGCTGTCGCCGAGCGGCGCGTACGGCACCACACGCACGGTGTACGACGCCGACGCTGCCGGAAGCAGCACGGTCTCGGGGTCGCTGGACGAGGCTGAGGCGGCCACCTCCCGGCCGTCCGCATCGAGGACGTACAGGTCGAAGTCTGCGGCGGAGTCCGGCCACCTGACGTCGATGCGCAGGCTGTGACCGGCGTCGTAGCCCGCGGGCACCGACACCTTGAGGGCGTGGTCGTCGCAAGGTTGCGCGGTCCCGCAGCTCACCGCCCCGGCAGTGCCGGAGACGTTCGGGACGGCGAAGGGGCCGGCGCTCCATGTGGTCGTGGCCGCGGTGTCGCTGACCGATCCGGAGGGCGGGGTGGCGGCGTCGGCGGCCGCACTCGGCAGGGTTCCGGCGACGAGCGTCAGCAACCCGCCGACGAGGCGCATTCGCGAGTGGTGGTGAGGACGGAGCACGGAGAACAGAGCCACGGGTACCTCGAAGGTCGCGAGTCGGACGACGGGTGGTGGTGTGTGGGGTGAGGGTGGTGCCTTCAGTGCCCCGCCGACTGCGCGAGGGCACTTGCAAAGGTCTGGTTGGAGGGGTCAGAGGGCGTCGACGCCGCTCACCTTCCAGCCGTCGGAGGTGCGGGTGAGCGTCATGCGCACCCGGTTCAGGTCCAGCCGGGGTTTCGAGACCTGGGTGCTCCGGGTGAGTTGGTTGACGAAGAGCAGGACGACGGCACGGTGCGGTGTGGCCGACACGACGGACACCGCAGGGGCACCGCCGTCGGTGGGTGTGGCCACGGTCGCTTTCACTACGCCGTGATACTTCGTCGCGGTCGGCGCGACCACGGCCTTCGTGGTCTTGCCGTACTGGTCGCGGAAGTGCCCGGTCAGCAGGGCGCGGGCCCGGGAGAAGTCACGGTCCAGGTGCCGGTAGTCGTACGACAGCACGACCGGCGCCGCCTTCCCCGCGACCGCGAGGGCCTCGCCGCGGGCCTGCTCCGCCTGCCGCCCCTGCCGGTACTGCCACCCGAGTACGGCGGCCGCGGCGAGTGCCGCCACGAGGACGACCCCCAGCACCGCGGGGAGTACGCTCCGCCTGATCTCGCGCGGGGGTGCGCCGTCCTCCGGCTTCCCCTCGGGCGACTCGAACGACTCGGGTGACTGGGGTGACTTGGGTGACTGGGGTGACTGGGGCTCCGGCGGAGCCTCCCAGCCGTCAGCCGGGGGCTCGACGAGCAGGTCGCTCCCGGAGGGAGTCCGCTCTTCCTGGCGCCCGGCGCGCTCGGGGCGCGCGGGCCGCCCGGCGCGCTTGGCCGCCGCGCGGGCGGCCGCGGTCATGGTGCGGCGGGCCGGTGAGCCGGTGCCGCGGGTGCGTGCGGTCGGGTTCGCCACGGTGTGTCTCCTCATCGATGGACTCACGGGTCGGTCAGCCCACGAACGCGACGTCGGAGGTCAGCCAGCGGCCGGACACGCGTGCGAGGTCGAGCTGGAGCCGGTAGGTGCGCACCTGGCCCTCAGGCGCGGCGGTGTTGGACACCTTGCTGTCGGCCACGACCAGGACCCGGGCCGAGTGTTCGTCGGACCGCACGATGCCCGCTTCCAGGACCTGCCCCTCAGACACCGATTCGTTCTGCGCGACTAGCTTCGTCAGTTGCGCGGTCTGCGCGGCAAACTCCTTCTTGAACTCGCCGGTGGCGCCCTTAAGCACGTCGCCGCTGTCCCGGTCGTAGTGCCGGTAGTCGAGCGAGGTGAAGCTCAGTGCTGACTGGCGGGCCGCCGCCAGGATGTCCTGACGGCGCTGTTCGGCCGCGCGCTGGTCGGACAGCTTCAGGCCCAGCCAGACACCCGGCACGGATGTCAGCACGGTCGCGGCGACGAGCCCCGCCGACAGCAGCCTCATGCGTCCGCCCCTCACGCCATCGGTCCCACGAGCAGCCATTGCCACGACTCCTTTCCGAACACGGTCTGTTCGCCGCCCGTCGAGCCGATCTCGATGGGCGTTCCGTCCGGGCCGGTCGCAGTGCCGGTATCCGGGTCGTAGGGGGCCACGAACGCGGCCTGGCCGGCGCCTTGCCGACCGATCGTCGCGCTGGGCGCGTTCTGCGCTCCGCGCACGGAGGTCTTGCTGCCGCGCGGTACCGTGCAGCGCGCTTCGGTGTTCGCCGGGCGCGTGCTGGTGTCGGCGGGGTCGCGCCGCTGGGTGCTGTAGCCCTGGGTGCACGCGGGTGGGTCGTCGGCGTTCACGGTCAGCCCGAAGTGGGTGGTGCCGTCACCGGGGATGACCGTGTAGCTGCCCGCGACCGTGAGGGGAAGCGTGACCAGGGCTTGTTCGACGCCGGGCAGCCGGGCCAGGGTGATCTGGCCGCCGCTGATGAGGTTGGCCAGCAGGACCGGTACGTGCGGCCGGGTGGACTTCAGCAGGGAGTCCAACTGCTGGGCGGCGGGCGTGGTTTTGCCGATCAGCCTGCGCAGATCGCCGTCGCTCGACTTCAGTTGCTCGGTGAGCGTGGCCAGGTCGCGGGAGAACGACTTGATGGCCGAGCCCCTGTCGGCCTGTGTCTTGAGCACCTTCCGCGAGTCCTCGATGAGCGAGACGGTCTGCGGGAGCGACTCCGACGCCGACTCCACCAGCGCGTCGCCGGAGTCCACCAGTCGGCTCAGGTTCGGCCCGGTGCCGGCGAAGGCCTTTCCCAGCTCGTCCACGGTGACCCGCAGATCGTCCTTGCCGACCGAGTTGACCAGTCGGTCGAGGCTGAGGACAAGGTCGGTGACCGGCAGCGGGGTGCGGGTGCGGCTGCGCGGGATCGGGGTGCCGTCCGTGAGGTACGGCCCGCCCGACCGCCGCGGCTGGAGGTCGACGTACTGCTCCCCCACCGCCGAACGGTCGGCCACCACCGCGAGCGTGTCGGCCGGGATCCGCGGGGAGCCGTCCTCGATCTTGAGCGTCACCGAGACCCCGGACCCGGTCAGCCGCAGATCGCCGACGCGGCCCACCGGCACCCCCCTATAGGTGACTTCGGCGCCGGTGAAGATGCCCCCGGACTCGGCGAAGTCGGCGCGCACGGTGTACCCGCGGTGCAGGACGTCGTCCACCAGGCCCGTGTACCGGGCGCCGACGTACGACACCCCGAGGGCGGTGACGGCCGCGAAGGCGAGCAACTGGGCCCTGACGGTGCGTGTGATCACAGCAGCATCCCCTTCAGCATCAGCTCGGCGAGGCCCGGGTCGATCCCGGACGGGAGGCGACGCGAGCCGCCCTCTGTGCCGTAGGCGGCGGTGCACACCGGCGGGCACAGCAGGCTGCTGCCGTCGGAGGGCGTCGGGGGCGCGGAGGGCACGGGCGGGGTCGAAGGCAGGGACGGGGCGGACGGCAAGGAAGGGAGGGACGGGAGGGGGGTGGGAGTGGGAAGGCTGGGAAGACGCGGTGCTCCGGGGTCCGGGGACTTCCTGCCCTTGCCGGGCTTGCCGGTGACGTTGCCGTAGAGGTCCGCCAGGTCGAGGTCGGCGGTGATCTTCAGGTTGACGTAGTCGCCCTTGACGGCGTCCGTCGCGTTGCGCGGGAACGGGTACGTGGTGAGGATCTCCAGGGAGTCGGGCAGGTCGTCGCCCGCCTCGTTCAGCTCCCGCAGGATGGGCTGGAGCTTCCTCAGGTTCGCGACGGTGTCGTCGTGGGAGGCGTTCACCACCTTGGTGGCGGTTTTGCCGAGCCCGGACAGGGCGGTGAGCATCTTCGTCAGGTCCTTGCGCTGGTCGGCGAGGGCCTTCAGGGCGGGCGGCATGGTGTCGACGGCCAGGGCGATCGTCTTCTTCTCCTTCTTCAGCCGCTTCGCAAGCCGGTCGACGCCCTTGAGCGCGCGCACGATCTCCGCCCGCTGGTCGTCGAGGCCGCCGAGGAACGTGTCGAGCTGCCTCAGCAGGGACCTGACCCGGTCCTCGCGGCCGCCGAGGGCCTTGTTCAACTCGACGGTGATCGTCTTCAGCTGGGCCACCCCGCCGCCGTTGAGCAGCGCGGACAGGGCTGACAGCACCTCCTCGACCTCCGGGTTGCGGCCGCTGCGGGACAGCGGGATGCGGTCGCCGTTGCGGAGCCGTCCGAGGGGCCGCGTACCGGCCGGCGCGGACAGGGCGACGTACTTCTCGCCGAGCATGCTGGTCTGCCTCAGATCGGCGACCGCGTTGCCGGGCAGCTTCACCGAGTCGGCGACCCGGAGCCGCACGCGGGCGTGCCAGCCGTCCAGTTCCACCTTCTCCACCGCGCCGACGGTCACGTCGTTGACCTTGACCGCCGACTGCGGCACGAGGTCCAGGACGTCCCGGAACTCGACGGTGACGTGGTAGGCGTGACCGTCCGAGGCGGCGCCGCCGGGGAGCGGGACGTCGTACCAGCCGTTGAACTCGCAGCCGGTCAGCAGCAGCGAGCCGACCGCCGCCCAGGCGGCCGTCCGGCCCTTGCGCCGCGCGCTCATGCCGGTGCCTTCAGGATTCCGCCGAGGGTCTTGTCGACCGTACCCGTCGACGCGGGAGCCGACGGAAGCTCGGGGAGGGAGTCGAAGAGTTTCTTCAGCCCGGCGCAGTCGTCGTGGTCCTTGCCGGTCGTTTTCAGGATCGAGCAGAGAAGGGAAGACGGATCCTGCGAGGACTGCGCGTTGTTGCGGGTGTCGAGCGTGCCGGCGGCGGGGTTGTAGGCGTTCTGCAGGTTCGACAGGCCCGTGGGGGCGACGGTCAACAGCTCCTCCAGAGCTTTCCGTTGGGTGACGAGGACCTTGGTGACCTTGGCCAGGCCCGTCACGTCCGCGGTCAGCGCCTTCTTGTTGCCCTTGACGAAGCCGGACACGTCGCCGAGCGCGGCGGCCAGGTACTTCAGCGCGGCCGCGAGATCCTTGCGCTCCCCCGCGAGCTGCCCGGCCACGACGGCGAGGTCGGTGTTGAACGACCGCACGCTGGTGTCGTCCGCCGCCAGCGCGGCCGTGAACACCTGAAGGTTCCGCACGGTCCCGAACAGGTCGCCGCGCCCGTCGGACAGCGTGGTGACCGCCTGGGACAGGTCCCGCACCGTCCGGTGGAGGTTCGAGCCCTGCCCCTGGAGGTTGTCCGCGCTCACCCCGAGCAGCCGGGACAGCGAGCCCTTCTTGTTGGCCCCGTTCGGGCCGAGGGCCTCGGCGGTGGTGTGCAGACTGTCGAAGATCCGGTCCAGTTCGACGGGGACGGCCGTACGGGATTCAGGGATGACGTCTCCGTCCCGCAGCACCGCGCCCTTGCGGTACACCGGCAGCAACTGCACGTAACGGTCGCTGACCACGGAGGAGTTGACGATGGCGGCCTGCGCGTCGGCGGGGATCCTGCGACCCCGGTCGTACTCCAGCTCCACCCGTACCCGGCCGCCCTCCGGCGTGATCTTCCTGACTTCACCGATGCGGACGCCGAGGACGCGGACGTCGGAGCCGGGATAGATGCCGACGGTGCGCGGGAAGTAGGCCGTGACGCGGACGGGGCCGGGGCCCGGCCAGAGGATCACGGCCAGGCCGATGAGGAGTGCGAGCGCGGTGAACAGGGCCAGGAGTCTGCGGGTCATCGGGTGCCTCCCGTCCGTGGCGTGACCGGGGCGGCGACCATGTTCTGGATGTAGGAGTCGAACCAGCGGCCGTTGCCGAGGGTGTTGGTGAAGAGCCGTACGTAGGGGGCGAGCAGCCGGACGCTGCGGTCGAGGCTCGCCTGGTTGCGTTCGAGCATCGTCACGAAGGTGTTGAGGTTCTTCAGCGCGGGCCCGATCTCCTTGCTGTTGTCGTCGACCAGGCCCGACAGCTCGACGCCCAGTAGTGCGGAGCTCTTGAGCAGCGCGTGGATCGCCGTGCGCCGTTTGTCGATCTCCTTGAACAGGGCGTCGCCGTCCTTCACCAGCGCGGAGAAGTCCTTCGTGTGACCGGCCAACACCTTGGTGACTCCGTTCGCACGGTCGAGGAGCCCGCGCAGCGCCTTGTCACGGGCGGCGACGGTCCGGGAAATCCGCGACAACCCCTTGATCGACGCCCGCACTTCCTCGGGAGAGTCCTGGAAGGTGACGGAGATCGTGTCCAGCGCCTTCGCGAGCCGGCCGGTGTCGACCTCTTCGGTGGTGGTCGTCAGGTCGCTGAAGGCCTGGACGACGTCGTAGGCCGACACGGTCCGCCGGAGCGGGATCTCGCTGCCCGCCTTCAGCCGGCCGGGCCCCTTCGGATACAGGGCCAGGTACTTCGCGCCGAGGATCGTCTTGACCCGGATCGCCGCACCCGTGTCGGTACCGAACGCCGGGCGGCCCTTCACCTTGAAGGTCACCTTGACGTGGTCGCCGTCCAGGTCGACGGCCTCGACCTTGCCGACCTTGACCCCGGCGATCCGTACCTCGTCGCCCGGCTTGAGCCCGCCGGCCTCGGAGAAGGCCGCGCTGTAGGTGTCACCGCCGCCGATCAGCGGCAGGCTGTCGGCGTTGAAGGCGGCGACGGTGAGCAGCGCGAGGACGGTGAGGCCGACGGCGCCGATGACGACCGGGTTGCGCTCGCGGAAGGGCTTCAGGAGTGGCCGCTTGAGCCGGAACCGGGGCAGCTTCGGCGGCAGGACGCGTACCTTCACGAGGGGTTCGGGGCGGGGTTTGCGCCTTGGCAGCAGCCTGGGGAGTCTCGGCAGCCTGGGCGGCAGGACACGTACCTTCACAAGGGGTTCGGGCCGGGGTTTGCGCTTCGGCAGCAGCCTGGGGAGTCTCGGCAGCTTCGGCGGCAGGACCCGGACCCTCACCAGCGGCTCGGGGCGGCGGACATTGCGCCGCCTGATGCGCACGCTCATCCACCACACCTCGCCCGCGCCACGTGCATGTCCGGGGTGATCACCTGCTTGGTCTTCGGCAGCACGATCCGGCCGTCGAAGTCGCAGAGGTAGAAGTTGAACCACGAGCCGTACGAGGCGGTGCCCGTCAGTTTCTCGAGCTTGTTCGGCAGCCGCTTCAGGACGCCCTCCACGGTGTTCTCGTTCTTGTTAAGCGTTCCCGTGAGATCGCCGATCCCGGCGATGTCGTCCTTCAGCGGTGGACGCGCGTCCTTCAGCAGCCCCGATGTGACGTCCGTGAGGTCGCCGATGCTCACCAGCGACTCCCCGATGGGCTTGCGGTCGGCGGACAGCCCCGAGACCACCCGGCGCAGCTGCGTGAGCAGACCGGAGAAACGGGAGCCGCGTTTGTCGAGCGTCCCCAGGACGGCGTTGAGGTTGTCGATCACCGACCCGATCAGCTTGTCGCGGTCGGCGAGGGTGCTGGTGACCGAGGCCGTGTGCGCCAGCAGGCTGTTCACCGTGCCGCCCTCGCCCTGGAGGGTCCGGACGATCTCGGTGGCGAGCTGGTTGACGTCGCTCGGGCTGAGCGCGGCGAACAGCGGCTTGAAGCCGTTCAGCAGGGCGTTGAGGTCCAGCGCCGGCCGGGTCCGGGACAGCGGGATGGTGCCGCCCGGGCGCAGCCGGGTGGTGCCGTCGCCCGGGCCCTCGGTGAGCGCGATGTACCGCTGTCCGACCAGGTTGCGGTAGCGGACGACCGCGCGGGTCCCGGCGAGCAGCGGCCGTTCCGCGCTGACAGTGAAGGTGACCTCCGCCAGGGCCCGGTCCTTGATTCGGATGCCCTCGACCTCTCCCACCCGCACTCCGGCCACCCGGATGTCGTCGCCGGTCTCCAGCCCGGTGACGTCGGTGAACACCGCGTGATAGGTCTCCTTGGAGGTGAGGGAGACGTTGACGATGGTGGCGGCGAGCAGCGCCGTCGCCGCGATCGTGACCAGCGCGAAGAGGCTGAACTTGACCAGCGGGGCGGCGGCCTGCCGGGCTCCTGACCTGCTCATGCGACACTCACCGCCGTCCCGCGCGTGAGCGGCCCGAACAGCAGGGTCGCCACGGGCGGCACCTGGTCCGCGGGGACGCCCATGACGGGGGCCACGAGCGAGCCGACGGCCCGCTGCTCGGCCCGGGTGGCGGACACGCCGGCGCCTCCGGGCTGTGGGCCGCCGGAACCCCCGGTCGACGTACCGTCGTGGAGACGGGGCTTCGGCCCGGGCACCCGCGGATGCGGCAGGCCGCGGCAGTCCGGGCCGGACCGCTCGCCGTACACCGGCTCCTCGCCGGGCCGGTACGCTCCCTGGGGCCGGACGACCTCGAGGGTGATCCGCATCTCGCCGCCCCGGAACGCGTCCTCGGACGCCCTCTCCTGCCGGACCAGGCCCTGCAACAGGCACGGGTACTCCGGGGAGTAGCGGGCGAACAGCTCCAGCGTGGGGCGGGAGACCCGGCCCAGGGTGATCAGCCGGTCGCCGTTCTCGGTCAGGAAGTCGTTCGCCGTGCCCGCCACGGAGGCGGTCGCGCGCAGAGCCGATGCCAACTGGTCCTTCTTCTCGACGATCGTCCGGCTGGTGGTGACCGTGTTGCGCAGGATGCGCATCAGGTCGGGGGCGGCGTCGCCGTACACCTCGGCGACGTCCGCGAACCGCGTGATGTCCTCCTTGAGGGAGGGCATGTGCGGGTTCAGGCGGCGCAGATAGCCCTCGACCCGGCTGAGGTTGTCGCCGATCCGGTCGCCGCGCCCCTCCAGTGCGGTGGCGAATGCCGAGAGGGTGGCGTTGAGTTCGCCCGGCCGGACCGTGCGCAGCAGCGGCAGCAGATCGTTCATCAGCCGCTGCAGCTCGATGCCGGCCCTGGTGCGGTCCTGGGTGATGACGTCGCCCGCTCGGATGGGCCGGGTCGGCGGGTGCGCGGCGCCGGCCGGGGCGACCAGGTCGACGTACTTCTCGCCGAACAGCGTCTTGGGCAGCAGCCGCGCGTGGACGTCCGAAGGGATGTACGACACATACTGCGGCTTGAGCGCGATGTCGAGGGTCGCCTTCGCGCCGTCGGCGTGCACCTCGCGCACCTCGCCGACCAGCAGCCCGCGCAGCTTGACGTCGGCACGTGGCTCGAGCTGGTTGCCCAGGGTGCCGGCCTCCAAGGTGATGGGCACGACGGAGGTGAACGCCTGCTGGTAGACGGCCACCGCGAGCGACAGCAGCAGCGCGAGCACGGCGAGGAACGCGATGCCGTACAGCCTGAGCCTCGTTCTGTGCATACGCACCGCTCTCACCCCGCTATCCGTACCGTCGTGTTGGCGCCCCAGATCGCGAGGCTCAGGAAGAAGTCCAGGACGTTGACGGCAACGATCGAGGTCCGCACCGCTCGGCCCACCGCGACGCCGACACCGGCCGGGCCGCCGCTCGCGTGGTAGCCGTAGTAGCAGTGCACCAGGATGATCAGCACGGCGAAGACGATCACCTTGCCGAAGGACCAGAACACGTCGACGGGCGGCAGGTACTGGTGGAAGTAGTGGTCGTACGTGCCGGTCGACTGCCCGTAGTAGCCGGTGGTGATGGTGCGGGCGGCCAGGTACGAGGACAACAGCCCCACCACGTACAGCGGGATCACAGCGACGAAGCCGGCGATCATCCGCGTCGTCACCAGGAACGGCAGCGACGGGACGCCCATCACCTCCAGCGCGTCGGTCTCCTCACTGATCCGCATCGCACCGAGCTGCGCGGTGAACCCGGCACCGACCGTCGCGGACAAGGCGAGTCCGGCCACCAGCGGGGCGATCTCCCGGGTGTTGAAGTACGCCGACAGGAACGCCACGAAGTTGGAGGTGCCGAGCTGGTTGAGGGCCGCGTAGCCCTGGAGGCCGACCTCGGTGCCGGTGAAGAAGGACAGGAACGCGATCACGCCGACCGTGCCGCCGACGACGGCGAGCGCGCCACGCCCGAAGCTCACCTCGGCGAGCAGCCGCAGGATCTCCTTCTTGTAGCGGCGCAGGGTGCGGCCCGTCCAGGCCAGTGAGCGTCCGTAGAAGGACAGCTGCGCGCCCAGCTCTTCGAGCGAGCGCAAGGGGCGATCGAGGAGTTCTCGCGGTCTCATCGGCTAACCCCTCTGCGGGACGACCTGGAAGTACACGGCGGTCATCACGAAGTTGGTCACGAACAGCAACATGAAGGTGATCACCACGGACTGGTTGACGGCATCGCCCACGCCCTTCGGGCCGCCCTGCGCCGTCAGCCCCTTGTACGAGGCGACGATCGCCGCGATGGCACCGAACACCAGCGCCTTGATCTCCGCCGCCCACAGATCGGACAGCTGGGCGAGGGTGGTGAAGGACGCCAGGTAGGCGCCGGGCGTGCCGTGCTGGAGGACGACATTGAAGAAGTAGCCGCCCGCGACACCGACCACCGACACGAGGCCGTTGAGCAGCACGGCAACGACCATCGACGCCAGCACCCGCGGTACGACCAGCCGGTGGATCGGGTCGATGCCGAGCACCTGCATCGCGTCGATCTCGTCCCGGATCTTGCGCGCCCCGAGGTCCGCGCAGATCGCCGTGCCGCCCGCGCCCGCGATCAGCAGCGCGGTGACGATCGGCGAGGCTTCCCGCAGCACGGCGAGCACGGACGCGGCACCGGAGAAGGACTGCGCGCCCAACTGCCGGGTGAGACTTCCGATCTGCAGCGCGATGACCGCCCCGAACGGGATGGAGACCAGCGCCGTCGGCAGGATCGTGACGCTGGCGACGAACCACGCCTGCTGAATGAACTCCCGTGCCTGGAAGGGCCGCCGGGGCAGGGACCGGACGACATGCAGCGCCATCGCGAAGAGGTTGCCCGAGTGCCGCAGCGCACCCGTGGGAGAGAGCCTCATGCGCCCCTCACCGCCGTCCCGTGCAGCTTCGCCTCGCGCCTCGCGATCGCCTGCCAGCGGGGCGGGCGGGTGATGCCGGGGCCGGGGAGCAGGCGGGGAGTCAGCGCATCGGCCGGGTCGGCCCCGTCGATCTGGGCCAGCTCCTGCTCCACCTGGGCCGCGTCCTTCTCCTCCGCCATGCCGATCGGCCCCTGCATCCGGCCGTTCAGGAACTGCCGTACGACGGGCTCGTCACTGGCCAGCAGCTCTTCGCGAGGCCCGAACATCACCAGCTCGCGCCGGAACAACAGCCCGATGTTGTCCGGGACCTGGCGGGCCGAGGCGATGTCGTGGGTGACGATCAGGAAGGTCGCGTCGATCTGCGCGTTGAGGTCGACGATGAGCTGGTTGAGGTAGGCCACCCGGACCGGGTCCAGACCTGAGTCCGGCTCGTCGAACAGGATGATCTCCGGGTCGAGGACCAGGGCACGGGCGAGCCCGGCCCGCTTGCGCATACCCCCGGAGATCTCGCCGGGCAGCTTCGCCTCGGCGCCGATCAGCCCGACCATGTCCATCTTCTCAAGCACGATCCGCCTGATCTCGCTCTCGGACTTGCGGGTGTGCTCGCGCAAGGGGAAGGCGATGTTGTCGTAAAGGTTCATCGAGCCGAACAGCGCGCCGTCCTGGAACAGCACGCCGAACAGCTTCCGCACCTCGTACAGGTCGTGCTCGCGCAGGCGGGTGATGTCCCGGCCCGCGACCTTCACCGAGCCCTGCTCCGGCTTCAGCAGCCCCACGAGCGTCTTGAGGAACACCGACTTGCCCGTCCCCGAGGGGCCGAGCATCACCGAGACCTCCCCGGCGGGCAGCGTCAGCGAGACGTCCCGCCAGATGACCTGCTGGCCGAAGGACTTGGTCAGCCCTTCCACACAGATCTCGACACCCATCCGGTTCCATCCTTCGCCCGCGGAGCCACCCCGACATCTGCTCTACGGGGAGGGGAAGGGTGTCCGTCGCGGCAGATGAAGAATTTTTTGCGGACGCGTGTACGGGGCGCTACGGCAGCCTCGGCGAAGGCGTCCTCGGGGCGGGGATGGAGAGCGGAGTGACCGGTAGGGCCGAGGCCGGGGGAAGCGACGGGACCGACGAGGCGGCCGGCCTCGTCGGCAGGCCCGGCACGGCGGTCCGCAGGCCCGGCACCTGCGGCGCCGGCAGCTTTGGGAGCGGGGACGCGGGCGCCTCCGGCAGGGACGGCGCCGACACTCGCAGCGGCAAAGACATTCCCCTGGTGGGTGAGGGCGTCCGGCCCCGAGCCGCGCGTGCCGAGGGCTTGGGAGCGGGCGTCCTGGAGGCGCGCCCACGGCCCGTGGCCTGGCCGCCAGGGACCTGTGCGTCGCTGGATATGGGCGGCCGCAGCGCCGGGCTGTTCCCGTTTCCGCCCCCGTCGAGCGTGTACGGCAGCACGAACCCCGCCACCACCAGGGTCGCCGCCGTCGAGGTGACCGCGACCGCCTGAGCGTTGCCGCCCCCGCGCAGCCGCCCGCGCTCGACCAGGAACAGCACGAGCCCGAGCGTCCCGGCCAGTGAGGCGCGCAGCGTCCGCCGGGCCCGGGCGAGCAGCGACTCGACGGTCCGGTAGCTGAGCCCCATCCGCACCGCGACCTGGCTCACGTCCAGGTCCTCGGACCTCAGGCGAAGTGCCTCTGCCTGCCGGGCCGGTAGCTCACCGCTGCGCACGGCGAGCCACTTCGCCTCGGCCCGGTCGCACACCACCTCCTCGACCGGTACCGGGCCCGGCGCGACGAGTATGGGACGGCTGCCCACCTCGGCCTCGCGGTTAATCTGCCGGTACCGGTCGACACACAAGCGCATCGTCACCGTCGTCAGCCAGGCACCGAGCCGCTCGTCGTCGAGGTCCGGGCGCTCCGCGGCCCGCAGCATCGCCTCGTGAACGGCGTCCTCGGCGTCCTCCTGGCTCATGGATCGCCGCCGGGCCACCTTGAGCAACTGCTCGCGATGGCTCCACATGCGCTGCCAACGCTCGTCGGTGGCAGCCGTGTCCGCAGGCATGTCCGTCGCCATGAGGGCCCCTTCGCACTCGCCTGCCGGTCCTTTGCTTCCGACCGTGGCGACATTACCGCCGAGTAGTGGCAGTTGTGGAGGGGGAGACGCCCATCATGTTTCAGCCGTTGCCGGTGGTCAGCGGCCCCGCGTCGGGCAGCACACCGCCGCCGGGCAGCGTGAGGGTCGGTTCGGGGACCGGAACCAGCGGCGTCCCGGATTCCTTCGGGACGCCGGCCTTGGGGGACGGGCCGGGAGAGGATGAGGTGGGCGGCATCGACGGCGTGCGCGAAGGACCGGGGCCCGGCTTCCGGTCATCCGACGGCTCCGACGGCTCCGACGGCTCCGACGGCTCCGACGGCGAGGGTTTCGGCCTCTTCGGGCGGGACTCCTCCGGCCGGTCCGGCCGGGATCCGTCGGACGCGTCCGGCACCACACGGTGTCCGGTCAGGTAGTACGCGTACCACGCCTTGACGGTGCGCAGATAGGCGTCCGAGTGGTTATAGCCCAGGATCGCCCGGTCCAGATCGGCGCGGTTCGACAGATCCCGGCCACCCGCGCACAGGTAGCGGCCTGCGGCGAGCGCCGCGTCGTAGACATTGTTCGGATCCGTCCGTCCGTCACCGTTGCCGTCCGCTCTCCAGCGAGCCCAGGTGGACGGGATGAACTGCATCGGGCCGACCGCGCGGTCGTACACCGCGTCCCCGTCGTACGCGCCGTCGTCGGTGTCCGGCACGATGGCGAAGGCGCCGCCGGTCAGCTGCGGGCCGAGGATGGGCGTCACAGTCGTACCGTCCCCGGTCACCCGGCCGCCCCTTGCCTGCCCGGACTCCACTTGGCCGATGGCGGCCAGCAGTTGCCAGCGCAACCGGCAGCGTGGCGCGCTGCGCGCCAGCTCCTGCTCGGCACGTCGGTACGCGGCGAACACGCTCGTGGGCAGGGCGCCACCGCCCGTCACTGCCTGTGCCGAACCCTTCTTCCGCGTTCGCAGCGGGGGAAGACCGGTGCGGTACGGGGTGTCGCCGGACATACTGAGGCCGTGCTCAGGAGGTGCCGCCTCCCGCACAGGCTCTGCGGCCTGGGCCGAGACCGCCCTCGGTGCCTGTGACGCGGTCAGCACGGCCATCACCGCCGCCGCGATCGCCGTACCCCTAGCACCCCTCAGTGCCTGCTTGAGTGCACGCGCTGTCACTGTGCAGCCCCCTCCGTAGGTGAATCCGTCGTCTGCTCTACGCGGCCGGAGGACAGGTCCGTCGCGCGGAGCCGGAGGATCGGGCGGGTGTTTCTGCTGGAGTGGGGTACGCATGCGAGTGGAACCTGGGACCTCGTGGCTCCCCCTTGCCCCCTATGAATGCAATGGCTGGCCACGTTAAGCGTCCAGGTTGGCCAGCCGGTTCCATGTGGTGACGGGCCGCTCGGCGAGGGCGGGCATGTACCGTCCGCAGGGTGCGATCCCGGCGAAGCTAACCATCCGGCGAACGGACGCGGTGCTGAACCGGATACGGCCGCTGCTGAACGATGGCGACGTCGCCCTGGTCGCTCACGGCCATGTCGCACGCGTGCTCATCGTGCGGTGGCTGGGCGTGGACGCGTCGGCCAGCCGACTACTGGGCCACCCGCATCCCGGAATGCTGAGTTTCCTGACCACTAACTGATCGTTTCAGAATGAGGTGCGGAGTCGTCTCAAGCAGATGATGCTGCAGGCGAGTTGGAGCAGTGCGAGGTGTAGATCGGCTCGTATCTCGTAGCGGATCCGAAGCCGCTTGAACTGGTGCAGCCATGCGAAGGTGCGCTCGACGACCCAGCGGGTCTTGCCCAGGCCGGAACCGTGGGATGTGCCTTTGCGGGCAATCTTCGGTGTGATGCCGCGGGCCCGGAGAATGCGGCGGTACTTGTCGTAGTCGTAGCCGCGGTCGGCGAACAGCCGGCCCGGCCGGTGACGCGGCCGCCCGCGGACCCCACGTATGCGGGGTATCGCGTCCAGCAGGGGCATGAGCTGGGTGACGTCATGACGGTTTCCGCTGGTCAAAGAGACAGCGAGGGGGGTTCCGTGCCGGTCGACGATCAGGTGGTGCTTGCTGCCGGGACGGGCCCGGTCGACCGGCGAAGGTCCGGTGTGAGCCCCCCTGTGAGGGCTCTGACATGCGAGCCGTCGATCGCGGCGTCGTCCATGTCGAGCAAGCCCGCAGACCGCAGTTCGGCCAGCAGGACCTCGAGCAGCTGGGGCCAGACACCAGCCTCGGTCCAGTCCCGCAGACGCCGCCAGGCCGTCACACCACTGCAGCCGACCTGCTCCGCCGGAACGTCCCGCCAGCTCACGCTCTTGCACAGCACGTAAACGATGCCCCTCAGCGCAGCACGGTCATCCGCCGGCAACCGCCCGGGATACCGATGCCGCCTGGGCGGACGGGCAGGCAACAACGGGGCCACACGTTCCCACAGGTCATCAGGCACAAGATCAGCGGACACTCAACAGAGCCTGCCGAAACAAACTGCCAAGGCTCGCAACGAACTTCATTCTGAAACGATTAGTTAGAAGATGCGGGCACGCCTTTGCGGACTGGGTCGATAGCGCCCCGCCGACACTATGCCCGGCTGTCAAACGCCGTTGGCGTCCGCCGACGTTGCCGTCAGCACTGCCGTCACTGCCGCTGACCTCATAGTCGTGTGACCACCGCTTTACGAGTTCGATCTCTCCTCGGCTTGGTCGGGGCTCGCCTCGTGAACCGATGCCATACGTGGCTGCTGTGTGCCGCCACCGTCCGGGGCCGTTGATGTCAGCATTGGATGTCAGCGGAGCAGCTCGGCCACCGGGCAGGTCTCCAACGGATCCTCTGGCCGGTCGGCCCAGCGCCACCAGACATGTCGGCCGGTACACCTCCACAGTGCCCGGCAGGTCCTCCGGCCATCGTCTTCTGCTTCCGGTCTGCATCTTGAGGTGCAGGACACCGACGGCCAGCTGCTGGGGCGGGTCGTGGTGGGATGCGATCTCGATCCGCTGGCCGACGCGGTGATTGCCGCGGCCCGCTGCGGTGACCGCCCTCTGGAGATGACACAGCCCGAAGCGAGCCACCAGTGGCTTCTTGTCGTCGCCTCGCGAGACCCTCACCTCGAAGCATGTTCGCGGACCGTCCGGAGTGGCGACGGCCGCTTTATATTTCCGAGCCATCCGCGTTGCGGAGGTTCGGTGCTTGGATGCGAGTGTCTTGAGCATGGAGGTCTCCAACACCCAGCAAAGATGCGATAGGCGTGAGACATCCTGCGCCAACAAGTAATACTGAAATCGCTGTCGTGGAGTAGTACCCCACGCTGATAAGGTTTTCCGTTTCGCATGTATGGCGTGCACCGCCGCCGGACCAATTCCTTCGGCACGAATAGCCCGATGATGCCGTTGGCTGAACGGCGAGGGCCCGTGAGCTTCGTGTCGCATCGCTGTGCTTTAACCCCGTAGCCGAGGAATCGCGCCGCCTGGCTGGAGTCGTGCGTGATGAGAGTCTTTGGCTCAGAGAGGCTCAGCTTAAGGTCAGCATGAAGGAACTCTTTGATCTGAGACTTGATCTCTTCGGCTTCGTTCTTCGGCCCAGCGAACCCGAGTAACCAATCGTCGGCGTACCTGACGTACCGCAGTCGGCGGAAGCCCGGATCGTGCGGGTCTAAGCTCGGCAGCCCGCGTCGCTTTAGACGCAGCTCTCGTGCTGCGGCCTTGTCGCCGCGCGCCACGCCCGCCACATTCTGGCATCCAGCCGGTGATATTCAGGGTGATGCCGTCTCTGCCTGCCTCGGTTGTAGTCCGGTAGTAGTTCCTGCTCAACGAACCGGTCCAGCCGGTCGAGGTAGATGTTGAACAGGACAGGAGAGACAACCCCCGCCCTGCGGAGCACCGCTGAGCGTTGCGTTCCACTGCCAGTCCTCCAAGTACCCCGCGCGAAGCATGCAGCGGATGAGCTGCACGAATCGACCATCGTGGCTCTTTGAGGATCTCGAGCATGACCTCGTGATCCAAACTGCCGAAGCAATCGGAGATGTCAGTGACCTCGATGAACCACCGTGTTCCGGTCCAGCTTTTACGCGCCTGGCGGCTTCGGCTGCTGCCACCGCAGAGAGGTGCGAAAGGGTGGGTGGCAGTGGGGTGATGGGGGGGCCGCTCGGGCGATCCGGTGGACTGACGAGGTGAACGCGCGCCAAGAGCCATCGGCATCCCTCCCGTCCACGACGAGGGACCGAGCGGCCAGGGGGTGGCACGGATGCCCGCCGCGTATGTCATCCTACTCGCCATCAGATGGCACGCACGTTCGACGAACGGCGTCGGCCGGACGTGCCGCCCGTGCCCGTCGTGGAGCGGGTCGGGGCGATCGATCAGCCGGTGGCCGTACGCGGCTGGTGCTCGCACCGTCACCCGTCCGGCGGTCATGGCACGCGACCGGTCCTGCGGCAGTGCGAAGCGGCCCCGGGCCGTGGACAAGCGCCTGTCCGGCCGCCCCGGTCCACCAACCGGAGGGACCCACCCGCCCTGTTCGAATTGACGCCGGGCTGCCGCGGGCTCGTACTGAACACGACGGGCTCTTGGCACAAGTTTCCCCGTCAACTTCCATCATTTGCAACCTCTCCCCACTCAGGGAGCCACCATGACGGTGCAGCAACAGCCAGCGACAATCCCGACGGTTCTGGTGTACGAGGACGACCCGGGATTTCCTCCCCGGGTCAACATGCCCGTACCGCATCCCGTTCCCCAACTCGACACGCAGCCGTTCCCGACGGCCATCGCGGACGCCGCGCCGCAGCCGGACGGCGCCGGACCGGGCACCGAGGCGTTCCGCTACTGGGTGGCGGCCGATGCCCTCAGCAGGGCCGTACAAACCTGGGGCCCGCTGGTCCCCGCCGGGACCCAGTGGCACTCGACGGTCGGCCGCGCCCTCACCGCGCACCTCGACGCGGGAGCCGACCTCAACGCCTACTACGACCGCAGGGGCCTGTGGTTCTTCCGCAGCACGGTGGCAGGGGTCACCGTCGCCGCCTGCGAGAGTCCCGAGGTCGTCGCCCACGAGACGGGGCACGCCATCCTCGACGCCCTGCGCCCGCAGCTGTTCAACGCCGCGAGCGCGGAGACGGCCGCCCTGCACGAAGCCTTCGGGGACATCAGCGCACTGCTCACCTCGCTCCGGCTGGAACCGCTGCGGATCGCGGTACTGGCCGAGACACAGAGCGACCTGGAGCTGTCCTCGCGGGTGTCGAGGATGGCCGAGCAGCTGGGCGCCGCGATCCGGCGGGGCCACCCGAACGCGGTCGACCCGGACTGCCTGCGCAACATGTCGAACAACTTCTTCTACCGCGACCCGGTCCACCTGCCGCCCAGCGGGCCCGCGAACACGCTGTCCAGCGAGCCGCACTCGTTCTCCCGGGTGTTCAGCGGCGCGTTCCTGAAGATCGTCGCCGGGATCTTCCGCCAGCAGGACCTCCAGGACCAGGCCGGCCTGGCCAGGGCGGCCGAGATCGCGGGACAGCTGCTGGTGGACGCCGTCGTGGCCGCGCCCGTGGTGTCCGCGTACTACGCGCAGGTCGCGGGTCACATGATCGCCGCGGACCAGCGCCGCAACAGCGGCAGATACGGCTCGTGCCTGCGCTCGGCGTTCATCCGGCACGGCATCCTCTCCCTGGAGGCCGCCACGGCCATCACCGAGCCGGAGATGACGCGCCGGGGCGCCGGTATGGCGGAGGCGGCTCCGGGCGGCAGTGAGGAGGAGGTCCTGACGGCCGTCACGGTCCACGGGGCGATGTACGGCATCACCCAGCCCCTCACCCTGTCCGCCCCCGCGCAGGAACGACGCTTCGGCATCGCGAGCTCCGACCCCGCCGGCGGCTCCGTGCGGCCCGCCGACCCCGAGCAGGTCGCCACGTCGTACCTCGAGGACCTCCTCCGGCGGGGCCGCGTCCACGTGCCCGAGGAGCACCGGACCGCCGCGGCGTTCGCCGACGGCAGTCCCTCCCGGCTGAAGACCCACGAGATCACCCGGAGCACGACCGGTGAGGGCCTCGCCCTGGTCCGGCGGTGCTTCGACTGAGTGCCCGTCCAGGTCAACGGAAGCGCAGGCGGCGGACGGTGAGCCGTCCGTCGTCCTCGCTTCTGACGATGTGCGTGGTACGCGGCGTCGGCTCCTCGCCCTCGTAGACCGCCTCGCCCCGCGCCAGCAGATCACTGACGAATTTCTCAGTCGCCCGGCGCTCGGCGCCGTCCACCGGTCCGGCGTCCACCATTTCTTGCAGGTCCACCGGGAAACCGGCGCGTTCGAGTGCTTCGGTGCCCCGCGCGGTCACCATCGCGAGCACGAGCCGTTCGGAGACGCTCCGCACGACAACG
>Ga0308175_100000619_pt1 | contig 23877 bp, 24 predicted proteins | sample PhyCR1_3_FD_203893 | JGI IMG/M metagenome (GOLD analysis project Ga0308175, IMG submission 203893) | Soil microbial communities from UC Gill Tract Community Farm, Albany, California, United States - DLSLS.C.R1 | ecosystem: Environmental > Terrestrial > Soil > Agricultural land | place: USA...
AGCGCGGAATCATCGCGGCTGACGCATCACCGCGAAATCTGGCCCGCAAGCAGCAGCTCGATCACCGCCAGGGCCGCGCCTTGCAGGACGACGGCTATGCCGGCCCCGACCAATCCAAGGCGGCGCACCGCTCTCCACCCGATCATTACGAGCGTGGTGCCGACGAGCGCGTAGCCCACATCGAGTCCGATATTCATCCACAGCATTCGGTCTAGCCGCGTTGCGCCCGACAGATCCCGCAGGGACAGCGAGCGCAGCAACAACAGCGAAGCGCTCAGTTCGACGGCGCCCCACGCCGCTGTCTGAATCCCGAAGTGCGTTAGCAACGAGGATCGTGAACGACCGATCCGAAGCATGGCCACCAGCGCGGTGCCGACGAGCAAACTGGCGGCGCCCCACAGGGCAAGCTGCAGGATATGAGTTCGCTCGGCGGCGAGTAGCGTGTCGGCCCACATGGAGGATTGCAAAGCTGGCAGAGTAGGCGCCGACACGGGCGCCGTGCGCTATGATGCCTCGATGGTGCTTCCGTGGTGTTATTGTCTTAGACCGTAGCCGGCACTTCCGCTGCTGGTCGAGCTTCTACGGGACGTACTTCCGAGAGCACGGGATCTGGCGCGTTCCAGAGCACGATACCACGGATCCGCCCACCGGTCCGCTCGATGTCCTCGAGCGCACGCCTCAGCTGTGCAATGGGCGTCTGCCCGGCCCGTACGCAGTACACCACATCCGGGATGGGAAGCACACTGGGGAGGCCGCTCAGGACCTGTTCCGCGGCGCTAACGAGGACGATGGTGTCGTAGCGCCGGGCGAGCCGGCTCGCGTCGCTCTGCAGGAGCGCACTGACTGCCTGGAAGGGCGGGGCGTCCGGTCCGCTTGGAACGACGTCGATGGCACTGTCGCGGCCAATCCGGGCGGCGCGCACCGCCTCTGGCCAACTCAGCTTCTGCGTCACGAGCCCGCTCAGTCCCTGACCGGAGCGGAACCGGAGTGCCGCGGCGACCGTCGACGCGCCCGCATCGGTATCGATGAGCAGGGTGCTGCGCGCTTCGTCGGCGGCGATCGCGGCAAAGTTGATCGCCACGATCGCGGAGACGGCAGGATTGTCTCCCGTGATCGTGAGCATCAGCACGTTGGAGCCGGCCGTCGCAACGTGGAGATAGATGAGTTGGTGGCCGTCCGCACCAGGATCGATGTATGGCGGCGCGTTGCGGTCGGACGAGCGTCGCCCGCGCTCGGGGGATTGAGGCAATGGGCTGATGACGCCGAGGACGCGCACGCCGGTTGCACGCTCTGCTTCGTATGCGTCCGCGATGCGTGGGTGGCGGACCTCGTCCACGAGGGCGAATCCGAAGCCGATCACCGCACCGAATATCAGAGCCGCGGCGAGCATGGCCGGCGGCGACGCTCCCAGATTGGCGAGCTCCCGTGCGCGCTCTTCTCGAGCGTCCAGCTGGACCAGTTCCGCACGCTCGCGCGCGAGGCGATCGGCCACGCCGGCGGCCGCGGCGCGTGCGGAACTGGCCTTGGCGATCTGTTCCAGCGTGTCCGGGATCCCTCGCGACGCCATGACATCCGCGACCGTCGGTGCCGCTGGCGTGAGCGCAGCCATCTCCTGACGGAGAGCGGTGCGTCGGGCAGTGGCCATGCCCTCGATCGCCCGCCCCAGCTCGTTCGCGCGCGCCGTGAGCGCCACGAACACCGGATCGACGCCTCCGACCGCGTTATAGCTCTCGCGCTCACGCTCGATCTCGACGAGTGAGTCGAGCAGTTGTCGGACTCTCGCATCGCTCCGCATCGCCGGCGCCTCCGCGAGGGCACGGTACGACCCGAGCAGCGGGGCGTTGTCGGCACGCGTCAACAATTGTCCGAGCTGGGCGACCTGCGCCGCGATCGAGTCGCGGTGAGTGCGCATCGAATCCGTGAGGACAACTCCTCCGGCGAGCGAGTCAGGGGCCCCCGATGCCGTTGCGGCGATCAATTGTGAGATCTGGTTTCGGGCGGCGAGCAATGTGGAGTCGGCGACCCGTACCTGACGCTCTGCCTCGGCGAGTGCCGCGGCGGTCGGCTCCGTATCGGGACGTTGCGCGGCGACTGGTCGAAGCTGCGCCGCCGCGCGCCGCGCCTGCTGCGGGACGACGACCAGTGCGACCAGCGAGGCGATGAACGTCAGGATGCTCACCGCGCCGATGAATACCGGTCGCCGGAGCGCATTGCGCGCACGCGCGGCGATCCACGTCGCGCGGCTGGGGCTCGGTGGCTTGGCTCGTTCTCGCGTCGGACGGCGGCGCGGACTCATGTGCGGATGATCGCCTCGCTTCGCTCGGCACGCAACGCGTGACCGCGTCGCAGGACGCGAGCCTCCCTTGCACGACGTGCACCAGTGCTCAGCCGGCGCCAACGCGACGCGGGGCAGGTGCGCATGCGCACCTGCCCCGCGTGGAATCGAACGGTGCCGATCGGCTTACTGGACGGTGATCGAGCCCTTCATGTTCATCGCCGCGTGCGGCGTGCAGACGTAGTCGTACTTGCCAGGCGGAACCTTGGCAAAGGAGATGACATAGGCCTCGTTCGGCTGCATGACCATCGGGCCAGCAAGCTCGCCCATCTTCTGTCCGGGCATGTTGGCATCGAGCTGCGCCTTGGCCGTGGGGTCGGTCACGTTCTGGAAGGTCACGTTGTGCGGTCCGCCGGAAACCATGACGAACTTCACCGCGTCACCCTGCTTCACGGTGATGTTGGCGGGATCGAACTTATAGCCCGTGGCATCACCGATCATTTTGACCTCGTGCGTCTGACCCGTGGCCGGCGCAGCGGCGACGGCACCAGCGGCGGGCGTCGCAGCAGGCGCAGCAGCAGCGGCACCCGTATCGGCCGGAGTCGTCGTGGCCGCGGGGGCTGGCGTGGCAGCAGGCGCGCTGGTGTCAGCGGCAGGCGTCTTCTCGCCGCCGCAGGCGCCGAGGATGGTCGCGCTCGCGAGAAGCGCAATACCGTGGAACCGCATTTCTGAAGGCCTCCAGTGGACCTGATCGTGGTTATGACGACGCGGGGCCGCGCCGTTTTGTGAATTTATTCACAATGTCTTGTGAGCGCAATTCGGCCGTTCACCGCTGTTTCGTCGGGAGCGAGCCGGCGTCGTGCATACCGCGCGCCGTCACGTTGACCGGTTCGCGAGTCGCTGTTAGGTTGCCCGCATGTCGATGAGCGGCGTCCACCATCATGCGCATCATCACCACGGCCTGACGGGCCGGGGCGAGACGTGCATGCGCGGATAGGCGAGAGCCCACTCCACCGGCGCCGATCGGCTCGCAGCCCGTCCTGATGGACGGGCTTTTTTTTCGCCCGGGCGTCAGTCCCCATTCTCCCCTCGCGGCCTCCGTGGCCACCCATGCTCCGAATCGCACTCCCCAACAAAGGACGTCTCGCGGACGAAGCTCGCGAACTGTTCACCGACGCCGGTCTCGAGATCCGCGCTGCGGGCCCGCGCGCGCTCACCGCGTCGCTGGGCGGCGAGTTCCAGGCGTTGTTCGTCCGCGCACAGGACATCCCGGAATTCGTGGCCGACGGCGCCGCAGACGCCGGAGTGACCGGGGCGGATCTCGTCCGAGAGTCCGGACGTGCGCTCCAGGAGTTGACGGATCTCACCTTCGGCCGCTGCCGCCTTGCCGTTGCCGCCACCGAGGAGAGCGGGCTCACGGCGCTCGAGGACCTGCGCACCGGCACTCGGGTGGCGACGGTATTTCCTCGTGTCACGGCGGAATACTTTGCGTCGGTCGGGCGGCAGGTGGAGATCGTGCCCGTCTCCGGTGCGGCCGAGATCGCGCCGCACATCGGAATCGCCGACGTGATCGTGGATCTGGTGTCGACCGGGTCCACGCTGCGCGTGAACGGGTTGCGAGAGATCGCGACGGTCCTGGAATCGAGCGCCCGCCTCATCGCCGCGCCTGATGCACGAAAGGACGAGGCCCGCGGTCGATCACTGGACGAATTGGTGGCGGCGCTCCGCAGCGTCCTCGCCGCCCGCGATAAGCGCTACGTCATGGCGAACGTACCGCGCGACCGGCTCGATGAAGTGAAGCGCGTCATCCCGGGGCTCAATGGGCCGACCATCATCGACATCATGAACGGCGGACGGTTCGTCGCCGTGCACGCCGTCGTCTCTGCCACGACGATCTATCGGACGATCGCCGATCTGAAAGCCCTCGGGGCGGAGGGCATTCTGGTCACCCGCATCGAGAGGCTCATGTCGTGACCACGCAGCGAGCAACGAGCGGTGCAGTGGTGCGCTGGAAAGGCGCGTGCGACGCTCTGAGCAGTGCGGATCGACGCGCGCTCTTCGATCGCACCGAAGGGACCGACACGGCGATCGGCGAACGGACCTCGCGCATCATCGCGAGAGTGCGGCGCGACGGCGACGCTGCCCTGCGCGCGCTCGCGATCGAGCTGGATGGCGTGGAGCTGGACGCGCTCGAGGTGCCGAGAGCGCAATGGCAGGCCGCGCTCGACAAGCTGCCTCGCCCCTTGCGCCAGGCCCTCGAGCGCTCGGCGCAGAACGTCGAGCGGGTGCACCGCGCCTTTCTTCCGGTGGCCCAGGAGACGGAGAGCGAGCCGGGAGTGATCGTCGGCCGTCGCCCCGACCCACTCGGACGCGTCGGTGTCTATGCACCGGGCGGACGCGCCGCGTATCCGAGCAGCGTGCTGATGGGCATCGTGCCGGCTCGGGTGGCCGGCGTTGGCGAGATCGTGCTCTGCTCGCCACCGTCTCGTGACACGCGCGTGCCTTCGGATGTCGTCCTCGCCGCAGCCGCGCTCGCGGGAGCGGATCGCGTCTTTGCGCTGGGCGGCGCGGGTGCCGTTGCGGCAATGGCCTACGGCACCGCCAGCGTGCCACGGGTCGATCGAATCGTGGGGCCCGGCAACGCCTATGTGGCCGCGGCAAAGCTGCAGGTATCCAGCGCCGTGGCGATCGACTCGCCCGCCGGCCCGAGCGAACTGCTCGTCCTCTGCGACGAGACGGCCGATGCGACGCTGGTCGCCCGTGAGATGCTCGCGCAGGCCGAACATGATCCGCTTGCCGCGGTGGTCGCCGTGACGACGCACGCACGCGCAGTCGGCGACATCGAGTCGGCACTCGCGGCGGGACTGGCGACGCACCCCCGCGCCGACATCTGCCGTGCCGCGCTTGCAGGGCAGGGCGCCGTCCTTTCCGCGAGATCATTGGCAGACGCAATCGCGTTCGCGAACGACTACGCCGCGGAGCACCTCCTGTTGGTCGTCAACGCACTCGCCAACGCGCTGGCGGCACTTCGCAACGCGGGGACGGTGTTCGTCGGCTCGACCGCCTCGGTCGCGTTCGGCGATTACATGACGGGGGCCAACCATGTGCTGCCCACCGGCGGTCTGGCGCGCTCGTACTCGGGGCTCTCGACGCTGGATTTCGTCCGCTGGACCACGTACCAGCGAGTGACGCGCGACGCAGCCACCCGGCTGGCGGACGATGTCGGCATCTTCGCCGACGCCGAAGGTCTGCCCGGTCACGCGGCGACCGCGCGCGCGTGGGGCCAGGGAGCACGGACGTCATGATCTCCAGCTTTGATGTCGAGACGCTCGCACGCCGCGACGTGACGGCACTTCCCCGGTATGCTCCGGACGTCACCCCGTGTGCCGTCGACGTGAGCGACAACGTGAACCTCTGGGGTACGCCGCCCGCCGCCGTGCGCGCCCTGACCACGACGGCCATGTCCGCGAGTCGATATCCATCGGTCTACGCGACGCCGCTCCGCGATGCGGTGCTTCGCTACCTTGGCCTCTCTGCCGTTGGCGACATCGAGGTGGTGTCGGCGTGCGGCTCGGACGACGTGCTCGATGCGACGATGCGAGCCTTCGGTGAATCCGGGGACGAGATCGTGTTCGCGGCACCGACCTTCGCGATGATCCCGATCCTCGCTCGACTCAACGGCCTCGTGCCCGTCGCCGTGCCGATGACGGGGGACTACGAGGTCGATCCTCAGCAACTGGTGGATCGACGCGCGAAGATCACGTACCTCTGTTCGCCGAACAATCCGACGTCGACCGCCCTGTCGCGTGAGACGGTGGAGTACGTCGTCCGCCACGCCGCCGGGCTGGTGGTGATCGACGAGGCATATGCGGAGTTCGCGCCGGAGTCGTTCGCTGCGCTCGTGACGACGGCGGAGCGGCTCGTCGTGATCCGGACGTTCTCCAAGGCGTTCGGGCTGGCGGGACTTCGCGTCGGCTATGGGATCGGCAATGCCGAGATCATCGAACCGATCGTGCGCGCTCGCGGGCCATACAAGGTGAACGCGCTCGCGGAATCGGCCGCGGTCGCCGCGCTGGCCGAGGGGCCTGATGGAGCCGGCTGGGTCGCCGAGCATGCAGCCCTGGCGATCGAGATCCGAGAACGAGTGGCCGCCGAGCTCCGCGCGCTCGGCGTTGCTCCTGCGCCCGCGGCGGGAAACTTTCTCTTCGTCCCCATCGCTCGGGCACAGTCGGTCGCCGAGGGGATGCGTCGCCGCGGAGTCCTCGTGCGTGCGCTCTCCGGACTGCCGCAGGATGTTCCAGCGCTCGCCGCCACCGGAGGCGACGCATTGCGCATCGGCGTCGGCCCGTGGGAGGCCATGGAACGCGTGCTCGGCGCGCTCCAGGAGGTCATCGCATGCGCGTGACGATCTTCGACTACGGCGCGGGCAATCTCCACTCATTGGCGAAGGCCATCGAAGCGGCAGGCGTGGAGGCGCGGATCGAAGTGGATCCGACGCGCGCAGTCGACACCGACGCCCTCGTGCTTCCCGGCGTCGGCGCCTTCGGTGCGGCGGCCGGCCGTCTCGCACCCGGACGCGCAGTGATGCGCGAGGCGATCGCCGGCGGGCTGCCGACGCTCGGAATCTGCCTGGGGATGCAGCTGCTCTTCGATGGAAGTGATGAGGGCGCGGGCGCGGGACTCGGCGTGATCGCCGGCCGCGTCTCGCGTCTCGAGGCGCAACGCGTGCCGCAGATCGGTTGGAACGCGCTCGAGTCGCCGCACGATCCGCTGTTCGACGTCGCACCGCTCTCGATCGCCTACTACGCGAATAGCTTCGTCTGCCGCCCGACCGACGCGTCCGGCGTCATCGCCTGGAGCGAACACGAGGGAGACCGGTACCCCGCCGCAGTCCGTGCGGGAACGGCGGTCGGCGTCCAGTTCCATCCCGAGAAGAGCTCGACGGGCGGCGTCCGGTGGCTGCATGCGTTCCTCGACGAAGCCCGTTCAGGAAGGAGGGCGCGATGATCGCCATCCCAGCCGTCGATCTTCGCGACGGCGCCTGCGTGCAGCTGGTGGGCGGTTCGTACGCGGATGAACGCGTGCGCCTCACCAACCCGATGGAGGTGGTACGGAGCTGGGAGCACTACGGCTTCCATCGGTTGCACCTCGTCGACCTCGATGCGGCGACTGGACATGGATCCAACCTTTCACTCATTCGAGACATTCTCTCGGACGCCAACGTGCCCGTGCAGGTCGGCGGTGGGGTGCGCACCGATGAGCGGGTCGAGGAGTTGCTCGGCGCGGGCGCGGCATCCGTGATCGTCGGAACGCGTGCGATCGAGGATCGCGATTGGCTCGCCGAGCTGGCGCAGCGGCATCCTGGTCAGATCGTCGTCGCGTGCGACGTACGGGAGCGGCGGGTGACCACGCGAGGCTGGGCGCACACCCTGCCGGTGGACATTCTCGACGTCGTCGAAGAGTTGAACGGGCTACCGCTGGCGGGGTTGCTCGTGACCGCGGTGCACAAGGAGGGACAGCTGCGGGGTACCGATCTCCCACTCATGGAAGACGTGGCGGAGAGCTCGCATTTTCCCGTGTATGCGTCGGGAGGCGTGACATCGATCGAAGACCTGCGCGCACTCGAGCACCGGGGGATCGCGGGCGCGGTGATCGGGATGGCGTTGTACACCGGGGCGATGGATCCGGTGGTCGTGGCTGGAGAGTTCGGCGAATGAGTGCAGCGCACGTCGTCCACAGAAACCTTTCGAGCGAGAGAGACCGATGACCGTCGTCGTCCGCGAAACGTCGGAGACCACCATTCGATGTGAGCTGACGCGGGGCTCCGGCCGCGCGAGCGTGGCGACGGGGCAGCCGTTTCTCGACCACATGCTCGTGGCCTTCTCCCGGTACAGCGGTTTGGATCTGACGCTTCAGGCGACCGGTGACCTGGCGCACCATCTGATCGAGGACATCGCGATCTGCCTCGGCGCCGCGATCGCCGCGCTGTTGCCCGCGACGGCGGCGCGCTACGGGGACCGGACCATCCCGATGGACGAGGCGCTCGTGCACTGCGCGCTCGATCTCGGTGGCCGGCCATACTATCAGGGACCGCTTCCGAGCACGCTCTACGACCACTTCATGCGTTCGCTCAGCGACAATGCGAAAGCCACACTGCACTTCCGTGTCCTCCGCGGCACGGATCGGCACCACATCGTCGAGGCCGCGTTCAAGGCGCTCGGTCTCGCGGTGCGCGAGGCGTTCGTCGATTCCGGCGCCGTGTTCAGCACGAAGGGCAGCGTCGCGCTGCGGGTGGAGGAGCGATAAGTGTTGACGCGCCGGCTGGTCGTCTGCCTCGACGTGAAGGGTGGACGCGTCGTCAAGGGCACGCAGTTCGTCCGGCTGCGCGACGTGGGTGACCCGGTGACGCTCGCCTCTCGCTACGAGCGGGAGGGCGCTGACGAGGTGGTGTTCCTCGATATCTCGGCGAGCGCTGAAGAGCGCGGCACGCTGCTGGATGTGGCGCGGCGGACGGCGGAAACGCTTTTCGTCCCGCTGACGATCGGCGGAGGTGTGCGGACGGTGGACGACGTCGGCCGGGCGTTGCGCTCGGGCGCCGACAAGGTGAGCATCAACTCGGCGGCCGTCGCGCGGCCGGAGATCCTGAGCGAGGCAGCCGAGCGATTCGGATCCCAGTGCGTGGTCGCGAGCATCGACGCGAAGCACGATGGCCAGCGGTGGCGCGTGTACGTGAAGGGCGGACGCGAGGCTACGTCGCTCGACGCCGTCGAGTGGGCGGTCGAGTGCGTGCGTCGCGGTGCGGGCGAGGTACTGCTCACGAGCATCGATCGCGACGGGGCGCGAACGGGCTACGACCTCGCGCTGACGCGCGCCGTCGTCGACGTGGTGCACGTTCCGGTCGTCGCGTCGGGCGGGGCAGGGACCGCAGCGCATGTGTGCGAAGTGCTCGCGGACGCGGGCGCGGACGCCGCGCTCCTCGCGGGAATCCTCCACGATGAGGTGACGACCGTGGGTGCGGTGAAAGCAGCGATGCGCGCGGCGCACATTCCCGTGAGGGCCGCGTGAGCGTTCAACGGCCGGGATCGACGCACCGAGCCGATGCAGCGCTCGTGCTGGACGATCGAATCGCTCCTGCGGCGGAACTGGCTCGGCTCACGGGCACGGTCGCGCTCCGGTACTATCGTTCCCGCCTCACCGTCGAGACGAAGGCGGACGGGTCACCCGTGACCGCGGCGGACCGAGAGGCGGAGACGGCGGCGCGTGCGTGGGTTCGCGGCCGCTTTCCTGACGACGGCATCCTCGGCGAGGAGTTGGGCGAGGAGCGACCTGGCGCGCGGCGGCGATGGGTCATCGACCCGATCGACGGCACGAAGTCGTTCGTCCGGGGCACGCCGCTCTGGGGATCGCTCGTGGCGCTCTGCGAAGGCACGCGAGTGCTGGCGGGAGCGGCATATTTCCCCGCGGTCGATGAGCTGATCGCTGCAGCGCCCGGTGCCGGCTGCTGGTGGAATGGGAGTCGTTGTCACGTGTCGAACGTCGACAGGCTGGACCAGGCGACGGTGCTGACGACCGACGAGCGCTTTCGCGAGCGACCGGAGCGGCGGGCGGGGTGGCAAGATCTTTCGGCGGCGGCCGCCGTGAGCCGCACCTGGGGCGACTGCTTCGGCTACCTGCTCGTCGCCACCGGGCGCGCCGACGTGATGTGCGACCCTGTGATGTCGCCATGGGATGCCGCGGCTCTGCAGCCCATCATCGAGGAAGCGGGGGGCACGTTCACCGACTGGGATGGAGTCACAACGGCATTCGGTGGAAGCGTCGTGGCGACCAACCGTCAGCTGGGCACCGAGGTCCGCGAGCTTCTGGCTCGCACGGCATCCGCTCCTTCCCCCAACCAGCCCTGAGATGCTCGACCTGGACGCGTTGAACTTCACGAAAGGGGACGGGCTCGTCACCGTGGTGGCGCAGGATGCGGAGAGCGGCGCGGTGCTCATGGTCGCCCATGCCGATCGGGAAGCCCTGCAGCGAACGATCGAGTCGGGTGAGATGCACTATCGATCCCGGACGCGCGGCTTGTGGCACAAGGGTGCAACGAGCGGCAACACTCAGCAGGTCGTTGCCTTGCTCGCCGATTGCGATGGCGACGCGGTGCTCGCGCGTGTTCGTTCGGCGGGCCCGGCGTGTCACACCGGCACGCGGTCGTGCTTCGGACAGCCGGCGCTCGCCGCCGAGGTGCTCGGCGCGCTCGACGACACGATCGAGGGTCGTGCCTCTGAAACCGCCCCTGAGTCAACCGGAGAGAAGCCGAGTTACACGCGCCGCCTGCTGGCCGATCGCAACCTGCGGCTCAAGAAGGTCGGTGAAGAGGCGGCAGAGTTGATCACGGCGTGTGCGGACGGCGACCGCTCGCGCGCCGTCGACGAGTTCGCCGATCTCTTCTATCACGCACTCGTCGCCCTTCGTGCGCTCGGCGGCACGATCGCCGACGTGCGTGGCGCGCTCTCCTCTCGCGTCGGCGCGCCGCGCCGCTGAGCGGCCGATGCGTCAGAACTGCCCGAGCAGCGACCGGTCGAGCTTCGAGGCGTCGCCGACGTACGCGAAGCGGAAGTCCCTGAGGTACTGTCGTGCGGCTCGCTGCACGTCGGCCGGCGTGACGCGCCGCAGCTCATCCATGAAGCGATCGACCTCGCGGTAGTCGCCGGTGAACACCTCGGCACGAGCGAGCGCGTTCGCCTGATCTGCGTTCGTCTCGTTCTTCATGTAGTACTCGGTGATGAACTGCTGGGTGAGGCGCTTGAGCCCCTCCGGGTCGACCGGCTCGTTCTGCAGCGTCGAGAGCTCGCGGCGCATGATGCGAAGCACGGCATTGGGATCGACCGTCGTGACGTACAGCCCACCGACGGCGTTGGCGCGCTCGAGGAACTGTGCCTCGACGTCGTAGCTGAGATTCCGGCGCGAGCGCACCTCGGTGTAGAGTCGGCCCGAGAGCACCGCCGTCGCGACGCGGAGCGCCGCGTAGTCGGGCGCCGTGGCCGCGGGACCCGGCACATACCCCAGCACGTAGTTGGTCGGCAGTGCGCGGTTCTCGATCGCCAGCGCGCGTCCCGTCCCCGCGGATGGAGGGGGAGGAGGCGTCCACTTGTAGCTGCCGCGCGCCAGCTGTGCGATCGTCGCCCGGACGAGGCGCTCGACGTGCGGCCGATCGATGTTTCCGACCACGACGAGGAGCATGCGCGAGGTCACGAACTGCTCGGCGTGGTACGCGCGCAGCTGGGCCAGTGTGAGCGAGGCCAGCGAGGCCGGCGTGCCGGTCGCCGGTACCGCGTAGGGATGCTGCAGGTAGAGTAGGCTGTCTGCCAGCGCCGACGCCGCGTCGTCGGGATGCGTGGTGCGCTGCCGAGCGCTGGCGATCATCTGCTCACGCGCCATCTCGACGTCGGCCGCCGCGAGGGTGGGTGCGATGACGCGATCGGCGAGGATCGCCCACGTCGAGTCGAAGGTGCTCCGGATCGCGTGGAGGCCGATCGCGCTCCAGTCGTCGTTCGCTTCGATCGAGATCGAGCTGCCGAGCATCGCGGTCTGCTGTCGCGCGCGTGCGCCCGGGAAGTGCTTCGTGCCGCGTTCACTCGCCAGGAGGACCAGCGCCTCGATCCCCGCGTTTGCCGGTGTGAGCTGTCGCGCCCCACCGAGGAGGTACAGGTTGGCGGCGATGACTTCGTTTGCAGCGTTCTGTCGCAGGATCACCTTCACGCCGTCGACGTCGAACTTCGTCGTGACCGCGGAGTCGGGGGGCGGCGTCAATACGCCGCCCGCCGGATGCCGCGCAGGCGATGCCGACGCCATCGGTGCCGCAGCGGCCAGTGCGGCGACGGCAAGGAGCACGCGTGCGCGCGTCATGGCGTCGCCCCCGCTGCCGCGAGCTCGGACTCCGTGAGCTTCAACGTTCGGCGCGTCTCTGGAGAGAGGACCACCCCGGTGACGTGTGGCTTGCCGACGATGTAGCGAGATGCGTACGACCGCAGATCGTCTGGCGTCTGGTTGGCCATGGTGTCGACGTAGCCGAGGAAATAGTCCATTCCCGTCACGGCCCACCAGAATCCGAGCTGGTGCGCGAAGCCGGAAGGCCGTTCGAGGCTCTCGATCGAACCGACCATGCGCGTGCGCTTGACTCCGTCGACGGCTTCCTTCGTGATGTAGCCGGGCTTGACCACGTCGTGCAGCTCGCGGTCGAGCGCGGCGAGGGCGGAGCGCAGCTTGTCGGGCGCGACCTCGCCGCTGATCGTGATCGGGCCGATCTGATTCAGGGTGTAGTAGTTCACGAGGATCGATTGCCACGGGCCGTTGTCGACCAGCGCGCGCTGGAACCGTGAGCCTGGCTGGTTGAGCACATCGGAGAATACGTCCGCCGCGTACGTCGCCGCCGGGTCGGCGTGCGCGCCTGGGCCGTCCCACTGGATCACGGCGATCACCGTGTTGACGGGCTCCTCGACCACGACGCCCTTGTTCTCGGTGAGCGGTGGCACAGGCGGGATCGGATCGGATTTGAATGGATCCGGGGCGCGCTGCCAATCGCCGAGATAGCGCCGGGCGGCGGCGAACACCTTGCCGGCGTCGACGTCCCCCGTGACGATGAGCGCCGTGTTGTTCGGGACGTAATACTTCCGCTGAATGGTGCGCATCTGCTCGGGCGTCGTCCTGAGGATGACGTCGCGCTCACCGAGCGGGTTCTTGCGACTCCATGCACTTCCCCACAGGGCTTTGCCGGTCGCGGTGTTCAGCGCGTAGTAGGGATCCGATTCGATGCGGTCGTACTCTCCGATCACGACGGACCGCTCACGCTCCAGTTCATCCTTGAGGAAGAGCGGCGTGCGGAGCGCCGTCGCGAGCAGGGCGATCGCGGGCTCCGTGCTGTCCGACGGCACGGTGAGGTAGTAGTTCACCCGCTCTTCCTGCGTGCTCGCGTTGAAGATCGCGCCCAGCTCCGACGCGCGGGCGACGAACGCGTCCGGCTCCGGATAGGAGAGATTGGCCTTGAAGAACATGTGCTCGTACAGGTGCGACAGTCCCTCGTACGTGGGCGATTGCGTGAACGAGCCGTTGCGTACGTTCGCTTCGACGGTGGCCAACGGAACACCATGGTTCTCGACGACGATGATCTCGAGCCCGTTCGGCAACGTATCGCGCCGGATGCGCCGCTCGAGTTCGGCGCGTTGCGCGTGTATCGGGCTCCACGCCATGAAGAGCGCGAGCAACGCGAGTACGGTGAGATACGCGCGCGAGTGCGTGGCTCGCGGTGGCGAATGGTCGACGCTCATGATTTCTTTCCCTGGCCCATGTCCAAACTACCCTCCGCTTCTCCCGCAGCTTCTGCCCCGCGCATTGATGCAGCGGCCCTCGAGCGCGTTGCTGCTACGCTCGCCGGCCCGGGACTCAAACGCCACGAGCCCCTTGCGCCCTACACGACCTTCAAGATTGGCGGCCCGGCCGATCTCTATTTCGAGGCGGAGACCGGCGACGCCCTGGCCGCAGCAATCCTAACCGCGCGGGAGGCTCAGGTTCCGTATTTCGTACTCGGGCTGGGCGCCAACGTATTGATTGCCGACAAGGGAGTGCGCGGGCTGGTCATTCGAAACGTCGCCTCGCACTTCCAATTTCACGAAGACGGCCGACTCTGGGTCGAGAGCGGCGCCGTGATGCAGAAGCTCATCCCGGAAGCCGTGCGCCGGGGCTGGTCTGGGCTCGAGCACTACGTCGGCATTCCAAGCACCGTCGGCGGCGCCATCTGGCAGAATCTGCACTTCCTGTCCCCTGCGCCGGAACGGGAGCGGACGATGTTCATCGCCGAAGTGTTCGAGTCGGCCGCGCTGCTGACCGAGGAGAGCGAGCGCCGGACGGTCGACGCGGCCTACATGAACTTCGGGTATGACGACACCATCCTGCATCACCGGAAGGATGTCGTGTTGTCCGCGACGTTCAAGCTCGAGCGGCGCGACCCGGCGATCATGCATCGCATCCTGCAGGAGAATCTCAGCTGGCGCGGTGCTCGGCATCCCTGGCTCGACTGGCACCCGAGCGCGGGCTCCATCTTCAAGAAGCTCGAAGGGGTCGGCGCGGGACGGCTCGTCGACCAGTGCGGGCTCAAGGGTTATCGCATCGGGGATGCGCAGATCTCGCACATTCACGCCAACATCATGGTGAACCTCGGTCATGCGACGGCCGCCGACGTGATCGCGTTGATCCGGCACGCACAGACGACCGTGCGCGAGCAGCTGGGACACTCGCTCGAGCCCGAGATCGGATTCATCGGCGAATTCTAGCGCGGCGTCTCAGGCTGGCTTCCGGTCGTCCGGCGGGACGAAGTTCGAGAGAAACTGTCGTTCCTGGGGCGTCAGGCTGGCGATCCCCGACGCATTGATCTTGTCGAGGATCCGGTCTACCTCGTCCCGATTGACGGCGTGGATGCTGTTTCGATCGACTTTCTGCCAGGCACCCAACGCGGTGTCGGAGACCTTGGGCGTCGCGGCGGCCTTGAATCGGCGTGCGCCCTGCCGACGCTCCAGATACACCAGGTAGAGCAAGGCGCCGGCGAACCCGCCCAGGTGTGCGAGGTTCGCGATACCCCGCGTGCCGTATCCGGCAAACCCGAGTATGTCGATCGCTGCGTAGATCAGCACGAGCCAGCGAGCTTCGATCGGGAGCACGCCCCAGATCAGCACCTGCTGGCGTGGCCAGAACCGAGCAAAGGCCAGGCTCACTCCCATGACTGCGCCAGACGCACCGATGACCGGAACCCCCAGAGCAATTGAGAAGAGTGCCCCGACGATTCCGCTAATCAGGTAGAGCGTGAGGAAGCGATTTCCGCCCATCCGCTGCTCGACGGGCGGTCCGAAGAAATAGAGGGCGAGCATGTTGAAGAAGATGTGCCCGAATCCCCCGTGCAAGAACATGTACGTGATGATCGTCCACGGATGGACGAGCACCTCCGACGGAACGAACATGAGCAGCGACGTCGTGCTCGGCACCGTCTGCTGCACGAAGAACATCAGGACGTTCGCGATCAGTAATCGCAGGACCCAAGGGGTCACGGGGTGATCTCCATCAACGAGAAGGGGTCGTCGCGTGCTCGAGGGTTTCCAGGGAAGTCGTCTCCTCTTCCCAGACCGCGAGCGCGACGTCGAGCCGCGAACGCAATTCCTCGAGACGTGCGCCGAGGTGGTTCGCTTCCTGTACTCCACCGGGGCGCGTGTAGAGTTCCGGGTCATCGAGCGTCGCGGTCAGAGCGCTCACCTCGGCCTCGATCTCCGCAACCGCGCGCTCCGCGCGCTCCGCGCGCTCGCGTGCCTGGCGCAGCTGACGGCGTGGATCCGCGGCGGCAGAACGCTCCTCGTGCCGGGTCGTCCGCTTCTTTTCTGCCACCCGGCGCAGCGCGAGCTCCTCGGCGGCACGAACGGATGCCGCGTGCGCGCGCTCTTCGCTCACGACTTCCCACTCGGCGAAGCTGCCGTCGAATTCGGTAATGTGCCGCTCGTGCAGGACCCACACCCTGGTGGCGATCGCGCGCAGCATGGCGCGGTCGTGGCTCACGAGGATCACCGTTCCATCGTAGCCCTCGATCGCGTCCTCGAGCGCTTCAATGGACTCTACGTCCAGATGGTTGGTGGGCTCGTCCAACACCAACAGATTCGCCTGCGTCAGCATGAGCATCGCCAGGGCGACCCGGGCCCGCTCGCCGCCGGAGAGCGTCGCTGCCTTGCGCTGCGCCTCATCGCCCGAGAAGCCAAATCGGCCGAGATGTCCCTGCACGAGTCGACGCTCCCAGTGGGGACGGAGGTCGGCGATCACGTCGTAGATCGACTTGTCCAGCGGGACACTGCTCAGTTGCTGATCGTAGTACCCGACGCTGATCGAGCTTCCGACTCGTAGCTCGCCCCCATCCGGAGCGCGCTCGCCGACCAGTGCGCGGAGCAGGGTCGTCTTGCCCGCGCCATTCGGCCCGATGATCCCCAGTCGGTCGCCGCGTAGCACTCGACCGCTGAATCGCTCGACGAGGATCCGCCCCGGGACGCTCAGCATCACGTTCTCCGCGACGGCAACCTGGTCGCCGCCACGTTCGCCGGCCTCCAGCCGGAGTGCCATGGCGCCTTCCGCACCGACCGGCGCGCTGAGCCGCGGAAGACGCTCGAGTCTCTTGCGACGTCCCTTCGCTTGCTTGCTGTTCTGTCCGGCGATGTTACGGGCGATGTAGTCCGCCTCGCTCGCGATCGTTCGTTGTTGCTTGTCGAAGGCGCGCTGCTGGGCCAGTCGACGTTCCTGCCGCTGCTGAACGAACGCCGCGTATCCGCTGGCGTATGGCGTCGCCGTCCCGCCCTCGAAATGCAGGACGTGATCGACCACTGCCGCGAGAAAGGCGCGATCATGGCTGACCAGCACCACGGTCCGGTCCAGCTCTTTCAGATAGCCTTCGAGCCACTGGGTCGTTTCGAGGTCCAGATGGTTCGTCGGCTCGTCGAGCAGGAGGATGTCGGACGGCGCGACGAGCTGCCGGGCGAGTCCAACTCGACCCCGTTCTCCTCCGCTCAGATGTACCAGCGACTGGCTGCGGGCGCCGGCGGCATCGAAGCCGAGTCCCTGGAGCACGGAATCGACGCGAGGTGCGATCGTATATCCCCCCTCTCGCTCGAACCGCTCCAGGTCGCGCCCGTATCGCGACAGTGCGGCTTCATTGCTCGACCCTGCCAGGGCATGGGCCTGCTCAGCGAGCGATTGCTCGAGGGCGAGAAGCTCGGCGAACGGGCCGGCCGCCGCCGCCCAGACTGTCGCGGCATCTCCGAAATCCCGGTCCTGGCCGAGCAGGGAGAGCGAAAGTCCCGCCTGCCGGGACACCGTCCCGCGCGTTGGCGCGAGCTCGCCGGTCATGAGCTTGAACAGCGTCGTCTTCCCCGTTCCGTTCCGCCCGACGATGCCCCAACGCTCGCCCGCAGCGATCGTGAAGGTCACGTCGGAGAACAGGGTAGTTGCGCCGAACTCCACGCTGGCGCCGCTCACGGTGAGTTGCGTCATGACACGCGTGCGTGAGCCTTCGAACGCCTCATGCGGTAAGCCAGCTCTTCCAGGTCGACTCAGCGGCGCCGATCGTCAGCGCGTTGCCCCGACGAACGAGCGGCATCTTCAGCAGCAGCGGCTCATCCACGAGGATTTCCAGCCAGCGCTCCTCGCCATATCGTGCCGTGCGTAGGCCGAGCTCGGCGTAGCGGCGGGCCGTTTCATCGACCAGCGCTTCGGCGCCGAACTTCTGCGCGAAGCGTAACAGCTCGCCCCGGGAGGCGGCACGTTCGCCGAGATCGACGAAGTGTGTCTTGATCCTTCGTTCGGCGAAGAAGCGCAGCGCCTTTCGCGTATCGGAGCTCTTCTTCACGCCGAAGATCTGAACGTCCATGCCTGCAGGCTCGATATTATGGAACGGCACTTCCGCTCAGCTCTCGAAATCCCGCAACCCGTCTCGTGAGCCGCACCAGCACCAGCGAGTATACCTATACCCCGGCATGGTGGGTACCGGGCGCGCACCTTCGGACGTTGTGGGGCAAAATGGTGCGCCGCCCGCCACCGCTCACGACGCGAATCGAGCGATGGTCGACCGCCGACGGTGATGAACTCGAGCTCCATCGTGTCGAGCCGATCGACCCGACTGCCGCACATGGAGGCCGGCTTCTCGTGCTGCATGGACTCGAGGGGACGATCCAGTCGCACTATCTGCGCGGGATTCTCGCCCAGGCCCGCCACCGTGGTTGGGCTGCGGATGCACTGATCTTTCGCACCTGCAATGGCGAGGTGACCCGCGCGCCGCGGCTCTATCATTCCGGCGAGACCACCGATCTCGGTCTCGTCGTCGACCGCCTGGTGCGGGAGCATCGCGGGGAGCCCCTCACGATCGCTGGATTCTCGTTGGGCGGGAATGTCCTTCTCAAATGGCTCGGCGAGCGGGGCGATGATCTGCCGCCCGAGGTGCGGGGCGCCGCAGCGGTCTCCGTTCCCTTCGACCTCGAGCGGGGCTCACGATTCATCGAACGCGGATTCTCGCGGGTCTACACGAGCCACTTTCTTCGTACACTCCGCTCGAAGGCACTCGCCAAGCTCGAGCGCGAGCCGGACCTTTTCGACGTAGCCGCCCTCGAGCGAGCACGAACCCTCTTCGCCTTCGACGATGCCGTCACCGCGCCGGTGCACGGTTTCGCGGACGCGCTCGACTACTACCGCAGGTCCAGCTCGATCCGTTTTCTTCACGCGATCCGTCGGCCTACCCTGCTCCTCAGCGCCTACGACGATCCGTTTCTTCCGTCGACAGTGCTCGACGAAGTCGCGGCAATTGCAGATGCGAACCCATGTCTCGTCGCCGAATTCCACCCGCGGGGAGGACACGTCGGCTTCATCGCCGGACGCTGGCCGTGGTCGCCGCGATACTACGCCGAGGATCGCGTACTGAGTTTTTTGCGAGGCGCGCTGGATGAAGGCCGCCCGTGCTGACGACCATCGTTATTCTGTCCGAATAGCGTCGGGACGCTGATCGCCCCCGACCCCGGCATCGCCCCCTGCACGTGACATTTCCTCCATCACCGGAGCCCAGCCCGCTATGATCGTCCTTGGCAGAGTTCTCAGCCCAATGTTCAGTGTCGCCGTGGTCTCGATTGCCCTGGCCGGTTGTTCACGAAGAGCGCCGGAGGCGGATGCGCACGCCGACCACGCCGCGATCTCGAGTGCTTCGGGTGCGGGCCCCGGCACTCAGGTACTCTCGATCCCGGCGGGCGCGAACACGGTGGCGGAACGGCTGGCCAGGTCCCCCCGCCATGGCGAGTACGTCATGATCCGCACGGGCCCTTCGGACAGCGTGCGCGCTTGGGTGGTCTATCCCGAGCGGTCGACCAAGGCGCCGGTCGTCGTTGTGGTGCATGAGATCTTCGGACTTTCCACCTGGGTGCGCGGTGTCGCCGACCAGCTCGCGGCCGACGGCTTCATCGCCATCGCGCCAGACCTGCTGACCGGCAAAGTTGCGCCGGAGCCCGGCTCCGACACGGTTGCAGCCGCCGCCGCGACGGCGGCCATCAGGAGTCTTCGACCTGAAGACGTTCAGCGGCAGATCGCCGCCGCCGGGCAGTATGGCATGGCACTGCCCGCTGCCGAGAAGCGCTATGGAGTGGTCGGCTTTTGCTGGGGAGGCAGCGCCTCCTTCGCATCCGCTGTCGAAAGTCCAAGTGGGCAGGGGGCAGCGGTGGTCTACTATGGCACATCGCCCACAACTGCCTCGCTCGCCCGTGTGAAGGTTCCAGTCCTCGGTCTCTATGGCGGCGAAGACGCTCGCGTCGGAGCGACCGTCCCGCCAGCGGATTCGGCGATGAAGGCGCTCGGAAAGCGCTTCGAGCCTCACACCTTCGCCGGCGCGGGCCACGGATTCCTTCGGCAGCAGGACGGTCAGGGCGGCGCCAACCTCGTGGCGGCCCGTCAGGCGTGGCCACTCACGCTCTCGTTCTTCCGCTCGACGCTCGGCGGCTGAATCGATGACCTTTCTTTTTCTCGCGGCGTTCATCGCCGGCCTCCTGCTCGGCGTACGCGTCATGTTCTTCGGCGCGGAGCGACGACGACCGCAGCCAGCGGACGCCATGCCGCTACGCCGGTCTGAACCTGCGATCGTCGGCTTCCTGCTGATGTTCGGCGTCGCGGGGTACCTCCTCACACGGTATGGAACCGTTTCGGGCGTGGTGGGCGTCGCGATCGCCGCAGTGCTCGGGCTCGCCTTTGCCGCGCTGGTTACGCGGTTGGCGGTCGCAACCGCTCGCGTGCAGCCCGAGCATGATCCCGACGATCCGCGTTATGTGCTCCAAGGGCACGTGGCCATGGTCACGGCTCCCATTCCGTCGGACGGGGAGGGGAAGATCACCTTCTCCGACGCTGGCGCGGACCGGACCATTCGTGCGCGCACCATCGACGGAACCGCGATTGCCGAAGGGCAGGAGGTCTGTATCGAGCGCATCGAGGATCAGGTGGCCTTCGTCGAGCTCTGGGCCATTGTCGAGCAACGGCTGTAGAGGTCGTGGATTCGTGACTGGCCCAGGCTTGGCATGGTGTACGCATTGCTGTGGCGGCAGGGCGGACTGAAAGGTCCGTCTTAGCGGCGCATGCCGAGGAGCGGTATGTCGGACACGGTCATCTTCCTGCTCATCTTCGGAGGCTTTTTCGTCCTCCGTGGCATAGCGGCAACGGTCGTCTTCTTCTTTCTGCTGCCGGACGGTGACCATTGTCCGAACTGCGACGCCGTGACGCTGCGCGTGCACTCCCCAGTCCTGAATCGGCTCCTTCCGCGATTCCGGACCAGTTGGTGTTATGAGTGCGGGTGGCACGGCATGCTGCGCCGCGGGCCACTCACCCCTGTGAATCCGGCGGCTGAGCTGACGAAGCTTCCGTAGGTTCGTCGCCCTGGCCGGTCCGCACGAGGACGTCGAGCCACTCCGGCCAGCTTCCGCTCAGCTCGAAGTAGTCGTCGTAGTACACGAGCCCGATCTTCTCCAGTTCGTCGACGAGCGCCCCGAGCGCATCGACGTCGTAGATCGGCCCGACGGCGACCAGCTTCCCCTCGACGCGGAATTCCCTGTCGGTGAGGCCAAGCCTGGCGTCGAGCGCCGCTCTCGTGAGGCCCGCGCGCTCGTATGCGGCTCGACGAAAGAAGAGGGTCGGCACCCCCTGATTGACGAATAGCGCCATCGAATCGCTCCGGGAATGTGAGGGCGACGCGAAGTTATCTCGGCGACACCTTCCCTTCCACCGCACGCGCTTCGATCGGTTCGATCGGCGCTATCTTATCGACATGTCTGGGCGATCTTCCGCATTCGAGGCTGAGTTCGACGTACTCGTCGTGGGCGCCGGGCATGCGGGCACGGAAGCGGCCGTTGCCTCGGCTCGACGCGGTGCGCGGACGGGGTTGGTCACGAGCGCGCTCGAGACCATCGGGCAGATGTCGTGCAACCCGGCGATCGGCGGTGTGGCGAAAGGAACGGTCGTGCGGGAAGTCGACGCCCTCGGCGGAATCATGGCGCGCGCCACCGATCTCGCCGCCCTGCAGTTCCGCATGCTGAATCGCAGCAAGGGACCCGCGGTCTGGGCGCCCCGTGCCCAGTGCGATCGGGGCCTCTACCGACGCGCCGTCCGCAGCTTGATCGAGAGCCGTCCCACCCTGCGGACGATCCAGGGCACCGTCGCTCGGCTCGTGCTCGACGGCGGCCGCGTCACGGGCGTGGAGACGCTCGAGGGTCGTCGCTTCGCCGCGCGCGCAGTCGTCATCACGACCGGAACGTTCCTTCGCGGCCGCATTCACATCGGGACGACGACGTCGATGGCCGGCGGACGCGCCGGCGAGCACTCCACCACACACCTCGCCGACCAACTGGAGCAGATCGGCCTCGAGGTCGCACGATTCAAGACGGGGACGCCGCCGCGTATCGATGGACGTTCGATACGCTGGGAGGATTTGGAGCGTCAGGAGAGCGAGATCGAGCAGTTCGATTACTCCTGGTCGCATTTCTGGACGACCCCGCGACGCACGGCGGATGGCGTGACTCGGCATCCCGTCCAGTTGCCGTGCTGGATCACCTTTCTCGGTCGCGATGGCAAGGAACTCATCGCCGAGCACATTGGCGAATCCGCAATGTACGGCGGCGCGATTGCGTCGCGCGGACCTCGCTACTGTCCGTCTGTCGAGGACAAGATCGTGCGGTTTCCGGAAGCGGAGCGCCATCAACTCTTCCTCGAGCCCGAAGGGCACGACACGCACGAGCTCTACGTCAACGGGCTTTCCACTTCGCTCCCCGCGCCTGTGCAGCTTGCGGTGCTGCGCTCCATTCCCGGTCTCGCGGATGTGGCGATGACGCGCGCCGGCTACGCGATCGAGTACGACTACTATCCGCCCACCCAGCTGGACGCGACGCTTCAGGTTCGTGCTCTCGACGGTCTGTACTTCGCTGGACAGATCAACGGCACGACCGGGTACGAGGAAGCCGCGGGGCAGGGCATGGTCGCCGGTGCGAACGCGGCTGCGCGCGCGCTCGGTACACCCTTGTTGCTGCTCGGCCGCGAATCGTCGTACATCGGCGTCCTCGTGGACGATCTGGTGACTCGTGGAGTGGATGAGCCGTACCGACTGTTCACGTCGCGGTCCGAGTTTCGACTCACCATTCGCCAGGACAACGCGCTCCGTCGGCTCGCACCGATCGGTCTGGCGCATGGCATCTACGACGAAGGCGAACGCGCGATCATCGCGAGTCGCTTCGCGGCAGAGGACGAAGCGAGGCGGCTTGCCCAGTCCACGTCGATCCGTCCGGAAGTGGCTGCGCCGGTCCTCGCTGCGGCGAACAGCGCACCGCTCGCGCATAGCGTCCGCGTCGCCGAGGTTGCCCGTCGGCAGGACATCGCGCTGCTCGATCTGTTTCGCGCCGTCGGCGTCGGTGAAGCGCTCGCGCCTGAAGCAGTCGTGAGCGCCGAGCTGGAGCTCAAGTACGAGGGCTACTTCGAGCGCGAGCGTGTGCAGGCGGACAAGCTGCGGCGGATGGGCGCCTTCGCACTGGATCCTTCACTCCCGTACGGCGAGATGCGCTCCCTGTCTGTCGAGGCGCGCCAGAAACTCGCGGCGGTCCGCCCGATCACCCTCGCCCAGGCGGCATCCATACCAGGCGTGAGCCCGACCGATCTACAGAATCTCGTCATCGAGATCGAGAAGCGTCGTCGCGATACGGTGACCCTGACCCCCACAGATCCGCGGTGACGGTTTCCGAACAGCGCACGAATCGTTGGTGGGCCAGGCTCGCCGCGGTGATCCTTCTTTTCTTTGGTTTTCTTCCCGTCGCAAACTGGATCCCTGGCGGGAGGGACTGGCCGCGCTATCGGGGCGACCTGGAAAGCTGGATCTCGGGAACGACGATCGTCGTCGGCGTCGGTATTCTCTATCTCATCGCCTCCCGGCGATATCCTGCACTCTGGCGAAGTGATGCGCTCTCGCCGCTGATCCGGTGGTGGGCGCGTCGTCCGCGACGGGCGAGTGCCGTGCTGTCCATTTCGGCACTCGTTCTCTACGCGATCACCGCACGGGTCGTCTTCGATGGACGACCGCTGCTGGTCGACGAGGTCGCCCAGGTCTTTCAAGCGCGTCAGTTCGCTCATGGCAGGATTGCAGGAGTGTTGGACAGTGTACCAGAGCTCTTCAGCGCGCTGCATCTGATTGAGCGGAACGGTCGGGTATTCTCACAGTTTCCGCCGGGTGGTCCGGCGGTGTTGTCATTGGGCCTCCTGATCGGCGCGCAGTGGCTTGCCGTTCCATTGTGCGGCGCGCTGGCTCTGTGGTTCTTCATCACATTTGCTAGAGGCATCGAGGCCGAGCGACCTGGGGTCTCGCTGCTCGCCTCTCTCCTCTTTGCCTTCTCCCCGTACATGGTGTTCATGTCGGGGTCGCAGATGAATCACGTGCCGACGCTGCTCGGCATCTGCGCGGCACTCGCCGCCTTCGAGCGCGCGACGTCGGTCGAGCAACCAGCGCACCGGCGAAAGGCATTTGCCTTCCTGGGCGGCTT
>Ga0308175_100000620_pt1 | contig 23857 bp, 27 predicted proteins | sample PhyCR1_3_FD_203893 | JGI IMG/M metagenome (GOLD analysis project Ga0308175, IMG submission 203893) | Soil microbial communities from UC Gill Tract Community Farm, Albany, California, United States - DLSLS.C.R1 | ecosystem: Environmental > Terrestrial > Soil > Agricultural land | place: USA...
GCGTCGCCACCGAGGATCGCGTGCGTGATCCGCGCGTTGTCGTCGGGAGTGCCTCCGGCGACGGCGTCCGCCGGCGCGGCGCCGAGCCCGACGTCGCCCGCAGAGACCGTGTAGCGCTCGATGGCGTCGCCGTTGACCTCCACGACGTGCGTGGGGGCCGCGGTGCTCATCTCGTCAAGGCCATCCTCGCTGGACACTACCAACGCCCGGTCGGTCCCAAGGCGCGCCAATGCTCCCGCGATGACCTCGATGAACCCCGCGTCCGAGACGCCGATGACCTGCCTGCGCGCGCCCGCGGGGTTCGTCAGCGGGCCCAGGAAGTTGAAGATCGTCCGCACCGCAAGCTCGCGGCGCACCGGGATGACGTAGCGCGTCGCCTGGTGATGGGCCGGCGCGAACATGAACCCGAAGCCGACCTGGGCGATGCAGCGCGCCACCTGCTCGGCGCCCAGGTCGATGCGCGCCCCCAGCGCCTCCAGCACGTCGGCCGAGCCGCTGAGCCCGGTCGCGCTGCGGTTGCCGTGCTTGGCGACGGCGCATCCCGCCCCGGCGGCGATCAGCGCCGCAGTGGTCGAGACGTTGAACGTCGTGCGGCCGCCGCCGGTTCCGGCGGTGTCGAGGAGGTCGTCGCGGTCGCAGCGCACGGGCGTCGCGAGCTCGCGCATCGTGGAGGCCAGGCCCGCCAGCTCGTCGATGGTCTCCCCCTTCGTGCGCAGCGCGATCAGGAACGCCGCGATCTGCGTCTCGGAGGCGTTGCCCTCCATGATCACGCGCAGCACGCCGGCGGCCTGCTCCATCGGCAGGTCCTGGCCGGACGCGAGCGCGTCGATCGCCTTCGTGAGGGTCGGTTCAGGCAAGGAAGTTGGTCAGCAACTGCTTCCCGGCGTCGGTGAGCACCGACTCGGGGTGGAACTGGACGCCCTCGGCGGGCAGCTCGCGGTGGCGCATGGCCATCAGGACGCCGCCGCCCCTGGCGCTGACCTCGAAGCAGTCCGGCAGGTTGTCCTCGCGGACGACGAGCGAGTGGTAGCGACCCACGACGAGCGGGGATTCGATGCCGGTGAAGATCGTCCTGCCGTCGTGCTCGGCGGTCGTGGTCTTGCCGTGCACCGGCTCGTGGCGCACGACCTCGCCGCCGAAGGCCTGCGCGAGCGACTGATGGCCCAGGCACACGCCCAGCGCCGGCACGCCGGCCTCGGGGAAGCGGCGCATGACCTCGACGCTGATCCCCGCCTCGGCGGGCGTGCACGGCCCGGGCGACACCACGACCCGGTCGAACGCGCTCCCGAGCAGGTCGTCGACCGTCGCGCGGTCGTTGCGCACGACCTCCAGCTCGCACCCGAGCTCGCCCAGGTACTGCACGAGGTTGTAGGTGAACGAGTCGTAGTTGTCGACCATCAGCACGCGCACGGTCGTCACGCCCAGTCCGGCTGCGTCGCCGCGAGCTCGATCGCGTTCTTGACGCCGCGCGCCTTCGCCACCGATTCCTCGTACTCGTAGGCGGGCTTGGCGTCGGCGACGGTCCCGCCGCCTGCCTGGATGTGGGCGACGCCGTCCTTGATGACGACCGTGCGGATATGGATGCACGTGTCGAGGTCGCCCGTGTAGCCCAGGTAGCCGATCGCGCCGCCGTAGCCGCCGCGCTTGACGGGCTCGAGCTCGTCGATGATCTGCATCGCGCGGACCTTCGGCGCGCCGCTGAGCGTGCCCGCCGGGAGCACCGAGCGCAGCGCGTCCATCGCGCCCACCTCGGGGCGCAGCGTGCCCGACACGTTGGAGACGATGTGCATCACGTGCGAGTAGGTCTCGACGGCCATGAAGCTGTCGACCTGCACGGAGCCGTACTCGCACACGCGCCCGAGGTCGTTGCGCCCGAGGTCGACGAGCATCACGTGCTCGGCGCGCTCCTTGAAGTCGGCGAGCAGCTCCTCGGCGATGCGGGCGTCGTCCTCCGGCGTCGCGCCGCGCGGGCGCGTGCCGGCGATCGGCCGCGTCGACGCCCGCCGCCCGCTGACGGTCAGCAGCGGCTCCGGGCTGGCGCCCGCGACCTGGAAGTCGCGGAAGTCCAGGAAGTACATGTACGGGCTCGGGTTGACGTGCCGCAGCCCGCGGTAGATCGAGAACGGGTCGGCGTCGACGGCGCCCGACCAGCGCTGCGACGGTACGACCTGGAACGCGTCGCCCGCGTGGACGTACTCGACGATCCGCGCGACCATCGCCTCGAAGTCCTCGCGCGGCATGTTGGACTCGAACGTCGGGACGTCGCGGTCCGGCCGGGCCTCGACCCGCGGCACCGGGCCGGCCAGCAGGTCGCGCGCCTTCTGGATCGTCGCGAGCGCGTCGGCGTAGGCCTGCTCGACGTCGCCATCCTCCTCGGCGTAGACGTTCGCGACGATCGTGATCTCGTGGCGCAGGTGGTCGAAGACGACGAGCACGTCGCTGAGCATCAGCGCCATGTCGGGCAGGCCGAGCTCGTCCGGGTTGGGCTCGCCCAGCGGCTCGACGGTGCGGACGAGGTCGTAGCCGAAGTAGCCGACGGCGCCGCCGGCGAACGGCGGCATGTCGGCGAACGGCGCCTGGCGGTGGCGCGCGACCTCGTCGGCCGCGATCGCGTACGGATCGCCCTCGTCGCCCAGCGACCAGCGGATCACCCTGCGCGGGCGCAGCCCGATGAAGCTGTAGCGGCCGACGCGCTGGCCCTGCTCTGCCGATTCGAGCAGGAACGCCGGGTACTGCGGCGTCTGCCCGCGCAGCTTCAGGAACGCCGACACGGGCGTCTCGCAGTCGTCCAGGAAGCGGTTGCGCAGCGGGATGACGTTGTACTCGCGGGCGAGCTCGCGGACCTCGTCCAGCGACGGCTCGACGCGCAAATTCGACCCCGCCCACCCCTCAACGGCGGCGGCCATTGAGCACCTCCCCCGCGTCGGCGATCGACCGGTCGCGGCCGCGCAGCAGCACCGCCAGGTGGTAGAGGACGTCGGCGGCCTCGTTGTCGACGCGCTCGTCGGTCTCCTCGCGCGCGGCGCGGGCGACCTCCTCGGCCTCCTCCATCACCTTCTCGCCGGTCAGGGCCTGGTCGTCGAGCAGCTGCACGGTGTAGGAGCCCTCCGGCCGCTCGGCCTGCCTGGCGGCAAGCGTGCGCTCGAGCACCGGCAGCGCCTCGTGCGGCGCCGGCGGCTCGAGCTCGCCGTTGTGGAAGCAGGTGCGCTCGCCCGTGTGGCAGGCAGGCCCGTTGGGCTCGACGAGCGCGAGCACGGCGTCGCCGTCGCAATCCAGCCGCAGCGCGCGGACGCGCTGCGTGTGCCCCGAGGTCGCGCCCTTGTGCCACAGCTCGTCGCGCGACCTGCTCCACAGGTGCAGCTCGCCGGTCTCGCGCGTACGCGCGAGCGCCTCCTCGTTGGCATAGGCCAGGGTGAGGACCTCACCCGTCCGCCAGTCCTGGATGACGACCGGGACGAGGCCCCGCTCGTCGAAACGGACGTCCACACTGCGGATTGTACGTGCGCCGCTGCGCGCCGCAGGCGACCGTCGTTCAGCGTCGCGGGGGTGCCTGCGCGAGGTACCAGCCGAACATGCGGTCGACGAACGGCTGGGGCTTCAGCGCGCGCAGCAGGACGGTCAGCAGCCGTGGCGGGAGCGCGGGGATCAGCCGCTGCAGGCGCAGCGCCCGGCGGAACGCCTTGCCGTGCCCGGCGCTGAACGCGCCGTAGCGCTCCAGCGCCTGCTCGCGCGTCTGCGTCCCGGCCAGCACCTCGCGCAGCTCGCGCCCGGCGGCGATGCCGAAGTGGAACGCGGTGCGGATGCCCTCGCCGCTGAGCGGGAAGCAGTGGCCCGCGCTGTCGCCGCAGAAGAACACGCCGTCCTCGGCCGCGGGGCGCAGCTGGTGCGGGAACCAGTTGCCCTGCCAGCGCTCGGCGCGGGCGCCCAGGCGCCCCGCCAGGTCCTCGGTCGGCTCGCGGACGTGATGGCGCGGCTCGTAGGAGCCGACGCCGATGCGCTCCTCCTCGCCGGCCGGCACCCGCCAGGCGAAGCCGCGCGGCGCGAGCGTGCGGTCGACCCAGACGTCGAGCGCGTGGTGGGTGGGCGGGTTCGCCTTCACGCCAGGGTGAACCTCGAGCCCGCGGCTGAGCGGCGCGTCGGGCGGCTGGTAGCCGTCCTTCGCCAGCACGCGCCGCCAACCCAGCGCGTCGACGATCAGCGGGGCATGCAGGTCGCCCCGGTCGGTGTGGACGGTGAAGCCCGTCCGCCCGTCCACCTTCGCGGTCTCGAAGCGCGCGTCGCACTGCGCGAAGAGGTCCTCGCACAGGGTCCGGTAGTCGAACGCCGCCCAGCGCCACGGCAGCCGGTAGCGCACCGTGCCGTGCGGGGTGGTGAACGTCATGTCGGGCAGGACGGCCCGCAGCGAGCGCTGGGCGCCCATCTGCTCCAGCCAGCCCTCGGGCACCGCGCAGGCGGACGTCTGGCGCTCGCCGATCGCGTAGCGGTCGATCAGCAGCACGTCGGCGCCGGCACCGGCGAGCTCGCGCGCGACCGCCAGGCCGGCGAAGCTCGCGCCGCAGATCAGGACGTCTGCGCGCGTGCCCTCCAGCGAGGTGCGCTCGTCGCCGCGGGCCGTGGCTCGTTCGGTCATGCGCTCACGCCGCCAGCACGTCGTAGCCGGCGCGCTCCACGCGGTCCAGCACGCGGCCGTAGACCATCCGCGCCAGGCACATCCCGTGCCGGACGCGGCCGGGCACCTCTGCGTCGACGCCGCGCGTGTCGCGGAACATCGCCCGCGCGCGGTCGACCTGGCGCGCGACGCGCTCGCGGAAGCCGTCGCCGGCGAGGCCGGCCTGCAGGTCGCTCTCGGGCAGCCCGGGCAGGTAGATGCGGTCGAGCTCCCAGTCCTCGCGGACGTCGCGCACGAAGTTCGCCAGCTGGAAGGCCATGCCCAGCCGCGCGACCTCCTCGGGCCGCGCCGGCGCCCCGATGAGCGGCGCCATGATCCGCCCGACCGCCGCCGCGCTGCCGTTCATGTAGCGGTCGAGCTCGGCGTCGTCGCGGATGCGGACGGGCGCGCAGTCGACCCGCATCGAGCTCATGTACGTGCGCAGCTCGTCGAGCGGAAGGCCGTGGCGGCCGGCGGCATCGACCAGCGCGGTCGGCACCGGGTGCGCCGGCCGCCCGCCGCGCGCGAGCTCGAGCTCGCGCTCCCATGCGTCGAGCGCCGCGCGGCGCTGCTCGGGCGTGCCAGGGCGATCGGGGCCGTCGACGATCTGGTCGGCCGTGCGCACGAAGCCGTAGACCGCGTGGATCGCAGGCCGGACGGCCGCCGGGAGCAGGCTCGTGGCGGCGAAATAGGTCGGGTCGTGCCTGCGCTGCATCCGGCGGCAGGCTGCGTATGCGGGGCGGAGATTGCGGTCCATGCGATCTGAGGGACGTGTCCACCGTAGTGTGCCCGCATCGAGGTTCTCAACCACCCCATGGTCGTGGTCACCGGAAAGGGCGGCGTCGGCAAGTCGACGGTGGCCGCTGCGCTGGCGCTCGCCGCGGCCCGTGACGGGCGCCGCGTGGCCGTCGGCGAGCTGGGCGGGCATGCGCGCGTGGCGGGCCTCCTGCGCGGCAGCGGCATCGACACGCTGACGGTCGACGTGCATCACGCGCTCACCGAATGGCTGGCGACGCAGCTCCCGCGCCGGCTCGCGGACCTGCTCATGCGATCGGGCGCGTTCGCGTCGCTGGTCGCTGCGGCGCCCGGCGGCGCCGAGCTGATCGCGATCACGAAGCTGTGGGAGCTGGTGCAGCGGCGGCGCTGGAACCCGCGTGCGAAGCCATACGACCTCGTCATCGTCGACGCGCCGGCGTCAGGGCACGGTGCCGCGCTGCTGCGCGCGCCCCGCACGTTCGCCGACATCGCCCGCGTCGGGCCGATCGGCTCCCAGGCCCGCGAGGTGGCCGACTTCCTCAAGCGCGACGCGGGCTTCGTGATCGTCACGATGGCCGCCGAGCTGCCGGTCTCGGAGACGCTGCAGCTCCAGCGCCAGCTGCCGGACGTCGACCTCATCGTCGCCAACGCGGTGCTCGCACGGCGCTTCTCACCGGCCGACATCGAGCTGCTCCGGGGCGCCGACGGCGGGCCGGCCGCGGCGGCGTGCGCCCACGCAGGACGCGTGCGCGCACAGCAGGCGCAGCTCGCCCGCCTGCGCCGCGGTGCCCGCGGCCCGGTGGTGACGCTGCCGTGGATGCTCGACGTCGAGCCCGACGAGCTCGCAAGCCGGCTGATCACGGAGACCAGGCCCGCGCGGCGCGCACCGCGCAGGCCCGGTCCCGTGGATGTCCCCTCCGGTTAGGAGGCGCAAGTGGGCAGAGCAGCACGGCATTCCGTGGCGTTCCGGCCAGGTGGATGCGCGTCCCTCCATGGACACATCCGAAAGTGCTACCCGGCCGGCGAGCCCATCCATGGGCCCTACCGCCTTGCCACCCTCTTGTCGGACCGGCCCCCCGGCGCTTGAGGCACCCGGACGTCTGTCCGAATGCCGTCCGGCGCGAGCTTTCGCTCTGCGGGCGAAGCGGGCGTTCCGGGCGTTCCGTTCGGGCGTGGTCGGGGCGCCGGCGTGGTCTGTCGGCATTGAGGGAAGGGAATCCCCGCCGCGCCCCGCGTGCCTAACGAAAGTGCTGCTCAGCGACACTAACGTCAGGCTCGCGTCCGCCAGCCGGGCTGGTTCACCCGCCTCCCTCAATGACCCGAACCACGCCACGCGCCCAACGAAACGCACCGAACTGAACGCCCCGCTTCTCGGCAAAAGCGTGTGTCCTACTCGATGCCCAGCCGGTCCAGCAGCCGCTCGTCCCCGCGCCAGCCGCGGCGCACGCGGACGGAGAGGTCGAGGTGGACCTTCGTGCCGAGCTCTCGCTCCAGCTCGCGGCGGGCGGCCGTCCCGATCGACTTGACCATGCGCCCGCCCGTGCCGATGACGATGCCCTTCTGGGACTCGGTCTCGACCCAGACCAGGGCGCGGACGCGGGTGAGGTCGTCGCGCTCGGCGACGACGTCGTCGATCATCACCTCGACGGAGTGCGGGACCTCCTGGAAGGTGCGCCGCAGCACCTGCTCGCGCACCAGCTCGGCGAGCATCACGGACTCAGGCTGATCGCTGGGATCCTCGGGTCCGAAGAAGAACGGCGATTCGGGCACGAGCGTCGCGAGGTGCTCGTGGAGGGCCGCGACGCCGGAGCCGGTGCGCGCGCTGATCGGGAAGACGTCGTCGCCCACGCCGAGCTGCGCCGCGGCGGTGAGCACCTCGAGCGTGCGAGCGCGGTCGAGGCGGTCGAGCTTGTTGACGGCGACGACGACCGGCACCGGCGAGCGGTCCAGCAGCGCGGCGATCCAGCGGTCGCCCGGGCCGACGGCCTCCTCGCCGTTGAGCACCAGCAGCGCGGCGTCCGAGTCGGCGAGCTCGGACTCGACGCGGCGCTGCATGCGCTCCGTGAGCGCGTCGCGCGGGCGCTGTACGCCGGGCAGGTCGACGAGCACGAGCTGCGTGGTCTCGCCCGTCGACACCCCGCGGATGGCGCGGCGCGTCGTCTGCGGCTTGTCGGAGACGATCGCGACCTTGCGCCCGACGAGCGCGTTGACGAGCGTCGACTTGCCGACGTTGGGGCGCCCCGCCAGCGCGACGAAGCCGGCGCGCGTCACCAGCTCAGCAGCTCCGCCTGCAGAGCGAGCATCTCGCCCTCGTCGGTCTCGTGGTCCATCCCGGCCAGGTGCAGCGCGCCGTGCACGATCGCCTCGCGCAGGTCCTCCGTGTGCTCCGGGCAGATCACCACGTCGCCGAGCTCGCGCGGGCCGGCGGACGGGCCGGCCTCGTCGACGGGGAACGAGAGCACGTCGGTCGGCTCGCTCTTGCCGCGGTGCTCGGCGTTCAGCGCCGCGATCGCGTCCGCGTCCACGAACGCCACCGCCACGTGCCCGTCCTCCACCTCGGCCGAGGCGAGCGCGATGCTCACCAGCCGCTCGATCTCCGCCTCAGGCGGCGCGCTCGCCGGCGCGTCGACGATCTCCACGTCAAGCACGGCGGCGCGACTTGTCCGCGGGCCGCAGCCCGGGCGCGAGCGTGCTCGCGTGATCGTCGTAGGCCTCGACGATGCGTTGCACCAGCCGATGGCGCACGACGTCCTCGCCGCCGAAGCGCACGAAGTCGACGCCGTCGACGTCCTTGAGGATGTCCGCCACCACGATCAGGCCCGACTGCTGGTCGCGCGGCAGGTCGACCTGCGTGATGTCGCCCGTGATGACCATCTTCGACCCGAACCCCAGCCGCGTCAGGAACATCTTCATCTGCTCGGGCGTCGTGTTCTGCGCCTCGTCGAGGATCACGAACGAGTCATTCAGGGTCCGCCCCCGCATGAAGGCCAGCGGCGCGACCTCGATCACGTTGCGCTCCAGGTGCGCGGCGACCTTCTCGGGGTCGAGCATGTCGTGCAGTGCGTCGAAGAGCGGGCGCAGGTAGGGGTCGATCTTCGCCATGAGGTCGCCCGGGAGGAAGCCGAGACGCTCGCCGGCCTCGACCGCGGGGCGCGTGAGGATGATCCGGTTGACCTCCCTGCGGGTCAGGGCGGCGGCCGCCATCGCGACCGCGAGGAACGTCTTGCCGGTGCCCGCCGGGCCGATGCCGAACGTGATGGTCGAGTTGCGGATCGCGTCGACGTAGCGCTTCTGGTTGACGGTCTTGGGCGCGACCTTCGAGGAGCGGTGGCGCCAGACGACGTCCTCGAGGATCTCGGCCGGCGAGTGGTGGTGATCCAGCGCATCGGTGACCGCGCCGATCGTCCCGGGACCGATCTCGTGGCCCTGCTCGATCAGCTCGGAGAGCTCGCGCACGACGGTCGCGCCGCTCTGGACGTCCTCGGCGTCGCCGTCGAGCGTGACGACGTTGCCGCGCAGGTACACGTCGCAGCCGAGATGCTCCTCCAGCGCCCGCAGCACCTGGTCGTTGGCGCCCGTGAGCGCAGCGGCGACCTCGTTGGCCAGCTCGATCTGGCGCCTCATGCGAGCGCCTCCTTGACCTTCGCGCTCACGCGCGAGCCGTCGGCGCGGCCCGCCACCTTGGCCATCGCGGCCTTCATGGCCGTGCCCATCTCCCTCATCTCCACCGCGCCGGTCTCCGCGATCGCCTCGGCGACGATCGAGTCGAGCTCGGCGTCGCTGAGCTCCGCCGGCAGGTAGGCGCCGATGATGTCGGCCTCGGCCTCCTCGGCCACCGCGAGCTCGTCGCGCCCGCCGTCGCGGAACGCCCGCGCGGACTCATGGCGGCGCTTGCGCTCGCGCCGCAGCACGGCGGTCTCGTCGCCGTCGCCCTCCTTCGCGGCCTTCTGCAGCTCTGACAGCACCAGGCGGAGCGCCTGGACACGGTCCTTGTCGCCCTCCTTCATGGCGGAGACGACGTCCTGCTTGACCCTGTCGGCAACTGTCACCACGAACGATGGTAGCTGGCGCAGTCGGCGTACCCCATCGGCGTACCATCGGCCGGTGCGGCGGATGTGGGCCTGCGTCCCGGTCGTGCTCGGCCTCGCCGCTTGCGGCGAGGGCGGCGGGGCGCACCATCCACAGCCGCAGGCGAACCCCCATACCGCGCCGCCGCCGGCCGCGCCCATCTCCGGGCGCAACCTGACGCTCGGCGGCCGGATCGTGATCGTCAACGGCTGGCAGGGCGTCGTGACCGGCCAGCGGCTGAGCGTCGCGGCGGGCCATTACGCCCACAGCGGCGAGGGCGTGGCGCTGATCTCCGACGCAGCCAACCTCGAGCGCGAGGTGCGCGCGCCGCACGGCGAGGGCGCGCTGCGCTTCCTGCGCCGCGACGGGTCGCAGCTGCAGCTGCGCTCGCGCCGCGGCCACACGTTCTCGCTGAACCTGCGAACGCTGCGGCTCTCGCGTCCAGGTTTGCCGCCGCCCTGCCCGACCGGGGCGCTGCGCGGCCCGTTGCCGCGGCTGCGGCTGCGCCTCATGCAGCGGGGGCTCGAACCCCTGCCCGCGCCGCGCTCGGATGCGTTCGCCGCCCTGCTGGCGATCGTCAACGGCGCGGGCGGCCGCGTCCTGGAGATCGACGCGCGGCCCGCGAGCCGTGCGCCGTGCGGGCTGGCGGGACGCTCGCTCGCAGCGCGCGTCTCGGTTGCCACACCGCGCCCGATCGTCAGCGTCGTGCGCCGTACAGTGTTCGCTGCCCGCTTCAGCCGGGGCTGGCGCGTCTGGCGCGTCCAGCCCTGACACCGCTCCTCAAGCGGGTCCGGCCGTGTTCCGACCAACCAGACCATGCGCCTTCGCCTCTGCACGCTCGTGCTCGCCCTTCTCGCCGCGGCGCCCGCCCAGGGCGCGGTCCGCGGCCTCGGCACGTGGGATCCGATCGCGCAGCGCATGGTGCGCGAGGCCGGCGTGCTGCCGTCGCTGCAGCCCGGCAGCTTCGGCGGCGCCCAGCGCCTCGACGGCGCCGAGCTGAACCAGGCCTTCGCCGCCCTCGGCCTGCGGCTCGGGCTGCCCGCCGCCAGCGTGCCCGGCGGCCACGTCTCGGTCACGCGCTTCGACGCCCTGCTCGTCGACCAGCTCGGGATGAGCGACCTCGCCCAGGCCGTCCAGGCCGAGGCGGCCCGCGCGGGCCTGCGCCCGGGGCCGCGCTTCGGTACGGAGGTCGTCGCGCGCCAGCTCGGGCTGCGCTTCAACCACGACTCCGCCCACGACGCGCAGGAGCTGTACCCCTGGGAGGCGATCACGCGCGCCGAGGCGGCGTGGTCGCTGGCGACGGTCCTGGGATTCGACGGCTCGCAGCAGGCCTACGCGCGCGGCGTGCTCAGCCGCTTCGTGCTGCCCGCCTACACGCCCGCCCAGCGCGCGGCGCTGCGGATCGCGATCGCAAAGGTCGGCATGCCCTACATCTGGGGCGGCGAGACCGACCGCGCCGGGTCGTGGTTCGGCTGGCAGGCCCACGGCGGCTACGACTGCTCGGGGCTCGTCTGGCGCGTGTTCAAGCTCGGCCGCCAGCCGGCCGGCGCGCACATCCACGGCCGCACCGCAGCCGCGATGGCCGCCGAGATCCCGCGCTCGCAGCGCCTTCACATGGACGCGACGCAACCCGGCGACCTGCTGTTCTTCGGCCGCGCACGGATCTGGCAGCGCGTGACGTGGTCCAACGTCACCCACGTCGGCATCGCGCTGGGCAACGGCTTCATGGTCAACTCCTCCAGCCAGGGCGTGACGGTCGCGCCGCTGTGGGAGGACTGGCGCGTGAAGGGCTTCAGCTTCGCGCGGCGGGTTCTGTAGCGGCGCCGGTCCCGCCCGCGCTCTCCTCGCCCAGCCGCGCCGGGTGGCCCAGGCCGCCGAGCTCGGACGCGTCGCGGCCGAAGAGCAGCCCGACGTTCCAGTCGACGAGCAGCCGCAGCTTGCGCTTGACCCCGGGCATCATCGCCAGGTGATAGGTGCGCGCCAGCCACCAGGCGGGGGCGCCGCGCCACTTGATCCCGAGCGTGCTGGCGACCGCTTCGCCGCGCCCCATGTCCACGAAGACGCCGAGCGTCTTGTAGGTGAACGGGCGCACCCGGCCGGTGCCGATCGACGCCGCCACGTTGCGGGCCACGCGCCGGCCCTGGCGGATCGCGTGCTGGGCCGTCGGCGGCGACGGGCTGTCGGGCTTCGCCGGGTCCGGCACCGCAGCGGCATCGCCGATCGCCCAGACGTTCTCGAAGCCCTCGACGCGCATCGTGCGGTCCGTGCGGATCCTCCCCGTGCGGTCGAGTGGCAGCCCGAGCTCCGCGATCACCGGGTGCGGGCGCACGCCCGCCGTCCACGCGACCGTCCGCGTCGGCACGACCTCGCCGTCACTCAGCCGCGCGGTCGTCTCGGTGACCTCGTCGAGCGTCGTGCTCGTCCGGATCTCGATGCCGCGCCCGCGCAGCTCGCGCGTGGCGAACTCCGCCAGCGACGGCTGCACCTCCGGCATCACGCGCTCCCGGGCCTCGACGAGGATCCAGCGCATCCCCTGCGTGCGACAGCGCGGGTACAGCTCGATCACGTCGGCGGCGAAGTCCTGCAGCTCGGCGAGCCCCTCGAGGCCCGCGTAGCCGGCCCCGACGAACACGTAGGTCAGCCACGCCTGGCGGACCGCCGGGTCGTCGACGGTCTCCGCCGCCTCGAGCGTGCGCAGCACGTGGTTGCGCAGCTCGACTGCGTCGGGAAGCGTCTTGAAGCCCTTCGCGTGCTCGACCAGGCCGGGCACCGGCAGGCTGCGCGACACCGACCCCAGCGAGACGATCAGCTGGTCGTAGGCGAGCTGCTCGGAGTGCCCCTCCGCGGTGCGGATCGTGATCCGGTTCTGCGCGGGGTCGGCCGAGCAGACGCGGCCCAGCCGCAGGTCGGTGCGGCGCAGCTCCTCGCGCAGCGGCACGACGACGTGGCGCGGCTCGAGCGTCCCGGCCGCCGCGCCCGGAAGCAGCGGCGTGTAGAGCATGAAGTTGACGTCGTTGACGAGCGTGATCCGCGCCGCCTGCGCCGGCACGACCTTCTCGAGGGTCCGTGCGGCGTAGAACCCGCCGAAGCCGCCGCCTGCGATCACCACGTGCCAGGCCATGCCTGGACGTTAGCCCGCCTGCAGCAGCAGCGCAGCCCACTCGGTGGTCTCGCGCCGCGCGGCCTCCCGCAGGCCGTGCGCGGCGAACGCGCCGGCGACCTCGTCGGCCTCCGCGCGCAGCAGTCCCGAGGCGATCAGCGTGCGCGGCGGGTCGCCCGCGAACCCCGCCCGCGCGACCGCGAGCAGCAGCGGGCGCAGCAGGTTGGCCGCGATCGTCGGCGCGCTCGGCGCCGGCCCGTCGCGCAGGAGGTCGAACCGCTCCGCGCGTACCATCACGCCGTTGGCACGCGCGTTGTCCTGCGTCGCCGCGACCGACTCGGCCTCGTGATCGACGCCGAGGACCGGCTCGAAGCCGAGCTTCGCCGCCGCGATGGAGAGTACTCCCGAGCCGCAGCCGAGGTCCACCAGCGGACCCCCCGGGTCGAGCTCGCACAGCAGCTCCAGGCACAGCCGCGTGGTGTCGTGCGCGCCCGTCCCGAACGCCTGGCCGGGGTCGATCACGACCTCGTCCAGGTCGGTGCGCGGCTCGCACCACGGCGGGCGCACGTGCAGGCGCCCGCCGACGACGATCGGCCTGTGGAACGCGCGCCAGCGGTCGGCCCAGTCGTCGGCGACTTCCGTGGTGCGGACCTCGACCAGCGCCCCGCCGGCCGCCGCCTCGAGATCGGGCAGGGCGGGCAGCTCGCCCGGCGGGCCGTAGACCGCGTACTCGACGACGTCGCCCAGGTCGACCTCCTCGACCCCTGACGGCGCCAGCGCCAGCAGCTCGGCGAGCGCGATCTCCGCATCCTCGCGGCGTACGCGCAGGGCCAGGCGGATCAAGACAGCAGGCGCCGCAGCTTGCCGACCAGCGTCTCGGAGGCGCCGAACTGCTCGGGCCGGACGGTGTCGGCGAGCTGCTCGAGCAGCGCGCGCTGGTCGCGATCCAGCTTGCGCGGGATCTGCACGTTGACCACCGCGCGAAGGTCGCCGACGCGCCCGCGCCGCTGCAGGGCCGGCATGCCCGCGCCGCGCACGGTCAGGGTGTCCCCCGGCTGCGTACCCGCCGGGATCTCGAGCTCGATCTCCTCGCCGTCGAGGCCGTCGAACGACATGTGCGTGCCGAGCGCCGCGCGCGGCGCCGGCACGTCGACGACCGTGACGAGGTCATCGCCGTCGCGCAGGAAGCGCTCGTGTTGAAGCACGTGGACGAGCACGTACAGGTCGCCGGGCGGCCCGCCCGCCTCGCCGGCGTGGCCGCGGCCGCCCAGCCGGATCCGCTGGCCGTCGGCGATCCCGGCCGGCACGTCGACGCGCAGCGTCCGGCGCCGCACCTCGCGCCCGCGGCCCTCGCACTGGCTGCAGGGCTCCTTGGGCACCTTGCCCTCGCCGCCGCAGACGTCGCAGGCGACGCTGCGCACGATCTGGCCGAACGGCGAGCGCGTCACCGCCTGCAGCATCCCTGCGCCGCCGCAGCGCTCGCAGCTCTCGATCGGCGTCCCGGGCTCGGCGCCGTTGCCGTGGCAGCGCTCGCAGGTCTCGATCGCCTCGAACGTCAGCTCCAGCTCCTCGCCGGTCGCCGCCTGCTCGAGCGTGATCTCCGCGGTCATCGCGATGTCGCCGCCGGCGCGCGGCCCGCCGCGCGCCGACGCGGTCCCACCGAAGCCCATCCCGCCGAAGAACGCGTCGAACAGGTCGGTGATCGAGCCGAAGCTCGAGAAGTCGGGGCCCATCCCGCCGCTGCGCAGGCCCTCGTGGCCGTAGCGGTCGTAGGTGGCGCGGCGCTCGGGGTCGTTGAGGATCTCGTAGGCCTCGGCGGCCTCCTTGAACTTCTCCTCGGCGTCGGGATCGTGCGCGTTGACGTCCGGGTGCAGCTCGCGCGCGAGCTTGCGGAACGCCTTCTTGATCGCCGTCTCGTCGGCGTCGCGCCCGACGCCGAGCACCTCGTAGGGATCGCGGGGCATCGTGCCGCTCATGCCTCGTAGATCTCCTCGACGAAGCGCGACAGCGCGGCGGCGGCCTCGCGCACGGAGTTGATCGCGCCGCCGTAGTCCATCCGCACCGGGCCGATCACGGAGACCGTGCCGAGCTTGCGCTGCGGCAGGCCGTAGCCCGCGGCGACGAGCGCGAGCGAGCGCAGCGCCGGGGCCTCGTTCTCGCTGCCGATCCGCACGAGCACGTCGCGCTCCGATAGCGCGGCGCTCAGCACGCCGAGCAGGAGCGCGCGGCGCTCGAGCATCGTCATCAGCTCGTTGATCTGGCTGAGGTCCTGGAAGCGGTGCTCGCCGAGCAGCCGCGCGGTGCCGTCGACGTAGAGCGTGTCCTCGGCGGTCGCGGCGAGCTCGGTGAACGCCGGCGCCAGCGCCTCGACGAACGCCGCCTCGGTGCCCCCCAGCCCCGGGTCCTGGAGCCTGGAGCGCAGCGTGCGCGCGCCGAGGCCCGTGCCCTCGAGGCGCTCGTTGAGGTACTCGGCCGCCCATGCGGCGAGTCCCGGGTCGACGGGCCGGTCGAACGTGAAGACGCGCTTGGACACCCCGCCGGTCGACGTGATGATCACCACCATCAGGACCTGCGGCTGCAGCGCGAGCACCTCGACGCGGCGGATCGTCGCGGTGTCCAGCGGCGGCGCCGACACGATCGCGAGGAGGTTCGTCACCTGGCTCAGCGTCTCGCTCGTCACCCGCATCGCCTCGTCCACCTCGCGGCGCACGAGCTGCAGGTCCATCCCATGCGTGCGCGCGGGCAGCGCGCTCAGCAGGTTGTCGACGTAGTAGCGGTGCCCGGCATCGGTCGGCACGCGGCCGGCGCTCGTGTGCGGGTGCGCGAGCAGCCCCTGCTCCTCCAGCATCGCGAGCTCGTTGCGGATGGTCGAGGGCCCGAACGCGAGCTCGGCGTCGGCAGCGAGCGTCTTGGAGCCGACCGGCTGGCCCGTCGCGTTGTAGGCGTCGACGACCTTGCGCAGGATCAGTTCCTGGCGGGGGGTGATCACTCCTGGATCGTAGGCAACCGGACCTCGGCCTCGGCGTTGCGGATGATCGCGCTGCCGTTCTGCACGGCGCGCGTGTCGATCACCGCGACGCCGTCGCGCACCTCGCGCACCTCGCCGGTCACCTCGATCTCGGCCTCGGGAAGCCCCATGCCGCGGAACTGCACGGCCAGGCGCTGCAGCGATTGCGGACCGCCCGCGGCCTCGGTCTGCGCCCGCGCGACCTGGGCCATCGTCCACAGCCCGTGCAGGATCCGCCCGGGCAATCCGACCTGCTTGGCGAAGTCCTCGTCGATGTGGATCGGGTTGAAGTCTCCCGACGCGCCCGCGTAGCGGACCGTCAGGTAACGGTCCGGCGTCGTCTTGAGCGCGGGGATCGCATCGCCGGGGTTCATGCTGCACCTCGCACGATGTTGGTCCACGTGCCGGTGCAGACCGTCTCGCTGTCCTGGTTGACCGACTGCGACTCGAACACGAAGAAGCCGTTGCCCGCGCGCGCCTCGATCGACTTCACCGAGACCGTCGTCGTGATCTCGTCGCCGGCGACGACCAGCGGCCCCCACACGAACTCCTGCCCGCCATGGACCATCAGCGCGAAGTTGATCCCGACGTCGGGGTCGAACAGCGCGGGCGCGACCGACTGGCTGCTGTAGACGACGCAGAACATCGGCGGCGCGACGACGTCCCTGAACCCGGCCGCGCGCGCGGCCGCGGGGTCGAGGTGCAGCGGGTTCGTCTCGCCGACCGCGTGCGCGTACTCCCTGATCTTCTCCCGCCCGACCGCGTAGACGGTCGGAGCGTAGGTCTTGCCGACGGCCTCCGCGTTCACGGCGCCGCAGGCTACCGGGCCTTCTGCGTCGCCGCGACGCACCCCACGACCAGCACCGCGGTCAGCGCCGCGCCGACCGTCACGCGCTCGCCGAGGAAGAGGCCGGCCCACAGCAGCGTGAGCGGCGCCTGGGCCAGCTGGATCTGCCCGATCCGCGCGACGCCCCCGCGCGCGAGGCCGGCGTACCAGGCGAAGAACGCCGCGAACATCGACACCCCCGCGACGTAGGCGAAGCCGAACGCCGAGTCTCCGTGGACGTGGAAACCGGTCTGCGCCAGGCGCACCGCGACGACCGGCACCAGCAGCGGCGCACTCAGCACCAGCGCCCAGCAGATCGTGCGCGTCCCGCCAAGCTCGCGGGCGAGCGCCCCGCCCTCGGCATAGCCGAGCCCGACCAGCGCGACCGCGAGCAGCAGCTCGAGGTCGGTCACGCGCAGCGAGCCCGCTCCGGACACGAATGCGAACACGAGGACGGCGACCGTGCCCGCCGCGCTGGCGGCCCAGAACGCACGGCTCGGCCGCTCGCCGGCTCGCAGGACCGCCATCACGGCCGTGGCCGCCGGGGCGAGACCGACGACGATCGCGCCGTGCGCGGCGGTGCGGTGGTGCAGCGCCAGCGACGTGAGCAGCGGGAAGCCGATCACCACACCCGCGGCGACGACCGCCAGCGAGCGCACCTGCGCGCGCGTCGGCCACGGGGCGCGAGCCGCCCGCAGCACGAGCACCGAGAGCGCCGCCGCCACGAGCGCGCGCCCGAACGCGACCACCCACGGATCGATGTCCCGCAGCGCCAGCCGCGTCGCCGGCAGCGAGAACGAGAACCCGACGACGCCGATCGCACCGAGCAGCACGCCGTGCGACTGCGGGGACAGTCGCCTCAGTCGCGTTACCGCCGTCGCAGTGATAACGTTACTGCCATTGCTCATGATCGACGATAACACAGACCAGCGTGTTATCCAGGACGTGCGGACGGCTGCCCGTGCCCTCCCCCCGGGCAGCCGCCTGCCGTCCGTGCGCGAGCTGATGGCCCGCCACCGCGCCTCGCCCGTGACGGTGCAGCGCGCGATCGCCCGCCTCGCGCAGGAGGGCCTCGTCGTCCCCCGGCCGGGCCGCGGCACGTTCGTCGCCGAGCGCGCCGGCGCTGCCGACGCCGACGACCCGCCCGACCTGTCGTGGCAGGCCGTGGCGCTCGGGACCGCCCGCGGCGACGGCGGCAGCCTCGGCGAGCTGCTCGAACTGCCGCCGCCCGGCGCGATCCCGCTGTCGACCGGCTACCTCGACCCGGAGCTGCAGCCGCTCGCCGCCATTGGCCCGGCGCTCGGCCGCGCCGCCCGCCGCGCCGGCGCCTGGGACCGCGGCCCCGTCGAGGGCCGCGAGGAGCTGCGCGCGTGGTTCGCGCGCGAGGCCGGCGGCAGCTTCGGCGCGCACGACATGGTCGTCTGCCCCGGCGGCCAGTCGGGGCTCGCCACCGCGTTCCGCGCGCTCGCCGCGCCGGGCGAGCCGATCCTGGTCGAGGCGCCGACGTACCTCGGCGCGCTGGCCGCCGCCCGCGCGGCACAGCTGCGCGTCGTCCCGGTGCCGACCGACGACGAGGGCGTCCGGCCCGCCCTGCTGGCCGAGGCCTTCGAGCGCTCCGGGGCGCGCCTGTTCTACGCGCAGCCGACGTTCGCCAACCCGCACGGCGCCACGCTGGCGCCCGCGCGCCGCGTCGCCGTCCTGGACGTCGTCGGCGCGGCGGGGGCGTTCGTGATCGAGGACGACTGGGCCCGCGACCTGGCGATCGACGGCGAACCGCCCCCGCCGCTGGCGGCCGCCGACCGCCACGGCCACGTGGTCTACATCCGTTCGCTGTCCAAGCCGGCGGCGCCCGGGATGCGCGTCGCGGCCGTCGGCGCGCGCGGCGCCGCGGGCGAGCGCCTGCGCTCGGCGCGGATCATCGACGACTTCTTCGTGTCCGGCCCGCTGCAGGAGGCGGCGCTCGAGCTCGTCGCCTCCCCCGCATGGCGCCGGCACCTGCGTGCCCTGAGCGGCGCGCTGCGCGAGCGCCGCGACGCGCTCGCCGCCACGGTCGCGCGCGAGCTCCCGGCGCTGCGCCTCACGCTTGCGCCGGCCGGCGGCCTGCACCTGTGGTTCGCCCTGCCCGATCGCGCCGACGACACGGCGATCGCCGCGCGCGCCGCGGCGGGCGGCGTGACGGTCAGTCCCGGCCGCGTCTGGTTCGGCGCCGAGCCGCCGGGCCCGCACCTGCGCCTGACCTTCGGGGGCGCCGACCCGGCGCGGCTGGCCGAGGGCGTGCGGCGGCTCGCGGCCGCGGCGCCAGAGCTGACGGCGTAGCGCGCCCGCTAGCGTCGCGCCCGCAATGCGGCTCGCGATCGTCTTCCGCCCCGTCCCCGCGCTCAAGGGCAGCGAGCACGGCATCGCGAAGGGCTTCCGCGACGCCGGCCACGAGGTCGCCGCCGACAGCGAGGAGTTCGACCCGTCGGTCGACGCGGTCCTGATCCCCAACCAGCCGACGTTCTACCCGCGCGCGCTGGCGCAGCTGCGGGCGCTCGGCGACCGCCGCCCGCGCGTGGTCGCGTGGATGAGCGAGCCGCTCGTGCCACCGCTCGCGTCGGGCCTGCCATGGCCGCGGCGCACCCATCGCGAGTGGATCAAGCTCGCCCTGCGCGACCGCCGCGTGATCGACGCGCGCTCCAACGAGCGGCGAACGATCGCGCTCGTCCGCGAGGGCCTCGTCGACGCCGTCGCGACGACCACCGTCGCCCGTGTCGAACGCTTCGCCGAAGCCGGGCTGGAGACGACCTGGGTGCCGCAGACGATCGGCCCGCACGTCCACGCCGACCTGCGGCTCGAGCGCGACATCCCCGTCCTGTTCCTCGGCGCGATGGACGTCCCGCGCCGCCGGCTGCTGGCGCGGCGGCTGCGGCGCGCGGGTGTCGAGCTCACCGCCGTGGGCGACTGGAGCGACCCGCGCTACTGGGGCGCCGAGCGCACCCGGCTCATGAACCGCGCGGTGATCACGCTCAACCTCAACCGCTTCCGCGGCAACTTCCCGGACACGCGCTTCAATCTCGCCGCCTCCAACCGCTCGCTCATCGTCTCCGAGCCCGTCTACCGCCCCGACCCCTACGTCGCCGGCACCACCCATCTCGAGGCCGAGCCCGCGGACCTGCCCGCCGTCATCGAGCGCTGGCTCGCCGACGACGCCGCGCGCGAGCGAATGCTCAGCGCGGCGTACGAGACCGTGATGACGCGGCTACGGCGCGAGGACTCGATTGCGGCTCTCTGTGCGCTGCTGGCCGGGGAGGCGGTGCCAGCGCGCTGAGGGCCGCGGCGCCGAAGTCCGCATGGACCGAGGCGACATCCGCGGGCGACGGCTCGCTCAGCGCAGAGAAGCCGTGGCCGGCCCAGTTGCGCGCGCGGGCGAGCACGACGTCGGCGTACGACACGCCGAACGCGTCGTGGCCGTAGTAGTCGTAGGCCGCCTGCCAGGCGCGGCCGTCGAGCGAGCGCGTGGCGCCCGAATGCGACAGCAGCCGCGCGGCGGCCATCATCGCGTCGAAGTCGTCGTAGACCGACGGGTGGGTGCGGGCCACGTGCGGATAGGCGACCGGCCGGTGCGCGGCGCGGAAGGCGTGCGCGAAGCGGTCCCAGGTCGACCGCTTGCCGTTCGTCACGTTGAACTGCATCGGCCCCGCGCAGCAGCCGGCGAAGTTCAGCCCCCGGTAGGTGCCCGCCGCCGTGGAGAACCCGGTCTCCTGCTTGTGGACCGCGGCCAGCAGCAGCCACGACACGCCGAACGCGCGGTCACCCGACCGGTACAGCGGCCGGAACATCCCGGTCCACTGCGCCCACGTCGCGCGGCGCGGGCGCGGCGCCGGCGCCATCGGCGCGGGCGCCTCGACCGCCGGCTTCGGCCCCGCGACGACGGTCAGCGCCGGCTGCCCGGACTGGGGGGACTGTCCCCCTCGTCCGGCGCCGCCACTCGCGGCGAGCGCATAGACGAGCAGCACGATGCCGGCCACGAACACGAGGCCGGCGACGAGCGGCGGCCAGCGATCATCGTGAGGCTCGCGCATGGGCGCGTCAGATGATGACGGGCACGGCGCCGCCGTCGGCGGACCATGCCGCTCCGCTGACATTGCTCGCGCGCGCGGAGCACAGGAAGACGATCACGGCCGCGATCTCGTCGGGCGTGCCGTAGCGCCCGATCGGCACCTTGTCGCGCTGCTGCGCCAGCGCCTCCTCGGGCGTGACCCCGCGCTGCTTTGCGAGCTGCTCCGCCATGCCGCCGGGCGCCAGCCAGAGCTCCGTGTCGACAGGCCCGGGCGCCACGGCGTTGATCAGCACGCCGCTGCGCGCGTACGCGTCGGCGAAGACGCGCGACAGCGAGAGCTGGGCCGCCTTCGTGACCGAGTAGGCCGCGTTCGTCTGCGACGGCCGCTTGCCCGACGACGAGCAGACGTTGACGATCCGCCCGCCGCCCGCGCCGGCCATCCGGGGAGCCGCCGCGCGCATCAGCCGCATCGGCGCTATGACGTGCAGCTCGTACTGCCGGCGCCACTCGTCGTCGCTCAGCTCCCCGAGCCGGCTCACGTAGCTCGTGCCGGCGTTGTTCACGAGCACGTCGATGCCGCCCATCTGCTCGGCGCACGTGGCGATGATCCTCTCGTCGGCGTCGGCGTCCGTCACGTCGGCGGCGATGAACTCCCCGCCGCAGCGGGCGGCGGCGACCTCCAGGCGTTCGGCGTCGCGGCCGACGAGCAGCACGCGCGCTCCCTCCTGGCTCAGCCTCCGCGCCGTGGCAAGGCCGATACCACTGCTGGCGCCGGTGACGACGCAGACCTTGTCGCGCAGGTCGAGATCCATGACCCGGCATTCTTCCTGGTCATGCGCATCCTGTTCGTCTGCATGGGAAACATCTGCCGCTCGCCGACCGCCGAGGGCGTGATGCGCCACCTGATCGCGCAGCGCGGCCTCGACGGCGAGATCGAGGTGCAGAGCGCCGGGACGGGCGGCTGGCACGCCGGCAACCCGCCCGATGCGCGCTCGGCCCAGGCCGCCGCCGCGCGCGGGATCACGCTCGAAGGCGCGGCGCGCCAGGTCACGCGCGCGGACTTCGAGGACTTCGACCTGCTGGTCGCGATGGACCGCGAGAACCTGGCCGACCTGCGCGCGATCGCGCCGCCCGGCACCGAGCACAAGCTGCGCATGCTGGTCGCCGGCGGGCGCGACGTCCCCGACCCGTATTACGGCGGCCCGCGCGGGTTCGAGGACGTGCTGGACCTGGTCGAGACCGCCTGCGCCCAGCTGCTCGATGATCTCGCTGCCTGAGGAGCTCGGGCCCGTCGCCTCGGCCCACCGCGTCGCCGGCGGCGACATCAACGACGCCTGGGCGGTCGAGCTGGAGTCCGGCGAGCGGCTGTTCGTCAAGACGCGCGCGAACGCGCCCGCCGGTGAATACGAGGCCGAGGCCGCCGGGCTGCGCTGGCTCGGCGAGGCCGGGGTCCGCGTGCCCGACGTGGCCGCGGCCGGCGACGACTTCCTTGCGCTGCGCTGGGTCGACGAGGGCCTACTGGACGAGGAGGCGCTCGGCCGCGACCTCGCGACGCTGCATGCCGCCGGGGCGCCCGGGTTCGGCTTCACGCCGCATGGGGGACCGCTGCGGCTCGGCGCCGCCCAACTCCCGGAGGGCGAAGGCGAGGATTGGGCGACCTTCTACGCGCGCTGGCGGATCGCTCCGCTGGCCGACCAGGCGCTCGAGCGCGGCGCCCTGTCGCGCGAGGGTCGCGCGGCGATCGAGCGCGTCTGCGAGCGGATGGCCGACCTCGCCGGCCCGCCGGAGGACCCGGCGCGGCTGCACGGCGACCTGTGGTCGGGCAACGTGATGGGCGGCACGGACGGGCGGCCGGTGCTCGTGGACCCCGCGGCCTATGGCGGCCACCGCGAGGTCGACCTCGCGATGCTGCGCCTCTTCGGCCGCATCTCCGCCACGACGCTCGCCGCCTACGAGGAGCGCGCGCCGCTGGCAGAGGGCCACTCCGACCGCGTCCAGCTCTACCAGCTGCTGCCGCTGCTGGTCCACGCCGTCCTGTTCGGCGGCTCCTACGGCGCGAGCGCCGCGCAGGCCGCTCGCCGCTACGCCGGCGGCTGAGCCGCCCACATTTCGGGTTCCACGGCGAACCCGTTGCAGACGAACGAGACCAGGTGGTAGAAGCCAGCCAGGCACACGAGCTCGACGAGCTGGTCGTCGGGCCAGCCCGCGCGCAGCTCGGCCCAGAGCGCGTCGCTGATCGTGGCGGTCTCGTGAAGCTCGTCGCACATGCGCACGAGCACGCCCGCGCGGCCCTCGGGCACCTCGCCGCGCCAGAGCGCGTCGGCGTCGGCCGCCGTGTGGAACACCGCCTTGTGGACACCCCACTCGTACGCCGCGCCGCAGAGGGCGGTCGTGCGCAGGATCATCACCTCGCGCTCATCGTCGGCCAGCCGGCCGAAGCTCAGCAACGACGACCCGATCTGCCGGAAGCGATCGAGCAGCGCGTCGTGGTGGGCGATCGTGCGGAAGAGCTTCAGCGGCTCTGCGTCGACGGCGCCCATCAACCGCTTCAGCGCGTCCTCGACCGCAGGCTCGTAGGGAGGTTCGAGTGGCGCGAGTCGTGTCATGGTTCTAAAATCGAAGCACACATGTCAAGGCACCCGATCGCGAACCTCTTCGACCTCCTCGGCCGCCGCTGGGCGCTGCGCGTTCTCTGGGAGCTGCGCGACGAACCGGTCCCCTACCGCCGCCTGCGCGAGCGCTGCGACGAGGTCTCGACCTCCGTCCTGGCGACCCGCCTGCGCGAGCTCACCGCGGCGGGCGTCGTGGAGCACACCGCACGCGGCTACGCGCTCACGGACAGCGGCCGTGAGCTGCTCGATCACCTGCGCCCGCTGAACGACTGGGCGAAGCGGCGCCTATGAGCGGCCGTCGTCGCCCAGCTCGAGCACGGCCAGGAACGCCTCCTGGGGCACCTCGATGCGCCCGACCTGCTTCATGCGCTTCTTGCCCTCCTTCTGGCGCTCGAGCAGCTTGCGCTTGCGCGAGATGTCGCCGCCGTAGCACTTGGCGGTGACGTCCTTGCGAAAGGCCTTGACGGTCTCGCGGGCGATGATGTGCGAGCCGATCGCCGCCTGGATCGGCACGTCGTACTGCTGGCGCGGGATCTTCGCGCGCAGCTTCTCGGTCAGCGTGCGCCCGACCTCGTAGGCCTTGTCGCGGTGGACCACCATCGAGAGCGCGTCGACGGGGTCGCCGGCCAGCAGCACGTCGAGCTTGACGAGGTTCGAAGGCCGCAGCCCGCTGATCTCGTAGTCCAGCGACGCGTAGCCGCGCGTTCGCGACTTCAGCTGGTCGAAGAAGTCCAGGACGATCTCCGACAGCGGCAGGTCGTAGTTGATCTGCACGCGATCGGCCGACAGGTAGTGCATTCC
>Ga0308175_100000621_pt1 | contig 23852 bp, 19 predicted proteins | sample PhyCR1_3_FD_203893 | JGI IMG/M metagenome (GOLD analysis project Ga0308175, IMG submission 203893) | Soil microbial communities from UC Gill Tract Community Farm, Albany, California, United States - DLSLS.C.R1 | ecosystem: Environmental > Terrestrial > Soil > Agricultural land | place: USA...
CGACCGGGGAGGGGACGTCCTCCTCCTCGCCCGCAATTTCCTCGCCGCCTCCTCCCGCTCCGGCCTCACCTTCGCCCCGGAGACCGAGAGGGCCCTCCTGGCCTACCCCTGGCCGGGAAACGTCCGTGAGCTGGCCAACGCCGTCGAGAGGGCCACCATCTTCTGCCGGAGCCAGGTGATCCAGCCCGAGGATCTCCCCCAGGAGGTGCGCACCGCCGCCACCGCCGAAAAAGACGATCTCTGTACCTGGGACCCGGACGACGATCTCCAGACCGCCAAGCGCAAGCTGGTCGACCGCCTGGAGCGGGCCATGATCACCGAAGCCCTCCGCGAGCACGGCGGCAACATCTCCCAGGCCGCCCGGCGGCTGGGCCTTCACCGGCAGAGCCTGCAGCAGAAGCTGCACGAGCTGGGGATCGCGGCGGAGAGCTTTCGGGGGGAGTGAGCCCGTCCCGAGATCGAGACATTCGCCCTGGATCTGGCCGGAGCGGCCCCGGAATCGCATCCATTGGCGCCGCGAGGCCAATGTTCGGGATTGAATCCCCAAACATTCGCCTCGCGAATGTTTGTTTCTGAATGCGGCGCGGAATATTACCGCCGAATCCCCGAACATCCGCCTCGCGTCTGGAGAGGGTGGGAATCCGGTCGCAAGCCTCAAGATCCGAGGCGGATGCTCCAGAATCCGGCGTGGATGGCGCGCGCCGGATTCGCAATGTTCGGCGAACGTTCGCCAACGTTCGGGACCCTGGGACGGATGTTTCCAGATCCAAACCGCCCCTCAGGGACTCAGGGGCGGATTGCCGGCGCCGGTCTTCTGGTAGACCACGGCCCGATGGCCCATTCCCCGCTCGAAGATGCGCAGAAACCCCATCAAGACGAGCTTCTGGAGGCTCTGGTAGAGGGCTCCGCGATGGGGCTCATACCCGAGGGCCTGGCACACCTCCCGGCGCGTGAACGTCTCCGGGAGCCGCGGAAACGCCGCCCGAACGTCCAGGTCCACCCCGGGAGCGTTCCGCCGGAAAACCGTCTCCACGGAAGGGGGAGGCTCCGGCCCCAGAGGGGGAACGGCGGCCGGAGCGTCTGAGCTAACTTCTGTTGGCTGAGAAACTTCGCCTTGTCTGCTCTGAAGAGACCAGTACAGCTCCAGAGCCTTGATCTGGGCCTGATACCCCGCCTCCACCATCTCCATCGCGCTCCGCCGCTGCTCCGCGAGGCGGGCCTTGGAATGTTCGTATTCGTCTCGGGTCATTGTTTGGACATTATGGCGGAATGTTTGGACGTTGCAAGGGGGGCGGGGGAGGGGAGGCGTGAGATGACGTCGTTTGTAGGGGCGGCCCTACAGAGGAGAGCCATCATTTCCAGGCTGACGGAGTCCTGGGGCGTCCAATCTCAGGAAATCGAACCGCTTTACCTGGCTCAGCTTCGTCGCGAGCTCCAAAGCGGCAAGGATGTCCTCGCGTTCGAGATCCTCATAGTCGGCCAGAATCTCCTCGATGGTCATCCCGGAGCTCAGGAGCCCAAGGATCATTTCTACCGGATAGCGCAGGCCACGGATCGAAGGCTTCCCGTGGCAGATCTGCGGATCGATGACGATGCGATCGAGGAGACTCATTTCTGTACCTCCAAGGCTAGTTATGATACCTCTCACTTGGGAGACCAAGGTTATGGACCGCATCCTCACAGCCGCTCAGATCTGGCAGCAATTCGAGTCTGAATGGGTCTTGGTGGAAGATCCCCAGACGAACGACGCCTTGGAGGTGGAGGGCGGCAAGGTACGCTGGCACAGCAAAGATCGCGATGAGGTCTATCACAAAGCCGTTGAGCTCCGCCCCAAACGGTTCGCCATGCTCTACACTGGCAGGATGCCTGAAGATACCGCCGCTCTTGTCGACGTGGGAGCCCCTCAATGAGGAATTTCCGGAGATCGATGACCTCGGGCCATTGAGGACGTTTGAACGAGGCTAGCTGGGTTGCAGGAGAAGTATGAAGCTACTTCAGCTTCCTACGTCGAGCAGGACTCTTACGACGCTTTGGCGACCATCAGATCCCTCGCCTCTTTAAGAAAGGCGATCACCTGCTCGCGAGAGACCGTCGGAAAACCTTCGAGAAACTCGTCGATGGAGTCCCCAGCCTCCAGATAATCGAGCAGGGTCTGGACAGGTACGCGGGTCCCGGTAAACACCGGAGTACCTTCCAGCACGTCCTGGCTGCGGGAAATGATTTGTCGCTTCATAGCGGAAGACTAACCCTGATCGGCGGGTAGAGGAAGGCCCTACCCTCGCGCCACCTCCCGCAGCCGCTCCACATCCCGCACGGGAGGCTGTCCGAACAGTCTCTTGTACTCCCGGCTGAACTGCGAGGCGTCGTCGTAGCCCACCCGGTAGCCGGCGCTGGCGGCGTCCAGGTTCTCGCTGAGCATGATGCGCCGGGCCTCCTGGAGCCGGAGCTGTTTCTGGAACTGCAAGGGGCTCATCGCCGTGACCGCCTTGAAATGATGGTGAAAGCCCGAGACGCTCATCCCGAGCTCCCGCGCCAGGCTGTCGATCCGCAGAGGCTGGTTGAATTCCCTGCGGAGCCGCTCGACGGCTTCCGCGATACGGTCGGTGTGGCCGCCCAGGAGCGCCAGATGACGGAGCCGGTTTCCCTGCTCTCCCATGAGCAGCCGGTAGACGATCTCCCGGGTGATCAACGGCCGCAGGACCCGCTCTTCGGCGGGCGAATCCAGCAGCCGCACCAAGCGCACCGTGGCATCCAGCAGCTCCGCGTCCAGCGGGCTCACGTCGATCGCCCGCACGTCGCCCCCGTTCCGCGAGGAGAGATGACCCGCCTCCACCATCACCGAGCCGACCAGCGCCGGGTCGAGATCCAGGCGGAGGCTCAGATACGGCCGTTCCGCCGACGCCTCGAGGACCTGGCCCACGACGGGCAGCTCCACGGTGGCGAGCAGGTAATGGGCCGGGTCATAGCGGTAGCGGCTGTCCCCCAGCAGCACCTCCTTGCTCCCCTGCGCGATCACGCAGAAGGAAGGCTTGGAGACTCCGTGGAGCGGCTCCGTCGGGGTGGAGGAGCGGTTGAGGAGGAGTCCCTTCAGCAGCTCCACCGCGCCGTCCTTCGGGAGGGCCCGCGCGATGCGCTCCGCGAGCTCCTCCTGGCAGGCGTACGCCCGGTGCGTTCCACGCTCTGAGCCCTGGTCGCGTGTCGCGTCCATATCCATGTCCCTATCCTAGCCCCCTCCGGCGGACTCTGGATACTCCTTCCAAAGATTTGCAGGATCGTCCAAGGATCGTCCAGGATCGTCATACCGCCCCGCGTCCCGGAACCCTACCATGGGCTCTCAGGGACGGGGCGCACCTCAGCGCGCCGAAGCATCCCGCCGGGTGCGGATTTTGCAAAACGCGTCGGAGCGGTGATGTCGCTGATCGACCGGCATCACCTTCGCCGCCGCCCTTGCCATCGATCCTAGACGGCACCCCCCATTCACCAATCGCTGAGTGTCGAGAGGGAGGAGAGAACAGTGCAAAAACGAAACTTTGGACGAAGCAATCTGGAAGTCTCCGCAATCGGGTACGGCTGTATGGGGCTGGAGGCCGTCTATGGCCCGGCGACCGACCGGCAGGAGGGGATCAGGATCCTCCACGCGGCGGTTGAGCGCGGCGTCACGTTCTTCGACACCGCCGAGGCCTACGGTCCATTCACCAATGAAGAGCTCGTCGGCGAAGCGCTGGCTCCATTCCGCGACCGGGTGGTGATCGCGACGAAATTCGGGTTCGACATCGCGTCCAACGGGCAGCGGAGCGGCGGCCTCAACAGCCGGCCGGAGCACATCAGGCAGGTCGCCGATGCCTCTCTCAAGCGCCTGAAGACCGATGTCATCGACCTTTTCTATCAGCACCGTGTTGATCCGAACGTGCCGATCGAGGATGTCGCGGGCGCGGTGAAGAAGTTGATCGACGAAGGCAAAGTGAAGCACTTCGGGCTTTCCGAGGCTGGCGCGAAGACGATCCGCCGCGCACACGCCGTACAGCCGGTCACCGCCGTGCAGAGTGAGTACTCTCTGTGGACGCGCGATCCCGAGCCGGAAGTGCTGCCGGCCTGCGAGGAGCTCGGGATCGGCTTCGTCGCGTGGGGCCCGCTGGGGCAGGGCTTCCTCACGGGAAAGATCGACACCACGACGAGCATCGGCAGCTCCGATTTCCGTGCCGCTTCCCCCCGCTTCACTCCCGAGGCGCGGAAAGCGAATCTCGCCGTGGTCGATCTGCTCAAGGAGATCGCGGTCCGCAAAAGCGCGACCCCGGCGCAGATCGCAATCGCGTGGCTGCTCGCACAGAAGCCGTGGATCGTCCCGATCCCGGGAACCACGAAGCTGCACCGTCTCGAGGAGAACATCGCCGCGGCAGGCGTCGAGCTCACCGCCGACGATCTGCGCGACATCGAGACCGCTGCATCGAAGATCAACGTACATGGGGCGCGGCTTCCGGAAGCGATCCTCGCTATGAGTGGCCGCTGAGGAGGCTCAACGATGCAGAACAACACACATCCGATACGAACCGAATCGACCGCCGCGGCTTTCTCGGGCTGGGGTTGGGATTGACCGCTGCCGCCGCAACAGGAGCATTGCTGCCTGGTGCGGCCAGTGCTGCGCAGGTTCCACAGGCAAAGCCGTCGCCTCTCGGACGCCGCAGGCTCGGTTCGCTGGAAGTCTCGGCGCTCGGGCTGGGCGTCCAGAACATGAGCCGCAAGTATGAAACGACCGTGCCGTACCGGCCGGAGATGATCAACATCATCCGCGCCGCCTTCGACCGTGGCGTCACCTTTTTCGACGCGGCGGAGGCGTACGGCCCGTTCGAGGTGGAGCGCATCCTCGGCGAAGGCATAGCGCAGTTCCGAGACAAGGTCGTGATCACATCCAAGTTCGGCTGGAACATCGATCTGAAGACCGGTGAGCGTCGCCCGGGCCTCAACAGCAAGCCCGAGCACATCAAGCTCGCTGTCGAAGGGATGCTCAAGCGCCTTCGCACCGACCGCATCGATCTCCTCTACCAGCACCGGGTCGACCCGCAGGTCCCGATCGAGGACGTCGCCGGCGCGGTGAAGGGCCTGATGGCGCAAGGCAAGGTTTTGCACTGGGGCCTGTCCGAGATGGGGCTCAAAACGCTGCGGCGCGCTCATGCGGCGCTGCCCGTCACGGCGGTCCAGAACGAATACTCCATGCTGTGGCGCGGGCCCGAGAAGGAAGTGATCCCGACGTGCGAGGAGCTTGGAATCGGCTTCGTGCCGTGGAGCCCGCTGGGTGTGCAGTTCCTGACCGGCTGGATTGACGCGAACACGCGGTTCGCTCCCGGCGACATTCGCGGAATCGAGTCCCGATTCTCGCCGGAGAATCTGCCCCACAACCTGGCGCTCGTGGACCTGGTGAAGAGGTGGGCCGAACGAAAGAATGCCACCCCCGCCCAAATCGCGCTGGCATGGCTGATGGCGCAGAAGCCCTGGATCGTGCCCATCCCCGGGACGACACAGATGGCGCATATGCTCGACAACAACGGCGCGGCTGCGGTTCGATTCACACCCGCCGAGCTCGCCGAGCTGAATGCGTCTGTTTCGGCGATTCAGATCCGGGGGCAGCGCCTCCCAGACCAGGTGCTGGTCTTCTCGGGCGTGGAGGCGCCGCCGAAGAGCTGAAGGTTCCCGGACCATTTACGACCATCGGCTATGCGGCACAGACCGACACGCCTCTTGCGCTATGCGTGTTCACGTTCGAGGCGATCGGAACGCAATGGGAGATCGAGACCCGCGAGCCGGTGGGCTGAAAGGAGTCTGTAATGACCGATGTCATTGTCCTTGTCGGTGCTGGATCGATTGGTCAGGCGATCGCGCGGCGGGTGAGCGCAGGCAAGCACGTCCTGCTGGCTGATCTTCGCCAGGAAAACGCCGATGCAGCCGTAAAAGTCCTCGGCGACGCCGGATTCGAGGTGAGCGCCGTGACCGTAGACGTCTCCTCGCGCCAGTCAGTTCGCGCGCTCGTCGAGAGAGCCACGGCGCTCGGCGCCGTCACCGGCGTCATTCATGCCGCCGGTGTCTCACCCACGCAGGCATCGCCAGCCACGATCCTGAAGGTCGATCTTTATGGTACCGCGCTCGTGCTCGAGGAGCTCGGCAATGTCATCGCCCGCGGCGGAGCGGGCGTCGTGATTGCTTCGCAGTCGGGTCACCGCCTCCCGGCGCTGACGCCCGACCAAGACAAGGCGCTGGCGACGACACCCACCGACGAGTTGCTTGCTCTTCCGATGCTCCAGCCGGACCAAGTGACGGACTCGCTGCACGCTTACCAGGTCTCGAAGCGCGGCAACGCGCTACGGGTGATGGCCGAGGCGGTGCGGTGGGGCAAACGCGGCGCGCGGGTCAACACGATCAGCCCCGGCATCATCATTACGCCTCTCGCCAGGGACGAGATGGCCGGCCCGCGCGGTGAGGGATACCGGCGCATGATCGAGCTGTCCGCGGTTGGGCGCGCCGGCACCCCGGATGAGGTAGGGGCGGTCGGTGCTCTCCTGATGGGGCCGGAGGGCGCGTTCATCACCGGCAGTGATTTCCTCATGGACGGCGGAGTCACGGCCGCATACTGGTTCGGCGAGCTCGCTCCGAAATGAGGCCAACCGCGACCCGCCGTACCGCCCGCCGAACAGAAAGGAGCCGTCATGGCCAATCTCAGCATGACCGTATTGGTCGTCGGTGCGACCGGCAGCATCGGGCGCCTCGTCCTCGATGAAGCGATCCGGCAGGGCCATGCCGTGCGTGCCCTGGTGCGCGATCCCGGCAAGGCGGGTCAGCTTCCCCCCGAAGCGCGGGTTGTCATCGGCGACGTTACTCGACCCGACACGCTTCCCGGCGCGGTAGACGGTGTCGACGCCATCGTGTTCACCCTCGGCTCCGACGGCACGGGCAGGGTCGGGGCGGAGAGTGTCGACTATGGCGGCGTGCGCAACGTCCTGGGGGCGCTAGGTTCGCGGACGGCGCGTATCGCCCTGATGACCGCCATCGGGGTCACCAACCGCACCGGTTCCTATAACCGGTCCACCGAGGCTCATGACTGGAAGCGGCGCTCCGAAAGGCTCGTGCGCGCCAGCGGATTGCAGTACACCATCGTACGACCCGGCTGGTTCGACTACAACGGTCCGGATGAGCACCGGCTCGTCCTCTTACAGGGCGATAAACGCCAAGCCGGCGATCCCAGCGATGGCGGCATTGCACGACGCCAGATCGCCGAGGTCCTGGTGCGCAGCCTCAGCTCTGATCATGCGTTGCGCAAGACCTTCGAGCTCATCGCTGCCACCGGCCCGGCCCCGGACGACTTCCACGCGCTGTTCGCCCCTCTCGATGCGGACCCGCAAGGCGCGCTGGACGGCGCGCATGACATGGCGAACATGCCGCTGGAGGACGAGCCGCAACGGGTGCGGGATGACCTGGAGGCAGTGCTCGCGCACCGCGCGTGACCCGCTGATGGAGGGAGTACGATGCAGAAACGGAACCTGAGCTACACCGCCTCGCAAGAGAACGTCGCGGCGGCGCCGGCGAGCTCACCGGCGAGAAGGCTCCGGTCAGCGCGGGAGCTCAAGCGGCGATGAGGGTATTCGAGGTCGTCATCGCGCTGCTGCTGGGCGGCGCCGCCTTGGCCGCCCTGGCGCGGCGGATGGGCGCGCCCTATCCGGCGCTGGTGGCGCTCGCCGGCGCCGCGCTCGCGCTGCTCCCCGGCGTGCCGACAATCGTGCTCGATCCCGAGCTCGCGCTGGCGCTGTTCGTCGCGCCCGTCCTGGTCGACGCCGCTTTCGACTCCTCGCCGCGCGACCTGCGCGCGAACTGGCGCGCGGTCACCAGCCTGGCCCTCGGCGCCGTCGCCCTCACGATCGCCGTCGTCGCCGTCGTCGCGCGGCGGCTGGTCCCAGACATGCCGTGGGCGGCGGCGATCGCGCTCGGCGCCATCGTCGCGCCGCCGGACGCGGCGGCCGCCACCGCGGTGCTCAAGCAGCTCCGCCCACCGCACCGGCTGCTCGTGATCCTGGAGGGGGAGAGCCTCTTCAACGACGCGAGCGCGCTGCTCGTCTACCGTCTCGCGGTCGGCGCCACGGTCGCCGGCGTCCTGTCCGGTTGGAGCGTGCTGCCGACGCTGCTCGTGGTCACGGTAGGCAGCGTCGTCCTCGGGCTGGTGCTCGCACCGGTCAGCCTCGCCGTGAACGCGCGCATCAACGATGTCGCGACCGCGGTGGTGGTCCAGTTCTGCGGGACGTTCGGCGTCTGGCTGCTCGCGGAGCAACTGCACCTCTCGGGCATCATCACGCTGGTGGTCTTCGCGATGGCGGCGTCGCGCCGCGCGCCCGAGGTCCTGCCGGCGCGCATCCGCATTCCCGCGTGGGCGGTGTGGGAGGTCGCGGTGTTCGTGCTGAACGTCCTCGCGTTCATCCTTGTGGGTTTCCAGCTCAAGTCCATCGTCGTGCGCGGGGCGATCGGGACGCGCTACGTGGCCGTGGCGGCGGCGGTGTGCGTCGCCGTCATCCTGGCGCGCATCGCGTGGGTGACCGGCGCGGCGGCGTTCAGCCGGTGGCGCTGCCGTCCGCGCCCGGGCGGGGCTCCCGGACCGCGCGACGCGGTGGCGCTCACCCCGGGCGGCGCGGCGGTGGTGGGGTGGTGCGGCATGCGAGGCACTGTGACGCTCGCCGCCGCGCTGGCGCTCCCGACAGGCAGCGAGGGCGGCGTCCCGTTCCCCTATCGGGACCTGATCCTCGTCACCGCGTTCGGGGTGGTGCTCGGCACGCTCGTGTTCCAGGGGCTCACGTTGCGGCCGCTCCTGCTGCGCCTGCGGCTCGAGGATGACGGGACGGTGGACCGCGAGGTGCGCTTCGCGCGGGTCGAGACGCTGCGGGCGGCGGTGGAGGGCGCCGCGACGTGCCCGAGAGCCGAGACCGCGGAGCTCGTACGGCACCGCTACGACCTGCAATTGCATCGCGCGGAGGAGGAGCTCGGCGCGCCCGAAGAGACCGCGGCGGATGCCGGCGGCAGGGAGGCGGACGCGGCAGTCGTGCGCGCCGCGACCGAGGCGGCCCGGCGGCGGCTCGTGGCGCTCCGGGCCGACGGCACGATTGGCGACGCCGCGTTCCAGCGTGTCGAGGAGGAGCTCGATTGGGCGGATCTCGACTGGGCGCAGTTCCTGCGCACGGCGGACGACGAGGGATAGGCACCCCTGATTGAACGCGGAAGGAGAAAAAAATGCGGAAACGAACACTTGGAAACAGCGGCCTGGAGGTCTCGGCCCTCGGGCTCGGCTGCATGGGAATGAGCTACGGCTACGGGCCGGCCCACGACGAGCGGGAGATGATCTCCGTGATCCGGGCGGCGGTCGATCTCGGCGTGACGTTCTTCGACACCGCCGAGGTCTACGGTCCGTTCACGAACGAGGAGCTGGTGGGCAAGGCGCTCTCGCCCATCCGCGAGCAGGTGGTGATCGCCACCAAGTTCGGGTTCCACATCGACGCCGATGGCAAGCAGGCTGGCCTGGACAGCCGGCCCGAGCACATCAAGGAGGTCGCGGAAGCGTCGCTCAAGCGGCTCAACACCGACTTCATCGATCTGTTTTATCAACACCGCGTCGACCCTGACGTACCCATTGAGGACGTGGCGGGAGCGGTGAAGGAGCTGATCCGGGAGGGCAAGGTCAGGCATTTCGGTCTTTCGGAGGCGGGCGCGAAAACGATCCGCCGCGCGCACGCGGTCCAGCCCGTCGCGGCCCTTCAGAGCGAGTACTCGCTCTGGTGGCGAGAGCCCGAAACGGAGATCATTCCCACCCTGGAGGAGCTCGGGATCGGCTTCGTGCCTTTCAGCCCGCTGGGCAAGGGTTTTCTGACCGGCAAGATCGACGAAACCACGACCTTCGACAAATCGGATTTCCGCAACGTCGTCCCTCGCTTCTCCCCGGAGGCCCGCAAGGCGAACCTTGCCCTGGTCGAGCGGATCGAAAGCATCGCGGAGCGCAAGAAAGCGACGCCGGCCCAGATCGCCCTCGCCTGGCTCCTCGCCCAGAAGCCCTGGATCGTGCCGATCCCGGGGACGACGAAGCTGCATCGCCTGCAAGAGAACGTCGCCGCGGCCTCCGTCGAGCTCAACCGTGACGATCTGCGCGACCTCGAAAGCGCCGCCTCGGAGGTCACGGTGCAGGGGGACCGGTATCCCGCGCACTTGCAGCAGCGGATCGACCGCTGAGCGGCAAGTCGAGGAGGGTACTCAACATGCGAGCCCGCTACACCGAGCCGTTCGCATTGCTGGTTGCCCAGCTCGCATACGAAGGAACCGAAGGGCCGGAGCTGGCGTATCGGTTCGAGTGGTTTGGCAAGTAGGAGTGCCCGGAGACAGCAACGGGCAACTGAATTACAATCGGAAACCGGATGGACGACGCCATTCCCACCACGCCGCCGGCCGTTCGCATCCGCCCCGCGATGCCCGCGGATCTCAAAGCCGTGGGCCGGCTCGGCGCGCTCCTCGTCCGGACGCACCACGACTTCGACCCCGACCGCTTCATCGCCGCGACGCCGCGGACCGAGCACGGATACGGCTCGTTTCTCGGGACGCAGCTCGAGGAGCCGAACATCATCGTCCTGGTCGCCGAGCGCGACGGCGAGGTGATTGGCTATACCTACGCGGGGGTCGAGGGGACCGATTACATGTCGTTGCGCGGGCCGGCGGGCGTGCTGTATGACATCGTGGTCGATCCCGCCCATCGCGGGCAGGGCGTCGGCCGGGAGTTGCTCGACGCGACCCTGGAGGCGCTCAAGGCGAAAGGCGCGCCCCGGGTCGTGCTCTCGACGGCGGAGCGGAACGAGCCCGCGCAGCGCCTCTTCGCTCGCGCGGGGTTCCGCCGGACGATGATCGAAATGACTCGGGAGCTCGACGCAAGAGGAGGAGAAGTATGAGTCTCAAGAAACGCAAGCTCGGCCGGCAGGGCCTGGAGGTCTCGGAGATCGGTCTCGGCTGCATGGGCATGAGCGCGTCGTACGGCACCCCTGAGGAGCGCGACGAGCGCGAATCCATCGCCACCCTCCACCGCGCCATCGAGCTCGGATGCACCTTCCTCGACACGGCGGAGGTCTACGGCCCCTACACCAACGAGGAGCTCCTGGGCCGGGCGCTCCAGGGGCGGCGCGACCAGGTGACCCTCGCCACCAAGTTCGGCTTCCGCATCGAGAACGGCAAGCAGGCGGGCACCGAGCGCGACAGCCGGCCGGAGCACATCCGCCAGGTGGTCGAGGAGTCCCTGCGGCGTCTCCGGACGGACCGCATCGACCTGCTCTACCAGCACCGCGTCGATCCGGCGGTGCCGATGGAGGAGGTGGCGGGCACGGTGGGCGAGCTGGTCGCCGCGGGCAAGGTGCGCTTCTTCGGCCTCTCGGAGGCGGGCGTCGCCAACATCCGGCGCGCCCACGCCGTTCACCCGGTCTCCGCGCTCCAGAGCGAGTATTCGCTGTGGGAGCGGAACCTGGAGGCGGACGTCCTGCCGGCGCTGCGCGAGCTGGGCATCGGCCTGGTGGCGTTCTCGCCGCTGGGCCGCGGCTTCCTGACCGGCGAGGTCAAGCGGGCGGAGGAGTACCCGGAAGGGGACTTCCGCCGCAACGACCCCCGCTATCAGGGGGAGAATTTCGACGCCAACCTGCGGGCCGCGGAGGCGGTGCGGGAGGTGGCGCGGTCGCTCGGCGCCAAACCGGGGCAGGTGGCGATCGCCTGGCTCCTTCACAAGGGGAAGGACATCGTGCCGATTCCGGGCACGAAGCGCGTCAAGTATCTGGAAGAGAACGTCGCCGCCGCTGCGATCTCGCTCAGCCCGGAGCAGATGAGGGCGCTCGACGACGCGCTCGCCCCGGAGAAGGTCTCCGGGCCCCGCTACAGTGCGGCCGCGATGTCCATGGTTGACCGGTAGACGGCGGCGCCGGAGCGCGCCATCGGGATGGTCAATATAGCGTTCGTATCAACGATCAGTACAGGGTGTGCTTTTTCTGGGTGGACAACGAGCCGGATGAAGTCGAAATTATTGACTACCATTGAAGAGCTTAAAGTAACGAGGCATTTATGATTCGAGTCCCCACACACCGCGAGCCCACGCATCCCGGAGACATGCTTCTGGAAGAGTTTCTCAAGCCGCTGGGCTTGTCGCAAAGAGACTTGGCTGACGGGATCCACGTCCCCTATCAGCGGGTCAATGAGCTCGTGAACAAGAAGCGAGGGATGACACCGGGCACGGCGCTGCGGCTTTCCAAGTTCTTGGGCACGTCGGCAGACTTTTGGATGAGCCTGCAGCTTCGCTGGGATCTCTATCATGCAAGCTTATCCGAAGCCGCGGAGCTCAAGCGCATTAAGAGGATCAAGACAGGCCACAAAGCGGTGGCCTGAGCCCGAGGATCCCCCCCGGAGGTGCACAACGCCCCCGATTCAGCGTGCCGTGCGCGATAGGGCAACCACAGCCGGTCGGCGGAGAGGAGGCCGCGCGGCCTCCCCGCCCGGGATTTCAACCCGGGCGGGCTAACGAAATCCCCTCCTCATCCGTATGCTTATCGCCATGAGCGACCCACTGCGCGATCCCGAGCTCGACGAGCTCGTCCGAGAGCTGAACCGGAAGAGCGCCTCCGACCCGCTGGGCGGCGGTGGAGCGGACCTCCAGCTCGAGCCCTCTGAATCCGCGTTTCCCGCCCAGACCCTGGCGCTCCGGATGCAGTCTCAGCTCCTGGTGGCCGAGGGGGAGCCTCTCGACCGGCTGCTCACCGAGATGATCCAGCAGAAGGCGAGCGACCTGCTGCTGATCCCGGGGCTGCCCCCCATCTTCCGCGTCAACGGCCGGCTGCTGCGCATGGAGGAGCGGGGCGCCCTCGAAGGGGATGAGGTCCAGCGGCTGTTCGCGGCCCACCTCGGCGGCAAGGAGCGGCAGGAGCTCTCGGAGGAGGGCTCGACCGATTTCAGCCTCAGCATCTCCCGGGGGCGCGCGGTCGCCGAGGGGATGGGCTCCGCCTGGCGATTCCGGGTCAACGTCCACCGCCAGCGCGGCGAGGTGGCGTCGGCCGTGCGGGCGCTGCCGTCGGAGATCCCCACTCTGGCGAGCCTCAACCTGCCGCCGGTGCTCGCCGAGCTGGTGAAGCCGAGCCGCGGGCTGGTCCTCGTCTGCGGCCCCACGGGATCGGGCAAGTCGTCCACCCTCGCCGCGCTGGTGGGGGAGATCAACGCCAACCGCACCAGCCACATCATCACCATCGAGGACCCGATCGAGTACGAGCACCGCTCGCTGCGTTCCGCCATCGAGCACATCGAGGTGGGGCGCGACACCCGCTCCTTCCACGAGGCTCTGCGGTCCGCCATGCGCCAGGACCCCGACATCATCCTGGTCGGCGAGATGCGCGACCTGGAGACGGTGGCGACCGCGCTCACCGCCGCCGAGACCGGCCACCTCGTGCTCTCGACCCTGCACACCAACGACGCGCAGCAGGCGGTGCACCGGATGGTCGACGTCTTTCCGCCGGCCCAGCAGTCGCAGATCCGCCACCAGCTCGCCCTGGCGCTCCACGCCATCGTGGTGCAGACGCTCGTCCCCCGCGCCAACGGCCGGGGGCGCGTCCCGGCGATCGAGCTGCTGCTCGCCAGCTACCCCGTGCGGCACCACATCCGCAGCAACCACCTGCAGAAGCTGTACAACGAGATCACCCTGGGCAAGGCGCAGGGGATGATCTCGATGGAGGAGTCGCTGGCCCGCCTGGTCCACCAGGCGGTGATCGACATCGAGGAGGCCCGGATGCGGGTGAGCCACCCCGAGACGTTCGAGTCCTTCGTCCAGGGGTAGACAGGTACTTTTTCGTATATCGTAGTCAAAGAATGCGCCCGATTACGGCCAGCGATCTCATGAACCCGGAGGTCCTCACGGTCCGCGACGAGTGGAGCGTGCGGGAGCTGGCCGCGTTCCTGATCGAGAATGAGATCAGCGGCGCCCCGGTGTCGGATGCCCAGGGGCGGCTGGTGGGGGTCGTCTCGCTGGTGGACGTCGCCGCCGCCGCCTCGGGGGAGGGGGAACGCCTGGCCCGCAACGGCTCCTCTTTCTTCATCGACGACGAGTGGGGGGACGGCCTGGACGAGGAGGACGTCGAGGATCTCCCCCCCGGCCACGAGAGCCTGCGCGTCGCCGACATCATGAACCCCAAGATCTACTCCGTCCGCGAGGACGCCACGGTCTCCGAGATCGCCTCGCTGATGCTCAAGGGGCACATCCACAGGCTCCTCGTCACCCGGGAGGACCGGGCGGTGGGGGTGATCACGACCTCGGATCTGCTGGGGTTGTTGGTAGGGGAGGACTGAACGCCCGAGGATCAATCCCCGGGCTACGTCTCAACCGGCTTCTCATTTCCTGCGTAGCCCGGGATTGATGCCCGGGCGTCCCGCCAGGTCTCCGGAACTTGTAACCAAGTTGTCTGTTTCGATGGCTTGAAAGTTCGAGATTCAAAGAGTAGCATCCGCCAAATTTTAGGAGATCCCCCAATGAAAGCTCCGCGGATGTGGTACTCCAAGCTCGCTCTGTCTTCACTCACTCGTGGATTCCTCGCCGCGGCGCTGCTCGTCCTGACGGCGGCCGGCTCCCCGGCCGGCGCCGCCAATTCCAATCTCCACCTCGGCAAGACGGTGACCAGCGCGAGCGACGCGCCGGTGCTCGGCCTCAGCCTGGCGGTGGACCGGAGCTCGGCGATCCCCAAGGACACGCTGACCTACACGGCCGTAGTGAGCAACACCGGCTCGGTTCTCACCATGGCGGGGGACCTCACGGTCCAGAACACGGACGCCACGACCGCTACCATCGCCTCCTATTTCGACGCCGTGGCGACCACCGCCATCTCGCACTGCGGCGCGGGGAGCGCTAACGACGGCCAGGACACCTCGCAGTGGGCCCCACTGGCGGGCGCCGCCGCGGCCACCGACGGCTATACGCCGGTGCAGGCGTCGCCGGTCGCCAGCGGGCTCCGCCTGACGCTGACTCCGGTTCCGGCCAACGGCGTGGTCTATCCGGCGAGCGGCGATCCGATCCTGGGCACCCAGATCGGCCCCGGCGCGCAGGCCACCTGGCACTACACGGCGGTGATCGCGCTCACCCCCGCGCAGACCGTTTTCCTGCTCGACCCGGCGCAGGTGTCGCGCATCCGCAACACCTTCCACGCCGAGCCCACGCCCCGCGATCAGGGGGGCCAGGGATCTCCCGCGACCATCAACGTCGACTTCTGCCAGCAACTCTTCGGCGTCGCCCTCTCGGGCATGGTGAGCAACGTCACGGTGACCGTCACGCCTCCCGGCGTGGCGCCGGTCACCCTGGGCCCCTCGGCCTACCCGGGGCTTGCCTCGCTGGCGCCGGGCGCCTCGGTGACTCTCACCGTGCCATCCGTGCTCCCCTTCTCCGGCGCCCGGCAGGCGGGAGAGACCGACGCCGGCTACCTGGCCCGTCTGGCCACGATCGAGGGCTCCCGGCTGGTGGGGACGGCCACGGCGTCCGGCACCGGCACCTACGGCCCGGTCAGCGCGCCGCCGGCCACCTCGACGCCGACGGTCGAGCACTTACCCATCGTGGGGATCGTCAAGAGCGGCCCGGCCACGGCCGACGCCGGCACCACGGCCTCCTACCCGCTGGCGCTCACCAACAACGGCGGCGCCACGGCGAGCGGGCTGGCGGTGGCCGACAGCGTGGCGGGCGGGGGCACGGGCACGGTGACCGGCGTCCCGGCCTCGCTGGACCCCGGCGGGAGCGCCGTCGCGGCGGCCTCCTTCGCCATCCCGTCGAGCCAGCCGGACGGCCCGCTCACCGACTCGGCCGCGGTGACCTGGCGGGACGCCAACGGCGACCTCTATGGCCCGGTGGCCAGCTCGTTCACCACCCAGGTGCGGGCGGTCTCGACCACGCCGGTGGCGACGATCAGCAGCGGGCCGGTGACGGGGAACTTCTTCTTCAAGAGCGCCACGCAGAAGGTCTTCGGCGCCAAGCCCGGGGACACGCCGGCCTTCCAGCAGACCTTCCCGACGATCGACTTCAACCCGCCGGATGGGGTGATCAATCACAACATCTCGGGCGTGGGGCCGACCACGCGGCCGTTCACCGACGTCACCACCGACGGGGTGGGCAACTTCGCCGGCACCATGGTGGCTCAAGGGAACGGGCTCCAGGCGGGCGTGGGCACGCTGTCGTCGTTCGACGCCGTCTTCACCTCCTCGTTCGTGGTCGCCAAGCCGGGGGACGTGACGTTCAACGTCCTGGCCAACGACGGCTTCCTGCTGGGCATCGGCGGCGGCGCCACGCGCGTCAGCGGCGCCTATGAGAACGCCCCGGCCTCCAACCAGTCGCCGTTCCAGGGCTATCCGCTGGTGGGAGCCTGGAACCAGCCGAGCGGCACCAGCGTGGGCACCTACTCGGTGACCGTCCACTTCCCGGCCGCCGGGGTCTACCCGTACGAGCTCGACTACTTCGACTGCTGCGGCCAGCCGCTCTCGCTCACCCTGGCGATCGCCAAGTTCAACGAGGACACCGCGCCGCTCTCGGTCTACGTGGGCTACGCGGACGGCCTGCGGCCGGCGGGGAGCATCTTCCCCTTCCCCTGGCAAGGATCGCCGGGCGTGACGTTCATCGGCGGCGGTGTCTTCGACGCGGGCGCGATCCGCTTCGACAACAACTCGGACGACCCGATCGTCTTCGAGGACGTGGCGGTCGACATCGGCCCCTTCCACTTCGACCTCTGGGGCAACCACATCGTGGTGCAGCCGCACGGCATCACGATCCTCACGCAGACGAACGGCGAGAACTTCGACACCTCGGATACGCCGATCACCTGCCGGCCGACGGGCTTCATCCCGAAGGTCAACGTCACCCAGGCCGGGGTCACCACGACCTATGAGGACACCCAGCAGATCCTCAACACCAAGGGGATCGATCCCGCCAACTGCGGGATCGGTAACGAGTCGCACGCCTGGGAGCGCATCGGCGGCGGCGGCGCGGCGATCAACGTGCCGCTCCCGCCGGCGGTGACGCTGTCGCTGACGCCCTCCACCAGCCCGGGCAAGGCCGTGGGCAACTCGCAGACGCTGAGCGTGGCGGTCCTCGACGTGGCGGGCCAGCCGGTCCCCAACCTGGAGGTGGACTTCGGCGTCTTCGGCGCCAACACGCAGACCCTCCACGCCACCACGGACGCCGGCGGCTTCGCCACCACCTCCTACACCGGTCTCTCCGCGGGCACCGACACGATCACGGCCACGGCCTTCGTCAGCGGCCTGCGGGCGGTCTCGAACGCCCTCAACATCTCCTGGACGATCCCGGTGCCCGGAGGCGGTGGGGGAGGGGGCGGTACCGGCGGCACTCCGCAGCAGGCGCCGCCGGTCATCGCGCCGCCGTCTCCGGCGGACGGCACCATCGTGACCAAGCCGGTCGAGGTCTCGACCACTATGACGGCTCCGGACGGCACCTCGATCGCCTCCTGGAGCGTCACCGCCACGGGCGCCCACGGCGGCACCATCACCCTGGCGAGCGGCACAGGGGCTCCTCCCGCGACCCTGGCGACGTTCGATCCCACGGTGCTACCCAACGACACCTATACGATTACGGTGACGGGCACCACGGTCGCTGGGGGCGTGCAGACCGCCTCCACCACAGTGGTGGTGCAGGGCAATCTGAAGCCCGGCCGCTACATCACCACGTTCCAGGACGCGGTGCTGCCGGTCGACGGCTTCCAGATCGGCCTGCGGCGGGTCTACGACAGCATCGACGTGGCCCAGCGCGAGCTCGGCTTCAACTGGCACCTGAGCCTGAGCGATTTCCGGACCGCCTCCAACGGCGCGCTCGGCAACGGCGGCTGGTCGGCGACGCCGAGCCGGTGCTCGCTCTTCCTCTGCGAGTACGTTTACCGCTCGACGGCGACGCACGCGGTCACCGTCACCTATCCGGACGGCCATCAGGAGATCTTCGACTTCACGCCCAACGGCGGCGTCGGACCCTTCTACTGGCTGGGGACCGCCGCCTTCACCGCCCGTCCGGGCACCGGCACCACCTCGACGCTGGAGGTCGAGGGGGACAACAGCGTCATGTACAACTTCGACGGCACGCTCCACTACTTTGCCGGCGACGTGTACAACCCGACCCGCTTCGTCCTGACCACTCAGGCGAAGCAGGTGCTGCACCTCGACGCCGCGACCGGCCTGGTCTCGGAGACCGACCGCAACGGCAACACGGTAACGATCGACGCCGCCGGCATCCACGCCTCGAACGGCGCCTCGATCGACTTCGCGCGGGACGGCGCCGGCCGCATTCAGACGGCGACGCTCCCGGGTGGCCACGTCATCACCTACAGCTATTCGCCGTCCGGCGACCTCGCGAGCGTCAGCTATCCGAACGGCAACGTCGTCTCTCACAACTACGACGGGAATCACCTGCTGCTCGGCTCGAGCGGCAACGGCAGCCAGCCGTTCAACCAGCAGCGCTACGACGCCCAGGGGCGGCTGAGCGAGATCGTCGACGGGGAGGGGCACACCACCCAGATCGCCAACGACATGGCCGGCCAGCGGCAGATCATCACCTCCGCCTCGGGCCGCCTGACGACGATCGACACCTTGGACGACCGTGGCGACGTGATCCGCGAGGATCTCGTCGGCGACGGGCGGACGATCACCAGCACGGCCACCTACGACGCGCTCGGCCACCTGCTCACCACGACCGACCCGCTGGGCCACACCTCGACGACGACGTACGACGAGGGCGGGCGCATCCTGTCGAGCACCGATTACAACGGCAACACGACCCGCTATACCTACACGTCCGATGGGCTCATCGAGAGTCAGATCCTGCCGGACGGCACCGCGGTCTCGTTCCTGACCTACGACGCCCGCGGCAACGTCGTCACCGAGCGGCGTGCCGACGGATCGGAGATCCACCTGACCTACGACGCCAAGGGGCATCTCCTCACCAAGACCGACGCGAGCGGCCGCACGCTGACCTACTCCTATGACGCCATGGGGCACCTGGCTTCGATCACCGATCCGTTCGGCAAGGTGACCCAGGTGACCGTCGACGGCAACGGTCTGGTGACCTCGATCACCGATCCGCTGGGCGGCACCACGTCGATGTCCTACGACGGCGACGGCAACCTGCTGTCGATCGCCGACGCGCTCGGCAACACGCGCCACTACACTTACGACGCGCACGACAACATCACCTCGCTGACCGATCCGTTCGGCGCCGTCGAGACCAACGTCTACGACAACACCGGCCGGCTGATCTCTCACACCAACCGTACCGGCGACACGATCGGTTATGGCTACGACGCCGACGGCCGCCTGATCTCGAAGACGCTGCCGGGCAACGACGTCACCACCCTGACCTACAACGCCTTCGGCGACCTGACGGCGGCGGCCAACCGTTCCGCCCGGCTCACCTTCGACCATGACGACGCCGGCAATCTGATCTCGACGGTCAGCGCCGGTGTGACGGGCTCGTCGCAGCCGACCGTCACCCACACCTACACCTACGATGCGGTGGGTAACCGGCTGAGCGCCACCGGTCCCGGGGGCACGGTCCGCTACGGCTTCGACGAGGATCTGCGGCTGCGGACGATCACCGATCCGTCCAACGGGGTCTTCACGCTCGGCTACGACCCCCTCAACCGGCAGGTTTCGCTCAGCCGGCCGAACGGCGTCGCCGACTCCCTGACCTACACGCCGAGCAACGAGTTGCTCAGCCGCGACTCGACCCTCGGCTCCCTGCTGGTGAGCCGCGCCGCCTACGGCTACGACGGCTTCGGCCGGCGGATCTCGCTCACCGACATCAACGGCACCTCGACTTTCGCCTACGACGATCTCGGCCAGTTGATCTCGGCGAGCCATCCGGCCGGGACTGGCCTGGGGAACGAGAGCTACAGCTACGACCTCGCGGGCAACCGCACCTCGTCGGCCGGGGCCCCTCTGGGCGCCTGGGTCTACGACCGCGACCGGCTGATGCGGGACGGCGCGGCCACCTATACCTACGACGCTGAGGGGAACCGGCTCACGCGCACCGACCGGGCGACCGGCGGCGTGACCCGCTATACCTGGGACGCCGAGCACCGGCTGACCAGCGTCAGCTTCCCCGACGGCAGCTCCGAGAGCTTCCGCTACGATCCGCTCGGCCGCCGGATCGAGATCGCGCACGGCGCCCAGGCCACGCGCTACTCGTATGACGGCACGGCCGTCGACGCCGAGTACGACGCCGCGAACACCCTCGTCGCCACCCACCTCCACGCTCCGACCGCGGACGCGATCCTCGAGTCGACGCGGGGGGGGCAGCGCTTCTATCACCATATCGACGGCCTGGGCAGCGTCACGGCGATCACCGACCAGACCGGCAACGTCGTCTCGCGCTACGTCTACGACGCCTTCGGCAACCAGCGGGTCACCGGCAGCGCCGTCAATCCGTTCACCTTCACCGGCCGTGAGCTCGACGCGGCCACCGGCCTCTACTACTACCGCCTCCGCACCTACGACCCGCAGGCCGGCCGCTTCCTCTCCGAGGACCCGCTGCCGTCGGCCAACCCTTATCCCTACGTCTCCAACAACCCGGTCAGCCTCACCGACCCGAGCGGCGCGCAGGATGAGGTCGAATACGCCGAAATCAGCTCCCAGGACGCCGCGCTCCTCGCCCGGGGCGAGGCCAACGTCGACGTCTACTACGCGGTGGAGGAGACCTCCGGCGATTGCTACTTCGGCATCACCAACAACTTCGAGCGCCGCGTCGCCCAGCACGGCGATCGTTTCCAGGTGATCGAGAAGCTCAATCTGCAGCTCACCCGCAATGAGGCGCGCGTGGTGGAGCAGAAGCTTATCGGGGAGTACGGAGGCGCGGTCTCGCAGGGCGGGACCCTGGCCAACAAGATCAACAGCATCGCGGAGGGGGGACCGCTCTGGGGCCTCGTGCTCCAGACGACCCTGTCCTTCGTCGACATCAGCGCGGTCCTGGGCGCCGTATCGGCGGCGGACCTGCCGTGCGTCCCCTGAGGTTGGGAGGCCGGAGCGGGATCGAGGAGCTCGAAGAGGCGGAGCGCCGCCGTCCGCCGGATGTCCACCGGGTCGTTTTCGACGACCTGGTGGAGCCCGGGCCGCGGAGCCGGATCGAGGCGAGGAGTCTAATCCCCATCGAGAGTGTCCGGCCGGGTGACGAGCAGGTGCTCGCCGCCCGGCTTCCGCGCCGGATCGGAGAGCCGGTGATCGATCTCGATCCGCTGGCTGCGCTCCCCTCGGTGCGTTCCGTGGTGGCCTCGACCACGGTGCGGGTGCGCCGGGCGCTACCCCATGTCGAGGAGCTACTGCTGCTCAACCGCACGTTCGTACCCGATGCCCGGACCCTCCAGAGCCTCCCCGGGCTCCTGCGTTTTTGGGCCGGCTGGGCCCCCTCCGACCGCCGCCTCGACCCCGGTGCGCTATCCGTGAGCTTGAAGGAGCTCGGGGTCAGCCGCGCCGTTCTCGCCTCCGGCCCCGGAGAGTTGGGGGGGCTCGGCGGGCTGAATCGCCTCTCTCTCACCGGCTGCCTGCCCAGAGACAGCCTGCAGCCGCTTGCCGGGCTGAGCGGGCTGAAGTGGCTCCACGCCGATGCTCCAGGAGGTTGGGCGGCGCTCGGCGGGTTGACCGCCTTGGAGGAGGTCTTCGCCGTCAAGCCGCGGCTCACCCATCTACGCGCCCTGCGGAGTTGGACCCGGCTGCGCCGGCTGACCCTCACCGGCTCCGGCGTGCGCGGGCTTGCCGGCCTGGAGGCGTTCACCGCGCTGGAGCGGCTCCGTCTGGTCATGATGGGGATCGGCGATCTCTCCCCTCTGGCCGGGCTTTCCCGGCTCGCCGAAATCGAGCTGACGGGCCTCGGCCGCGCCCGCGATCTTGGCCCTCTCGGTACCCTGCCATCCCTCCGCCGTCTGCTGATCGAACGCGCCGGGATCGAGGACCGCGACATCGTCCATGTCGATTCGCTTCGGCCGCTCGCCGGGGCTCGTGCCCTGGAGGAGATCCGGCTGCGCGCCACGATCGTTGACGACGGCGATCTCTCCCCCCTCATTGATCTCCCGTCCCTCCGGCGCGTCGAGGTCTTCGGCGATCTCGGAAGCGCCGTGGCAGCCCTGCGGCGGGCTCGTCCGGACGTCGAGGTGATCTGGCGGGAGGGGGGCAAGCCCTCTCCCGGCGTGCAGGCCGGCCCGGTCTTCCTCCATCCCGCAGACGAGAAGATCCCGGTCTGGTGGATGCGTGAGGATCTCACAGGTCTGCTCCGTAGGCCCACCAACGCCGACGCCGAGGAGAGGCTCCGAGCCGCCCTCAAGGCCGAGGACTCCCCTCTCCTCGAGCGGCTCCGCTTCGACACCGAGGGAGACGCGGTCACCATCGAGGCCAGGAGCGAGGACGACCTCCGCGCCGTCGCCCATCTCATCGAGCGCCTCGCGGGCCCTCCTGGCACTCCCCATGCATAACCGCCTTCGCGCCGTTCTGAAGGCGTTTTTGCCACTGGGGACAACGATATGGCGCTCTCGCTCAAGCCGGAGCATCTGAAACGGTATACGGACATCGCCCGCCTGCTGATCCAGCACGGCCGGTCGGACCTCGTCAAGACGATGGACGTCGACCTGCCGGACGACCAGGTGGTGGAGGAGTCGGTCACCGGCGATCCCGAGAAGCTCGCCCGCGATCTGGAGGCGCTGGGGCCGACGTTCATCAAGCTGGGCCAGCTCCTCTCCTCGCGGACCGACCTGCTGCCCACTCCCTATCTGGACGCCCTGGCGCGCCTCCAGGACAAGGTCGAGCCGTTCCCCTTCCAGGAGGTGGAGGAGATCGTGTCGAGCGAGATCGGCGTGCGGATCTCCAAGGCCTTCGACGATTTCGACCCCGTCCCGGTGGCGGCGGCGTCGCTCGGCCAGGTCCACCGGGCGCGGCTCCGCGGCGGCCGGGAGGTGGCGGTCAAGGTGCAGCGTCCGGGCATCCGGCAGGTGATCCTGGAGGATCTCGACGCCTTCGCCCAGATCGCCGCCATGGTCGACAAGCACACCGAGATCGGCCGGCGCTTCGCCTTCCAGGACATGCTGGAGGAGTTCCGCAAGACCCTGCTGCGCGAGCTCGACTACCGGCGCGAGGCCATGAACCTCGTCACTCTCGCCCACAACCTGCGCGAGTACCCCCGGCTGGTGATCCCGCGGCCGGTCGACGACTACACGACCTCGCGCGTGCTGACCATGGATTACGTGAAGGGGACGAAGATCACCGCGCTGTCGCCGCTCGCCGTCATCGACCTCGACAACCGGGGGCTGGCCGAGGACCTCTGCAAGGCTTATCTCGATCAGATCCTGGTCGACGGCTTCTTCCACGCCGATCCGCACCCGGGGAACCTGCTGATCACCGAGGACGGCCGGCTCGCCCTGCTCGACCTCGGTATGGTGGCGCGGATCGATCCCGCCATGCAGGAGCAGCTCCTCAAGCTGCTGCTGGCGATCACGGCGGGGCAGGGGCAGCAGGCGGCCCAGGTCACGCTCCAGATCGGCACGCCGCTGGAGACGCTCGACGAGTCCCGCTACCGGCGCGAGGTGGCCGACCTGGTGGGGAGCTTCCAGAACGTCGCGGGAGAGCAGATCCAGGTCGGCCGCGCCGTGATCAACCTCGCCCGGCTGGCGGCCGAGAACGGGGTCCGCCCGGCCCCGGAGCTGACCATGATGGGGCGCGCCCTGCTGCAGCTCGACGAGACCGCCCGCGCGCTCGATCCCGACTTCGATCCCAACCAGATCGTGCGGCAGCACAGCGACTCCCTGATGCGCCGCCAC
>Ga0308175_100000622_pt1 | contig 23850 bp, 23 predicted proteins | sample PhyCR1_3_FD_203893 | JGI IMG/M metagenome (GOLD analysis project Ga0308175, IMG submission 203893) | Soil microbial communities from UC Gill Tract Community Farm, Albany, California, United States - DLSLS.C.R1 | ecosystem: Environmental > Terrestrial > Soil > Agricultural land | place: USA...
CCAGGGCCGAGCGCTGCAGGTGGATGCGCCAGGGGTGGTCGGGGAACTTGCCGTGGCGCAGCCATTCGCGCCAGAACTCTTCGGTCGAGTCGATCCGCTCCAGCGCCTCGGGGGCGCTGCGGGGCCCGCCGAGCTCGCCGGTGCCCCAGTTGAGGGCGCAGAAGCCGGTTTCGTCTTCGCGCAGCCGCAGGTTGCCGCGAAGGACGCCGTCGCCGAGCTCCAGCTCCATGTCGCTCGTCAGCCGCAGCTCGCTCCCGTCCTCGCCCGTGGCCACGGCTTCGCCGAGCTCGCCGCCGCTCCAGGTCGCCGGCAGGCGCCCGTACTCGAAGCGCGGCAGGCACTCCAGCTCCATCTCTACCTCGCCGTCGATGCAGGTCATCGTGCGCAGCAGGGAGCGGTCGGACTCGTGCTGGGTCGCCGGCCTGCCGCTGCCGTCCTCGACCTCGGTCCAGTCGACGATGGTCAGCGCGTCGCGGACCACGACCCAGCCGGTGTCGGTCACCCAGGTCGTCTCCAGCACCAGCGTGCCGGGGTCGTAGCGGCGGCTGATCGGCACGCTCACGCCCTTCGGACGCAGGCGCATGTGCCCGGCTCCGCGGTCGAGCAGGGCGGAGAAGACGCTTGGGGAGTCGAAGCGGGGCAGGCAGAGCCACTCCACGGTGCCCGAGTAGGAGACGAGGGCGGCGGTATGGCAGTCGGATAGAAAGCCGTAGCTCCCGATGGGGGGAAAGTGGTCGTCGATCGGGGCCACTGACGCTGTGAAGCTAGCAGCGGCGGCCGCCGGGGCGGGGCCGCGGCGCCGCTACGCTGGAGCCGATGACTCCGCCGTTTGCGCACGTCTCCGGCGTCTACGGCCTGTTGGAGCTGCTGCCGCTCTTCCTCGCCGCCGGCCTCTACGCGAAGCGAAGCACGACCCTGGCCGGGCGGGGGCGCCCGGTGCCTCTCTGGAGGCAGCTCTGCTTCGGTGCCGGGCTGCTGCTGATGGCCGCCGCCCTGGCCGCGCCGGTCAGCGAGGCGGCCGAGGAGCTGGTGATCGCGCACATGATCGAGCACCTGACGCTGGGCGACCTCGCCTCCCTGCTCCTGGTGCTGGGGCTGAGCGGGCCGCTGCTGCAGCCGATTCTCGCGATCCGCTTCTTCGACCGGCTCCGCGTCCTCGCCCACCCGCTGGTGGCGCTGCCGCTGTGGGCCGTCAACTTCTACTTCTGGCACGTCCCGGCGCTCTACGACGCGGCCTACGGCGGGGCACCGGTGCACGCGCTGGAGCACGCCACCTTCGTCTTCTTCGGCTGCATGATGTGGATGCCCGTCTTCGGCCCCCTTCCGAAGCCGACCTGGTTCACCGCCGGCTGGAAGGTGGTCTACGTCGTGGTCGTGCGCTTCGCCGGCGCGGTTCTCGGCAACGTCCTGATGTGGTCGGACACGGTCCTCTACACCGTCTATCACCAGGGAGAGCGGGAATGGGGCATCTCGCCGGTGGCCGACCAGAGCGTCGCCGGGGTGATCATGATGATCGAGGGAACCGTGCTCGGGCTCGGGCTGCTGGCCTGGTTCTTCTTCGAGGCGGCACGAGAGGGGATCGAGAAGCAGCGGCTGCTCGACCTCGCCCGCGAGCGCGGCGTCGAGCTCGATCCCGCGCGGGCGCAACGGGCGGTGGCGGCGGGGCAGGGATCGCGGCTGGAGCGCCAGCTCCTCGAACAGGCCGAGGCGGGCGCGCCGCAGGGAGAGCGCGGTGTCCCCGCTGGATAGGGGAAGGGCCTGGCTGGTGACCGGGCCGATCGGCCGGGGCCTCGCCTTCACGCTCGACTTCGCCGCCGCCCTGCGGACGATGCTCGCGCGCCGGGGCGGGTAACCGGCGCGGCATTCCTCTAGGGTCCGAAACACGATGCAGACGACGGTCAAAGAGCTGCCCGATTCTCGCGCCGAAGTCGAGGTCGAGGTGCCCGCGGCCGACGTCGAGCGTGCCACCTCGCGCGCCGCGCGGGCGATGGCGAAGGAGATGCGGATGCCCGGGTTCCGCGCCGGCAAGGCGCCGCCCTCCCTGGTGATCCAGCGCCTCGGCTTCGGCAGCGTCCTCACCGAGGCGATCCGCGAGGCGCTGCCGGAGTGGTACGAACGGGCGCTGCTGGACTCCGGCGTCAGCCCGATCGGCGACCCCAGCATCGAGGTGCTCTCGACCCCGGAGGCCGAGGGGGAGCCGCTGCGGTTCAAGTTCGAGGTCGGCGTGCGGCCGGGCGCCGTGCTCGGCGAATACCGGGGCCTGGAGGTCGGCCGCGAGGAGAACGAGGTCCCCGCCGACGTCGTCGACCGCGAGGTCGACCGGGTCCGCGAGGGCTTCGCCCGGCTGGAGCCGGTCGAGCGGGCCGCGGCCGAGGGCGACTCGCTGCTGATCGACTTCGAGGGCTTCGCCGACGGCTCCGCGTTCCAGGGCGGCGCGGCGGAGGACTACCTGCTGGCGCTCGGCTCGGGGCAGCTGATCGAGGGCTTCGAGGAGCAACTGGTGGGGGCGAAGGCGGGCGAGGAGCGTGAGGTCGAGGTGACCTTTCCCGGCGAATACCAGGCCGAGCACCTGGCGGGCAAGGACGCGGTCTTCAAGGTGAAGGTGAAGGAGGTGCGGGAGAAGATCCTGCCCGAGCTCGACGACGACTTCGCCTCCGAAGCCTCCGAGTTCGACAGCCTCGAGGAGCTGCGCGAGGACATCCGCGGCAAAGTCGCCGCCGCGATGAGCAGCCGCGCCGAGGAAGACTTCCGCATCGCCGCCGTCGACGCCGCCGTCGACGCCGCCACCGTGGAGGTGCCCGACGAGCTGGTGACGGCGCGGGCGACCGAACGCTGGGAGCGGATGGAACGCCAGCTCGCCGGCCGCGGCATGGACCCCGACGCGTTCCTGCAGATGCAGGGGAAGACGCGGGAGGAGCTGATCGACGAGTCGAAGCCCGACGCGGAGCGCGAGCTCAAGCGGGAGGCGGTGGTGACGGCGATCGCCGACGCCGAGGAGATCGAGGTCAGCGACGAGGAGATGGTCGAGGCGCTGGCCCACAGCGCCGAACACGAGCGAACCACCCCCGAGAAGCTGCTCGAGCGCCTGCGCAAGAACGGGCGCGACGCACTGATCCGCGAAGACATCCGCGGCCGCAAGGCGATCGAGCTGATCGCCGACGAAGCCAAGCCGGTCCCGAAGCAGGAGACCGAGGCGCGCCGGGAGCAGGCGGAGGCCGCAGAGGAGATCTGGACGCCGGAGAAGGAGCGGGAGAAAGCGGGCGGGCTCTGGACTCCGGGCAGCGACGAGTAGGCGCCGCTGCCCTCTGGTCCACGAAGCTCGTCTTCGGCTAGCCGGCCATTGCGGCTTGGGCCTCGACGAGTTTCGCCCGGATGGTGTCCGTTCCCTCCTTGAAGTCGAGCACCGGGCGGACTTCCCAGCTGACGAGGCCGAACAGCGGGTATTCCGCCATCAGCTCCAAGGCCTCGGTGTGCGAGTTGACGTTGGCGACGCTGAAGCCGCCGCCCTCCAGGAACCCGAAGATGCAATCGAAGGTTCCGTCGTCGAGCTTGCCTTCGAGCCACTGGAAGGCGGCGTCGAACTGCTCGGGGGACGGGGGCATCGGACCGGGCGTGGCGGTGACGAAGTACTTCATCTCAACTCCTCCGGATCTCGCGATCCCTGCCTCCGGCCGAGTATCCCACCGGGCGGCAGGGGGTCAAGGCCGGTGGTCCGAAGGGAGCGGGATCGGCCGCCCAGGCATGCCTGGCGCCTTCTATAGAGTGCCGGCAATGAGCCCGCTGATCCCGATGGTGGTCGAGCAGACGGCGCGCGGCGAGCGCGCCTTCGACATCTACTCGCGCCTGCTGGGCGAGCGGATCGTCTTCCTCGGCACCCCGGTGACCGACGACATCGCCAACCTGATCGTGGCCCAGCTGCTGCACCTGGAGTCCGAGGATCCGGACAAGGACATCAGCCTCTACATCAACTCGCCCGGCGGCTCCGTCTACGCGGGGCTGGCGATCTACGACACGATGCAGTTCATCAAGCCCGACGTGCAGACGATCTGCGTCGGCATCGCGATGAGCATGGGCGCGCTGCTGCTCTGCGGCGGCACGCAGGGCAAGCGAATGGCGCTGCCCAACTCCAAGATCCTCATCCACCAGGTCTCGGCCGGATTCCAGGGGCAGGCCACCGACATCGAGATCCACGCCAAAGAGATCATCGACGTCCGCCGCCGGCTCGACGAGATCATCGCCAAGCACACCGGGCAGCCCTTCGAGAAGGTCACCAAAGACACCGAGCGCGACTACTTCATGAGCGCCGAGGAGGCACGGGAGTACAGCATCGTCGACCGCGTCATCGAGCACCACTGAAGCGCGCCCTCCTAGCTCTCTCCCTGCTCGTCGCGCTTGCCGCGCCCCCTCCGGCCGCGGCGAAGATCTTCAGTCGCGACGGCGGCCTCCCGTACTACGGGCACGTCTTCCCCGTCCAGGGACCGCACTCCACGCGCGGCCCCATCGGCGAGTTCGGCGCACCGCGCACCGGCGGGCGCACCCACGAAGGCTTCGACGTCGTCGCTGCCTGCGGCACGCCGCTGGTGGCGGCGCGGGAGGGGCGGGTGCTGCGCGCGGGCTACGACCCGGTGCTCTACGGCAACTACCTGCTGATCCACGGCGAGGACGAGCGCCGCAGCTACTTCTACGCCCACATGTTGCGCCCGGCGCTCGTCCACGGCGGCGAGCGCGTCTGGGAGGGGGAGCGGGTCGGCGCGGTGGGCGAGACCGGCAACGCGATCAGCGTCGGCTGCCACCTGCACTTCGAGATCCACGTTCGCGGCGTGGCGGTCGACCCCGAGCCCGCCCTGCGCAGCTGGGACCGCTACTCCTGAGCCGGCAGCCGGCGCTCGAACCAGAGGTCCGCTTTCGGGTTCTCGTTGTAGGCGGGGATCTCGCGGTAGCCGGCTGAGCGGTAGAGGGAGACCGCCGGGGTGAGGTAGGCGGAGGTGTCGAGGCGGACCACGCGGCAGCCCGCCTCGGCTGCGATCTCGTCGAGCCGGGCGAGGATGCGGCGCCCGAGACCGAGGCCGCGAAAGCGCTCGGCCACGAACATGCTCTTCACCTCCGCCTGCTCGGTGTCGAGGAAGCGCACCCCGCCGATGCCGACGACCTCGCCGTCGACGCGGGCGAGGAGGAGGACGCCGCCCGGCGGGACCAGGTCGGCCGGCGGCCCGGCGGCGATCTCGGCCTCGAGGTCGACGCCGTCTCCCGGGCGGTCGGAGACCAGCGGCCCATCGGCCTCTTGGACGAAGTCCGCGTAGAGCGCCCGCACCTGCGGATCGTCCCGGTCCACCGGCTCGAGGACGAAGCTCCGCGAGGAGGGGCCCACCTTCACCTCCTCAGACCCTGAGCTCGTAGGAGATCCATTCCGAGCGCTCGGCGCCCGTGGAGTCGTAGAGCCTCTGGGCGGAGAGGTTGTCGGGCGCCGTCGCCCACTCGACGTAGGCCGCGCCTCGGCCCCGGGCGACGTCGGCGGTGGTCTCGATCAGGCCGCGCCCGATTCCGCGGCGGCGCGCTCCGGGGAGGACGAAGAGATCGTTCAGCAGCACGCTCTCGCAGGCCGCGAGGGAGCCGAAGTGCCAGTACAGGCAGGCGTAGCCGAGCAGACCCTGCTCGCCGCGGGCCCCCAGAAGCAGCCCCTCATCGCTCGGCGCCAGGAAGCGCCGGAAGAAGGAGCGGTTGCGCTCCTCGTCGACCTCCGGAACTCCGTAAAAGCGCTGGTAGGCGGCGATCAGCGGCAGCAGATCCTCGTATTCCGCGGCGGCTACGGGGGCGATCTCGACCGAGGCGGCCACGGGGCCACGGTAGCGGCCGGCGCAAGCCGACGCTCACGAGCAGGGACAGCCGTCCAGATGCCGTAAGTCTCCCCACGAACCGGCACCGGGGCCCGTCTAAGCTTTGGCTCCCCGCCGCAGGAAAGATCGTCCCGTTAGGAGGGGATTCCGCTGGCACGTCCCACTGATTCGAACGAGCAGCTTCTCTGCAGCTTCTGCGGCAAGTCCCAGCGGCAGGTGAAGAAGCTGATCGCCGGCCCGGGCGTCTACATCTGCGACGAGTGCATCGACCTCTGCAACGAGATCATCGACGAGGAGCTGACCGCGCCGCCGGCCTTCGAGCTCGAAAACCTGCCCAAACCGCGCGAGATCCACGACGTGCTCGAGGAGTACGTGGTCGGCCAGGAGGCCGCCAAGCGGGCTCTCTCGGTGGCGGTCTACAACCACTACAAGCGGGTGCAGATCGCCCAGTCCGAAGAGGTCGACGTCGAGCTGCAGAAGTCGAACATCATGATGCTCGGCCCGACCGGCTGCGGCAAGACGCTGCTGGCGCAGACGCTGGCGCGGATCCTCAACGTCCCCTTCGCGATCGCCGACGCCACCGCACTGACCGAGGCCGGTTACGTGGGAGAGGACGTCGAGAACATCCTCCTGAAGCTGATCCAGGCGGCCGACTTCGACGTCAAGAAGGCCGAAACCGGGATCATCTACATCGACGAGATCGACAAGATCGCGCGCAAAGCCGACAACCCGTCGATCACCCGTGACGTCTCCGGCGAAGGCGTCCAGCAGGCGCTCCTGAAGATCCTCGAGGGCACCACCGCCTCGGTGCCGCCGCAGGGCGGGCGCAAGCACCCCCACCAGGAGTTCCTCACGATCGACACCACCAACATCCTCTTCATCTGCGGCGGCTCCTTCGCCGAACTCGACAAGGTGATCGAGCGGCGGGTGGGCGAGCGGGGGATCGGCTTCGGCGCGGCGATCTCCGCCCGCGAAGAGAAGGACGCCGGCGAATGGTTCGAGCACGTCCTGCCCGAGGACCTGATCGAGTACGGGCTGATCCCGGAGTTCATCGGCCGACTGCCGGTGATCACCGCGATCCACCAGCTCAGCCGCGACGACCTGACCACGATCCTGACCGAGCCCAGGCATGCCCTGACCCGCCAGTTCCAGCGGTTCTTCGAGTTCGACGACATCGAGCTGGTCTTCTCCGAGGACAGCCTCGAGGCGATCGCCGACAAGGCGCTCGAGCGCGAGACCGGGGCCCGGGGGCTGCGCTCGATCCTCGAGGAGACCCTGCTCGACGTGCAGTTCGAGCTGCCCTCGCGCCGCGACGTCACCAAGTGCGTCGTCACCCGCGAGACGATCACCCAGGGCCGACGCCCCACCCTGGTCACCGAGGCGGCGCAGCAGGACATCGGGCCGGCCGAGTCGGAGATCAGCGAGGAATCAGCCTGAGCGCGACGGCGCCGCCGCAGAGCAGCGCCAAGCCGCTCGCCTCCAGCGAGACCGAGGCGGAGGCGAAGCCGCCGATCAGCGCCACCCCGATCGCGCCGCCGACCTGACGGCAGGTGTTGTTGACCGCCGAGGCGATCCCGGCCCGGTCCGGCCCGAGCGCCTCGGTCGCCGCCGCGACCAGGCCCGGCACGGCAACTGCCATCCCGACGCCGGCGAGCGCCAGCAGCGCCCACCCTCCCGGGGAGGCGAGCTGGCCGACCGAGGCCGAGGCGCCGAGGTAGCCGCAGCCGCAGGCGAGCAACCCGAGCCCGGCGGGGCGGCGCGGGCCGGCCCGGGCGACGAGGCGGCCCGCAAAGGGCGTCAGCAGCGCCAGCGGCGCCGCCAGCGGCAACAGGTCGAGGCCCGTCTGCAGTGGCGAGAGGCCCTGCTGGCCCTGCAGGTTGAGGCTGATCGCGAAGAGCGCGCCGAGGGTGCCGAGGTTCATCAGCCCCGAGCCTGCGTTGGCGCCGGAGAACTCCAGGCGCGAGAACCAGCGAAGGTCGAGCAGCGGCCGCGCCTGGCGGCGCTCGACGCCGAGGAAGCAGGCGAGCAGGACCACCGCGACGCCGCTCCCGACCAGGGTGGCCGGGGAGGCGAATCCCCCCCGACCGCCCTCGATCAACGAGAAGACGGCGGCCAGCAGGGTTGCGGTGCCGAGCACCTGCCCGGGAAGGTCGGGCCGGGATCCGCCGGCGCCGGCGCCGCGCGGCACCAGGACCACGGCAAGCGCCAGCGCGCCGAGCACGAGCGGCAGGTTGAGCCAGAACACGGCCCGCCAGCCGAGCGGCCCGACGAGAAGCCCGCCGAGCACCGGCCCGAGCACCAGCGCCGAGCCGCCGATCCCGGCCCAGGCGCCGATCGCCCGCGGCCGCTCCCCGGGGTCGGGGTAGAGCTGGTTGACCAGCGCCAGCGAGGTCGGCAGGATCGCCGCCGCGCCGAGGCCCTGGACGACTCGTCCGGCGACCAGGAAGCCGATCCCCGGCGCCGCGGCGCAGCCCGCGGAGCCGACGCCGAAGAGCGCCAGGCCGGCGAGGAAGAGGCGTCGCGAGCCGAGCCGGTCGACCAGGTCGCCGGCGCCCAGCATGAAGGCGGCGAGAACCAGGGCGTAGGCGTCCACCACCCACTGCAGGTCGCTGCGCGAGGCGCCGAGGTCGGCGCCGATCCGGGCCAGGGCGACGTTGACGATGGTGACGTCGAGCAGGACGAAGAAATAGCCGGCGCTGGCGACGAAGAGAGCGCCTCGATTGGTGCGTCGAGGCACTGCGACCTGCGCGCTCACCGGTGCCCGTCGCCTCGATTCATCCCTCCCCAGGCCTACCCACCTCGCGAGGCCGCGAAAAACCGTGCTCTAAACGCGTTCTCGCGGTCGCTCGGCGCCGGGCGCCTGCGCCCGCCCCTTATCTAGACTCGCCGCGTGGACGCCGCCCAGCACAAGAGGCTCGAGGAGACGACTCGCTACGACCCCTCGGAGGTGGAGGCGCGGATCTTCGCCGAGTGGATCGAGGGGGGCTACTTCCATCCCCGGGCCGAGAGCGCGCCGCCGGAGACCTTCTCGGTCGCGATCCCGCCCCCCAACGTGACCGGCGCGTTGCACATGGGCCACGCCCTGAACGGCTCGATCCAGGACGTGCTGGTGCGGATGAACCGGATGCGCGGCCGCAACACGCTCTGGGTGCTGGGCACCGACCACGCCGGGATCGCCACCCAGGCGGTGGTCGAGAAAGAGCTGCGGGCCGAAGGCAAAAGCCGCCACGACCTCGGTCGCGAGGCCTTCGTCGAGCGGGTGTGGGAGTGGAAACGCGAGTACGGCTCCCGGATCGTCGAGCAGTACAAGCGGCTGGGCGCCTCCTGCGACTACGACCGCGAGCGCTTCACCCTCGATGACGGCTACGTGCGCGCCGTCTACCGCGTCTTCAAGCGGCTCTACGACAAGGGCTACATCTACCGCGACAACTACATGGTCAACTGGGACCCCGGCTCGCGCTCGGCGATCTCCGACCTGGAGGTGGAGAACCGCGAGGTCGAGGACGTCCTCTACTCGATCGACTACCCGGTCGAGGGCTCCGACCGGTTCCTCACCGTCGCCACCGTGAGGCCGGAGACGATGCTCGCCGACACCGCCGTCGCGGTGAATCCCGGGGACGAGCGCTACCGCGACCTGGTGGGCGGGTTCTGCCTGCTGCCCCTGGTCGGCCGCCGGCTGCCGATCATCGCCGACGAGCACGTCGATCCCGAGTTCGGCACCGGGGCGCTGAAGATCACCCCCGGGCACGACCCCAACGACTTCGAGATCGGCCGCAGGCACGGGCTCGAGGAGATCGTCGCGATCGGCCCCGACGGCCGCCTCAACGCCGAGGCCGGCGACTTCGCCGGGCTCACCGCCGTCGAGGCCCAAGAGGCGGTGGTCGCGGCCCTGCGCGAGGAGGGCCGCCTGCGCGGCGAAGAGCCCTATGTCCACTCGGTTCCCTTCTCGCACCGCTCGGGAGAGCGGATCGAGCCGCTGATCTCGCTGCAGTGGTTCTGCCGCATGGACGAGCTGGCGAAGCCGGCGATCGAGGTGGTCGAGCGCGGCGAGGTGCGAATCGCCCCCGGGCAGTGGCGGCGCGTCTACCTCGAATGGATGCGGGAGATCCGCCCCTGGTGCGTCTCGCGCCAACTCTGGTGGGGCCACCGGATCCCGGTCTGGTACTGCGACGCCTGCGAGGAGACCTACGTCGCCGAGTCCGCGCCGGAGCGCTGCGGCGCCTGCGGCGGTGAGCTGCGGCAGGAGGAGGACGTGCTCGACACCTGGTTCAGCTCGGCGCTTTGGCCCTTCGCCACTCTCGGCTGGCCCGAGGAGACCCCCGAGCTGCGCGCCTTCTACCCGACGAGCTTCCTCACCACCGCCCGCGAGATCCTCTTCCTCTGGGTGGCGCGGATGGTGATGATGGGGCTGGAGTTCCCCGGCGCGATCCCGTTCCGCGACGTCTACGTCCACTCGGTGATCCAGGCCCGCGACGGGCGGCGGATGTCGAAGAGCCTCGGCACCGGGATCGACCCGCTGCAGGAGATCGACGTCCACGGCGCCGACGCGCTGCGCTTCGGCCTGCTGGCGATGTCCTCGACCCAGGACGTCCGCTTCTCCGACCCCAAGGTCCAGCAGGGCCGCGACCTCGCCAACAAGCTCTGGAATGCGAGCCGGCTGATCCTCTTGAACGCGGCGGAGGTGGAGCCGGGCGCGCGGCCCAAGACGTTGGAGGACCGCTGGATCCTCTCGCGGCTGGAGCGGACGGTCGCCGCGGTCAGCGAGATGCTGGAGCGATACGACTTCGCCCACGCCGCGCAGGAGCTCTACTCCTTCTTCTGGCGCGACCTCTGCGACTGGTACCTGGAGATCGTCAAGCCGCGCCTCTACGACGGCGAGGAGGAGGCCTCGGCGAACCTGCTGTGGGCGCTGGAGCGGGTGCTGGCGCTGCTGCACCCGGTGATGCCCTTCGTCACCGAGGAGATCTGGGGCTTCCACCCGGCGCGACGCGGACACCTCGCGGTCCACTCGTTCCCGGTCCGCGACGAATCCCTCCTCGACGACGGCGCCGAGGCCGACGTGGAGGCGGGGATCGCCTTGACCCAGCGCCTGCGCGCCTGGCGCGACCTCGCCGGGGTCGCCGCCGGCACCGTCCTCGCCGCCCGCGTCGACGGCGTCGACCCGCCTGAGTTCGTGGCCCGCCTCTCCCGCTTCCAATTCAGCGCCGACGGCGGCGACCCGGTCGCCTCGGTGGGGCCGGTCCGCGTCCTTGCCTCCGAGCAGCTCGACGTCGAGGCGGTGGCGGCGCGGCTGGAGAAGCGCCGCCGGGAGCTGCGCTCGGAGGTCGAGCGGGGGGAGCGGAAGCTCGGCAACGAGGGCTTCGTCGCCAAGGCGCCCGCCGAGGTGGTCGAGGAGGAGCGGGCGAAGCTGGAGCGCTACCGCTCCGAGCTCGCCGAGCTCGGCTGACGCGCCGAGATCGTGAGCGCCTTCGACCCAGAGGCCTACCTCGACTCGCTCGAACCGATCGGCTGGCGCTTGGGTCTCGAGCGGATGCACAAGCTGACGACGGCGCTGGGGCTGCCCCAGCACCGCTTCGGCTCGATCCACGTGGTCGGCACCAACGGCAAGTCCTCGGTGACGCGGATGGCGGCGGCGCTGCTCGAGGCTCACGGCGTCAGCGCCGGCGCCTGCGTCTCCCCGCACGTCTGGCGCTGGTCGGAGCGGACCCTGGTGCACGGTGAGGAGGTCGGCAGGCGGCAGTGGGCGAGCGCGGTCGAGCGGGTGGCCCGCGCCGCCGAGGGGGTCGACCGAACCCTCGGGGAGGGGGAGGCGGTGACGCAGTTCGAGGCCGCCACGGCCGCGACCTTCGTCGCCCTGGCCGACGCGCGGGTGAAGGCGGCGGCGGTCGAGGCCGGCCTGGGCGGCCGCCTGGACGCGACCAACACGATCCCCTCCAAGGTCACCGTCCTCACCTCGGTCGGCCTCGACCACACCGAGTGGCTGGGCGAGAGCGAGCTGGAGATCGCGGCCGAGAAGCTCGCCGTGCTGCGCGACCACACGACCCTCGTGCTCGGCTCCGTCTCGCCGCAGGTCGGCGCGCTTGCCGAGCGGACCGCCGCCGAGCACGGCGCGCGGCTGCTGCGCGCTCCCGAGGACCCCGGCGCGGAGGTGCGCCTGCGAGCGCCGGGGGCCTTCCAGCGCCGCAACTTCGCGATCGCGCGGGCGGCCGTGGAGGCGTTCCTGGGCGAGGTAGATCCCGGCGTGGTCGCCGGGGTCGCGGCGCAGATCGCGATCCCCGGCCGCCTGGAGCTCATCGCACAGGACCCGCCGACCTACATAGACGCCGCCCACAACCCCGACGGCGCGGCGGCTCTGGCGGCGGCGCTGCCGGCGCTCGCGGCGGGTGCTCCGGTGGTCGCCTGCATCGCGATCCTCGCCGACAAGGACGCGGTGGAGATGGTGAGGGCGCTGGCGCCGGCGCTCGAGCGGGCGATCTGCTCGGAGCTTCCGGCCGCCGCGCTGGCGGGCCACGGCCGGCCGGGGGCGCGCTCGCACCCCGCTGCCGCGCTGCTCGCGGCGTGCGATGCCACCGGCCTGCCGGCCGAGGTCGAGCCGGACTTCGAGACGGCGCTGCGGCGGGCGCAGGAGCCGGCGCGGCGGGAGGGCGGGGTCCTCCTCGTCGCCGGCTCCCACTACGCGATCGGTCCCGCCCGGGCGCTGCTGGCCGATCCGCCGCCCGGCGTTCGTCCCTTGTAGCCCCTACGGATAACAAAAGACGAGCGCTGTGCGAGGATTCCGGCATGGATCGCTCCGCTTCCGGCCGTTCGGCCGGCGCCGAACTGCTCTCGATGATGGGGTTGGTCGCCGCCGTGGTCGCGATCGTGATCCTGGTCTTCTTCGGCGTCGGCTACCTCTTCGGAAGGCTCTTCCTCTGAGTGCCGGCGTGCCGGTGGACGGGGACAGGGTTCGGGATCGGGACGGCGAAGTAGACTGCCGCTGCCAAACCGGCGGGCGCCCTCACCTATGTCTCTAGCGATCTTCGGCATCACCAACAGCGGCCTCAACGTGGTCGCCACCCTCTTCCTGCTGATGCTGGTTGTCCTCTGGCTGGCGCTGATCGTCTACACCTACCTCGACGCGCGCCGCCGCATCGCCGACCCCTTTCTCGTCGCCTGCGCGACCGTCGCCTCCTTCTTCCCCTTCATCGGCACCGCGGTCTACGCGATCGTGCGGCCGCCCGAGTACCTCGAGGACGCGCACGAGCGCGAGCTCGAGATCAAGGCCGCCGAGCTGCGGGTGCGCCAGCTGCGGGAGCAGACCTGTCCCAACTGCGAGTACCCGGTGGAGAAGAACTACCTCCGCTGCCCGAACTGCCAGCGCCGTCTCAAGGACCCGTGCCCGGCCTGCGGCAAGCCCGTCGATCCGCGCTGGGGCCTCTGCCCCTACTGCGAGACCGCTCTCGGGGGCGCCGAAGGCGGGGAGCGACCCCGCCGCAAACGCCGCCCGGCCGAGGCCGGCGGCCAGCAGCCGCGACGATCCAAAGCGGCGCCGGAGGAGCGTCCCCCGTCGAGCAACCAGCAAAGGAGCCCCAGCCGTGAGCCGGACCCTGATCCTCGTCAAGCCTGACGCCTTCGAGCGTGCCCTGACCGGCGAGGTGATCGCCCGCTTCGAGCGCAAGGGCCTGCGGATCTCGGCGCTGAAGTCGATGCGCGCCGACGAGTCGATCGCCCACGAGCACTATGCCGAGCACACCGACAAGCCCTTCTTCGGCGAGCTGGTCTCCTTCATCACCGGCGGCACCCTGGTGGCGATGATCCTGGAGGGAGCCGAAGCGGTGAAGGCGGCCCGCCAGGTGATCGGCGCCACCAACCCGGTCGAGGCGGCGCCGGGATCGATCCGCGGCGAATTCGCGCTCGAGGTGACCTTCAACATGGTTCACGGGTCGGACTCGGATGAGTCCGCTGCTCGTGAGATCGGGATCTGGTTTCCAGAGTTCGCTTAGTGGCGGGGAGCCGGGCAGGGGTTCCACTTAACTTTTTCGTGGAACGTCGGCAGGCGTCCGAGATCCGCCGAAGCGAAAAAGTACAAGACGTTCCACCCCTGCCCGGCTCCCCGGCATGAGCGGGGGTTCGGGAATCGGGCGATCTCTTAGCGGGGGCGTGGTGCTGGCGTCCGGGTCGCCGCAGAGGAGCGAGATTCTTCGGAAGCTGGGGGTGGAGTTCGAGGTTGTGGTGCCGGGAGTGGAGGAGCTGAGCTCTGGGGATCCGGAACAGCTCGTCGTCGAGAACGCGCGGCGGAAGGCATATGCGGCCTCTCGCGCGGGTGGCGCCGTAGGGGGGCCCACCCCCGAGGAAGCTTTAGCTACCGCAGGGGGTGGGGGGTCCCCTGCGGCGACAGGACCCGCGCGCCGGGCGGCTCTTGTCATCGCCTGCGACACCGACGTGGTTCTGGACGGGGAGGTGCTGGGGAAGCCGGGGGATGCGGGGGAGGCGCGGGAGTACCTGGAGCGGATGTCGGGGCGGGCTCACGAGGTGATGAGCGGACTGATCGTGCTCGACGGCGGCGAGGAGCGCAGCGGGGTGGAGAAGAGCACGGTCGTGTTCAAGCAGCTCTCGGAGGCCGAGAAGGAGCGCTACGTGCGGTTCGGGGAGTGGGAAGGGCGCTCGGGCGGCTACGCGATCCAGACGCTGGGGTCGACCCTGGTCGAGCGGCTGGAGGGGAGCGTCTCCAACGTGGTCGGCCTGCCGGTCGGCCTGTTGGCCGACCTCGCGCCGCAACTTTTCTGACAGAACCCGCGCGTTTGCTGGCTTTTCGCCGGCGAGATTTGGAGCCTTTGCGATCATGCGTCCTCCTGGAAGAGATGGAGAACGCAAATTGGGAGCACTGAGCCGGTTGATTCGCCTCGGCGGCCGCGACATGGCGGTCGACCTCGGCACCGCGAACACGCTCGTCTACGTACGCGGCAAGGGCATCGTCCTCTCCGAGCCCTCCGTGGTGGCGATCGATTCGCTGACCGGTCAGGTCCACGCCGTCGGCGTGGAAGCCAAGCGGATGCTCGGCCGCACCCCGGGAACGATCACCGCGATCCGCCCGCTCAAGGACGGGGTGATTGCCGACTTCGACGTCACCGAGCAGATGCTGCGCTACTTCATCAAGTCGGTCCACTCCAACCGCTTCGCCCACCCCCGCGTGGTCGTCTGCGTTCCCTCCGGCGTCACCGGCGTCGAGAAGCGGGCGGTCGAGGAGGCCTGCCTCTCGGCCGGCGCCCGCCGGGCCTACCTGATCGAGGAGCCGATGGCCGCCGCGATCGGCGCGGGGCTGCCGGTCGGCGAGCCGACCGGTTCGATCATCGTCGACATCGGCGGCGGCACCACCGAGGTGGCGGTGATCTCGCTCGGCGGGATCGTCGTCTCGCAGTCGATCCGGGTCGGCGGTGACGAGCTCGACGACGCGATCGTCGTCTACTGCAAACGCGCCTACAAGCTCGCGATCGGCACCCAGACCGCGGAGGAGGTGAAGCTCGAGGCCGGCTCGGCGACCATGCTGCGCGAAGAGGTGCGCACCGAGATCCGCGGCCGCGACCTGGTCAGCGGGCTGCCGAAAACGGTCGAGCTGAGCTCCGAGGAGGTGCGCGAGGCGCTGGAGGAGCCGGTCAGCCACATCGTCGCCGCGGTCAAGGAGACGCTCGACCGCACGCCCCCCGAGCTCGCCGGTGACATCATGGACCGCGGCATCACGCTCGCCGGCGGCGGGGCCCTCCTGCAAGGACTGGAGCAGCGCCTGCGCGACGAGTGCCAGATGCCCTGTCAGCTGGCAGAGTCGCCGTTGACCTGCGTCGCCGTCGGCTCCGGCATCTCGCTCGAGGAGGTCGAGACGATGCACCGGGCCGGCCGGAACAACGGAGCGCGGCCCAGGATTTAGCCGCCGCTCATGCAAAGCCCCAAACTGAACACCCCATCGTGTACCGAAAGCAAGTACGCCGCCGCCGCGCGGTTCTCGCCCTCCTGATCGTCGGCTCCTTCGCGCTGCTGACGGTCACCTACGGGCAGGGTTCCGACGGGGTCCAGCGCGGCGTCAGCACCATCTTCAGCCCGGTCCAGTCGGTCGCCGACCGGGCGCTGAAGCCGGCTCGCGACCTGGTCAACTGGTTCGACGCGACCTTCGACGCTCGCGGCCGCAACAGCCGCCTCCACAGCGAACTGGAAGCGGCCCGCAAACGGGCGGTGGGAGCCGACGCGGCGCTGGCCGAAAACAGGCAGCTGCGCAAGCTGGTGGAGTTGGACGACAGTGGCGCCGTGCCCTCGGGCTACCAACCGGTGACGGCGCGGGTGATCGTCCGCTCGCCGACCGTCTGGTTCGCCGACGTCGTGGTCGACGCCGGCTCCGGCGACGGCGTCAGGGTCGCCGACCCGGTCGTCAACGGGGACGGGCTGGTGGGGCGGGTCGCCGCCGTGACGCCGGGGACGGCGAAGGTGACGCTGATCGCCGACGGCTCCAGCGCGGTCTCCGCGAAGGTGGTCCCGGGCGGGGCGCAGGGCGTCGTCAAGGCCTCGGTCGGCGACCCCGGCGACCTGATCCTCGACTTCATCGACGCCAACCGCCACGTCGGCAAGGGCGAGCCGGTGGTCACCTCCGGCTGGCGCGCCCAGGGGCTGGAGTCGGGCTTTCCGCCGAACATCCCGATCGGGGAAGTGACCGAAGCCTCGATCCTCGAACAGGAGGCACAGTCGCAGGTGCACCTGCGTCCCTTCGCCGACCTCCGCGACCTGGATCTGGTCCAGATCCTGACCGGGGGCTCGCGCGGGTGATCCTCACCCCGAACATCGTCGTCCGCCTGGTGGCGATCATCGTCCTCGGCGTCGTCCTGCAGCTCTCCTTCTTCTCCCAGGTGGCGCTCTTCCACGTCAGCCCCGACGTGCTGCCGGCGCTGGTGGTGGCGCTCGGGCTGCTCGGCGGGACCCTCACCGGCGCCGTCTGCGGCTTCTCGGTAGGCCTGCTGCTCGACTGCCTGCTGATCATCCCGCTCGGCGGCGGTTCGCTGGTCCTGATCGCGACCGGCTACCTGGCCGGCCTCTTCCGCGAGCGCTTCGAAATCCACAGCCCGCTGGTGGCACCGCTGCTCTGCGCCGGGCTGACCCTCTTCGCCGAGCTCGGCTTCGGCGCCGTGCAGGCGACGCTCGGCTTCGACGCGCCGGTCAGCCTGCTCGCCTTCCGCGACATCCTCGTCAAGAGCATCTTCGCCTTCTTCCTCGGCTGGGCCATCTACCTCGGCCTGCGGCGGGCGCTGCGGCCGGCCCTGGTCGAGGAGCCGAGCGTGCGCCGGCCCCCACGGCGGCCGACGATCATGGGAATCTAGGAGCGATGCGGAGCGAGCGTCACAACTCGATCGTTTGCGAGCCGAGCATCGCGACCGAGGCGTTCTAGCGATGTACCTGCGCCCGGATCAGCGCCCGCCGCGCAACCGCCTCGCGCTGCGGATCGCCGTCGCCGGCGGCCTCGCCGTGGCCCTCTTCGGGGTGCTCTCCTTCCGCCTCTGGAACCTGCAGATCCTCGACGGGAAGAAGTATTTGGCCGAGGCGAAGAACAACCGCACCCGTGAGTTCAAGGTGATCGCGCCGCGCGGGGACATCCTCGACCGCGAAGGCGACGTGGTGGTCGACAACCGCACCAGCCTGGCGCTGCAGCTGAACATGCAGAAGCTGCCGCAGGACCCGGCAGCCGAACGGGCCGAGCTGGCGCGCCTCGGGGCGCTGGCCCACATGTCGCTGCGCAAGGTGCGCAAGGCAATCCGCGAACAGGAAGAAGTGGCGCTGGGGGCGCCGGTGACGCTGCGGCGCGACGTCGGCCACTACCTCGTCTACTACCTGGAGGAGAACCAGCGCAGGTTCCCCGGGGTCAGCGTGCAGCGCGTCTTCGTCCGCCATTACCGGGAGGGCACATTCGGGGCCCACTTCCTGGGCAGCGTCGGCGAGATCTCCGAAGAAGAACTGAAGATGCCCCGCTACCGCAGGCTCGAACCGGGCGACGAGGTCGGCAAAGCCGGGCTCGAGTACACCTACGATCGCTACCTGCGCGGAAATCCCGGGCTGACCAGGATCCAGGTCAACGCCCTTGGGCAGCCGACCCCGGGCGGGCAGCTGCTCGCGACGCCGCCGACGCCCGGGGACAACCTGAAGCTGACGATCGACCCGGCGGTGCAGACGGCCGGGGAAGCGGCGCTGGCCGGCAAGGGGCTGCCCGGCGGCTTCATCACGATGAACGTCCACAGCGGCCAGATCCTCGGCCTCGGCTCCTTCCCGACCTTCGAACCCTCGGTCTTCACCCACCCGATGACCCAGAAGCAGGTCGACTACTACTTCCGCGACGAATCGGCCCCGCTCACCGACCGCGCCACCGAAGGGCTGTACCCCACCGGCTCGACCTTCAAGATCATCACCGCGCTGGCGGCGCTGGAAAACAAGGTCATCACCCCGTCGACCCCGATCAACGATCCCGGCCAGCTGATCGTCGGCGGCGAGCACTTCCACAACGCCGAAGGGGCGGCCTACGGGACCCTGACCCTCGTCCCGGCGCTCGAAGTCTCCGACGACGTCTTCTTCTACACGCTCGGCCTCGACATGTGGGACACCAACGACCTGCAGGAATGGGCGCACAAGCTCGGCATCGGCCGGCCGACCGGGATCGACGTCCCGGTCGGGACCGACGGGCTGCTGCCGACGAAACACTGGCGCGACCAGCTCTTCAAGGAAGAAGAAACCGACCGGCCCTGGTCAGCGGGGGACAACATCCAGCTCGCCACCGGCCAGGGAGATCTGCAGACGAACCCGCTGCAGATGGCGGTCGCCTACGCGGCGCTCGGCAACGGCGGCAAGATCGTCACCCCGCACCTGGGGATGGAAGTCCAGGACGCGGCCGGCCGGGTGCTGCGCGAAATCGACCCGCCGGCGCGGCGCAGGATCCACATCGACCCGGGCTGGCGGGCGACGATCCTCGAAGGCCTGCACCTGGCCGCGCAGGGCCCGAGCGGAACCTCGCACGTGGTCTTCGACAGCTTCCCGATCCCGGTTGCAGGCAAGACCGGGACCGCCGAACGAGGGTTGGGTCACGCCGACCAGTCGTGGTACGCGATCCTCGCTCCGTACCCGAATCCGCGTATCGTGACGGTGGTTACCATCGAGGAAGGCGGGTTCGGAGCCGAATCCGCCGCCCCCGCAGCAAGGGAAATCCTCGAAGCCGTTTTCCACGACCAGTTGGCCGCCGCCGCCAGCGAAAGCGAAGGCGAAGTCGGCTCCGGATGATGTACGCGACCAGAACCAGAAACGCCCGCCCCGAGCCGTTCGCGGTGCACGTCGGCATCGCCGAGCGTCTCGGCCTCGCCCACATGGACTGGCCGCTGGCGCTGTCGGCGGTCGGGCTGGTCGCCTTCAGCATCCTCACCCTGGGCCAGGCGACGCTGCACGACGTCCCCGGCGACCCGCACTACTACGTCGACCGGCAGGCGATCTACGGCGCCCTGGGCCTGGTCGGGATGCTGCTGGCGACCCGCATCGACTACTCCCGGTTCCGCGAGCTGCGGGTCGGGATCTACACCTTCCTCTGCGTCAGCATCGGCCTCGTCTTCGTCTTCGGCTTCGCTGCAAGGGGCTCGCGGCGCGCCTTCGAACTTCCCTTCTTCAGCTTCCAGCCCTCCGAGCTGGGCAAGCTCCTGCTGGTTCTGGCGCTCGCCGGCTTCGTCATCGACGGCGCCCGGCGCGGCTCGGCGGTGCAGCGCACCGTTCGCTACCTGTGCCTGGGCCTGGCGCCGGCCGCACTCGTCTTCCTGCAACCCGACCTCGGCACCTCCCTGGTGTTCGTGGTCGCCACCCTCGCCGTCATGTACTTCGGAGGCGTCCGTTGGACGCACTTCGCGGTCATCGGCGGCGCGCTCGCCGCAATCATCGCGCTCGTCTTGGTCGTGGCCCCCGCCATGGGGTTCCCGATCCTGCACGGGTACCAGGAGCAAAGGCTAACCTCGTTCCTGCACCCGAGCGAGGACGCGCGCGGGGCGGGCTATCAGCAGCATCAAGGAGTTACCGCCGTCGGCGCCGGTGGTCTCACCGGCCGCGGCGACAGAGCCACCCAGACGCGGCTCGACTTCGTGCCCGAGCGCAGCACCGACTTCATCTTCGCGGTGATCGGCGAGCGCTACGGGTTCGTGGGCGCCGCGTTAGTCCTATCCCTTTACGCCCTGCTCTTCTGGCGGGCGCTGCGGATCGTGACGCTCTCGAAGAACTCGTACGGGATCCTGGTCGCGGGCGGCATCGCCGTCTCCGTGCTGTTCCAGGTCTTCGTCAACGTCGGGATGAACCTCGGCATCATGCCGATCACCGGCATCCCCTTACCGCTGGTCAGCTACGGAGGGTCCTCCGTGCTCGCTACCTTCCTCGCGGTGGGGGTCCTTCAGAGCATCAACATCCAAGCGCACCACAGCCAGAGGGGAAGGTTCGCCTGGTGAGGCCTCCGATTCATGGAGCGACCAGGTCGCGTACCTAACCGAACTGAGCTGAACAAATGAAAAAAACGATTTTGGTGTCCGCCGAGCGCGGCGAGACCCGCGTGGCCGTACTCGAGGCAAAGCAGAAAGGCGCCAAGGCCGATGTGGCCGAGCTCTACATAGAGCGCCGTGGGCGCCGCTCGATCGTCGGCAACATCTACAAGGGGAAGGTCGACAACGTCCTTCCCGGAATGGAGGCCGCCTTCGTCGACATCGGCCTGGAGCGAAACGGCTTCCTCCACGTCGACGAGATCGTCCTCCCGGGCGGCGAGCAGGCGCCGAGGCGCGGCCGCGGCAGCGGGCGGCGCATCAACGAGCTGATCAAGCCGGGCCAGGAGATCGTCGTCCAGGTCGTCAAGGACCCGCTGAAGACGAAGGGCGCCAGGCTCTCGATGAACGTCTCGATCGCCGGCCGCTACCTGGTCTTCGCGCCGCAGGGCAGCGGCGTCGGCGTCAGCAGGCGGCTCACCGACAAAGAGCGCGACCGGCTGCGCAAGATGGTCGACCGGACCTACAAGGGGCCCGGCGGGCTGATCGTGCGGACCGCCGCCCACGGCGCGAAGAAATCCGACTTCGTGCGCGAGGTCGGATATCTCCAACGCCTCAACGAGATCCTCGAGCGGCGGGCCGAGGGCAGCAAGGCTCCGGCGCTGGTCTTCCAGGAGGCCGACCTCCCCGTCCGGGTGCTGCGCGACGTCTTCCTCAGCGAGTTCGAGAAGGCGATCATCGACTCGCCCAAGCAGTTCGAGCGGGTGACCAACTTCTTCCAGCGCACCGCGCCGGAGCTGGTCGGCGGGGTCGAGCTCTACGAGGGCGCCAAGCCCCTGTTCGAGAAATGGAAGATCGACGAGGAGATCGAGTCGACGCTGAACCGCCGCGTCGACCTGCCCTCGGGCGGCTATCTGATCATCGATTACGCCGAGGCGCTGACGGTGATCGACGTCAACAGCGGCTCCTTCACGGGCCGCGGCAAAGGCGGCCTCGAGGAGACGATCACCAAGGTCAACACCGAGGCGGCCGAGGAGGCGGTGCGGCAGCTGCGGCTGCGCGACATCGGCGGCATCATCGTCATCGACTTCATCGACATGTCGCGGGCCAGCAACCGCGACAAGGTGCTGAAGACGATGCGCAAAGCCCTCGACGCCGACAAGTCGAAGAGCTACGTGGTCGAGGTCTCGCCGCTGGGGCTGGTGGAGATGACGCGCCAGAACGTGACCGACGGGGTGCGCGAGATCCTCACCGCCCCCTGCCCCACCTGCGCCGGGGAGGGGGTCGTCCTCTCCGCCGAGACGGTGGCGCTGGAGGGGCTCCGCAAGATGCGCGACATCGCCGCCGAGCACCAGGGGGCCGAGGCCTTCTTGATCCGCGTCAACCCGAAGGTCGCCCAGGAGCTGACCAAGGAGGACAGCGGGCTGGGGGAGCTGGAGGAGGAAACCGGCAAGCGCTTCCACTTCGAGGGCGGCGACGCGCTGGCGATCGACACCTTCGAGATGATCGAGTCGGGCAGCCGCGGGGAGATCGAGGAGCGGGCGCTGCCGTTCAAGGTCGGCGAGGAGGTGCTGGTGAAGATCGACGAGCCGCACATGTACAACGCCGACGACGCGGTGGCCCGGATCGACTCCTACATCGTCAGCGTCACCGGCGGCGGCCGCTACGTCGGCGAGCGCAAGCTGGTGCGGATCGACGAGGTCGAGCGCTCCGCCGCCGTCGCCTCGCTGCTGGGGGGCGATTCCCCTAACGGCTCCGCGGAAGGCGGAGAAAACGGCTCCCAGCTAGACTCCGACGCTCCTTCGCGCAAACGCAGTCGCGGCCGCAGGGGCGGTCGTGGGCGTTCGCGCGCCAATCAAGGCAGCAAGGACGAATGAGCACCTACGCAGTCGTTGAAACCGGAGGCAAGCAGTACAAGGTCGAGGAGGGCACGTCCCTGCTCGTCGACCGCGTCGACGCCAAGGAGGGCGACAAGGTCAGCCTGCGCCCGGTGCTGTTCCGGGGCGAGGAGGTGCTCGCCGGCGCCAAGGAGCTGGAGAAGGTGAAAGTCGAGGCGAAAGTCGCTGAGCACCTTCGCGGCCCGAAGATCAAAGTCTTCAAATACAAGGCGAAGAAGGGCTATCGCCGCCGCGCCGGCCACCGCTCGGAGCTGACCAGGCTCGAGGTGGTCACGTTGAAAGGCGGCAAAGCGCCGGCGAAAAAAGCCTCCGCCAAAAAATCCGAGAAAGAGGACAGCTAGCGATGGCTCACAAGAAAGGCCTCGGCTCCAGCCGCAACGGCCGCGAATCCAACCCGAACATGCTCGGGGTCAAGGTATTCGCCGGCCAGAAGGTCAGCGGCGGCGAGATCATCGTCCGCCAGCGCGGCACCAGGTTCTGGCCCGGCGAGGGCACCGGCCTCGGCCGCGACCACACGATCTTCGCGACCCGGCCCGGGACGGTCGACTTCGGCTCGTCCCGCAAGGGCCGCACGATCTCCGTTCTGCAGGACTAGCCGGTCACGAGGGGCCGGCGCCCTTCTCGCCGGCTTGCTCGCCACAGCGGTGCCTCTGGCGCGCCACCTCGGCGTTCGTACTTTGTCGGGAATAGGCCGATAAAGGACGAACGCCGCGGCTCTACCCTTTCCAACTCATGTACGACAGGGCGAAGATCTGGGTCGAGGCGGGCGCCGGCGGCAACGGCTGCGTCTCGTTTCGGCGGGAGGCTCACGTGCCGCGCGGCGGCCCAGACGGCGGCGACGGCGGCCACGGGGGCGACGTCGCGCTCGTCTGCGATCCCTCGAAGCGGGACCTGGGGGCGCTGCGGGGAAGCAAGCACTTCCGAGCGCGCCGGGGGCGGCACGGCGAAGGCTCCAACCGCCACGGCGCGCGCGGCGAGGACCTCGAGATCCCAGTGCCGCCCGGCACCCAGGCGGCCGCCGTGGACGGCAGCCTCGTCGACCTCCTCGCGCCGGGCCAGCGGGCGGTGGTCGCCCGCGGCGGACGCGGCGGGCACGGCAATCGCCGCTTCGCCACCTCGACTCGCCAGGCGCCGAGGTTCGCCGAGAAGGGCACGGCGGGGGAGGCGGACTGGATCGAGTTGCGCCTGAAGCTGCTCGCCGACGTCGGGCTGGTCGGGCTGCCCAACGCGGGAAAGTCCTCCCTGCTGGGGCGGTTGACGCGGGCGGCGCCGAAGGTCGCGGACTACCCGTTCACGACGATCTCCCCGGCCCTGGGGACGATCGACGGGGAGGACCGCCAGGCGGTCCTGGCCGACATTCCGGGCCTGATCGAGGGCGCCGCGGAGGGAGCCGGTCTGGGCCACGAGTTCCTCGCCCACGTCGAGCGCTGCGCGATGCTGGTCCACCTCGTCGACCTGGCGCCGGTCGAGGGCGATCCGGTGGCCGCCTACACGACCGTCCGGGGCGAGCTCGAGGCCCATGGGGCTGGTCTGGAGCGCCTGCCGGAGCTGGTCGTCCTCAGCAAGCGCGACCTGATGCCGCCGGAGGCGGTGGCGGCGGCGGTCGCCGAGTGGAGC
>Ga0308175_100000623_pt1 | contig 23849 bp, 28 predicted proteins | sample PhyCR1_3_FD_203893 | JGI IMG/M metagenome (GOLD analysis project Ga0308175, IMG submission 203893) | Soil microbial communities from UC Gill Tract Community Farm, Albany, California, United States - DLSLS.C.R1 | ecosystem: Environmental > Terrestrial > Soil > Agricultural land | place: USA...
TCGCCCTGAGCGACGCGATGGGGGCATGCGTCGACGCATGCCCCCTTCGCTTCGCTCAGGGCGACTCATATGGCTATCTTCGAGTGCCCTCCTTCCATCAGGTTTGCCGGAGCTCCGATGGCTGAGCCACGTGACCCCATCGCTCGCCGCACCTTCCTCACGCGGGCCGCCGTGCTCGGCGCGGCGGCGGCCGGCCGAGTCTCGCCGGACTCAACGGTGATGCCGGCTGGCGTATCGGCCAATTCCGGCGGAGCCGGCCGCCGGCCGGCGCCCACGTTCGAGCTCGAAGAGATCACCCTCGCCGACCTTCAGGCCGGCATGGCGTCCGGGCGCTACACCGCCCGGGGCGTGGTCGAGCAGTATCTGGCGCGGATCGCCGCCCTGGACCGCGCCGGCCCCTCACTCCACTCGATCATCGAGACCAATCCCGAGGCGCTCGACCTCGCCGAGCAGCTCGACCGCGAGCGGACGACCCGGGGGCCGCGCGGCCCGCTGCACGGCGTCCCGGTGCTGCTCAAGGACAATGTCGATACCGCGGACCGGATGACGACCACCGCGGGCTCGCTGGCGCTCGAAGGCTCGATCGCTCCGCGCGACTCCCACGTGGCGGAGCGGCTCCGCGCGGCCGGCGCGATCCTGCTGGCCAAGGCGAACATGAGCGAGTGGGCCAACATCCGCTCCAACCGGTCGTCCAGCGGCTGGAGCGCGCGCGGCGGGCAGTGCCGCAACCCATTCGTGCTCGACCGGAACCCGTGTGGCTCGAGCTCGGGGTCGGCGGCGGCGGTGTCGGCCAACTTCGGCGCGGTGGCGGTGGGCACCGAGACCGATGGCTCGATCGTGTGTCCGGCGTCCGCCAACGGCGTGGTGGGCATCAAGCCGACCGTTGGGCTGGTGAGCCGGGCCGGCATCATTCCGATTTCGCATACCCAGGACACCGCCGGGCCACTGTGCCGCACCGTGGCCGATGCCGCCGCGCTGCTCTCCGTGATGGCGGGCAGGGACCCGCGCGACCCGGCCGGCGCCGCGTCGTCGGGGCACGTGGCGCCGGATTACACGGCGTTCCTCAAGAAGGATGGGCTCCGCGGCGCCCGGATCGGCGTGGCGCGGGCCAAGTTCTTCGGCTACAGCGAGGCCGCCGACAGGCTGGCCCACGATGCCATCGACGTGCTGCGCCGCGAGGGCGCCGTCGTGATCGACCCGGCGAACATTCCGCACGCGGGCGAATACGACGACGCCGAGCTCGAGGTGCTGCTGTACGAGCTCAAGGCCGATCTCAACGCCTACCTCGCGGGCCTGCCTGCGGGTACCCGGATCCGCACCCTGGCCGACGCCATCGCGTTCAACGAGCGGGAGCGCGACCGCGAGATGCCGTATTTCGGGCAGGAGACCTTCGTGCAGGCCGAGGCCAAGGGGCCGCTGACGTCGCCGGGCTATCGGAAGGCGCTGGCCACCTGTCGCCGCCTGGCCCGAACGGAGGGGCTCGACGCGGTGCTCGCCAAGCATCGGGTGGATGCCATCGTGGCGCCCACCGGCAACCCGGCGTGGCCCACGGACCTGGTGAACGGCGACCATTTCACCGGCTCGAGCTCCACGCCGGCCGCCGTGGCCGGCTATCCCAGCGTGAGCGTACCGATGGGCTACGCCTGGGGCCTGCCGGTCAATCTCTCGTTCTTCGGCCGGGCCTGGAGCGAGCCCGCGCTGATCCGTCTGGCCTATGCGTTCGAGCAGATAACTATGCACCGGAAGGCGCCTGCGTTCCTGCCCACGCTCGCTTGACTCTCCCCTCGCGGGTAGGGATTTTCCACCCCGGATCACGCACCCTCCAACCGGGACCCGCATGGCCGTCACCAGTACCGTCGCCTCCGATCCGGCCGCTCGGGCCGGGTTGTCGCGGGAACAGCTCCTCGACCTCTACTATTGGATGCGCCTGACCCGGTCGCTCGAGGAGCGGCTGGTCAACCTGTATCGGCAGACCAAGGTGGTGGGCGGGCTGTTCCGCTCGCTGGGCCAGGAAGCCTGCGCCGTCGGCTCGGCGTACGCGCTCCGGCCGGAGGACGTGCTGTCGCCGCTGATTCGCAACCTGGGCTCGATGCTGGTGAAGGGCGCCACGCCGCTCGAGGTCCTGCGGCAGTACATGGCCAAGAGCGACTCGCCCACCCGCGGCCGCGAGCTCAACATCCACTTCGGCGACGTCCAACAGCGGAACTTCATCGGTCAGATCTCGCACCTGGGCGACATGGTGCCGGTGATGGCCGGCGTCACGCTGTCGTTCAAGCTGCGGAACGAGCCGCGGGTGGGCCTGGTCTACGTGGGCGACGGCGCCACGTCGACCGGGGCCTTCCACGAGGGCATCAACTTCGCCGCGGTCCAGCGCTGCCCGCTCGTCGTCGTGGTGGAGAACAACCGCTACGCCTACTCCACGCCCACGGCAAAGCAGTGCGCCGCCGAACGGCTGGTCGACAAGGCCGCGGGCTACGGCATCCCGGGCGTGCGCGCCGATGGCAACGACGTGATCGCCGCCTACGAGGCCACCCGTGACGCGGTGGCGCGCGCGCGCCGCGGCGAGGGCGTGACGCTGGTCGAGCTGATGACCTACCGGCGGAAGGGCCACGCGGAGCACGACAACCAGTCGTACGTGCCGGCCGGCGAGATCGAGCGCTGGGCCCGCGAGAACGACCCGCTCGATCGCTACGTCCAGCGGCTCACCGGGAGCGAGGCCGTGAGCGCCGCCGAGCTCACGGCGATCGACGCGCGGGTGCAGGCGGAGATCGACGACGCCACCGACATCGCCGAGAAGTCGCCGCCGCCCGAGCCGCGCGATTGCCTGGTCGGGGTCTACGCCGATCCGCCCGAGATGCCGGCCCTGTGGTACCGGGCTGGTATCCGGAGCGCCGTGGACCAGCACGAGCGCCCCGCCGGCTGGGGGACCGTCAATGCCGACTGAGGCGACCTACCTCGAGGCCATCCGCCAGGGCCTGTTCGAGGAGATGGAGCGGGATCCCGCCGTCTTCTGCATGGGCGAGGACATCGGCGCGTATGGCGGCGCCTTCAAGGTGACCGACGGCCTGCTGGACCGCTTCGGCGCCGAGCGGGTGATCGACACGCCGATCAGCGAGACCGGCTTCGTCGGCGCCGCGGCGGGCGCCGCGCACATGGGCATGCGGCCGGTGTGCGAGATGCAGTTCATCGACTTCGTCTCCTGCGCCTACAGCATCCTCACCAACTACGTGGCCACGGCGCGGTACCGCGCGTTCCTGCCGTGCCCGATGGTGGTGCGCGGCCCGAGCGGGGGGTACGTGCGGGGCGGCCCGTTCCACTCGCAGAACCCCGAAGCCGCCTTCCTCCACACGCCGGGGATCAAGATCGTCTATCCCGCCACGGCGAGCGACGCCAAGGGGCTCATCAAGAGCGCCATCCGCGACGACGACTGCGTGCTCTTCTTCGAGCACAAGTATCTCTACCGCCGGATCAAGGAAGAGCTGCCCCAGGGCGACCACGTGGTGCCGATCGGCAAGGCGCGCCTGGCGCGCGAGGGGAAGGATCTCAGCATCATCACCTACGCGGCCACGGTGTGGAAGTCGCTGGAGGCGGCCGAGCAGCTCGAGCGGGAGGACGGCCTCTCGGTGGAGGTGCTCGACCTGCGCTCGATCCTGCCGATGGACGACGAGGCGATCCTCGCGACGGTGAGGAAGACCAACCGGGTGCTCATCGTGCACGAGGACACCGTGACCGGCGGGATCGCCGGCGAGATCACCGCCCGGATCAACGAGCTCGCGTTCGAGTGGCTGGACGCGCCGGTGCGGCGGGTGGCGGCGCACGACGTGCCGCTCCCCTACGCGCCGCAGCTCGAGGATTTCGTGCTGCCGCAGACCCCGGACATCGTGCGGGCCGCGCGCTGGCTCGCGGCGTATTAGCTGGAGACCGACCATGGCCAAGATTGACGTGATCATGCCGCAGATGGGCGAGTCCATCGCCGAAGGCACCCTGTCGCGCTGGATCAAGCAGGTGGGCGACACGGTGAAGCGCGACGAGCCCATCTTCGAGATCTCGACCGACAAGGTGGACGCGGAGATTCCCTCGCCGGCGGCGGGCGTGCTGGCGGAGATCCTGGTGACCGAGGGGCAGACCGTCGCGGTCCAGACCGTGGTGGCCAAGATCGAGACCGAGGCCGCCGCCGCCGCCTCCCCGAAGGCGCCCGCGCCCGAGCGCGCCCCGGCCCCGCCGGCACCGCCGGCACCGCCCGCAGCGTCGGCTCCGGCCGCGCCGCCGCCGCCTCGTCCCACGCCGGCGCCGGCAGCCCCGGCCCGCGTGGCCGCGGAGGCCGGCTCGCCCCGCACCGGCGAGGCCATCGCGGGCAACGGCAGCGAGACCGCCGAGGAGCGGCTCCGCCGCCGGTCGACGCCGCTGGTCCGGAAGATGGCCGCCGAGCACAACCTCGACCTGAGCGCGATCCCCGGAACGGGCCTCGCCGGTCGGGTGACCAAGAACGACGTCCTCAGCTACATCGAAGGCGCGCCGGCCGCGCCCGCGGTCCCCGCCGCCCGCCCGAGCGTGCCCGAGCCCGCGTCGGCGCGGCCCGCCGCGGCGGCCCCCGCGCCCGCGCCGGCCGCCGCACCGTCGGTCGAGGCGTGGCCGGGCGACCGGGTCGAGCCCTGGTCCCGCATCCGCAAGCTCACCGCCGAGCACATGGTGATGTCGCGGCGGGTGTCGCCCCACGTCAACACCATCTTCGAGGTGGACTACACCCGCGTGGCGCAGATCCGGGCCAGGAAGAAGAAGGAGTACGCCGATCGGGGCGTGAGCCTTACCTATCTGGCGTTCATCGCGAAGGCCGTGGCCGATGCGCTCCGCGCCCATCCCGTCGTCAACTCGGCCGTGAGCGCGGAGAGCACCGTCTTCCGGCGCGACATCAACCTGGGGATCGCGGTGGCGCTCGACTGGGGCCTCATCGTTCCCGTCATCAAGCACGCCGACGAGCTCTCGCTGGTCGGCATCGCGCGCGCGATCAACGACCTCGGCGAGCGCGCCCGCACCAAGAAGCTGAGCCCGGACGACGTCCAGCGCGGCACCTTCACGATCACCAACCCCGGCGTGTTCGGCTCGGTCATCGGGACGCCGATCATCAACCAGCCGCAGGCGGCCATTCTCTGCGTCGGCTCCATCGAGAAGCAGCCCGCGGTGATCACGGTGGATGGCACCGACGCCCTGGCCGTCCGCACCAAGGGCATGCTGTCGCTGGCGTTCGATCATCGGATCGTGGACGGCGCCGACGCCGACCGGTTCATGGCCGAGGTGAAGCGCACGCTGCAGGAGTTCCCGGAAGGCGCGGCCTGAGATGGCCCGCACGCTCACCGTGTCGCGGGTGAGAGTGCGCGCCGGGCAGGAAGCGGAGTACCTGGCGGCGGTGCGCGAGCTCGTGGCTCTGCACGCCGGCCGCGGCCGGAGGCTCTGGCTGTTCCGCCGGGCCGGGCGCTCGCACGAATTTCTGGAGTGCAGCGAGAGCTCCGACGAGGCCACGCACCGGGCCATGGCGGTGCCGCCCGAGGACGAGCGCCGGATCGAGGCACGCCTCCGCGCTGTGGCCGACTACGAGGACGGCGCCTGGGACCTTTGGGAGGAAGTGAGGAGCGAACCGTAATGCCGAGACGCATCATCCAGGTGGACGGCGAGCCGTGGGAGGTCGCCGTGAGCGGCCGGGTCACCCAGTACACCAAGGACGAGTTTGGCCTGGTCTTCACCCGGGGGACGGGTCCCGATCGCGAGCAGCGGGTGACGCGCTACACGCCCCTCGGCGCCAAGAGCCGTGAGCTGTCGCTGAGCCAGCTCAGCGATCAGGATCTCCGTGACCTCCTGACGCACTCGCAGCCGTCGTGGACCGCGCCCGAAATGGGGTACCACTGACCTCCGCCGATCTGCCGTCGGCCGGGGTGGTGGACCTCCACGTTCACTCGACGGCGTCCGACGGAAGCCTTCCGCCGGACCGCGTCGTCGCGCGCGCGCGCGCCGCCGGGCTGGCCGCCATCGCCCTCACCGATCACGACACCGTGGCCGGGGTGCCCGCCGCGGTCGCGGCGGGCGAGGCGCTGGGCCTTCGCGTCGTGGGCGGGTGCGAGTTCAGCTGCGCCGCCCCCTGGGGTGAGATGCACGTGCTGGGCTATCTCCTCCCTACCCACTCGGCCGAGCTGGAAGGCTTCCTCGAGGGGCGCCGGGCCGACCGGGTGCGACGCGGCCGTGAGATGGTCACCCGGCTGCAAGGTCTCGGCGTTGCGCTCGACTTCGACGATGTGCTGCTGCAGTCCAAAGGCGGGGCCGTGGGCCGGCCTCACGTGGCGCGGGCCATCGTCCGGCAGGGCGGGGCGATCGACATCGGCGACGCGTTCGACCGCTACATCGGGCGGGGCCGCCCGGCGTTCGTGGAGAAGATCCTGCCGAGCTTTCGCGAGGTGGCCGAGGTGGTGCACGGGGTGGGCGGCATGGTCTCGGTCGCGCACCTCAAGGAGCGGGGTACCCGTTCGTTCCTCGAGCGCCTGAAGCGCGAGGGCCTCGACGCCGTGGAGGTCCGGCATCCCAGCCACGACGGAGACCTCCGCGCCCGGCTCACCGGCCTCGCGCTCGGGCTCGGACTGCTGCGCACCGGCGGGAGCGACTGGCACGGCGATCCCGAGCCGGGCGAGACCCACGGCGCGCTTGGCTCGCAGGAGGTGCCGCTGGACTGGCTCGTGCGACTCGAGGAGACGAGGGCCGGGCCGGCCGCGCCGGCGGTATCGTGAGGCATCTGATCGCCGTGGGCGCCACCGCCCCCGACTTCTCCGCCGAGGCCTCGGACGGCCGCACCTACCGCCTCGCCGACCTGCTGGCCGAGTCGCGGGTAATGCTGGCGTTCTATCCCGGCAACGACACGCCGGGCTGAAATCGGCAACTGTCCGCCGTGCGCGACGACCTGCCGCAGTACCAGAGCCACCGGATCCGTCCCTTCGGCGTGAATCCCGCGTCGGCCGACAGTCATGCCGGCTACGCCGCGCGGCTTCGACTGCCGTTTCCGCTGCTGTCCGATCCCGGCCTTCGCATCGCGACCGCGTACGGCGCGGTGCGGCCCGATGGCGCGTCCATCGCGCGCTCGGTCGTGGTCATCGAGCAGGACGGCGTCGTGGTGTACAGCCAGGCCGGCGCGCCCGGCGTGGGCATCGTTCTCGAGTCCGTGAGGTGACCGTGGGGGAATCCGGTTTCGATTTCAAGGGGAAGGTCGTGCTGGTGACCGGCGTGGGGCGCGCCGGGCAGATCGGCAACGCCGTGGCCCTCGCGTTCGGACAGGCCGGCGCCAAGATCGTCGCGTGTGACCTGAACGCGGTGGACGTGGCGGAGCGGGTGCGCGAGTTCGCCGCCCTCGGCGTCGACGCCAGGCCCTGCGCCGGCGATCTCACTCAGCCCGACATCGCCGCGCTGGCGGTCGAGACGGCGCTCAAGCACTTCGGCCGGCTCGATGCGGTCATCAACGTGGCGGGCGGGCTTACGACCTACGGCCCGATCGAAAAGCTCACCGCGCAGGACCTGGATCGGGAGCTGGCCATCAATCTCAAGACCACGGTGCTGGTATCGCAGGCCGCCATCCCGGCGCTCACGGCCACCCAGGGGTGCATCGTGAACTTCGCCTCGATCGCCTACTTCGAGCCGCAGAGCCCGATGGCCGTGTATTGCGCGGCCAAGGCGGCGGTGGCCGGATTCACCCGGAGCCTCGCGCTCGAGCTCGCCGATCGGAAGATCCGGGTGAACGCGGTGGCTCCCGGCATGGCCCGCACCGGCGACAACGTGGCCTCGGCCGGCGAGAACGCCGCCTATGTCGAGTTGGACGATCTGACCGGGGGGGTGCTCGCGCTTGCGGCCACGGGCCCGAAGGCGCCCACCGGCGAGATCCGGCGGATCGCGCCGCGCGCCTGATGGAGCTCCGCGGCCGCGTCGCACTGGTCACCGGGGCCGGCCGCCGTCTGGGCCTGGCCATGGCGCGGGCGCTGGCGGGGCGGGGCATGACGGTGGCGATTCACCACCACGCCTCGGCCGACGGCGCCCACTCGCTCAGGGACGAGATCGTCGCGGCGGGCGGACACGCGGCCTGCTTCGCGGCCGACCTCACCGACGCAGGCGCGGCGGCCGAGCTGCCGCGCCGGGTGGCCGCCGAGCTTGGCGGGCTCGACGTCCTGGTCAACTCGGCGGCGGTGATGCACCAGGTCCCGTTCGAGCAGACCACGCCGGAGCTCTACGATGCCACGCTCGATCTCAACCTTCGCGCGGTGTTCTTCTGCACCCAGGGCGCCGCGCCAGCGCTCCGCGCCGCCCGCGGCAAGGTGGTGAACCTCGCCGACCTGGGCGGTCTCGAGCCGTGGCCCGGCTTCGCGGCGCACTCGGTGAGCAAGGCGGGGGTCGTGATGCTCACCCGGGTGCTGGCGCGGGCCATGGCGCCCGAGGTGACGGTCAATGCCATCGCGCCCGGGGCCGTGCTGGTCCCCGAGTCCTATGACGCGGCGGAACGCGAGCGACTCGCGCGCACCACGCCGCTGGGCCGGTTGGGCGCTCCGGACGACGTGATCTCGGCGCTTCTCTACCTGCTCGAAGGCGGCGACTACGTGACCGGCGAGGTGCTGGTGGTCGATGGCGGGCGCCTCCTCCGCTAGCGCGGCGGCCACGGGCGTCGCCCTGGGCGACGTCGTCATCGTCGGCGGCGGCTGCTACGGCACCTTCTACGCCGGCCAGCTCCTCCGCGCCCGCGAGCGCGGTGCCGCCACCTGGCGCCGGCTCCTGCTGGTGGATCGGGACCCCCGGTGCCGGACCGCCACCGAGCTCGCCGGGACCTCGGACGTCGAGCTCGTGGTCGAGTCGTGGGACCCCTTCTTCGACCGCTATCTCGTCGCGCGCGATCGTTCGGCCGAGCGCGATCGCTCAGCCGCTCCCGACGCCATCGTACCCTCCCCGCTCATGCCCCATCTCATGTTCGAATGGCTGCTCCGGCGCGCCAGGGCGCGCTGGCCCGGGCGCGAGGTCCGCCCCGAGCGTGTGCCCGCCGGCCCCGGCACGCCGTACGACGCGCAGGCGCCCGACGGCACGCGGTACGTCTCCTTTGCCGACTGGCTCTGCCCCACGCACTGCGTGGAGCCCGCCACCTGTCCGGTGATCCGCGCCCCGCGCACCTGGGAAATGGGCGACGCCATGGAGGCGCTCACCCGTCGCTTGAACCTCGACCGGCCCACCGCCGGCCCGGTTCTCTTCACCTGCCGCCATCGCGTCTATGGGGTCGGCATGTTCGACGTTGCCACGGTCCTCTCCGGCGACGATCTGATCGCCCGCGCCGGAGCGGCCCCCGAGCCGGTGGACGTGCTGGTCGGCACCATCTCTGCCTGCCACGGCGCCGCCAGCCTGCTCCACCTCGGCCCCAGCGCCGCTCGCCACACCGCACCAGGGCACACCGGCGCCGACTGAAGCCTGGCCTCGAGCGGCGCCCGTGTGCCTTGAGTGCGGGAACCCCCGAGCGTTCTATATTTGACGATCCAGACCACGGGGACCCGATGAGCCGTACCGAAGAGTTCGAGCTGATCATCGTAGGTGGCGGCCCGGCCGGGCTCTGCGCGGCCATGTACGCCGGCCGAGGCATGCTCAAGGCCGTGCTGCTCGAGCGAGGTGTGCCCGGGGGTGAGCTGCTCAACACCGAATGGGTCGACGACTACCCGGGGTTCGAGCACGTCCTGGGCCGGGACCTGGCCCACAAGATGGCCGCCCACGCCCGGACCTTCGGCGCCGACATTCGGCAGGAGAACGTCGAGTCCATCAGCCGTCGCGACGACGGCATCTTCGAGGTCGCGACGACCGGCGGCACCACCTACGAGGCGCCCGCCGTGATCCTCACGGCCGGCGGCACGCCCACCAAGCTCGACGTTCCGGGCGAGCTGGAGTACGCCGGCCGAGGCGTGTCCTACTGCGCGGTGTGCGACGGCGCGTTCTTCAAGGGCGAGACCATCGCGGTGATCGGTGGTGGAGACGCGGCGGTCGAAGAGGCGGATTACCTCAGCCGCTACGCGTCCAAGGTGTACGTGATTCATCGCCGCGACGAGTTCCGTGCTTCGAAGATCCTGCAGGAGCGCCTGTTCGCCAACCCCAAGATCGAGGTGATCTGGAATCGCCGGGTGCTCGAGATGAAGGGCGGACCGGGCGGGCTTCAGAGCCTCGAGCTGGAAGACACGGTCACCGCCGAGCGGCAGACCTTGCCGGTGACCGGCGCCTTCGTCTTCATCGGGTTCCGGCCCAACTCGGGCCTGGTCAAGCAGCACGTCGACCACGACCCGAGCGGCTACCTCCTGACCGACGAACGGATGATGACCTCGATCCCGGGCCTGTTCGCGGCGGGCGACCTGCGGGTGCAGCTCACCCGCCAGGTCACCACCGCCGTGGGCGACGCGACCACCGCGGCCATCGCGGTGGAGAAGTACCTCAAGGACCGCCGGCGCGACAACGTAGGGGCGCAGGTCGGTGTCTGAGCTGGAGGTGGTCTCCCTCCCGAACGGCCAGTTCGCCGAAAACTGCTATCTGGTGGCCGACCGTCGCACGCGCGACGCGGTGATCATCGATCCCGGCGAGGAGCCCGCCATGTTCCTCGCCGAGCTCGACACCCGCGCCTGGCATCTGGGAGGGATCTGGCTCACCCACGCGCATGTTGACCATATCATCGGGGTGGCGGCCGTCCACCACGCGACCGGCGCCCCCATCCACCTCCATCCGTCGGACCGGCCGATCTACGACGCGCTCCCCCAGTTCGGCGCCTGGGTCGGCATGGAGCTCGAGGTGCCGCCGCCGCCCGAGGTGGCGCTCGAGCCCGGCACCACGCTCAAGGTCGGCACGTTGCGCTTCGACGTGCGGTTCACGCCGGGCCACTCGCCGGGCAGCGTGAGCTTCGTCGGTCATGACCGCGTGTTCGGGGGCGACGTGCTGTTCAACGGCTCCGTCGGCCGCACCGATCTGCCCGGCGGCGATTACGCCACGCTCATGGGGACCATTCAATCTCAGTTCCTCTCGCTGCCTGATTCCACCATCGTCCACAGCGGCCATGGTCCGGATACCACCATCGGTGTCGAGCGGCTGACCAATCCGTTTCTGACGGGAGCGTTTCCCATTGGGTGAGGCGACGGTCGGAGCCTCGGATGGGGCGATGGTCGGACTCTCGGATGCGGCGACAGTCGGCCTCTCGGACGGGGCGACCGTCGCCTCACGCGAGGCTCCGACCGTCGCCTCCCGCACCTGCAACCGCTGCGGCTTTCCCGTTGCATCCCGCGCGTTCGGCTGCAAGAACCCGTGCCCCAATTGCGGCACGGTCTATCCGCTCGGGGACTGTTCTGACTGACGTCACCGCCGGTGGTGTGCCGGGGCTCGAGGTCGTCGCGCCGGCGGGGGCGCGCGCCTCGCTGGACATCTCGCGCATCGACCTGCCGCCTCGCCTCCGGCCCGCGGCCCGGCTCGGGGTGCTCGACATCACCGAGTTCTTCGGCGAGACGACCGGCGGAGTCCGCACCTATCTCCTGCAGAAGGCCGCGTACGTCCAGCGCCATGGCGACCTCCGCCAGGCCATCGTGGTCCCCGGCGCCCGCGACGAGATGCTCGAAGCCGGCGGGGTCCGCTGCTACCGCCTTCACGGACCCAGCGTCCCGACCCAGAAGCCGTATCGGTTCATGCTCGCCACGCGGTCCACCAGCCGGATCGTGGCTCACGAGCGCCCCGACTTGATCGAGGTGGGCAGCACCTGGTTCGCGCCCTGGCTGGTCCACCTGGCCACCCGTCGGATAGACCTGCCGGTGGCCTGGTTTTATCACAGCAACTTTCCGCGGGTCATCGCCCCCTGGCCCGAGCGCGCCGGCCGGGTCCGGCGCGAGGCCGCCGAGCTGGCGTGGCAATACGTGCGGCGCCTCGGCCGCATGGTGCGTGCGACGCTGGCGCCGTCGGCCTTCGTCGCCGCGGAGCTCGAGCGCGCCGGGGTCGAGCGGGTGGTGCGGGTCTCGCTTGGCGTGGACCTCGAGCGCTTCCACCCCCGCCGACGCGAGCATGCGGCCGAGACCCGGAGGCGGCACGGGCTGCCCGAAGGGCCGCTCGCGATCTACGTGGGTCGCCTGGCCGCGGAGAAGGAGGTCGACCTGCTGCTCGCGGCATGGCCGGAGGTTGAGCGCCGCACCGGCGCCCACCTGGTGCTGGTGGGCGACGGACCGGCCAAACGGAGGCTCCAGCGTCGGGCGGGCAGCGAACGGTGCACCTGGCTGCCGTTCCAGCCGGACCGCGATCGTCTTGCCGACCTTCTCGCCGCCGCCGACCTCGCCGTGGCGCCCTGTTCCATCGAAACCTTCGGCCTGTCCGCGCTCGAGGCGCTGGCCAGCGGAACCCCGCTGGTCTCCGCCGACCGGGGGGGTGTCGCCGAGACCGTGGCCCGCTCGGGAGCGGGCGCGGTGTTCGCCTCCGGCGAGCCCGGCGCGCTGGCCGAGACCGCCGAACGGGTGCTGCGCGGCGCGCTTCAGCCGCTCGGCACGGCCGGCCGGCGCTACGCGGAAGCCTATCACGGCTGGGACGCGGTCTTCGATCGCATCTTCAGCGTCTATCGGGATCTGCTCGCGTCGTGAGCCTGCTCGTCTCGATCCACGACGTCACCCCGGCGCTCGCGGATGGCGTGGAGCGCCTGTGGGAGCTCTGCGCCGCGCGACGCGTGCGGCCCGCGCTGCTGGTGGTGCCCGACTGGCACGGCGCCTGGCCGCTCGAATCCCACCTCGACTTCGTCGCCTGGCTGCGGGCTCGCGTGGCCGACGGGGCCGAGATCGTGTTGCATGGTGAGCGCCACGACGAAGTCGGGCTGCCACGCCGCCTGGGCGACGAGCTTCGAGCCTGGGGCCGCACCGCTCGCGAGGGCGAATTTCTCACCCTGCACGAGCCCGCCGCGCGCGAGCGGATCGCGCGGGGGCGTGCACGGCTCCGGGCGCTGGGGCTCGAGCCAGTCGGCTTCGTGCCGCCCGCGTGGCTCGCGCGCGACGAGGGCCACCGGGCCGTCGGTGCCAGCGGACTGGGATTCAGCGAGGACGAGGCGGTCATCCGTCTGTTTCCGTCGGGCCGGCGGGTGCCGGCACCGGCGATTCGCTGGAGCGCCCGCGATCCGTTCCGGGCCTGGGGCTCGGTGGCGGTAGCCCGTGCGCGGTGGACCTTTCAGGGCCGGGCGCCGCTCGCCCGCATTGCCCTTCATCCGCAGGACCTCTCGCATCGCGCGACGGCCGCCTCGCTCGGCCCCACGCTGGATCGCTGGCTCACGCACCACCGTCCCATCACGTACAGCGCGCTCGTCGGATGACGCCGGGCCAGGCGCACCTCGTCTGCCTCGGGCTGGTCGCGGCCGACCTCCTCGCGCGAGCGTGGCGCATCCAGTGGATCGTGCGCGGCCTGGGGCACCGCATCTCGCTGTGGGATTCGTTCGTGCTGAACGCGTTCGGCGACGCGGCCTGCGCCCTCACGCCGCTCCGGATCGGCGGCGAGCCGGCGCGGCTGGCCGGCATGCTCCGGAGCCGCGTGCCGGCGCCCGCCGCCTTCGTGGCGATCAGCCTCGAAGTGCTGGCCGCGTGGCCCGTGATCATCGTCGCGGCGGGATGGCTGGCCTGGCGCTACGCACCGGAATGGTGGGAAACGGCGGGTCCGCGTCTGAGCGCGGCGGCGGCGACGGCGTGGCCGTGGGTCCTGGTGGTGGTGGTGCTGAGCCTGCTCGCCTGGCGCTCGGCCAAGCTCAAGGTGGCCTCGCCGGCGGCGCGGCAGCTCCGCCGCCCGGTGCGGCGGGCCATGGTCTATTGGAGGAGAATGCCGCGCTGGCCGCTCCTCGCGAGCCTGCCCCTGAGCCTGATCAACCTGTCGACCCGGGTGGCCATCCTGCCGGTGCTCGCGCTGACGCTGCCGGACCCGCCCCCCATCGGGCCGCTCGCGGTGGGGTCGTTCGCGCTGCTGTACAGTCAACTGGTCCTGCCGACGCCCTCGGGAGCCGGCGCGGTCGAGTTGGGCTTCCTCGGCGGTGCCGCGGGCGACCTCGGGGCCGGCGAGGGCTGGCTGCTGCTCGCCTGGCGGGTCTATACCAACGGCATCGGCGTCCTGCTCGGCGTGGTGCTGGCGGCCCGGGTGTACGGCTGGCCGGCCGTGCGTCAGCTAGCGGGGCGGTGGAGCGATCCCCACTAGCAGCACGGTCGGCTCGAGCGCCTCGGAGACCCCGTGCGGCACGTCGGCCGGGGCCCAGACGACGGTGCCCGGTCCGACCTCCCGGGTCTCGCCCCCGACCGTCATGCGCGCCCGGCCGCTCACGACCAGGTAGAACTTGTCGGCACCGGCGTGGGTGTGCACCCGCTGGGACTGTCCCGCCTCGAAGCAGTTCAGGCCGATGAAGAGTGACTCGCCGCGGAACAAGTCGGCCTTGGCCGCCGCGTCGGCGCGGAAGGTCGCGGCGGTCTCGATCTCACGAAAGTGCTCGCCCATTCCGGCAGGCCTCCCAGGCTATCTTTGGCACGCTCGGCTGGACCGTGCCAATATGGTTTCCAGCTCGCGTCAGGGGGCGCATCGCACCAGGCCGGTGTCCGGCTCACGCGAGAGCTCGGGAAACGGCCCGACACCGCTCCACAGGATACGCCACGACCATGACCACTACCCGCATCGAACGCGATCCCCTGGGCGAGAAGGCCGTCCCCGCGGACGCGTTGTACGGCATTCAGACCCTGCGCGCGGCGGAAAACTTCCCGATCTCGGGCCTGCGGCCGCTGCCCGCGTTCGTCGACGCGGTGGTGTGGATCAAGCGTTCGGCGGCGCTCACCCACAGGGAGACCGGCCGCCTCGAGGCGCCGCTGGCCGACGCGATCGTGAAGGCCGCCGATGAGGTGCTGGCGGGCAAGCACCGCGATCAGTTCATCGTGGACGTGTACCAGGCTGGGGCGGGCACCAGCCACAACATGAACGTCAACGAGGTGCTGGCCAACCGCGCCAACGAGATCCTGGGCAAGCCGCGGGGGGTGTATGCTCCGGTGCACCCCAACGATCACGTGAACATGGCGCAAAGCACCAACGACGTGATACCCACCGCCATGCGCCTGGCGGTCCTGGCGACGCTGCCCGCCGTGCTGGCCGCGCTCGACCGGCTGGCCGCCTCGCTCCTGGCCAAGGGCACCGCGTTCGACAACGTGATGAAGTCGGGGCGCACCCATCTCCAGGACGCCACGCCCATCCGGCTGGGACAGGAATTCACGGCGTACGGCCATACGGTGGAACGGCACCGGGAAAAGCTGGCCCAGGCGGCCGACTGGCTCCGCGAGATGAACATCGGCGGCACCGCGGTCGGCACCGGCATCAACGCCGAACCTGCCTATCCGTCGCTCATGGTCAAGCACCTGCGCCAGGTGAGCGGGCTCGACCTGCGCGAGGGCAAGGACCGCATTCAGTTGATGCAGAGCATGGGCGATGTCGCCACCGTGAGCGGGGCCTTCCGCGCCTACGTGCTGGATCTCAACAAGATCGCGAACGACATCCGGCTGCTGGCCTCGGGGCCGCGCACCGGCCTGGCCGAGATCATCCTGCCCGCGGTCCAGCCGGGCTCGAGCATCATGCCCGGCAAGGTAAACCCGTCGATCGCCGAGATGGTGAACCAGGTCTGCTTCCAGGCCCTGGGATTCGATACCACGGTGGCCCTGGCCGCGGAGGCGGGCCAGCTCGAGCTCAACGTGATGATGCCGGTCATCACCCACAACATCGTGTTCGGGCTCGCCATCGTCGGCAACGCCACCCGGGTGCTCGCCGAGCGGTGTGTGGACGGCATCGAGGCCGACGAGAAGCAGTGCGCGTACTGGCTCGAGCGGAGCCCGGCGCTGGTGACCGCTCTCGCGCCCAAGATCGGCTACGCCGACGCGGCCAAGCTGGCCAAGGAGGCGCTGGCCACCGGCCTCACGGTGAAGGAGCTGGTGGTGAAGAAGCAGCTGCTCGAGGGCGCGGAGCTCGACGAGGTGCTCGATCTCCGCGCCATGACCGAGCTCGGCGTGCCGGGAGGAAAGGCCATTCCCGGCGGCGGATGATCAGGCGGAGTCGGCCGCGCCCTCGGTGGGTACCTCGAGTAGGCGCACCGGCCAGCCGTCGGGATGGAGGTGCTGGAGTAAAACGATGGACACGTTGTAGACCGGGACGCCGGTCTTGGTCCGTCCTTCCGCCGTGCCGTGATGGGCATGCCCGTGGAACACGGCGTCCACCGGGTAGCGGGTGAGCGGTTCCTCCAGCCGGCTGGAGCCCAGGTAGGGATAGATCTCCTTGGGCTCACCTTCCACCGTCCCTTCGATCGGCGAATAGTGCAGCAGGACCACCCGCCGGTTCGCCCGGATCTTGGCCAGGGCGGTCTCCAGCTTGAGCGCTTCGTTGAGCGCTTCCTGCACGAACAGCTTGATGGTCTCCTCGCCCCACGGTCCAAGCGCCCGTCGGCCGAACCCGCCCGCAAACCCCTTCACCCCGGCAAAGCCGACCCCGCGCACCTCATAGCTGCCGCCGTCGAGCACGTGGACGCCCGCGTCGCACAGGATCCGGCTCACCTCGGCGACCTTGCCCGATTCGTAGTCGTGGTTGCCCAGCACGGCCACGGTGGGAATCGTGGTCCCGGCGAGCACCCGGGCCAGGCCGCGCGCTTCTTCCGGGTCGCCCGAGTCGGTGAGATCCCCGCACAAGGCCAGCACGTCGGCGCGCTCGCCGAGGTTGTCGAACACGCTGCGGAGCGGTGGACCGTAACCCGCCCGGCCGAAGTGCAGGTCCGCCACCGCCGCCACACGCACCAACTCGGGATGCTTGGCCATGGGCCCAATCAAGCCCGCGCCGCCCCTGGGAGCGGTGATCCCGGCCACAACCGACGAGCCCAGCCCAGGTTATGGTGAGTGCCCCAGGAGGGGCGCCATGGCTCTCGCACCTACCCAGTCGCTGGTCGAAACCCCGTCGCGCGCCTTCTACCGGCAGGCGATGGAAACGCTGCGGCGCGGCGACGTTCCGTTCCTGGTCGGCGGTACCTTTGCCTTCGTGCACCAAGCCGGCATCGATCGGCAGACCAAGGATCTCGACATCTTCGTTCGCCCCGCCCACGTGCACCGGCTGCTCGAGGTGTGCGCGGCCGCGGGGTATCAGGCCGAGCTGGTGTTCAGCCACTGGCTGGCCAAGATCCGCTCGCCCGACGGATTCATCGACGTCATCTTCAGCTCGGGCAATGGCATCGCCGTCGTGGACGATGACTGGTTCGCGCACGCTACCGAGCAGAACGTGCTCGGGCTCACCGTGCTGGTGGCGCCCGCGGAAGAGAGCCTGTGGTCAAAGGCCTTCGTGATGGAGCGCGAGCGGTTCGACGGCGCCGACGTGGCCCACATCATTCTCGCCTACGGCGACCGGCTGGACTGGCCCCGGCTGGTGGAGCGTTTCGGGCCCTACTGGCGTGTGCTGCTGGCTCACCTGATTCTCTACGGCTTCATCTTTCCCAGCGCCCGCTCGCGGGTGCCGACCTGGGTCATGCACGAGCTGCTCGACCGTCTGGCACCCGAGCTCGACGCCCCGGATGCCGAAGATCCGGTGTGTTACGGCACGCTGCTCTCGTGGTCCCAATACCTGGGCGACGTGTTCACCGGCGCGTTTCGCGACGCGCGGATCAGACCCTACGGGTCCCTCAGCGCCGAAGAGGTGGCGCGCTGGACGTCGGCGGACAAGAAGTAGAGAGGACGGAAGGACGGAAGGACCGGCACACCGGCGGGCCACGGGATTCGAATTGGCACCGGTGTGCTGGTCCTTCCGTCCTTCCGTCCTGCTTGAATCCCGACCTCCGGCCAAGCATATTGCCTCCATGCGGGTCACCACCTGGACTGAGTACAGCCTGATCATCTCGATTCATCTGGCCCGCCGCGGACGGACCGGAGGCGGCCCGCTGGCCGCGCGGGAGCTGGCCGACGCCGAGCGGCTTCCCGCCGACTACGTCGAACAGATCCTGCTGCGGCTTCGCCGCGCCGGACTGGTCGAGAGCGTCCGGGGGGCTCGGGGCGGGTATTTTCTGGCCAAGGACCCGTCCGCCATCTCGGTACGCGACGTGATGACCGCCTCCGAGCATCAGACCTTCGAAGTCAACTGCGAGACACACCCCGTCGACGCCGCGCGATGTAGCCCCGACTCCACCTGCAGCATCCGGCCCGTCTGGCACGCGCTCCAACAGCGCGTGGACGAGCTGCTGGCGAGCATCTCCCTCGCCGATCTGATGAAGCAGGAGGCGCAAGTCGTGGAGCTGGTCGGGATCTCATCCGCGAGCTGACCTCGTTTCGGTCGCCGCCCGCAACCCGGCCATCGGTCGGGTTTTTCATTTGGGAGGCGAAACGAAGATGACCGCCGTAAGGCAACGAGCAACGATCCGAGAGCCGGCCCTGTGGCAGGCGGTGGGAAACACGCCGCTCCTGCCGGTAACCCTCCCCGAGGGCCCCGGCCGGTTCTGGCTCAAGGCCGAGTGGCTCAACCCCGGCGGCAGCGTCAAGGACCGGGCCGCCCGCGCCATTCTGAGCGATGCGCTCCGCCGGGGCGAGCTCCCGGACAAGAGGCTGCTCGACGCGTCGAGCGGCAATACCGGCATCGCGTACGCGATGCTCGGTGCGGCGGCCGGGGTCGGGGTCACCATCTGCCTCCCGGCTAACGCCAGCCCGGAACGGCGCGCGCTGCTCGAGATCTATGGAGCCGAAGTGATCCTCACCGACCGGATGGAGGGCACGGAGGGCGCCGCGCGCCGCGCGCGGGACCTGGCCCGAGCCGAGCCCGAGCGGTACTTCTACGCCGACCAGTACAGCAACCCGGCCAATCCTCGGGCGCATCGGGAGACCACCGGACCCGAAGTGTGGGAGCAGACCGGCGGCCGGGTGACCCACTTCGTGGCCGCCATGGGAACCACCGGCACGTTGATGGGCACCGGCAGCTACCTCAAGGAGCGGAATCCGGCCATCCAGCTCGTGGGCGTCCAGCCCGACTCGCCGTACCACGGCCTCGAGGGGCTCAAGCACCTGGCCACGACCAGCGAGCCGCCCGCGCTCTATGATGCCGGGCTGCCCGATGAGCTGGTGGAGGTCTCGACCGAGACGGCGGATCGGCATGCCCGCTGGCTGGCACGCACCCAAGGCCTTCTGGTGGGGTGGTCCGCTGGAGCGGCCATTTCCGTGGCGATCGACCTCGCCCACCGCGACCCCGACGCGTGCGTGGTGGCCGTCGGATGTGATACCGGGGCGCGTTACCTGAGTGACCCGCATCGCTGGGTGGGGCCATGAGTTTGCGTCTGCCGGAATCCCTGGCGGAGGAGATCCGGCGTCACGGCGAGGCCGCCTATCCGGCGGAATGCTGCGGCGCCCTGGTGGGGCGGAATGACGGCGGCGCCAAGGAGGTCGTACGGTTGGCGCCGGCGGTAAACCGGCGCACCGACGACCCCCACCGCTACCTCATCGCGCCCGATGACCTCCGGCGCCTCGACGCTGAGGTTCGGGCCGCCGGACTCGAAATCGTGGGGTACTATCACTCCCACCCTGACCATCCGGCGGCGCCGTCGGCCTTCGACTCCAGCCATGCGTGGCCATGGTACAGTTATGTGATCGTGCGGATCGACCGCGGGCGGGGCGCCGAGCTGGCGAGCTGGGTGCTGGCCGACGACCGCCCTCAAATGCTGTCCGAAGCGCTCGACGTCTTCAGCGAGGTGTGACGATGTCCGTGACCGTTGCCATTCCGACCCCGCTTCGCAACTTCACCGGCGGACACGACGCCGTGGACGTTGCCGGGACCACCGTCGGCGAAGTGCTCGACGGGCTGCTCACCACCCATGGTGGGCTCAAGCGCCATCTCGTGCAGGACGACGGGCGCCTCAGGAATTTCGTGAACCTGTATCTCAATGACACCGACATCCGACAGCTCGACTCCACGGCGACGCCGGTGCGCGAAGGCGACGTGCTCACGATCGTCCCCAGCATCGCGGGCGGCAGCCCGGCCACCGAGACCGCGTTGCCCAAGCTGAGCCATGCGGAGGTGCTCCGCTACTCGCGGCACCTGCTGCTGCCGGAAGTCGGCCTTGAGGGCCAGCGCAAGCTCAAGGCGTCCCGGGTGCTGACCATCGGCGCAGGCGGCCTGGGGTCGCCGCTGTCGCTCTATCTGGCCGCCGCGGGCGTGGGGACCATCGGAGTGGTGGATTTCGACGTGGTGGACCTGACCAATCTCCAGCGGCAGATCGTCCATGGAACGTCCACGCTGGGACACTCCAAGCTCGAGTCCGCCAGGGCGCGGCTGACCGATCTCAACCCCAACGTGAACGTGATTGGACACGAAGCGCGCCTCAGCTCGGAGAACGCGCTCGACATCATCGGCCAGTACGACATCGTGGTGGATGGCACCGACAACTTCCCCACCCGCTACTTGGTGAACGACGCGTGCGTGCTGCTCGACAAGCCGAACGTCTATGGCAGCATCTTCCGGTTCGAGGGCCAGGCCTCGCTGTTCTACGCCAGGGAGGGGCCGTGCTACCGCTGCCTCTATTCGGAGCCGCCACCGCCGGGACTGGTCCCGAGCTGCGCCGAAGGCGGCGTTCTGGGCGTGCTGCCCGGCATCATCGGCAGCATTCAGGCGCTGGAGACCATCAAGTGGATCATCGGGGCCGGCGACTCGCTGGTCGGCCGCCTGGTGCTGTTCGACGCGCTCAAGCTCAGGTTCCGGGAGCTCAAGCTGCGCAAGGATCCCAACTGCCCCATCTGCGGCGAGCACCCGACCATTCACGAGCTGATCGACTACCAGGCGTTCTGCGGCATCGGCGCCGAGCCGGATTATCACGGCGTCGAGATCAGCGTGGCCGAGCTCCAGCGAGAGCGTGAGGCCAAGGGCGATAACCTGGTACTGGTGGACGTGCGCGAGCCGCACGAGTGGGAGATCGCACACATCGAGGGGGCCAGGCTCATTCCGCTGAGCCAGCTTCCCGACCGTTTGAACGAGCTCGACGGCCACGCCGAGATCGTCACCCAGTGCCACCACGGCTCCCGGAGCCTCAAGGCGCTCGAAATCCTCAAGGGCGCGGGGTATGGAAAGGTGCGGAGCCTGGCCGGCGGGATCGATGCCTGGGCGGAGCAGGTCGAGCCGGGAATGGCGAGGTACTAGGCGGGATGAACGGGTGATCCAGGGACCTGCTCGGCCGGTTTAGCTACCCGCCAGGCAGGTCCCTGTCTTACCTTCACTGCGGCCCAGTCCGCGGCGGCCGTGTCGCCAGGTCGTCCCATGGCGCTAGTCGTCCCAATGCCGAAGGCGGGACTCGAACCCGCACGGGCTTGCGCCCACTGCGCCCTGAACGCAGCGCGTCTACCAGTTCCACCACTTCGGCGAGGGCGGAAAAGCTAGTGCGCCGGAGGGGTGGAATCAACCCGGGTCACGACTTACGCGCGCGACGCCGGCGTGCCGAATCCGCGTAGCCTCTGAATTCGCCCTCGCCTGAGGACACGCTGTGTCCCTCTGACGACGCGTCACCCGGTCGGCACGTCGGGTTGACCCTCCCGAAGTGGTGGCCTATCCTTTGCTTAGGATGGTGACGTGACCCCCGATCCCTCCCCGCCAGCGGAGCGTAAGCAGAGCGTCGCCCGCAATCCCAAGGCGACCCACGACTACCACATTCTCGAGACCTGGGAGTGTGGCATCGTGCTGACCGGCACCGAGGTCAAATCGCTCCGGAGCGGCAAGGCTTCCATCAAGGAGGCCTATGCCCGGCTGCGGAATGGAGAGGTATTCCTCGACGGCATGAACATCACGCCCTACGAGCAAGGCAACCGCTACAACCATGATCCGGTCCGCACCCGGAAGCTGTTGCTGCACCGGAAGGAGATCGAGAAGCTGATCGGCGCGGTGGAACAGAAGGGCCTGACCCTGGTGCCCCTGGAGCTTTACTTCCGGAACGGACGCGCCAAGGTGGCGCTCGCCCTGGGACGCGGCAAGAAGCAGTACGACAAGCGGGAAGACCTCAAGCGCCGCGCCGTCGAGCGGGAAACGGCGCGGGCCGTGTCGGTCCGGGGGCGGCGGTGATCGCCGGCCTGCTCATCACCGGCGCGCTTCTCGCGCCGCCCGGCCCGACCGGTGCGCTCCCGCGCCAGATCATCGTGGCCACCCAACGAGGTGAGGCGCGCCTGGCGCTCCGGACCGATGCCGCCGGGTTTCCAGTGCTCCCTGCCGCGCCGCTCCTGGCGGCCCTGGGTGGCGAGCTGCATGTGGACTCGGGTTGGGCCGAGGTGGTGGTGGGCCGCCAGTCGTTCCGCTTCCTGCTCGGTGCGCCACTCTACCAGTTCAGCAGCCAGCTGATGCCGCTCGCGGGGCCGGCCTCGCTCGCGGGCGACTCGCTGTTCCTGCCATTCCAGTTCGTCGCCGAAATCCTTCCCTACTACCTGGGCGACCAGTATCGCTGGGACGGCCGCCGCGCCCGCCTGGAAGAGTTGCGCGGCCGCACCACCACGCTCGCGGGACGCGCGGGCAGCACCGGCCCGCGGCTGTCCAACGGGCTCAGGCCGGGACACGTGGTGACGGTGGATCCTGGCCATGGCGGGGTGGACCCGGGCAACCCGGGCACCTTCTTCCCGCGCGGGATCCGGGAAAAGGACGTGACGCTGGCCGTAAGCCTGCTACTGCGCGACGAGCTCAAGCGCCGCGGAATCGGCGTGCGCATGACCCGAACCACGGACACCCTGATCGCGCTGGGCGACCGCGGCGGCTACTGTACCGAAGCGTGCGATCTGTTCGTGAGCCTGCACATCAACTCGCTCAAGCGACGCCCCGGCTATACCGACATCCGTGGCTTCGAGACCTACTTCCTCGCCGAAGCCAAGACCGAGGACGCCGCCCGGGTGGCACAGATGGAAAACGACGCCGTCCGATTCGAGACCGAGCAGGACCAGGTCGGCACGGTGGGCGGTCTCGACTTCATCCTCAAGGACCTGCAGCTCAACGAGCACCTTCGCGAGTCGGCCCGGCTGGCGGCCCTGGTCCAGCAGGATCTTGCGACGGTACATACCGGTGACAGCCGGGGCGTCAAACAGGCCGGGTTCATGGTGCTGACCACCGCGCGGCGGCCCGCCATCCTGGTCGAGCTGGGTTACAGCACCAACCCGGAGGACGGCCGCTTCCTCACCAACCGGAACAGCCAGAAGGCCATGGCCGCGTCCATCGCCGACGGCATCGTGGAGTATCTGTTGGAGTACGAGCGCCGGACCGGGACCTCGCCCGATTCAGGGGCCGGACGATGAGCCGCGCCCGACGACTCGGACGACAGCTGCGCCTTGCCGCGCTGGTGCTGCTGGGTGGCTGCGTCTACTACAACGGGATGTACAACACCAACCGGCTGGCCAAGTCCGCCCGCAAGTCGGAGCGCGAAGGCCGCCCGTTCGAGGCGCAGGGGTACTGGGGCCAGGTCATCACCCGGGCGGACTCGCTCGTGCTCAGGCACCCGCGGAGCAAGTACGCCGAGCAGGCGACGGTGCTTCGTGGCCTGGCGCTGGCGCGGCTCAACCAGTGCCAGGATGCGGTCGAGCCCCTCGGCCACGTCGCGCTGGTGAGGCTCTCCACCGACCTTACCGAGGAGGCCAGCCTGGCGCTTGGCCGCTGCCAGCTTCAGCTCGGTGATGCCGGCCTGGCCGACTTGTCCTTCGCTCGGGTTCTCAACAGTACCGACTCGGCGCGCCGTCACGAGGCCCGGTTCCGCCATGCGCGCGCCCTTCGGTTGGACGGCCAATACGAGGAGGCGCTGACGCTCCTGCGGGAAAGCCCCGATCCGC